>Ga0180220_1000318_pt1 | contig 60852 bp, 72 predicted proteins | sample eDN5th37CBELigBY_FD_151335 | JGI IMG/M metagenome (GOLD analysis project Ga0180220, IMG submission 151335) | Enriched backyard soil microbial communities from Emeryville, California, USA - eDNA 5th pass 37_C BE-Lig BY (version 2) (version 2) | ecosystem: Environmental > Terrestrial > Soil >...
GACCGGTAGAAGGCAAGATCAACAAGCTCAAGCTCATCAAGCGATCCATGTATGGTCGGGCCGGCCTCGACCTGCTCCGGGCCCGAATCATCGCATGACCCCTGCACCGAAATTGCGGGAGATCCCAAATATGGCGCAATTTTCAATCCGGCGCGGGTAAAGATCGCCGCGATGCGCGCTGAAATGCCCAAGAAATACTGGAAAAATCTGCCCGAGGCTGAGGATATAGCGTCGCTCGTCGCGGGTGCCGAGGCGCGAGCGGAACGCATGCGCGAAGCGGCCGTTTCTTCGGCGAACCCCTTGACCGAGAAATGGCGGACGCGTGTGCCCGAGGATAACGCCCCCGACGATGTATCGACGCTCGAAGGGCTCGCGCGCGCCGTCGACAGATGCAAACGCTGCCCGCTTTATTGCAACGCGACGCAGGGCGTAGCGGGCGAGGGGCCGAAAATGGCGCGCGTCATGCTTGTCGGCGAACAGCCGGGCGACCAGGAAGATTTGCAGGGTCGCCCCTTCGTGGGCCCGGCGGGACAATTGCTGGATACAGCGATCGCCGAAGCAGGGCTCGACCGGCGGCAGCTATTTTTGACCAACGCGGTGAAACATTTCAAATTCATAGCTCGCGGCAAGAGGCGGTTGCACCAGAACCCCAGCGCGGGCGAGATCGACGCGTGCCGCTGGTGGCTCGACAAGGAGCGGGCGCTCGTAAAGCCTGACCTGATCATAACCTTGGGCGCAAGCGCGCTGCGCGGCGTGACTGGCAAGACGGCAAGCATCAAGTCGATGCGCGGCCGGGTGCACCGGCTCGATGGCGGAGGTCAGCTGATCGCGACGATCCACCCCTCCTTCCTGCTGCGCATGCCCGACAAGCGACGCGCAGCGTCCGAGCGCGCAGCTTTTGTCGCCGACCTCGCCCGCGCACGGGATCTAGCTGCCTGATGGCAAGGGCCAAGACATGGCTCGAACCGCATCCCCACGGGCTTTACGTGCGGCCCGCAGACCTGTGGATCGACCCTGCGCGCGCCGTCGAGCGCGCCGCGGTGACGCATGGCCATGCCGACCACGCACGCAGCGGCCATCATGCGGTTTTCGCGACGCCGGAGACGCTTGCGATCATGGCGCTGCGCTACGGCGTCGATATCGCGGCACACCATAATCAGGCCATTGCCTACGGCGAGGGGTTTGAGCGTGGCGGGGTACGCTTCAGTTTTCATCCCGCGGGGCATGTCCTTGGCAGTGCGCAAATCCTGATGGAATATCAAGGCGAGCGGATCGTCGTCACCGGTGACTACAAGCGCCGCGCCGACCCCACCTGCGCGCGATTTGAAATCGTTCCCTGTGATATCTTCATTACCGAGGCGACTTTTGGCCTTCCGGTGTTCCGGCACCCGCCGACCGAAGGCGAAATTGCCAAGCTGCTCGCCGCGGTGCGCGCCGAGCCCGACCGCTGTGTGCTTGTCGGTGCCTATGCGTTCGGCAAGGCGCAGCGGGTGATCGCCGAGCTGCGCGCTGCAGGCTGGCAAGCGCCCATCTTCATTCACGGGGCGCTCGAGCGCATGTGCGCTCTTTATGCCGATCATGGAGTCCATCTCGGCGAACTGCGGCTTGTCAGCGAAAGCGCCAAGGATGCGATGGCAGGTCAGATCGTTCTTGCACCGCCCTCGGCGCTGAACGACCGCTGGTCGCGGCGGCTTCCCGACCCGGTCACCGCCATGGCATCGGGCTGGATGCGTGTGCGCCAGCGCGCACGGCAGCGGATGGTCGAATTGCCGCTTGTCATTTCCGACCATGCCGACTGGGACGAACTCACCGCCACGATCGCCGAGGTGAACCCACAGGAAAGCTGGATCACCCACGGCAGCGAGGAAGGGTTGCTGCGCTGGTGCGAGCTCACCCAGCGCAAGGCGCGGGCGCTCCACTTGATCGGCCGTGATCAGGAGGAAGAGGCGTGAAGCGCTTCGCGGCTCTCATCGACCGGCTTGTCTACACGCGCTCGCGCAACAGCAAGCTGGCGCTGATCGTCGACTATGTCCGGCGCACCCCCGATCCCGATCGCGGCTGGGCGCTCGCGGCCTTGACCGACGCGCTGGATTTTCCGGCGGTCAAGGCGGGAACGGTGCGCGCCTTGCTCGGCGCCCGCGTCGACGAGGAATTGTTCCGCCTGTCGCGCCATTTCGTCGGCGATACCGCCGAGACGGCGGCGCTGCTTTGGCCCGAGGCGGCGCTCGGGAAAGAGGCAGAGGAATTGTCCGTCGCGCAGGCAGTCGATGCGCTGTCGCGCGCGACACGAGGTGACGCCCCGGCCATTCTCACCTCGCTGCTCGACCGGCTCGACGGCGACGGCCGCTATGCCCTGCTCAAGCTTGCGCTCGGGGGCATGCGCGTCGGCGTTTCGGCGCGGCTCGCGAAACAGGCCTTTGCGCAGGCCTTTGATGTCTCCATCGACGATGTCGAAGAACTGTGGCACGCGATCCCGCCTCCCTATACGACGCTTTTTGCCTGGGGCGAGGGCAAGGCGCCGCGCCCCGACCTTACCGATGTCGCCTTCTTCCGCCCCTTCATGCTCGCTCATCCGCTCGAGGGCGAGAGCATCGACCTTTCCGATTTCGCGGCCGAATGGAAATGGGACGGAATCCGCGTCCAGCTCGTCCACGGAGGCGGCGAGACGCGTATTTACAGCCGTGGCGGCGAGGAGATCGGCGGGGCTTTTCCCGAACTTCTTCCTGCCTTTGACCAGGACGCGGTGATCGACGGCGAACTGCTTGTTCGCGGCGAGGCGCAGGGCGGGGCCGAGGGTGGCGCGGCAAGCTTCAACGCGCTTCAGCAGCGGCTGGGGCGCAAGACGGTGACAAGAAAGATGCTCGCCGACTATCCCGCCTTCGTGCGCGTCTATGACCTGATTGCGGTCGACGGGGCCGACTTGCGCGCCCTGCCATGGCATGAGCGGCGGCGCCAGCTGGAGGGTTTCGTGCCGCGCCTCGCGGCGAGCCATTTCGACCTCTCGCCCGTGATCGAGGCGGCGCATTTCGAGGAACTTGCGACCTTGCGCGCCGGCGCCCGCGACGCCGCGATCGAGGGGGTGATGCTCAAGCGCCGCGACGCGCCCTATATCGCGGGTCGCCGGGCAGGGCTCTGGTACAAATGGAAGCGCGACCCGCTCGTTGCCGATTGCGTCATGATGTATGCGCAGCGCGGTAACGGGCGCCGTGCAAGCTTCTATTCGGATTATACCTTCGGCTGCTGGACCGATGCGGGCGAATTGTTGCCGGTGGGCAAGGCCTATTCGGGTTTCACCGACGAAGAGCTGAAATGGCTCGACAAATTCGTCCGCGATCACACGATTGGCCGCTTCGGCCCGGTGCGCGAGGTCGAAAAGACGCTGGTACTCGAAGTTGCGTTCGATTCGATTCACGCCTCGAAGCGGCACAAGTCGGGCCTCGCCATGCGCTTTCCGCGCATTTCGCGCATCCGCCGCGACAAGCCAGCCGAAGAGGCCGATCGTATTGCGACATTGCGTGCAATGGCGACGTGATTCTTGAAGGCGGGGAAAGAAAAATTGCCTGCCCAGGGGCTTGCAACCGCCGGAGGAAGGGTCGAATTAGAGGCCATCTGCAAAAGAAAACGGAGACTGTCATGACGATCGCTTTCCCGCCGCTGCCCTACGCCCAGGACGCGCTGGCGCCCCATATTTCGGCCGACACGCTCGCGACGCACCATGGCAAGCATCACAAAACCTATGTCGACAAGGTCAATGCCGCGATCGAGGGCACCGAACTTGCGGACAAGAGCCTTGAGGAAATCATCCACCACGCCGAAGGGTCGGGGAACAAGGGTCTCTTCAACAACAGCGCTCAATCCTGGAATCACGCCTTCTACTGGAATAGCCTGTCGCCCGCGAAGACCGCGCCCTCGGGTGATCTCGCCGCTGCGATCGACCGCGACTTCGGTTCGCTTGATGAACTGAAAAAGAAGCTGAAGGACACCGCGATCAACCATTTCGCGTCGGGCTGGGCGTGGCTCGTCTCGCGCGACGGCGCGCTGTCGGTCACTGACACCCATGACGCGGGAACCGAGCTGACCGCGGGTATCACCCCGCTCCTCGTCATCGACGTGTGGGAACATGCCTATTATATCGACCGCAAGAATGTCCGCCCCGACTATGTGAATGCGGTCGTCGATGAGCTTCTGAACTGGGATTTCGCGGCCGAGAATCTCGCCCGCGGCGGCAGCTGGACCTATCCGGCCGCCTGAACGTAAAAACGCCTCCCCCTTGCTGGGGGAGGCAGCGAGACGGGCGATCTTGTCGCACGTTTGCGGTGAACGGGGTGCGGTCCGGGGCATTGGCCACGCCCGCACCCTCACCTTTTCCAGCGCTGCTCGGCCGCTATTCTGGAAAGCCTGCCTGGTCCTTTGGCGACCGGTCGGACACGGTGCTCGGGTTCCTCGCGCGCATCTATCTTGCTGATCGCGCTTCGGCTATAGGCGCCGCTATGACGATCAGCCTCTTTGACCTTTTCAAGATTGGCGTCGGCCCTTCAAGCTCGCACACCGTGGGACCGATGGTTGCGGCGCGCCGCTTTGCGATCTGGCTCGAGGAACATGGCTTGCTGGCGAGGACCGCGCATGTCGAGGCCGATCTTTATGGCTCGCTCGCGCTGACCGGAAAGGGCCACGCCGCCGATACCGCTCTGGTCGCGGGGCTCGCGGGCGAAATCCCTGCCTCGACAAGCCTCGCCGCGATCGAGGCGCATTGGGCCCGGGCCGCTGGGGAAGGCGTCCTTGACCTGCTGGGCCGCCACCCCGCCCGCTTCGAGCCTGCGCGCGACCTCCATTTTCAGATGAAGCAGCGCCAGCCCTTCCACAGCAACGCGCTCAGCTTCACGGCGCGCGACGGCGAAGGCGAGATTTTGGTGAGGCGCATGTATTTCTCGGTCGGCGGCGGCTTCGTCGTCGACGAGGATGAGGCCGGCCGAAACAGCCGCGGCGGCGAGAATGAGGTCGAACAACCCTTCGCCTTCACCTCGGGAGCCGATCTCATCGAAATGGGCGCGGCATCGGGCAAGAGCTTTGCCGAGATGATGCTCGCGAACGAACTCGTCTTGCGAAGCCGTGAAGAGGTCAACGCGGGGCTCGACAGCATCGCTGCGGCGATGGACGCTTCGATCGATGCAGGGTGTTCGAGCACCGGCACGCTGCCGGGCGGTCTCAAGGTCAAGCGCCGCGCGCCGCAGATTGCCGCGGACATTCGCGAGCGACAGGAGGCGAACCTTTCCGATCCGATGGCGATGATGGACTGGATCAACCTCTGGGCGATGGCGGTGAATGAGGAGAATGCCGCGGGCGGGCGCGTCGTTACCGCACCGACGAACGGCGCCGCCGGGATCATCCCCGCGGTGATCCGCTATTATCGCCGCAGTTATCGGGGCGACGCTGCGGGTGTGCGTATCTTCCTCCTCACCGCCGGGGCGATCGGCGCTCTCTACAAGCGCAACGCGAGCATCTCGGGCGCCGAGGTGGGCTGCCAGGGCGAAGTGGGAGTCGCCTGCTCGATGGCGGCGGCGGGGCTGACCGCAGCTTTGGGCGGCACCAATGCGCAGATCGAGAATGCGGCTGAAATCGGTATGGAGCACAACCTGGGTCTCACCTGCGATCCGATTGGCGGCCTCGTCCAGATCCCCTGCATCGAACGCAACGCAATGGGCGCAATCAAGGCGATCGACGCGAGCCGCATCGCGATGATCGGCGACGGCACCCACGTCGTCAGCCTCGACACGGTCATCGCGACGATGCTGCAAACCGGCCGCGACATGCGCGACAAATATAAGGAAACGTCAAAGGGAGGGCTTGCGGTCAGCGTCGTGGAGTGCTGATAGCCAGCAAAAAGGAGACCGGCCGATGAAAACCCGTGCTGCTGTTGCGTTTGAAGCGAAAAAGCCCCTCGAAATCGTCGAGCTTGACCTTGAAGGCCCGAAGGCGGGCGAGGTGCTGGTCGAGATCATGGCGACAGGCATCTGCCACACTGACGCCTATACGCTGGACGGGTTCGACAGCGAGGGCATCTTCCCGAGCATATTGGGGCATGAGGGCGCCGGAATCGTGCGCGAGGTCGGCGCGGGCGTGACCAGCGTGAAGCCTGGCGACCATGTGATCCCGCTCTACACCCCCGAATGCCGTCAGTGCAAAAGCTGCCTTTCGGGCAAGACCAACCTTTGCACTGCGATCCGCGCGACGCAGGGCAAGGGACTGATGCCCGATGGTACCTCGCGTTTCAGCTACAAGGGTGAGACCATCTATCACTATATGGGCTGCTCGACCTTCTCCAACTTTACCGTGCTCCCCGAGATTGCGGTCGCCAAGATCCGGGAGGACGCGCCATTTCAGACGAGCTGCTACATCGGCTGCGGCGTCACCACCGGCGTCGGGGCGGTCGTCAACACGGCGAAGGTGCAGGCGGGCGAGAATGTCGTGGTCTTCGGACTCGGCGGCATCGGCCTCAACGTGATCCAGGGCGCCCGGATGGTCGGTGCCGACAAGATCATCGGCATCGACATCAACCCCGACCGCGAGGAATGGGGCCGCAAATTTGGCATGACCCACTTTATCAATTCCAAGGGTCTGTCGCGTGACGAGACGGTCGCCAAGATTCTCGAGGTCACCGACGGCGGAGCCGATTACAGCTTCGATGCGACGGGCAGTACCGAGGTGATGCGCACCGCGCTCGAATGCTGTCATCGCGGCTGGGGGGAGAGCATCATCATCGGTGTTGCCGAGGCGGGCAAGGAAATCAGTACCCGCCCGTTCCAGCTCGTGACCGGCCGCGTCTGGAAGGGCACCGCCTTCGGCGGCGCCAAGGGGCGCACCGATGTCCCGAAGATCGTCGACTGGTATATGACTGGCAAGATCGCGATTGACCCGATGATCACCCACGTCCTGACGCTCGAGGAAATCAACAAGGGCTTCGACCTGATGCACGCAGGGGCAAGCATCCGCAGCGTCGTTGTCTATTAAAGGACCAAGGTCATGTTCAGTCACGTGACGCTCGGGTCGAATGACATCGCCGCGAGCAAGGTCTTCTACGACGCAGTGCTCGGAACGCTCGGCGTGCCCGAAGGGCAGATCGACGAGCGCGGGCGCCTCATATACACACACAACGGCGGACGCCTGCTCATCACGAAGCCGGTCAATGGCGAGGCCGCAGCGTGCGGCAACGGGCATACGCTCGGGCTGCTCGCCGCCTCACCCGACATGGTGGAAACGTGGCACGCTGCGGGACTGGCGAACGGCGGCACGACCGCCGAAGATCCACCAGGCATTCGGCACGCAACCGAGGGCCGTATACTCTACCTTGCTTATTTGCGCGACCCGGCGGGCAACAAGCTTTGCGCCTTCCACAAGATGTCCGGCTGATATGCGCAAGGACGCGGCTGCGCGCTACATCCTCACGCTGGCGTGCGAGGACAAGATCGGTATCGTTGCTGCGGTGACGGGGCTGCTCGCCGAGCGCGACGGCTTCATTCTCGACAGCCAGCAATATGCGGATCTTGATTCGGGACGCTTCTTCATGCGGGTCGAGTTCCGCGGCGCGGGAGCGCGCTTCCCGCAAGGACTGGCGGCCGTGCAGGCGGCTTTCGCGCCGATCATCGCACGCTTTGAAATGGATGCGCGGATCATCGACCGCGCGGCGAAGCCGCGTTTCGTCATCGCGGTGTCGCAGGGGAGCCATTGTCTCAACGACCTGCTGCACCGCTGGTCGACCGGCAATCTCGCGATCGACATCGTCGGCGTTGTGTCGAACCACGACACGCTGCGCCGCCTCACCGAATGGCACGGCGTTCCCTTCCACCATCTACCGGTGAGCGACGCCAACCGCGCCGAACAGGAGGCCGCGATGCTGCGCATCATGGCCGAGGGCGAGGCGGAATATCTGGTGCTTGCGCGCTATATGCAGGTTCTCTCGAGCGACCTTTCCGAACGTCTCGCGGGGCGCTGCATCAACATTCACCACAGCTTCCTCCCCGGATTCAAGGGCGCCAAACCCTATCATCGCGCGCACGAACGCGGGGTGAAGCTGATCGGCGCAACCGCCCATTTCGTCACCGGTGATCTCGACGAGGGCCCGATCATCGAGCAGGCGGTCGAACGCGTCGACCATCGCCATTCGGTCGACGACCTCATTCGCACCGGCCGCGATATCGAAGCGCAGGTGCTGGCACGCGCGGTGCGCTGGGTCGCAGAGCAGCGGGTGCTGATCGACGGACGCAAGACGGTCGTCTTCCGCTAGCGGCTGCGAGGCGCCGATTCTTCAAATTCAGTGAACGCCAGGCGCAATGGTGGCTGGTCCTGGCCGGCGGGGCAGGGTAGGTAGCTAATCGCAACCAAAACAGGAGGAGCGACACCATGTACAGCCACAATATGGTCGGATCGAACGATCTCGACGCGTCGAAGAAATTCTACGACGCGACCTTTCAGGCTATCGGCGGCAAGCCCGGCATCATCGACGACAAGGGGCGCATTATCTACATCCACCACGGCGGACTGTTTCTGGTGACCAAGCCGATCGATGGTCAGCCGGCGACCGCGGGCAACGGTTGCACCATCGGCTTTGCGATGGCGAATCCCGAACAGGCGGATGCCTGGCACCGCGCGGGAGTCGAGGCTGGCGGCACTGCGATCGAAGACCCGCCGGGGCTGCGCGAAGGCAGCGGCATGAAGATGTATCTCGCCTATCTTCGCGATCCCTCGGGCAACAAGCTCTGCGCGCTCCACCGGATGAGCTGAGAATCATGCGCGGCGAAGCGGGCCTGATGGCCGACCTTGATCGGCTTGCCATTCCCTTCGCCGCGCACGAGCATGTCGCCGTGTTCACTGTCGCCGAAAGCGACGCGGTGAACGCTGCGATTCCGGGGGCCCACACCAAAAATCTGTTTCTGAAGGACGCGGGCGGCGCTTTCTGGCTCGTCACAGTGCCAGCCGAGGCGCGCGTCGATCTGAAAGCGCTTCCCGCCGCGATCGGCTGCAAGCGCGTGAGCTTCGGCAAGGCCGAGGACATGCAGCGCCTGCTCGGGATCACACCGGGCTCGGTGACCCCGCTCGCAGCGATCAACGCCCCGCCGGGCAGCATCAGGGTGGTGCTCGACGCAGGACTTGCGACCCGGGAGCGCGTCAATGTCCACCCGCTGCGCAACACCGGAACATTGGGATTGTCGGGAGGCGCCATACTGGACCTCCTTCGTCATTGGGGCCATGATCCCCTGACCGCTCCCATCCCGACGCAGGATACTTCATGACACTCGAAACCGTTTCGACCAACCGCAGCCACGGCGGCACGCAGGGCGTCTACCGGCACCAAAGCGATACGACGGGGACCGCCATGACCTTCGCGATGTTTGTCCCCGACCATGAAGCGGGAGCCAAGCTGCCCGTCCTCTGGTATCTCTCGGGCCTCACCTGCACCCATGCCAATGTGATGGAAAAGGGCGAGTATCGCGCCGCCTGCGCCGAACATGGCGTGATCTTTGTCGCACCCGATACCAGCCCGCGCGGCGAAGGAGTTCCCGACGACCCCGACGGCGCCTGGGACTTCGGCCTCGGCGCCGGCTTCTACGTCGATGCGACCGAAGAACCGTGGGCGCAGCATTACCGGATGCGCTCCTATGTCGAGGATGAGCTGCCCTCGCTGATATTGCGCGAATGTCCCGCCGCCGACCTCGCCCGGCAGGGAATAACCGGCCACTCGATGGGCGGACATGGCGCCCTGACCGTCGCGCTGCGCACGCCAGACCGTTTTCGTTCGGTCTCGGCCTTTGCGCCGATCGCCGCGCCGACGCAGTGCCCGTGGGGCGAAAAGGCGCTGTCAGCCTATCTCGGCGAGGATCGCGAGGCATGGGGCGCTTATGATGCCTGCGCGCTGATCGAAGCGGGCGCGCGGCTCCCCGATCTGCTTGTCGATCAGGGCGCGGCCGATAATTTTCTTGGCGAACAGCTCAAGACCGAGCTGCTGGCCGAGGCATGCGAGCGCGCGGGCCAGAAAGCGACCATCCGCATGCAGCCGGGCTATGACCACAGCTATTATTTCATCTCGACCTTCATGGCCGAGCATATCGCCTGGCATGCTGAACGGTTGAGGGGCTAACGCCCCCTTTGCGCTGGCAAAAAGGGGCTATCCCACGTCCGGAATCAGGAGCGTCGAACCCGTCGTGCGCCCCGCTTCGAGATCGGCATGGGCGCGCGCCGCGTCCTCAAGGCCATAGCGCTGCCCGATGGTCACCTTGATCTTGCCGTCGCCGATCATCTCGAACACGCGCGCCGCGCCCGCGGCGCGCTCGCCCGGATCGAGATAATAGTCGAACAGCGTCGGCCGGGTGACGAACTGCGACCCGTGCCGTGCGAGGATGCCAAGATCGACGCCCCGCACGGGCCCGCCGGCATTGCCGTAGCTGACGATCAGGCCCCGCCGCGCGGTAGCCTTGAGTGACACCTCCCACGTCGCCATGCCAATGCCGTCGAAGGCCACCGGCACGCCCTGCCCATCGGTGATCTCGCGGACATGTGCAGCGACATCGTCGCTCTTGTAGCGGATGACATGATCGGCGCCTGCCTCGCGCGCTGCCTGCTCCTTGGCCTCGGTGCTGACCGTGCCGATCACGGTCGCACCGATGGCCTTGAGCCACTGGACAAGGATGAGACCGACCCCGCCTGCCGCGGCATGAACGAGCACGGGCCAGCCCGCCTCGACCCGCGCGCAGCGCTCGACAAGCGCCTCGACGGTGCAGGCTTTGAGTAGCGACGCGGCAGCGGTCTCCTCGTCGATGCTCGCCGGCAGCTTGAAGAGCGACGCGGCAGGAACAATCCGCGCGCTGGCATAGGCGTCGCGCTGCGGTCCGAAGGTTGCGACGCGGTCGCCGGGCTGGAGGGCGTGGACGCCTTCACCGACCGCGATCACCTCGCCCGCCGCCTCGAGGCCGAGCCCCCCGGGCAGTTCAACAGGATAAGTGCCGTCGCGGTGATAGATGTCGATATAATTGAGCCCGATCGCGCTCTGCCGTACCAGCGCCTGCCCGCGGCCCGGCGCGCCCAGCGCCACCTTGCGCCACTCGATGACCTCGGGTCCGCCCTGCGTCTCGATAAAGGCCTGAATCGCCTGCATTCCATCCTCTCCTGCTCCTGCCCGATTTTGGGACGAAGAGAGATGCGGCGCAAGGGGCGGTGCGATGCGCGCCCTCCTGCTGCGAGGAGGGGCGCGTCAGCGCGGTCCGCGTCCTTTTCCCTTTCCATAGGGTTTTGCCTTGAAACCCCCGGGCTTTCCGCCGCCCGCAAAGGACTTGCCGCCACTGCGCGGCGTCTTGTCGCGCCGCGGGGGGTAGGCAGCACCGCCGGGCGCCGGCGTGATCGCGACTCCGCTCTCGTCCTCGCCATCGGCGTTGGCGCTGCGCTGGACGGCCTCGGCGAAACGGTCGGCGATGGCGAGCGGAATGTTGAACAAGGTCTCGCTGGGGCCGATGCGGATCGCGCCGATCTCATGCTTCGTCACATGGCCCCGGCGACAAAGCAGCGGCAGAATCCAGCGCGGATCGGCATTCTGGCGCCGCCCGATGTTGAGTCGGAACCAGACGCTGTCGTCGAACCCTTCGCGCCGGGGAGAGCGCTCGCCGCGATGGGGATGATCGCCCGCCTGATCGAGGGGCCCGCCTCGCTCGCGGCGCGGTGGCGGGCCGTTGTCGATGAGGTCCTCGGGCGGCGGCATGGTCGCGCGATGCGCGCGGACGAGCGACGCCGCAATATCCTCGGGCGAGCGTTCGGCGAGCAGCCGCTGCGCAAGTTCGAGGTCATCGGGCTCGTGCTCGACTGGCGCGAGCAGTTTTTCGATGAGTCGCTCCTGGTCCTTTTGGCGAACATCGGCCGCGGTCGGCGCATTCCCCCACTCGGCCTCAATTCGCGCACCGCGCAGCATGGCGTCGACGCGTCGACGGCGCGGATAGGGGACAATCAGCACCGCGGTGCCCTTCTTGCCCGCGCGTCCGGTGCGCCCCGAGCGGTGCTGGAGCGTTTCGGCATCGCGTGGGATTTCGACATGAATGACGAGGCTGAGGCTCGGCAAGTCGATTCCGCGCGCAGCGACGTCGGTTGCGACGCAAACGCGGGCGCGGCGGTCACGCAGCGCCTGCAGCGCATGGTTGCGCTCGTTCTGGCTGTGCTCTCCCGACAGGGCGACGGCGGCGAATCCGCGATTGACCAGCCGTGCGTGAAGGCGCCGGACATTGTCGCGCGTCGCACAAAAGAGCATTGCCGTGTCGGGCTCATGAAGACGCAGAAGATTGATCACCGCGCCTTCGATATCGGCGGGCGCGACCGTGACCACCTGATAGGCGATGTCGCCATGCCCGCGGTCTTCGCCCACGGTCGAAATGCGTAGCGCGTCGCGCTGGTAACGCTTGGCGAGCTGCGCGATCGGTTTCGGGATCGTCGCGGAAAAGAGCAACGTGCGACGCGATTGGGGCGTGGCATCGAGAATTTCTTCAAGATCCTCGCGAAATCCCATGTCGAGCATTTCGTCCGCCTCGTCGAGCACCGCGACCCGCAGGCTTTCAAGGTCGAGCGCTCCGCGCTCGAGATGATCGCGCAGGCGCCCCGGTGTGCCGACCACGATATGCACGCCCTGATTGAGATTGCGGCGCTCGCGGCTCGCGTCCATGCCGCCGACGCAGGTTGCGATACGCGCACCGGCCTTCGCATAGAGCCAGCTGAGCTCGCGGCTGACCTGCAGGGCCAGCTCGCGCGTGGGTGCAACGATCAGCGCGAGGGGGGCGGCGGCGAAGGGAAGGCGGCCGCCGTCCAGAAGCTCGCCCGCCATTGCTAGGCCGAAGGCGACGGTCTTGCCCGACCCGGTTTGGGCGGAAACAAGCAGGTCCCTGCCGTGCGCCGCGTCTTCGGTAACCTGGGACTGCACGGGCGTGAGCGCCTCATAGCCACGCGCGTCAAGCGCCTCCGCGAGGACGGGTGAAAGATGATTGAAAGACATGATTCGATAGTTCCATACGGCGCTGCATTACCGTCGATTGATCGCCACCCTGAACTTGTTTCAGGGTCCATGGCCAAAGGTCGCAGCGTCAGGCCATGGATGCTGAAACAAGTCCAGCATGACGCGAAAATGGTGTCGGTCTTTTCCTAAAGGGCGAGGCCCGCCGCGTATCCGCTGGCCCAGGCCCATTGAAAATTATAGCCGCCCAGCCACCCGGTGACGTCCACGGCTTCCCCGACCGCATAGAGACCTGGAAGGCTTTTGGCCATCATTGTTTGCGACGAGAGGCCCGCGGTCGCGATGCCGCCTGCGGTCACCTCGGCCTTGGCGAAGCCTTCGGTGCCATTCGGCCGGAAGGTCCAGCCGCGGAGCCTGGCCTCGGTGTCGGCGAGCCTGCGGTCGGTGTGCGCCCCGAGTTCGCCTGGCAATGCAAGCCGCTCGGCGAGCGTCTGCGCGAGGCGGTCGGGAAGGGTGCTTGCCAGCGCCGCTGCGAGCGTCGCGCGGGGGCGCTCGCGTTTCGCCGCGACCAGCCAGCCAAGTGGGGCGTCGGGGGTGAAATCGATCGTCACCGGTTCGCCGTGCCGCCAATAGCTGCTGATTTGCAGGATCGCGGGGCCGGAGAGCCCCCGGTGCGTGAACAGCGCCGCCTCGCGAAACGCTGCTTTGCCCGAACGCGCCTCGACCGGCGTCGCCACCCCCGACAGACAGCGAAAGAGCACATCGTCGCCGCCGAGCGTCAGCGGCACGAGCGCGGGACGCGGTTCGACGATCTTGAGACCGAACCGGCGCGCAAGGTCGTAGGCGAAACCAGTCGCGCCCATCTTGGGGATCGACGGGCCGCCGGTTGCAATGACAAGGTTGGGAGCGGCGAAATGAAGATTGCCGAATGTGCCGCGAAACATCGCGTCCCCATGGCTGACTTCTTCGACAGTTTCCCCGCAGCGAATATCGACCCCGCCCTTTGCGCACTCACCAAGCAACATGGCGACGATCTGCTTTGCCGAGCCGTCGCAGAACAGCTGACCCAAGGTCTTTTCATGATAGGCAATGCCATAGGCATCGACGAGCGCAATGAAGTCGGCAGGCGTGTAGCGCGCGAGCGCCGATTTGGCGAAATGCGGGTTCGCCGAGAGATAGGTCTCCGCGCGCGCGTGGAGGTTGGTGAAATTGCACCGCCCGCCGCCTGAGATCAGAATTTTCTTCCCCACCTGATCGGCATGATCGAGCAGCAGCACGCGCCGCCCGCGCTGACCTGCGGTCGCGGCGCACATCAGCCCGGCCGCGCCGGCACCCAGCACGATGGCGTCATAAGTGGCGATGGTCATGGCGGGCGTCAGTGCAGTCTTGCGATCGACAGCCCGTCGGCCTTGGCGCGAATCTTCACCGATTCCTCGCTACGGGTCAGCGCCTTGGCGATCGCCTTTAGCGCCATGCCCTTCTTGGCAAGCGTGTGCAGCTTGTCGATCTCGGCGGCGGTCCAGGGCTGCTTGTGGCGCTCGAAGCGGTCTTTCATGCCATCACCTCAGCGTCCGCGGTGGCGGAGAGGATGGTGATGGCGTCATCGCGCCCCTGGAACGCGACGGTCTCTCCGGCCTCGGCCCCCATCAGCGCGCGGCCGAGCGGTGCGCTAAAGGCAATGCGGAGCGCAGCCGGGTCGGCCTCGTCATGTCCGACGATCGTGATGCAGCGCTTCGTCCCCCCTAGCCGATAGGTCACGCGGCTCCCGATGCCCACGACGCCGTCTGCGGGCGCGATCTGCACTTCGGCGGTCGCCTTGCGGGTGCTAAAATAGCGTAGGTGGCGCAGCAGCTTCTTGCGCGCCTCCTCGTCACCTGCCGCCGCAACCTCAGCCTCGATGCGAGCAACCTCTTCGGCGAGCAGGCGCGCGCCGCGCGGCGTGACGAGGTTTGCGCCGACCGGGATCGGCAACTCATACTCGGGTTCCTTATGTTCGTCGTCGCTTTCGCGGCGGAACGCTACGCTCATCGTCTTCTCTCACAGGGATTCGGGGAAAGGCTGCTTCTACACCGCGAAGGTGGCGACAAGAAGGCGCTGTAACTTTGCGCGGCATCTCGGCGAAGCAGAAGCGATGCGCCCAACCGTTCGATCTGTCATAATGCCCAGCCGATGAGCATTGACGAACCCTCGCTCGCGCGGCTTATGGCCGCATCGCAGCGCGGCGACCGCGCAGCCTATCGCGCGCTGCTCGGCGATTGCCGCACCTGGCTCGGGCGCTACTTCGCACGCCGCTGCGCGCCCTACCAGATTGACGATCTTGTACAGGAAACTTTGGTGTCGCTGCACCGCAAGCGCGCGACCTGGGACAGCGGCCGCGCGTTTCTGCCGTGGCTCGCAGCGATTGCGCGCTATCGCTGGATCGACATGCTCCGCCGCCAGCGGGACGAGATCGAACTCGGCGAAGGCGACGCCGCGATCGGGGCTGAGGACGAGGCCGTGCACGCACGGCTCAGCCTTGACCGGCTCCTTGCACGTCTGCCTGCCGGGCAGGCGCAGGCGATTACGCTGGTGAAGATCGAGGGCACCTCTATCGCGGAAGCGTCGCGGATCAGCGGCCAGAGCGAATCGCTGGTCAAGGTGAATATCCATCGCGGGCTCAAGAGGCTCGCGGGGCTCGTGGAAAGCGAATGACATGAACGACGCATCGATCGATGAGCTGATCGACGGTTTGGCCGACGACCTTGAACCCGTGAGGCCGCGGCGCATCACGCGCGCATCATTGTGGGTGGGCGCGGGCTGGCTTGCTGCGGGTGCGTTGCTGCTCTGGATCTTTGGGATGCGCCAAGATCTCGCCGCGATGCCGGTGCTCTCCATGCTCACCTTCTGGCTGGTCGCCATGGTGGCGATCGCCGCGATCTGGAGCGCGCTTCGCATGGGTCTGCCCGGCGTCGGGCGCGACTATGGCGGCTGGCGCTGGACGGCGCTCGCCGCGCTCGCACTGCCGCTTTCGGCGCTGTTTGTCGGGTTTAGCGGCGAGCGCAGCGCTATCGAAGCGGCACGGGCGGGCGTTTATCCCTGCTTCCCGATGGCGCTCGCCTCCGGCCTGGGCGTCGGCGCGGCGCTTTTTGGCTGGCTGCGCGCGGGAGCGCCGACGTCGCCGGCGCGTGCCGGCTGGGTGATCGGGCTCGGATCGGGTGCATCGGGTGCAACAATTGTCGCGCTCCATTGCCCCCTCGACGATATCGTACACATCGCGCTCTGGCACGGCGGCGCGGTCCTGCTGGCAGCGGTCGCCGGGCGGCTGGTGCTGCCGCCGCTTCTGCGCTGGTGAGGATCTTTGTGGACAGCGACCACCCCGTGTGTTACGGAGATAACACACAAGGAGACTGGTGATGCGAAACGGGACGAGGATGACGCTGCTTGCGATGATGCTGGCGACCGCGGCGGGGTGCAGCGGAGCCGAGAGGGCCGATAGCGGCCAGAAGAGCGAATCGCGTGCGGCAAGCGCAGGTTCGGCATCCACAAAATCGTTCGCGCTCAGCGGCTTCACCGGCGTCGTGGCAGCGGGCCCCTATGACGTGACGATCCGCCGTGGCGACAGCTTCGCGATCAGCGCCAAAGGGCCGCAGGCCGAGCTCGACCAACTCGAGATCGAGGTCGAAGGTTCGATGCTGGCGATCCGCCGCAAGAAAAGCAGCTGGAGTTTTCGCGATCATGACGATGTCGACATCATGATCACCATGCCGCGGCTCAGCGTGGTCAAGCTGACCGGCTCGGGCGCGGTCGAGGCCGACAGCGTCGAAGGCGATGCCGTCGAAGCCGCGGTCACCGGATCGGGCGAACTCAAGATCGCAAAGCTCAGCGGAACGCGCGTCAAACTCGACGTGTCGGGTTCGGGTGATCTTGAAGTTGCGGGCGGAAAGGTCGGCTCGGGCGAGATCAACGTCACCGGCTCGGGCGACGTCGACGCCGACGGATTGCTTGCCGATACGCTCAATGTCTCGGTAACCGGGTCGGGCGATGTCGAGGCGCAGGCGACCGGCCGCGCCGAGGTGCGCTTGCTCGGGTCGGGCGACGTGAAGATCGGTGGGGGCGCAAGATGCTCGACCCGCAAGTCCGGATCGGGCACCGTCACCTGCGGCTGACCCTATGGCGTCGATCCGTGCGGACGGCTAAGGCGGGATCATGATGCCGCCTTTCCGATGCGCCGCGCTCGCGGCCGCCGCCCTGCTGCTCCCGGTCTGCGCGATGGCGGCCGAGAAGCGCTATGGTCTCACCAGTTTCGAGGCGATCGAGCTCAACGCCGACGTGACGGTTGAGATTGTCACGCGCGCGCCGGTGAGCGCGGTGGCGACCGGACCTGAGGACGCGCTCGACCGCCTGAGCGTCGAGGCACGCGACGGAAAACTGGTGATCGGCGAGCGCCGCTTTGCGGGGGGCGAGCGCAAGAGCAGAAGCCCGGCGCCGGTGGTGATCCGTATCAACGCTGCCAATCTGCGCTCGGCGATGGTGGCAGGCGCGGGATCGCTGACGATCGACACGCTGAAGGGCGCACGCGTGATGGTCGGCCTGCGAGGGCCCGGCCAACTTGTCGTCAAACGCCTCGACGCTGACCGGCTGTCCGTGGCGATGATCGGCAATGGCACGATGACGCTCGCTGGTTCGGCGCGCCAGGCCAATATGACATTTTCGGGCGGCGGGGCGGTCGATGCGGGCGAACTCGCGGTCGGCGAGCTAATCAGCGACAGCGAGGGCGCGGGCGATCACCGGCTTCGCGCGAGCCGGACCGCGGCGATCACAGCACGCGGGGTCGGCCGGACCGTGGTGCTGGGCCAGCCCGTTTGTACCGTGCGCAACGTCGGGAGCGGCAGCGTGGAATGCGGCGCGGGCAAATAGATTTCGGGAGGTGCCGTGCGCCGCGGGATCGGCGCCGAAACGCACCGGAACCACCCCAAGGCTGCACCCGCCGCCGACCTGCCTCTCCCAAGAAAGGAAAGCCCGCCCTTCCACCGGGGGGGATCCTTTGTGGAGGCCGGCCCCTTCAGCAGACGCAGCGCGGCTTGGGCTTCGGTTTCCACTTCTTCTTGGCGACGTGGCGTTTGCGCACCGGCACCGTCTCATAATAGGTTCGGGTTGAGGTTTCGACCCGCTCTGTAACCACCGGCGCACCATTGGTGACGATCGTCGTCACGACAACGCCAGGGGTGTACCAGCCATAGCCGTAGCCATATCCATAGCCGTGGTGATAGACGCTGGTGCCGCCCGGATAATTGCCGCCGGGATAGTAGCGGCCGTGGTACTGGCTGCGGCTGGCCCACCAGCTCTCGCACTGTTTGCGGTCTGCCTCGCTGCCGATCGCGGCGCCAGCGATCGCGCCCACGCCGCCGCCGATCACGGTTCCGGCCGTACGGTTCCCCCGCCCTGCGATGCGGTTCCCCGCGACGCCGCCGATCAGACCGCCTGCGATTGCACCGCCGACCGCGTTACCATGTCCGCAGCGGCGCGCCATATCGGCGTCGTGGTGTGGGTCGTACCCGCCATGATATCTGTCCTCATAGGGCGGCGGCGGATACCCAGCGCCGGGGCGGCCCTCGACACTGCCCTCATAGCGTCCTTCGTAGCGACGTCCGTCGGGGGTTTCGTAAGTCCCGTCCCACGTCCCGGTCCAGCGCCCCTCGGCCTCATAGGTTCCGCTGTAGACCGCGTCGGGCGGCGGAGCGGGATAGTCAGGGCCGCGGCGATATTCGACTTCGCTCGGGATGCGGTCAGGATAGCCGGTATAAACACGCGTGTCGGACGCGGTGGGCGCACCGTAATCGAGCTTGGGGCGCGGATCATTCCCGAACGCGGCGCCTTCATTCAGATGTACCCTGCCGTGCGAAAAGGGCATCGAGGTCTCGGCACTCGATGCAGGTGCCGGCAGCAGCAACGATCCCGCGGCAATTCCCAAGAGCAAGACTGTGCGCATGGCTAACTCCCTGTTTCAACGGCTCGCGCTTCGAAGCGGAGCGGCTGGTTAACAATTTGTTTAGCAAAAAGCCGGGAGGCCAGCGAATCCGTTAACCCTCAACGGCGTCTCATTCTGGGTCAGCTTTGGCCAGCGAGAGCGGGAGCAATGCGCGCGACCAAGGCCTCGGCGCCCGCCTGATCATCGGGCGTGAAACGCGAGGGCAGGGGGCTGTCGAGGTCGAGTACGCCGATCAGACGATCCTGTGCGACGATGGGGACGACGAGTTCGCTGCGGCTTTCAGCATCGCAGGCAATATGCCCGGGAAAGGCGAGAACATCGTCGACGCGCTGGCTCGCGCGCAGCCGCGCTGCAGCGCCGCACACGCCCTTGTCGAGTGCGATGCGGATGCATGCCGCCTTGCCCTGGAAGGGGCCGAGGACGAGTTCGCTCCCGTCGAAGCGGTAGAAGCCCGCCCAGTTGAGGTCGGGTATCGCCTCCCAGATCAGCGCCGCCACATTGGCCATATTGGCGATTGCGTCTGCCTCGCCCCCGACGAGCGCCTCGGCGGCGTCCGCGGCTTCGGCCCAGCGTTCGAGTGGCTCGGTGGCGGTGAAGGCGAGGGCATAGGACATGGGTGCTTCTTTCGGCCGGGGAGGAGGCTGCCTAGATGGGAGCAGGATGGGCCGGCGTCAAACCCCCCCGGGGTCCTTCGCAGGGCGGCGGGGCGAAGCGGGCGAGCGAAGGGGTGTCGCCGCGCCAGCGCAGCTCGACCACCGCATAGGTTGCATTGTGGTCCGAGAGGCGGGGGCCCCGGCTACCATCAAAAAGGCTCGTCACCGCAAGCGGCACGACTTCGACCCTTGCGCCGCTTCCAACACCGATCAGATCCTGGAGCGCCGTCCATGCGCTCTCGTCGCTCATCGCAGCGGACCGGGCGTCCGTTCCGTCCCCTGAGAGCGGGGCGATCAGCCGGAAGCCGGGATCGCTTGCAAAGTGGCCGGTGCGATCGCCCGCGCGCTGCATGTTGAAATCGCCCGCCGCGATGACCGGACCTGCCATCGTTTCAGCAAGCAGCCGGTCATTCTCCATCGTCTGAATGCGATGCGCAGTTTCGGCGCGGGCGATCGCAACGCCCGAGGGCTCGCGCGAATTGCGATGGGTGTTGAACAGCCGGAGCGGTTCGGGGACGCCGGGTATGATCAGCGTCGCCACCATGCCGCCCTTGTTGGCGAGGCAGTCGTATCCTGCGCAGGCGCCCGAGCTGAAGGGCGCGGTGTGGCGGACAAAGAGCGGCAGGTCGGTCGCGATATAGAGCCCGCTGTCGAGCCACTTGCCGATGCCTTCGCCCTTGAACCACCGTGCTCCAGCATCATAGTCTGCAGGGCGCGGCGCTGCCGCCGCGGAACTGCGCTTCAGATCGCGCGAGGGGCCAGGCAATACCCAGCCGTAGCCGCCCGCGGCCGCGATCGCGGAGGCGGCGGGGGTAAATGCCTTGTGCAAAAACACTATGTCGGGCGCCTGCCCTGCGGCGCGGCGGCGTTCGAGCCAGAAGGCGATACGGTTCAATTGCCGTTCGCGTCCGAGCCGCGCGGGGAAGGGTAAACCTTCGACGTTGTAGAGCAGAATGCTGAGCCTCATCGCCCGGTACCCGTCCCCCCGTTCGATGACGGGTGGCAGGCGCGCGGGGTCGTAGCATTGGGCGCGCCGCTCGATCCGCGCCGCGTCACCGTCCGGAAACATCGCCCACAGCAGGAAGGCGGCGAGCGCAAAGATCGCCGCGGCGCGCGCGAGCGCCTGCCCTATTCGACGTTCAGTCCGGTCCATTTCGCGGCGAAGGCGTATTTATCTGCCGCCTCGGCGATGATCTTGTCGGTCGGCTTGCCCGACCCGTGGCCGGCGCGTGTCTCGATTCGGATGAGGTGCGGCTTGTCGCCTACCTTGGCGTGCTGGAGCGCTGCGGCATATTTGAAGCTGTGCCCTGGCACCACGCGATCGTCGGTGTCGGCGGTTGTCACCAGGACCGCGGGATATTCGACGCCGTCCTTGATGTTGTGATAGGGGGAATAGGACAAGAGGTTGTGGAAATCCGCCTCTTTTGAGGGATAACCATAATCGTCGACCCAATAACGCCCGGCGGTGAAGCGGTCGAAGCGCAGCATGTCCATCACGCCGACCGCAGGCAGCGCGACGGCGAAAAGATCGGGGCGCTGGTTGGTGACCGCGCCGACTAGGAGCCCCCCGTTCGACCCGCCCTCGATCGCCAGCTGCCCTTTGCCTGTGATCCCTTCGCGGATCAGATATTCCCCCGCGGCGATGAAATCGTCGAAGACGTTCTGCTTCTTGTCGAGGCGGCCGGCATCGTGCCACGCCTTGCCATATTCGCCGCCGCCGCGGAGGTTCGCGATGGCAAGCACGCCACCCTTGTCGACCCAGGCGAGCTTGGTCGGCGAGAAGGCGGGGATCATCGAGACGTTGAAGCCGCCGTAGCCGTAAAGCAGCGTCGGTGAACCTTTGCTGCGGTCGATTCCCTTCTTCATGACCAGGAACATTGGCACCTCGGTGCCGTCCTTCGAATGATAGAAACGCTGCTCGACCGAGAATTGCCTGGGGTCGAAGGTCAGCTTGGGTTCGGCGAAGATGCTGCTCGCTCCGGTCAACGTATCAAGCCGGTAGATGGTCGTTGGCCGCGCGTAGCTCGAAAAGGAGTAAAAGGTCTCGGGATCTCCCGGCTTGCCGCCGAAGCCCGCGGCGGCTCCGATGTCGGCGAGATTGATATTGGCGACGGGCTGGCCGGCCAGTGTCACCATCCGGGCTTCCGACTTCGCATCGCCGAGATAGGAGAGAATGATGCGGTTTCCGACCTGCGAGGCCCCGACGAGCGTCGCCTCACTCTCCGCGACCAACGGCGTCAGCGCCTTCGGCCTGCGGATATCCATTGCGACGATCCGCTGGCGCGGCGCATCCTTGTTGGTGAGGAAGATGAAGAGCGGCCCCTCGTTGCCGACATATTCCCAGTTATTCGCAAAATCCCCGACGAGCACACTGGGCTTCGCGCCCTTCTTGCCGAGCTGATAAAGCGTCACACCATAGCGTTCGTCGGTTCCCTCCGAGGACGTCACGATGAGATATTGCCCATCATCCGTCACCTGGGCGCTATGGTTGAGTGCGGGCTTGTCCGGTGAGGCGTGGATCAGCACGTCCTCGGACTGCGGCGTGCCGAGCCTGTGAAAATAGATGGCGTGGTTTTCGTTGAGCGACTGGAAAGCATCGCGCGCGTCGGGCGCTGGAAATCGCGAATAGTAAAAGCCGCTGCCGTCCTTCGCCCAGTCGAGCGCGGAATATTTTACCCATTGCACCTCGTCGGGCAGGTCCTTGCCGGTCGCAACGTCCATCACACGAACGATGCGCCAATCGGTCCCGCCGTCCTGCACCGAATAGAGCAGATAGGCGCCATCCTTCGACGGCGTCCATTCCGCGAGCGCGGTCGCGCCGTCTTTGGCCCACCCGTTAGGATCGATCAGCACCCTGGCTTCGCCCGTCAGTCCCTCGCGGACATAGAGCACCGACTGCGGCTGCAGCCCGTCATTGCGGGTGTAGAAATAGCGGTTGCCCGCTTTTTCCGGGAGGCCGAACCGCTCATAATTATAAAGCTCGCTCATCCGCTTCGCAAAGATGTCGCGTCCCGGCAATGTGTCGAGATAGGCGTCGGTGACCGCGTTCTCGGCGGCCACCCACTCCGCGACCTTGGGATTGACGCGGACATCATCCTCGAGCCAGCGATAGGGATCAGCGACATCAACCCCGAACTGGGTTTCGACGGTGTCGCCGCGCACCGTGTCGGGATAGGTGAGCGAGAGCGCGGGAGCGGTCGCTGTCGCCCTTTCGGCAGCCTGCGCACTGGCGGGAGCCGACATCAGCAGGGCCAGCGCCAGCGGGGCGCGAAAGGCAGGTCGGGACATGGCAAGGCGATCCTCATCGTCGGGTAATAATAATGCGCGGCACTGTAAGGATGGAAAAGGAGCGGGCAAGGGGATTCGGGGCGCGGGGAGGGCGTTCCAGTCGTTACCCGAAGATTCGGGGAAAGGGGCTCGCGCCGCGCCCCAACGAAAAAGGGCGGCCTTCCTGTCGGGGCCGCCCTTCATGTCTGTGATCAAGGTCCTTGTCAGGCGTCCTCGAATTCATCCTCGGCGTTCACCGGGCCAGAATCCTGGCCCTTGGCTTCCACGTCGCGGTCGACGAACTCGATGATCGCGATCGGAGCGGCGTCGGAAGCGCGGATGCCGGCCTTGATGATACGGGTGTAGCCGCCGTTGCGGTCCTTGTAACGCTCGGCGAGCACGTCGAACAGCTTGGTGAGCTGGGTGTCGTCCATCAGCCGGCTCTTGGCGAGGCGGCGATTGGCAAGCCCGCCGCGCTTGGCGAGCGTCACGAGCTTTTCGACATAGGGACGCAGTTCCTTCGCCTTGGCGACGGTCGTCGTGATCTGTTCATGCTTGATGAGTGCGGCCGACATGTTGCGGAACAGGGCCGTGCGGTGCGCGCTGGTGCGCTGCAGCTTCCGGCCACCCGATTTATGACGCATGATATTTTCCTTCGTTTGTCAAAGGGGCCGTGTGAGGTACCCCAAGCCAGGTCGATTTAAGGGGCCGACCCTTTTCCCACCGCGATAGCAGCCCCGGCTTTCGCCGGGGCGAATGCCATCCTTAGCCCAGCAGTTCCTGCTCGAGCTTCTTGGCCATTTCCTCGATGTTCTCGGGCGGCCAGCCCGGGATATCCATGCCGAGGCGCAGACCCATCGACGAGAGCACTTCCTTGATTTCGTTCAAGGACTTGCGACCGAAGTTCGGGGTGCGCAGCATTTCGGCTTCGGTCTTCTGAACGAGGTCACCGATGTAGATGATGTTGTCGTTCTTGAGGCAGTTTGCACTGCGGACCGAGAGTTCGAGCTCGTCGACCTTTTTCAGAAGGAAGCGGTTCAGCTGATTGACGTCCGATTCGTCGCTGGCTGCCGAGGGGGCTGCCATGCCGATCAGGCCGCTGTCGTTCATCGCTTCTTCGAAGTGGACGAAGACCTGCAGCTGGTCCTGAAGGATGCGCGCGGCATAGGCGACAGCATCTTCCGGCGTGACCGTCCCGTCGGTTTCGACGGTCAGGTTGAGCTTGTCATAGTCAAGCTCCTGCCCGATGCGGGCATTGTCGACCTTGTAGGCGACCTGACGGACGGGCGAATAGAGCGAGTCGACCGGGATCAGACCGATCGGCGCGTCGGCCGGGCGGTTGGCGGTAGCCGGAACATAACCCTTGCCGGTATCGGCAACGAATTCCATGTTGAGCGTCGCACCCTCGTCGAGGTGGCAGATGACATGGTTGGGGTTCATCACCTTGATGTCACCCGACACCATGATGTCGCCCGCCTTTACCGTCGCGGGCCCGGTTGCCGAAAGCTGGAGCCGCTTCGGGCCTTCGCCTTCCATCTTGAGCGCGATCTGCTTCACGTTGAGAACGATGTCGGTGACATCTTCCCGAACGCCGGCGAGGCTGGAGAATTCGTGGAGCACATTCTCGATCTTGATCGAGGTGATTGCAGCGCCCTGGAGCGACGAGAGCAGCACGCGGCGCAGCGCGTTGCCGAGCGTCAGGCCAAAACCGCGCTCGAGCGGTTCGGCCACGAAGGTCGCCTTGCGCTTGCCGTCGCCGCCGGCCTTGATTTCCAGGTTGCTGGGCTTCTTCAATTCCTGCCAGTTCCGGATATTGACAGTCATGGACTTCCCTTTGCTTTGGCGGGACAGGCGGGGGTCGGCCACCGGTCCAGCGAGAGATTTGGTGCGGGCGGCGCCCCGGCGTGGGACGCCCCCTTAAAAGACGTCAGACGCGGCGGCGCTTGGCCGGGCGGACGCCATTGTGCGGGATCGGGGTCACGTCGCGGATCGAGGTGATGTGGAAACCGACTGCCTGCAGGGCCCGCAGGGCCGACTCGCGGCCTGCGCCGGGGCCCTTGACCTCGACCTCAAGCGTGCGGACACCATGTTCGGCGGCCTTCTTGCCTGCATCCTCGGCGCAAACCTGCGCAGCGTAGGGAGTCGATTTGCGGCTGCCCTTGAAGCCCATCATGCCGGCGCTCGACCAGGCAATTGCATTGCCCTGCGCGTCGGTGATGGTGATCATCGTGTTGTTGAAAGTCGCGTTGACGTGGGCCACACCCGACGAGATATTCTTGCGTTCGCGCCGGCGAAGGCGCTGCGGTTCACGAGCCATGATGCTGAATCCTACCTAATCCATGAAGCGGGCCGGGGCGCAGCCGAAACGGGCGGCCGCCGGCGCGGAAAAACCGGCTTACTTCTTCTTGCCGGCGATCGGCTTCGCCTTGCCCTTGCGGGTGCGCGCGTTGGTGTGCGTGCGCTGGCCGCGAACGGGAAGGCCCTTGCGATGACGCAGGCCGCGATAGCAGGCGAGGTCCATCAGGCGCTTGATGTTCATCGCCGTGTTGCGGCGAAGATCGCCCTCGACCGTGTGGTCGGCGTCGATCGCCTCGCGGATCTGCAGGACTTCGGCGTCCGACAGGTCCTGGATGCGGCGGCTGTGGTCGATCCCCAGCTTGTCGGCGATGTCGACGGCAGTCTTGCGACCGATGCCGTGGATGTAGGTGAGCGCGATGATCACGCGCTTGTTGGTCGGGAGATTGACACCCGCGATACGAGCCATTGCAAACTTTCTCCTGCTCCACAGGGCGCGCTGGCAAACGGCCCTATCTCAAAGCGTCTGATTTCCAACGCAAAAAACGGACCACGAATTCGCTCGCTGCGATTCGCCGTCCGGTCAGCCTGTCGGAATGGGGTGCAGCTAAGGAGAGTCGCACCCAATGTCAAGCGATCCGACCGCTTTTGTGGGCGATCGAAAGGGTGACCCCGCTCCAGCCGACACGCGATACGCCCGCAAGGTCTGAAGCGCAAGATCAGGATGTCAGCGCGACGGCGCGATCGCGGAGGCGGGCGACGACGGCATCGTGGATGCCGGGAGCGCAGGCGATGACGCCGAAGGCCTGGGCCCGCGGCGTATTGAAGACGAGCGGCGCGCCAAAAGCGTCGGTGACGGTCGCGCCAGCTTCGGTTGCGATCAGCGCCGCTGCCGCGACGTCCCATTCGAACCCCCAGCGCAGCGTCGCAACCAGATCGGCGCGGTCGTCGGCAACGAGCGCCATGCGCAGCGCGATGCTGTTCGGCTTGGTTACCATGACGAGATCGCGGTCGATCTTTGGCAGATTGTCGGCGGGCACGCGTGCGCCGCCGAATTGCGTGCGGCGGCTTGCCCGCAGCGGCTCGCCGTTAAGCTGGGCGCCCTCGCCGCGCTGAGCGACCCATAATTCGTCCAGCGCGGGGGCGTAGAGCACCCCAAGTTCCGGCGTGCCATCGACCACAAGGGCCACCGACACCGCCCAGCCCGGACGCCCCCGGATGAAATCGCGTGTCCCGTCGATCGGGTCGACGCACCACATGGCACGCCGTGATAGACGCGCGTCATTGTCCGCGGTCTCCTCCGACAGCCACCCCGCTTCAGGGACCATCGCGCCAAGAACCGCCTTCAGGCGCGCGTCGACCGCGAGGTCGACGTCGCTCACGGGATTGTCGTGCGACTTGTGCCAAACGTCGATCGCCTGGCCCTCTCCCCGCCAGCGCGCCATCGCCATGTCCCCGACCTCGCGCGTTGCGGCAATCACCGCTTCAAGATTGCGGCCCGGCAAGCCTGCCCCCGTCTAGCTGCTCGCGACGGTCATGCCGTCGATGCGCAGCGTCGGAACGTTGGTGGCGTGGCGAAACTCCAGATCATTCGCCGGCACAAGCGCGGCGAACATGTCGATCAGATTTCCCGCTATCGTGAATTCGGCGATGGGCCCGGCAACTGCGCCGTCGCGGATGACGAAGCCCGACGCGCCGCGGCTATAGTCGCCGGTAACCGGATTGACCCCCTGGCCGATCAGCTCGGTGATATAGACCCCCTCGGTTATGTCCGCCATCAGCGCCGCGGGGGTGACCCCCCCGGGAGCAAGATGCAGATTGCTTGCGCTCACCCCGGATGCACCGCCGCCCCGGGTCGCATGACCGGTGGGGGCAAGGCCGAGCTGCTTGGCCGAAGCGGTATCGAGCAGCCAGCCGGTGATCCGGCCGTCCGCGACGATGTCGCGCGCCGCGGTCGGCAGGCCCTCGCCGTCGAAGGCGCGGCTGCGAAGTCCGCGCAGACGGTGCGGATCGTCGCGAATGACGATGGCGCTGTCGAACAGCTGGCGATCCTCCTTGCCGAGCAGAAAGCTGGTTCCACGCGCAACGGCCGGGCCGGCGATCGCGCCGAGCAGATGGCCGACCAGGCTGCTCCCGACCCGCGGATCGACGACGACAGGCACCTTGCCGACTGGCGCCTTGCCGGGGTTCAGCCGCGCGACGGCGCGCCGTCCGGCGCGCGTGCCGATGTCATCGGCGCTTTCAAGGTCGGAGAGATGATGGGCACTGTGCCAACCGTAATCACGCTGCATCGCCGCGCCTTCGCCTGCGATGACGCTCGCCGAGAGGCTGTGCCCGCTCGCGCCATAACCTCCCGCGAAGCCGTGACTCGTTACGAGCGCGAAGCGGGTGCGGCTATGGCTTGCGCTGCCGCCCTCGCTGTTCGTGACCCCGGTCACAGCGCGCGCAGCTTGCTCCACCCTGAGCGCGGCCGCGCGGAGGGCCTCGGGGTCGGCCTCGCTGCCATCGTCCAGATCGAGATCGGGGAGAGACCCCTTGAACAGCAGCTCGCCCGGCGCGAGGCCGGCATAGGGGTCCTCGGGGGCCTCGCGCGCCATCGCGACGCAGCGTTCGACCAGCCCTGCCAGTTCGCTTGCATCCATATCGGCGGTCGACACGCTCGCACTTCGCTGGCCGACGAAGACGCGCAGGCTGATGTCCTGGCTTTCGGAGCGTTCGACATCCTCGAGCGCGCCAAGGCGCATCGACACGGAGGTCGCGGCATTGCAGTAATAGAGCGCGTCGGCGGCGTCGGCGCCCGCACGGGTTGCGGCGTCGCACAGCATTTGCGCACGGTCGAGGGCTTCGGCAACGGTCAGCATGGCCGCGCCCTAGACCGGGCGCAGCGGGTCGTCAAAAATTTTAGTCGAAACTCACCCCGCGACGGCGGCAAGTGCCTGCGTCGCAGCAAGCGCGCCGCTGACCCACAGAAAGGGCAGCGCGAGCGCGGCGAGCCACAGGCGGCGTACGTCGCGGCGGAAGCGCGCGTGGAGCCCCCAGCTGGCGAGCGCCTGGCGGCTGAGATGATACCAGCGCCGTTCAGTGATCCGCGCAACGGGTAGCGCCAGCGCGAGCAGCATGATGAGGGCGATGATGGTGAACGCCGACGGGGCGCCAGCGGCAATCGCGCTCGACACCAGCCAGATCTGCAGCGCCGCAAAGGCGAGCAGCGCTGCTGCCACATGAACGGTCATCCGCCGTCCAAGGCTACGCGCCGCAGGTACGCTGGGAGTCGAGCGCCCCAGGAGGCGCGGTCCGAACGTCGATGCCATCTTTTATCAGCCTCCCCGGCTGGCGATTCCCAGAAGGAACCAGGTTTTCAGCCGTTTTTCCCCGAGTCAAGGCAGGATGCCGCCGATTCGTTAATTTTCCGCATCCATTCGTCGAAGATTTGCAACAAAATGAAGTCGAAATGCTCTGAGTGAGCGAAAAGACGCGCCCTTTTTCGGGCAAGACGGGCTGTGGGCTTGCCTCCCGGGGCGCTACCAATAGGCTGGTCCACACCAGCGACGGGTCTATCTGCAAGCGGATGACGGTCTCGCACCGTCCAGCGGCTGTTGATCCCGCTTAGAAAACAGGGGAAATCCTATGCGTCATCTCGCCCTTATCGCGGCTCTCGCTTTGCCGATCACGTCAGCTCTTGGAGAGGAAGCGCCGCCCGCGGCTGTCGAGGCCCGGCCTGCGGCGCTCATCGCCGACGGTGTGCCTTCCGTGCCATCTGAACTTGCTGCCGCAACGCGCCCCTATATGGAAAGCCGCGGCGCGAATTTTATCGGTTGGAACGACAGAGACAAGTCGATGCTGATCGTGACCCGCTTCGGCAATACGAACCAGATCCACCGCGTCGCGGCGCCGATGGGCGCGCGCCAGCAGCTGACGTTCGAGGAAGAGCCGGTGAGCTCGGGCGCCTGGTCGCCGAAGAGCGCCAATGTCATGCTGGTGGAGAAGGATATTGGCGGCAATGAATTTTACCAGATCTACGCGATGAAGAACGGGCGGCCTGTGCTGCTCACCGACGGCAAGAGTCGCAACAGCCTCGATGCGTGGAGCGATGACGGAACGCTCATCGGCTTTACCTCGACCCGGCGCAACGGCCGGGACAGCGACCTTTATGTCATGAACCCGCACGACCCGGCTTCGGTGCGCATGGTCGCCGAGGTTGAGGGTGGCGGCTGGAATTTGGTCGACTTTGCTCCCGACAAGAGTTGGGCGCTGGTTGCCAAATATGTCTCCGTACAAAAGGTCGACCTCTACCGGCTCGACCTTGGGGGCGGAACGCTGACGCCCATCGGCGATCACGCCAAGACGATCGCGTTCGGCGGCGCGGCCTTCGCGCCGGACGGGACCATCTGGGTGACCAGTGACGAGGGGTCGGATTTTCTCCGGCTGGGGACGCTCGATCCCAAAAGCGGTGCCTTCACACCGCGCGGTCCGGCCGAAGAATGGGATGTCGGCTCCTTCGACATTTCAGATGACGGCCGCTTCATTGCCTATGTCGTGAACGAGGCGGGGATCAGCAAGCTTCGCATCCTTGACGCCGGGAGCGGCAAGGTGCGCACGGTGGATGCGCTCCCTGCGGGGATCATCGGCGGCGTCGACATCGCGCCGTGGGGCGAGATCGGGCTCAGCTTCACCTCCGCGCGAAGCGCTGCGGACGCCTACAGCGTCGATCCTGAGAGCCTCAAGGTGACACGCTGGACGCAGAGCGAGACAGGCGGGCTCGACGTGACGAAGAATGTCGAGCCGGAACTTGTGCGTGTAAAGAGCTTCGACGGGCTGACGGTGTCGGGGTTCCTCTATCGCCCCGATGCGGCAAAATTCCCCGGCAAGCGCCCCTTGATCATGAACGTTCACGGCGGACCTGAAGGGCAGTCACGGCCCGGGTTTCTCGGGCGCAACAATTATCTGCTTAATGAGCTTGGCATCGCCATCTTCTATCCCAACGTCCGTGGATCCACAGGCTATGGCAAGACGTTCGTCAGCCTCGACAATGGACCCTTCAAGCGCGAAGACAGCGTCAAGGACATGGGGGCGTTCCTTGATGTGCTGGCGAAGGATCCTTCGCTCGATGCGGCACGCTTCGGCCTGACCGGGGGCAGTTACGGCGGCTATATGTGCTATGCTGCTGCCATTCATTATGCCGACAGGTTGCGCGCCAATCTGTGCGTCGTCGCGATCTCGAACTTTGTTACCTTTCTTGAAAACACCCAGGATTACCGCCGCGACCTGCGCCGCGTCGAATATGGCGACGAGCGCGTCCCCGAGCAGCGCGCAAAGCTCTTGGAAATCTCGCCGCTCACGCGCGTCGGCGACATCCGCAAGCCGCTCTTTGTCGTAACGGGCGCCAATGATCCGCGCGTGCCGGCATCCGAAGCCGAGCAGATCATCGCAGCGGTGCGCAAGAACGGCGGGACCGCGTGGCATCTCATAGGTACCAACGAGGGGCATGGCTTCGCCAAGAAGGAGAACGCCGACTATCAATTCTGGACCTCGCTGCTGTTCTGGCAGCAATATCTCCTCGATTGATGATGCCGTCTTGACCCGGGCACGGGCGGGGGCCTAGCGGATTTCCATTCTTTCATCGAATGGGGACTCGATGCGCCGGCCCAAATTGCTCGATACGATGCGCGACTATAGCTGGCAGCTGTTTCGTGCCGACGCATTAGCCGGCATCAGCGTCGCTCTCGTCGCATTGCCGCTGTGCATCGCCATTGCCATCGCATCGGGCAGCACGCCCTTCGTCGGGCTCGTCACTGCGATCATCGGCGGGTTTGTCATTTCATTGACGAGTGGCAGCCGGGTACAGATCGGCGGGCCGACCGGGGCCTTCATTGTCGTCGTATATGGCGTGATCCAGGATCACGGGATGGACGGGCTGATCGTCGCAACGATCATGGCCGGACTGATCCTGGTCCTTGCGGGCTATTTCCGTGCGGGGCGGCTGATTGCGCTGATCCCAGAGGCGGTGATCAACGGCTTCACCATCGGGATCGCTGCCATCATTGCCGCGAGCCAGCTGGCCGATGCGATGGGGTTATCGGCAGGCAAGGTTCCTGCCGACATGATCCCCAAGATCGAGGCGCTGTGGGCCGCGCGCGCATCGTTCAGTGGCATTGCCTTTGCGGTCACGGCGGTGACAATCGCGGCCATCCTCCTGCTTCGTCGCTGGCGTCCGCGCTGGCCGGTGCTCGTGATCGCGGTGGGTGCCGCCTCGCTCGCGGTTCTCTCGCTCAACCTGCCGGTCGATACGGTGGGCTCGCGGTTCGGCGCGCTGCCGAGCGGTCTGCCCGCGCCCCACTGGCCGCAGGTGACGTTGGAGCGATTGGCCGAACTCCTCCCTTCTGCGCTGACCATCGCCTTTCTTGCCGGGGTCGAATCGCTGCTTTCAGCGATCGTCGCCGACCGCATGTTCGGCGGCCAGCACCGGCCAAGTGCCGAACTGCTCGCGCAAGGCTACGCCAATGTCCTCACGCCGCTGTTCGGCGGTCTGCCTGTGACGGGCGCGATCGCGCGCACAGCGACCAATGTCCGCGCCGGCGGGCGGACACCGGTGGCGGGAATGGTGCACGCGCTTGTGATCCTGTTTGTGCTCCTCGTCGCCGGTGGGCTCGCGGGTGCGCTGGCTTTGCCCGCGCTCGCCGCGGTGCTGCTCGTGACGGCCGCCAATATGGCGGAGCCCGAAAAATGGCGCGAGCACTGGTCGCTGCCGTGGGACGAGCGGCTGTTGTTGCTGCTCACCCTGTTCCTCACTGTCTTTGCCGACCTGACGATCGCGATCGGTGTGGGGGTTGCCTTGGGGCTTTTGCTCCGCTGGTGGAAAGGCGCGCGCACGGCCCTCTGGACGCCGCGCGAGCGCTAGCAATCAGTTTTGCGGCAGCGCCGGCAGCGCTTCTGCGTCCGGTTCAACCTCGTCCGTTGCAGGGGCGGGCGCTTCGCCATTGGCTTGGCGCTCAAGCTCTTCGGCTGCCTTCTGGCGTTCGGCGAGCGCTCGCTCCTCGGCAACCACCGCAGCTTCGACTTCTTCGGCTGCTGCGTCGATTCCCGCGAGCCTTTTTGCACGTTCGTCGGCGATCATCGCCTGCCAGTCGGTCTTGTCGGCCGCCTGTGCTTCGGCCTTTGCGCCCGAGACCAGCTGCTGAGTACAGCCGGTAAAGCCGCCAAGCCCGACCGGCGAGCAGCTGTCGGTGCCGAAGCGGCCGACGCGCTCCATCGCGACGACGCGGTTCAGCCATGCCTGGTTGCGCGGATCGAGCGGATCGCCGCCACGGAAAATCTGCGGCACGCGGTAGCGGTCGGCTTCGGGCAAGCGGTTGCAGACCACAATCTCGTCAGGGCTGCTCGGCTCGCACTTGTCATTGCCATAGACGATGACCTGATTGACCTTTTCGTTCGGCGTCTCGGCAGCCTCCTGCGCCTGGGCAGGAAGGGCGGCGACGCTACCGGCAAGGAACAGCGCGATAAGGGGCAAGCGGGTCATCTTCTTTTCCTTCGTCAATATCACGATGCCTGGCACCGTGCCCCTGCATCCCCGCTGAACGGGCCGGGTTGAAAATAGTCTATCAGATACGTTTCGACAGGGCGATGGCTGCGCGGCATCCTGCCCGGATGGCGAGGTTGAGGAGGGGATAGGCGGGGGCGTTTTCGGCGCCGGCCGCGACCGCCGCCTTCTTGTGCTCAAGCTCTTCCGCGCGGAACTCAGCGACCGCGTCGGACAATTCGGGGTCGCTGTTGCCAAGTTCGGAAAGCTGCTTTTGGTAGTGGCGGTCGATTTCGGTCTCGACCGCGGCAGTGCATGCCATCGCGGCGCGCGGCCCCATCGCGGCGGTCACCGCACCGAGCGCGAAGCCTGCGACGTCCCAGACTGGCTGCAAGGCGGTAGGCCGCACGCCCCGGCGCGTGATCATCGCGTCGAAAAACTTGCGGTGACGCTCTTCCTGCTCGGCCATATGCGCGATCTCGCGCGCCATGGGATGGCGGTCGCCCATGACGGCGAGCTGGCCGGCATAGATGCGCGTTGCGCCATATTCGCCGGCTTGGTCGACGCGGATCATCGACGCCGTGCGCCGATCGGCCGGTGGAGAAATGCTCGTCATGCCGCAGATGTGGGCCGGCGGCGGAGCAAGGTCAAGACGAGCGCGGCGGCGGCGAGGGAGAAGACCGCGTTGAAGCCTGCGAGTGAAACTCCGAACAGCGTCCATTGCGGCACGTCGCAGCGGATAATGGGAGCCGCCATGATCGTGTCGAGGGTGATGGGACCGCTCTGACCCGTGCTGCACGTCGTCAGCCCCTCCCAGAAGCCATATTCGACCCCGGCGTGAAAGATGCCGATCGCCCCGCTGACCGCAATCGCAAGCGCGGCGAACAAAGTCAGCGCTCGCATCGCTCCTTCATTGCGGCGCAGGAGCAGGGCCAGCGCCGCGAGCACCATCGCCGCCTGGTGCGGCCAGCGCTGCCAATAGCACATTTCGCAAGGATGGAGGCCGAAGCCATATTGCGACACCAAGGCCCCCCCATAGAGGATGAGGGGAGCCAGCAGCGCCAGCAGCGGCGCAGCGTAACGGCTGTTCAGCATAGGACGACTTCGCCGGCTGCGTCAGTTGCGGCGCGCCGGCTTGGCGGCGGCCTTTGCAGTCTGAGCCATGCGCGGGGGCACCGGCGCCACGCGCCCGATCGTTTGCAGCGCATAATGGAGCTGGAAATCTTCGATCCCCTTCGCCTTCAGCTCTTCGGCCGTCGCGGTGAAGCGCGGATCGGGCTTTTCGTCGCTTTCGATCAAGCTGTTGTCGACCTTTTTCTCGTTGATCAGGTGACGGCGCAGGTCGCTCTCGCGGAAGGACGGGCGGTTCTTGTAATCGGGGTCCGAAAGCTGCGGTACGCGAATGTCGGGCTCGATGCCGCCTTCCTGCACGCTCCGGCCCGATGGCGTATAGTAGCGCGCGGTCGTCAGACGGAGCGCGGTGGTGTCGGTCAGCGGCAGGACCGTCTGCACCGATCCCTTGCCGAAGCTGCGCTCGCCCATCACCACGGCGCGATGCTGATCCTGAAGCGCCCCGGCAACGATTTCCGAGGCTGATGCCGATCCCGCATCGATGAGCACGATCACCGGCGCGCCGCCAGCCTGGTCACCGGGCTTGGCAAAATAGCGTTCGATATCGCCCTTGCGGCGCCCGCGCTGCGAAACGATCTCGCCGCGATCGAGGAAGAGGTCGCTTACCCCCACGGCTTCGTCGAGCAGCCCGCCGGGATTCGACCGGAGGTCGAGCACCCAGCCGCGCGGCGTGTGGCCAAGCGATTTTTGCACCGCGATCATCGCCGCCTTGAGATCGGTGGTGGCATCGGCCGAGAAACTGCTGATGGTCAGCACACCGACCCCGTCCTTGACTTCCCATTTCACGGGTTTGAGGTCGATGATCTCGCGCGTCAGCGAGAGCTCCATCGGCTTGTCCTGGCCTTCGCGAACCACGGTGATATCAATCTTTGTTCCCGGACGGCCGCGCATCTTTTCGACGGCCTCATCGAGTGTCATGCCGAAGATGAGCTGCTTGTCGATGTGGGTGATATAGTCGCCGGCCTTGATTCCAGCGCGGTCGGCAGGCGTGTCGGCGGTCGGCGCGATCACCTTGACGACCCCATCCTCCATCGTCACCGAGAGGCCGAGCCCGCCATATTCGCCGTCGGTCTGGGTCCGAAGGTTCGAATAGTCGCGCGCGTCCAGATAGCCCGAGTGCGGATCGAGGCTGGCAAGCATGCCATTGATAGCGCCTTCGATCAGCTTGTCGTCGCTGACCGGTTCGACATAATTGGCCTTCACCTCCATGAACACGTCCATGAAGCGGGAAATCTCGTCGGTGGTCGACGCGTCGACGGTCGCCATTGCGCCGGTAGCCAGCGGCACCAGTGCGAGTGTGCTCAGCGCAGCGGCACCTTGCCAAAGGGCAAAGCGGCGCCGGGGTGAAGCGGCGGTCTTGGTCGGTTCGATCATTGGCGTCTTTCGTGTCCTCGCGGGAACTCTCCCGCCCTTATAAACCCCGGCGCGCCATCCTCCAATGCATTTGAAGCGGCGTCAAGCATGCGCCGGGCGTCACCCGAGCATGGCGGCGACGTCCACAGGGCGGCCTGCGCGGCGCAGCTCGACAGTGATGCGGCTGTCGCCGGACCCGGCGCGCCCCACCGGTGTCCCGGCGTCGAGCGTGTCGCCAACCCCCACCGACAGCGCGATCATCCCCGTCAAAAGCGATGTCCAGCCTCCGCCATGATCGATGATGACGATCTTGCCATAACCGCGATAATCGCCCGCGAAACTCACCCTTCCGGGCGCGGGGGCGACGACCTGGCCGCCGGGGCGCGCGGCGATGGTAATCCCGCGCGAGCGCACCCCGCTGTCGTTTACCTCCCCGAGACCCTCGACGATGCGACCGACGACCGGCAGGCGATAAGCGCCGCGGCTCATCTCGGCGGCAGGGGCAGCGACCGCGGCAGCGGCAATTTCGGCGCTGGCCGGATTGCGCGGTCGCGGAAGCGGTCCCGCAAGCTGCGCGAGCTCGGCCCGTACTGCGCTATCGGCCTCGAGCGAATCCATCAGCTCGACGATGTCGCGGGCCTTCTCCCCCAGTCCGAGTGCGCGGTCGGCCTCCAGCCGGGCGCTGCTCATCAGATCGCGGGCGCGGAGCCGCCCCTCATTTTCGAGCCGGGTCAACTCATCGCGTCGCACGGCGAGTTCGGCCTTGCTCGCGCCAAGCGCCTTCAGCGCGATCGCTTGCTGCTGCTGCACGGTGCGAAGCTCTGCTAGCTCGCGGCGCACTCCGGCCGTGCGTCTGCGGATCACCGGCATCACCGCATCGAGCACCGCGCGGGCGTGTACCATGTCGCGGAGCGATCCCGGCTGCGCGAGCACCGTCACCGGGGGCTGGCGGGTGAGGTGCTGAAGCGATGCGGCAAGCTCGAGCAGGGGTTGCTGCTGCTCGGCGAGCGCGGCCTGTTGTTCGGCAAGGCGCCGGCTTACAAGGGCGACGCGCGCTTCGCCTGCGTCGATATCGGCCTCGGCCGCCTGAATCCGCGCGGCGAGCGCTGCGCTGCGCTTCCTGAGCCGATCGGCTGCGTTGGTCGCCTTTTGCGCCTGGGCTTCGAGCGCGCCGCTGCGCGCCATGGCTTCGGCCGACTGCTCTTTGGCGCTCAGAAGCTGCGCGCGCTCGCGCGCCGCGATCGCCGCCGGATCGAAGATATCGCTCTGGGCAAGAGCGAGCGCGCCGCAGAGGGTTGCAGCGAGCGCAGCGGCCATGCCGAGCGCGCGCCTCACTGGCGTCCCTCGCGGTGGTAGGGGTGGCCCGCAATGATGCTCGTCGCGCGCCACAATTGCTCGGCGAGCATGGCCCGGGCCATCAAATGGGGCCAGGTTGCGCGCCCGAAGGCGATGACCTTGTCCGCTCCCTGGCGCTCCTCGGGGGTGAAACCGTTAGCGGCGCCCAGGCAGAAGCGCGCCTCGCGCACGCCTGCGTCGCGCCAGCTTTCCAGCAATTTGGCAAATTCGAGCGAGGACATCTGCTCGCCCCCCTCATCGAGCAGGACCGTGCGGCTTTGGTCCTGAGGCGCAGGAACGCGCCCGCCGGAATCGGGAAGCTCTGATATCTTGTGCGCCCAGCTCACGCGCTTCATGTAGCGCGCGACCAATTCGGCTTCGGGGCCGCGCCCGATGCGCCCGCGCGCGATGATGTGCAGCAACATGTCCGCCGCCTAACCTTTAGGCGGCGAACAGGTCAATTCGCGGCGGCGACCGGCGGCGCGTCGCCGAACGACCACATGCGCTCGAGGTTGTAGAAGCTGCGCACCTCGGGCCGGAACAGGTGGACGATCACATCGCCGGCGTCGATCAGCACCCAGTCCGCATTGGGCAGACCCTCAACGCGGACATTGCGCCCGGCCTCCTGCTTGATTCGCTGCGCGAGCTTGTCGGCGATCGCCGAGACATGGCGCGTCGAACGACCGCTTGCGATCACCATATGATCGGCGATGCTGCTCTTGCCGGCGAGCGGGATGGAAATGGTTTCCTGGGCCTGATCTTCCTCGAGCTGGTGGAGGATCAGCGCGTGGAGCGCGTCCACGCTGTCGTTTGCGGGTGCGGCGCCGGGCGCGGCATCCTTTCTGGCGGATATCAAGCGGGTCCTTTCCTTTTGCCATCACGCAGGCGCGAATGGGTCAGCGGGTCGCGAAAGCGGCGACCTGCATAGCGTTCGAACCAGCGGGGATTGGCCTGCCGTATAGCGGTTGCGGATCGCACGTCGGGCGAAAATCGCAGGAACACGAGGGCAGGCGGTCTCCAGTCCGTCCAATCAGCTTTCTGGTCCGCGGGCCGGACGAAGCGCCGGAGCCAGCCCATCGCCTCAGCGGCGTGGGTGCGACCATTATAGCCCGGGCGGGCGATCACCGCAATCGGCATCAAGCGTGCGATTCCGCGCCAATCGCGCCACCGGGGCAACTGGGCCAGATTGTCGGCCCCCATGACCCAGATAAAGCGGCGATTCGGATAGCGGCGTATCAGCGCCCTCAGCGTGTCGATGGTGTAGCGCGTGCCGAGCTCAGCCTCGATAGCGGTCGGGCGGATCGGCGAGCGCCGCGCCATGCGCTGCGCCGAGGCAAGCCGCGCCGCGAGGGGCGCCATCCCGGCGGCCGACTTGAGGGGATTGCCGGGAGAAACGAGCCACCAGAGCTCATCAAGATCGAGGGCATCGATGGCGTCGAGGCTGATCGCGCGGTGCCCACCATGCGCGGGGTTGAAGCTGCCGCCAAGAAGGCCGGTCGTGATCATGGGGCAGGCCGCCAATCGCTTCGCTCCTGCTGCACGCGCACGATCCCCATTCCATCGGCTTCGGCTTGATAGCCCGGGAGAAGCGGCGTTCCTCGAACCCGCGACTTGTGCAGCAGCCCATGGCCGAGCGCCGGGCGGGTACGAGGCTGTTCGGGCAAGAAATCAGGGGCGTCGTAAGCTGCAGAAGACGTATGAATGGCGAACCCTCGATCGGCCGCCTTAAAAAAGTCCTCTCGAGACAAGCGATTCAAGGCCGGGTCTGGCCGCTTCCCCGCACCAGCCACTTGTAGGTCGTCAGCCCTTCGAGCGCGACCGGTCCCCGTGCGTGGAGTCGCCCTGTGGCAATGCCGATCTCGGCGCCCAAGCCGAATTCTCCGCCGTCGGCGAACTGGGTCGAGGCATTGTGCATGACGATGGCGCTGTCGACCTCGGCGAGAAAGCGTTCAGCGGCGCCTGGGTCTTCGGTCACGATCGCATCGGTGTGTCGGCTCGAATGGGCGTCGATATGCGCGAGTGCCCCCTCCACCCCGTCGACAGCCGCGATCGAGACGATCGCGTCGAGATATTCGCAATCCCAGTCGTTCGCGCTCGCGGGTGTAACGTGCGGGCTGAGTGCCGCGATGGTCGGGTCGCCGCGAACCTCGCATCCTGCCCCGATCAGCGCGTCAACGACGGCGCGCGGCTCGGCATAGGCGCGGTCGATCAGGATCGTCTCGGTCGCACCGCAAATCCCGGTTCGGCGCATCTTGGCGTTGACCGCGAGCGCTACTGCCCGATCGGGATCGGCGGCGGCGTCGATATAAAGATGGCAAATGCCGTCGAGGTGGGCGAGCACGGGGACGCGTGCTTCATCCTGCACGCGCGCGACCAGTCCCTTCCCGCCGCGCGGGATGATGATGTCGACAAGGCCCTGCGCGCGCAGCAGCGCTCCCACCGCAGCACGGTCCTGCGTCGGCACGAGCTGCACGGCATCGGCGGGCAGCTCGGCTTCGGCCAGTCCGGCAGCGAGGGCTGCGTGGATCGCGCGGTTCGAATGCACGGCCTCGCTGCCGCCGCGCAGGATCACCGCATTGCCCGACATGAGCCCGAGCGCTGCGGCATCGGCCGTGACGTTGGGGCGGCTTTCATAGATGATCCCGATCACACCGAGCGGCACGCGCACGCGGCTCAGCACCATGCCGTTGGGGCGCGTCGTGCGGTCGATCTCGGCGCCGACAGGGTCGGCCAGGGCGGCGACGGCTTCGACTGCGTCGGCGATTGCGCCAAGGCGGCCCGCATCGAGCCGCAGACGGTCGAGCATTGCCGAGGTCAGCCCGTTCGCCTCGCCCGCCGCCATGTCGCGGGCATTGGCGGCGAGGATCTCGGCCTCGCGCGCGCGAAGTTCGGCAGCGGCTGAGCGCAGGCCGCTTGCCTTCCTGTCGGTCGGCGCGACCGCCATGCGTTTGGCGGCCGCCCGCGCCCGCGCGCCCATGTCGGCGATCAGTGCGTCGGCGTCGGAAACCGGTGGATGGATCAGCGTCTCGGTGGTCATGGCCTTTGCCCTATCACGCTTTGGCGCGGCGACGAAAGCCCCGTTGCGTGCCGCGGCGCCGCGCTTTAGGCAGGAGCCATGAGCGGGGATATCGAAGGTATTGGTGCGGCGGTGACCGCGGGATTGGCAGCCCGCGCGGTCGAGCCGCGGCACGGCAGCGCGGCGCACGCGCACGCGGGGCAACGCTGTCTCAACTGCGGGACGACCTTGGCGGGCTCGCATTGCCACCATTGCGGCCAGCGCGCCGATGTGCACCGCACCTTCAGCGCGATCGGTCACGATCTCGTCCATGCGATCTTCCATTTCGAGGGCAAGCTATGGAATACGCTGCCGTTGCTCGCGTGGCGGCCCGGCGATCTCACGCGCCGCTATATCCACGGCGAGCGCGCGCGGTTCATCTCACCCCTTTCCCTGTTTCTGTTTGCTGTCTTCCTCACCTACGCCGTGCTCTCATTCGTCGGCAGCGGTTCGCCGGGTAAGGGCTTTCAGGAGATGGTGACGAGCCAGACCGAAGCGAGCGCGGCGCGCGCGAGGCTTGAACATGAAGTCGAGGCGATCGACACTCAGCTCGCCAAGAACAATATCACCGAGGAGCAGCGCAAACTGCTCGGCGAGCAGCGTCAGACGCTGATGATGAGCGCTGAATATCTTGGCCTTCTCGACCATGCCGGAACGCCAGGCGAAGGAAAGGAAACCGCCGAGGGGCGCTTTGCGCGCGCCGAGATCAGCACCGGCGTTGCCTTCCTCGATCATGGCATCGCCAAGGCGCAGGCCAATCCTGGTCTGATGCTCTACAAGGTGCAGGCGAACGCTTACAAGTTCGCCTGGGCGCTGATCCCGCTGTCCTTGCCTTTCCTGTGGCTGCTCTACCCGTTCAGCCGGCGCTTTCACACATATGACCATTTCGTCTTCGTCACTTACTCGATCAGTTTCATGCTGCTCTTGTTTGTCGCGGTGCGCCTGTTCGTGATGACGCCAGTGGCGGGTTGGGTGACGACCTTTGCCGTCTTCTACGTTCCCTTTCACATGTATCGCCAGCTGCGCGGCGCCTACCGCTCATCGCGGATCGGGGCGCTTGCGCGCACCTCGCTGCTTCTGGTTTTCGCCCTTGTGGCCGTAACCTTGTTCGTGGCGATGTTGCTGGCGCTGGGAGCGATGGGATAGCCGGCCTTCCGGCACGGAGGGGAGAGATGCGATGCACGCGCTGTGGGCGGAGATGGACCGGCGCCAGCTGATCGGGCTTGGCGCTGCGGGGCTCGCGGCGCTGTCGCTTCCGGGTGCGGCCGCCGCGATGATAGCACAGGGCTTCACCCATGGCGTGGCAAGCGGTGAGCCAGGTCCCAATTCGGTGCTGCTCTGGACGCGTTATGCGGCGCCCTCCGACACCAGGCTGATCTCCGAGATATCGGAAACCCCGGACTTTTCGCGCATTGCGGGGGGCGGAGAGGTCGCCGCGACGGGCGAGCACGATCATGTCGCGAAGATCATTGTCGACGGGCTGCAGCCGGGCCGCTGGTATTACTATCGCTTCATCGCGCCCGACGGCACGCGTTCGGCGACCGGCCGGACGCGGACGCTACCCGCGGGGCCGACCGCGGCCTTCCATCTCGCGCTCTTCTCGTGCGCCAATATGCCGTTCGGCTGGTTCAACGCCTATGCTCACGCCGCGGCGCGCGCGGACATCGACCTGGTCGTTCATGCGGGCGATTATCTCTACGAATATAAGGTCGGCCAATATCCGGCGCTCCGCGAGGCAGTTCCTGGCCGTTCGGTTCAGCCCGATCAGGAACTTGTCGCGCTTGCCGACTACCGCCTGCGCTACGCTGCGTATCGCGCCGACCGCGATCTTCAGCGGCTCCACCAGCTGTTTCCGATGATCGCGCAGTGGGACGATCATGAGTTCGCGAACGACACATGGCGAAATGGCGCACAAAATCATCAGCCGGATGAAGGGGAATGGAGTGCGCGGGTCGCGGCCGCCGAGCGCGCCTATCGCGAATGGATGCCGGTCGCCGAACGCCGCTGGCGACATTATGAGATCGGTGACCTGGCGACGATTTTCCTTCCCGAAACGCGGATCAGCGGTCGAGATGAGCCATTCAGCATCGGGCGCATTGCGAGGGATGCAAGCGATCCCGCAGCGGCCCTGCGCGAGTTTGGCGACACGCAATACCGCGATGCCGCGCGTCAGATGCTGGGCGTGCAGCAGGAAAAATGGCTGACCGATGGGATCCGCGCTTCGGTCCGGGCCGGCAAATATTGGCAGGTCTGCGCGCAGCAAGTGCTGATGGGCACCATTTTCAGTCCGCCCGAATCGGCAAACTGGTTCGGTGCGGACGCGCCAGACTATGTCGTCGAGCGGATCAAGGCCGCGCAACTGGGCACGGCGGCAGGCCTGCCCTTTAATTTCGACGCCTGGGACGGCTACCCCGCGGCGCGCGCCCGGCTGCTGGGCGCGGCGCAGCAGGCGGGGGCAAATTTCGTCTCGCTCGCGGGCGACAGCCATAATGGTTGGGCGTTCGACCTGCCGCACGACGACCGTCCCGCCGGAATCGAGGTGGGCGGACACAGCATCTCCTCGCCGGGGATCGAGGCGGCTGTGAAAGGGGTGAGTGATGCCGATCGCGTCGCCGCGCTCCGCCGCTCGTCACCGCAGCTCCGCTGGGCCAACACCGAGCGGCGCGGCTACACCAGCATCCGGCTCACGCCCGAGACTTTGACCGCAACATGGCATCTATTGAGCACGGTGCGAGAGCGCTCGCTGGCGCTCGCGGGGACGCACAGCATGGCGGTGCAGCGCGGGCGCAACGCTTATGATGCCGGCTGACCCAAAGCGATCGCGCGAGGCTCGCTCTCGCGCACAAAGATATGGGGTTCCAGCCTGACGGGAAAACCGCCTATCATGGCGAGGGGTCCCATATGCCCATAGGCTAGCCGCGCTCGGCGATGAGACCATGCGGGTCCGGGGGGCATGGCCCCTGCAGGAGAGGGACAGTTGAACTGGAACAAGGCAGTCCGCCAGATACATCGCTGGCTCTCTATTCTCTTCGCCGCGCCGGTTGCGGGCATTTTCGTCGCACCGGGCCTCGAGGGCGAACCTGGGCCATGGATTTATTATCTCCCTTTGGCGCCGCTCGCGCTGATGATGCTCACCGGGATGTGGATGTTCATCCGTCCCTATGCGGCGCGCTCGCCGCGAACGGAGCGATAGCATGGCGGACAAGGCTCCAAAGCTGCTCTCGGGGGGCAACCCGCAAATCCCGAAGGGCGACGGCGATGCGCCGGTCGAGGCCTATATCGCGGCGATGCCCGGCTGGAAGCACGCGGCCGGAAAAAGGCTCGACGCGCTGATCGACAAGACCGTACCGGACGTGAAAAAAGCGGTGCGGTGGAACTCGCCCTTCTACGGCGTGGAAGGGAAGGGCTGGTTTGTGAGCTTCCATTGCTTCACGCGCTATATCAAGGTCACCTTCTTCAAGGGCGCAAAGCTCCGTCCGCCACCGCCCGTCGGGTCGAAGGACCCCGATGCACGCTATTTCCATATCCACGAGGATGAAGAAATCGACGAGGCGCAGGTGAAAAGCTGGCTGAAGCAGGCGGCGGCGATTCCTGGCTGGATCCCCGGAAAATAAGGAAGAAAGATGAGCGAAATCGAGGATGCAGTTCGGCTTATCGACGAAAAGATCGCCGCGCTGGATGGCTGGCGTGGCGACATGCTTGCCAGGATGCGGGAGCTGATCAAAGAGGCCGTGCCCGAGGTGATCGAGACCGTCAAATGGCGCAAGCCGTCGAACCCCCAGGGCGTCCCCGTATGGGAGCATCACGGCATTTTGTGCACCGGCGAAACATACAGGGACAAGGTCAAGCTGACCTTCGCGCGCGGAGCGTCGCTCGATGATCCCCACGGGCTGTTCAACGCAAGCCTCGATGGCGGCACGCGCCGGGCGATTGATCTGCGGGAAGGCGACCGGATCGACGAAGCGGCGTTCAAGGCGCTGGTGCACGCGGCAGCGGCGGCGAACGCCGCCGCTGCGCAGCGGAGATAGGCTGCAACAGGCGGCAGACGCCAGCCCCATGCCTGGCCGCGGGAATGAGGGGTGTGCCGCGGCCTAAGCGCGCCCAGCTCTTTGCGCGCTCAGGAAATTGTCGAGCGCTGCGAAGAGCAGACCACGCGCATCCTCGCTCAACATTTCGGCGGTGAGCCGATCGAAGAGCGCGCGGTCACCCTGGCTTACCGCCCCGAGCATCGCTCCAAGCAGAGCCTCGTCGTAGGTGAGACGCGGGCAGCAGGGCGGGGCGACAGCGAAGGGGTCGGGCCAGACGTCGCCGATCGCTACGAGCGCCAGCTGGAAACGCCGCGCCGCAGCCTCAGCCTCCCAGCGCCGCTCGAGCTCGGGCTGGGGTCGCGCCCCGTGCGGCGACAGGCGATACAATGGCGCAGCGCCAGAACCGCCTGCGCGGCCCGGGCCTCAAGGTCGCGGACCAGCGGTTGTTCGATCAATCGTTGCACGATTGTGCCACCAGTCATCGGTGCTCCCGAAAAATATGGGCCCGCGATCGGCCGTTCCCAGCGGGTTCCTAAAAAGATGCCGGCCGCCGCGCGGGCGCAGCAGCCGGCAGGAGGGGACTGCAAGGAAATGCTATTGCGACTTAGTAGCAAATACAAGCGAAAAAGAGAGGCACCGTGCAGCGCCTCTCTTATGAGCCGAAAATTGTCGCTCTTTCGCTTGAAATCAATCGTCGCTGGCGGGCTTCGACTGGAGCTGGATATAGTTTTCGATGCCCATGCGCTCGATCATGTCGAACTGTTTTTCCAGTTCGTCGACATGCTCCTCCTCGCTTTCGAGGATGTGGGCGAAGAGCTCGCGGCTGACATAATCGCGAACGCTTTCCGCATGGGCAATTGCGTCCTTGAGCAGGGGAATGGCCTCTTCCTCAAGCGCCAGGTCCGCTTTCAGAATCTCCTCGACCGTCTCGCCGACGCGCAGCCGGCCGAGCATCTGGAAATTGGGCAGTCCGCCAAGAAACAGGATGCGGTCGGCAAGCTGGTCGGCGTGCTTCATCTCGTCGATCGACTCGTGTCGCTCGAACTCGGCCAGCCGTTTGATGCCCCAATTGTCGAGCATCCGGTAATGAAGCCAATATTGGTTGATCGCGGTCAGTTCATTCTTCAGCGCTTGGTTGAGGAAATCGATGACCTTTTCGTCGCCCTTCATTGCCTTGTCCTGTTCTGTGTCTTGGGTGGGAGGCGGCATTATACCCGCCCCGACCCAAGGAGGCCAAGGATGAATATGGCTGAATTTCGAGGAAAATCAGGCCGTCGCGGCAACGTCGCTGATGATATTGCGAGCGAATGACAGGCATTGGCCGCATTTGGGTTTGCGACCCAGTTGCGCATAGGCGGCCTTGGCGCTCCGCAATTGGCCGTTCTTCGCGACGTCGCGCAAATCGCTTTCTCTTATTGCGTTGCAGACACAGACGACCATATGCGAATCCTTCTCAACAACTTCCGTCTAGGGATAGTGCGACCGATTCGCAACAATAAAGATGCGAGTGGTTCGCAATCCGGGAAAAGGATATTTTCGCGGGCCTCGCCCTTGCCCGCGGAGTGATTCGCGGGCATAGGCGCGCCCATCGTCCCCGCGCCCTCTCGCAAAGGTTTGCTTCATGAAAGTCCAGGTCTACGTGACGCTCAAACCGGGGGTTCTCGACCCGCAGGGCAAGGCGATCCATCATGCGCTGGAGGGATTGGGCTTCAGCGGCGTCAGCGACGTGCGCGCCGGCCGCTTCATCGAACTCGAGGTCGCCGACGGGGTCAGCGATGCCGATCTCGACGCCATGTGCGCGAAGCTGCTGGCCAATACCGTGATCGAGAATTACCGGATCGAGCGGGCCTGAGCGGCCAGGGAGACACGCCATGAAGACCGCCGTCATCGTCTTTCCCGGTTCCAACTGCGACCGCGACATGGCGGTCGCACTCGAGCGTGTCACCGGTCGCGCGCCGGCCATGGTCTGGCACCGCGAAACCGCGCTTCCGGACGGCACCGACTTCATCGCCCTGCCGGGGGGCTTCTCCTACGGCGATTATCTTCGCTCGGGGGCAATGGCCGCTCGCTCGCCGATCCTGCGGAGCGTTGCCGACGCCGCAGCGCGGGGCGTGCCGGTGCTCGGGGTTTGCAACGGCTTCCAGGTGCTGACCGAGGCGGGGCTGCTTCCCGGTGCATTGATGCGCAACGCGGGGCTCAATTTTGTGTGCCGCACTGTGCCGCTCACTGTCGAGAACAGCCAGTCGCTGTTTACCGCCGGCTACAGCGCGGGCGAGGCGATCGACATTCCGGTTGCGCACCATGATGGCAATTATTTCGCCGACGCCGCGACGCTCGAGCGGATCGAGGGCGAGGGGCGCGTGGCGTTTCGCTATGCCGCTCCGGTCAATGGCTCGGCGCGTGACATTGCGGGCGTTCTGAACGATGAAGGCAATGTTCTTGGCATGATGCCGCACCCCGAGCGCGCGATCGATGCCGCGCACGGCGGTACCGACGGGCTACGCCTGTTCGAGGCTGCGCTCGGCGCTCTCGTCTGAAACCGCTATAGGCGCCTCGGTTTCGCAGGTCTGCGTTGCGGCAGGCTGCAGCCACCGGCCGATCAGGAGCAGGACCGTCGGCCAGAACATCGTGTTCCAGATGTCGTGCCAATGCTCAGGATCAGGACGAACGACAGCATGGCTTCGCTCAGCCGTGATGTCGAGCCATTCGCCGCCGCACGCCATCGCGAGCACCGCCAGCCAGGCAACGAGCCAGCCGCCGCGCCAGCGCCAGATCAGCCGGACAACCACAAACAGCGCCATGCCGAAATAGATATGCAAGGCATCCTTATCGAGCGCGCTTGCTGTCACGATCCAGCTTTTGCGCTCCTCGAAGAGCGAGGCAAGTTCAATCAGGGTCATGGAGGTCAAACCTTGGCGCCAAAGGGATTGAAGTCGGTTCCCTCGTCGTACACGTCGACGCCTTCGCGCCGCTTGAGCAAGCCCACCACGGCATAGGTGACGGGCGTGAGAACCACTTCCCATCCCACTTTCATCAGCCAGTTGGTGATCATCACGGTCACGACAAGATGCGTCGGCCAGATGCCCAGGAAGGCGATGGGGTAGAAGAGGAGGCTGTCGAACGCCTGACCGAAGATGGTCGATCCGATCGTTCGCGACCAGAGGTGCTTGCCTCGGGTCCAAAGCTTCATGCGCGCCAAAACGTAACTGTTGACGAACTCGCCCGCCCAGAAGGCCGTGATCGACGCAACGACGATGCGCCAGGTGCTGCCGAACACGCTTTCATAGGTCGCCTGGCAGATGGGTCCTGTTCCCTCGCCGGCCGTCTTCAGCAAAAGAAGGTCCGCGCCTGCGCAGCCCCAGTCGCGGTCGGCGGGCATCGCAACGACGACCCAGCTCATGACAGCCATGAAGATCATCGCGGCAAAGCCGGTCCAGATCACCCGCCGTGCCCGCGCATAGCCATAGACCTCGGTCAGCACGTCGCCGATCACGTAGCTCAGTGGAAAAAACAGGATTCCCGCGCCAAAGGTAACGCTGCCCACAGTCGACAGCTTCGACGCCCCGATGATGTTGCTAAGCAGAAGGATGGCGACGAAAGCCGCCATCACGAGATCGTAATAGCGAAAATGACGTATCTGCCCTGCGCTGACGGGGGCTGGGGAGGACTGGGTCGGCTCGGGGTCTCTCATCGCTACGCTGCTTAACGTGCTTTGCGGTCAGCGCAAACCGCGCTATTCGCCGCAACCGCACAGCCGTGCCGCGCGCCCGTAGCTCAGCTGGATAGAGCACCCGCCTTCTAAGCGGGTGGCCGCAGGTTCGAATCCTGCCGGGCGCGCCATTTCGGTTCAAAGGCACGAACGCCTAGCACCGCCGCCTCTACGCCAGAGGCGGCGGTTAGCGTTCGGAGCAGCTCGCTCCGTAGGCCACGAATGCGGACCTCCTTCCGGCTCACCACTTCAACCCGCTGCGCGACCGCGCGAACCTGATCGCGGGCGAACGTCCCGTCGCCGTTCCGCAGCTTCTTTTTCAGGGCAGCCGCGAAGGCGCGCAGGCTCTCCGGCGTGATCGCCGGACCGATCTTCGCGATATGCGCCAAGGCACGCTCGGAGTCGCCCTTGGCCTGGTCGCGCGTCGCGGTCAGCTCCGCGATGCGATCCTTGAGCGACGGATCGCTCACGTCGATGACTCCGTTCTCGATTGCATCATAGAGGCGCTTGAGCTTCGCCTCCGCCTCCGTCGCGCGCCGCTCAAGGTCGGCGACATGCTCGCGGCGCTGGTTCACCCACTCGTCGCGCCGTTCGAGGATCTGATCCATCAGAGCTTCGAGCCGCGCCGGGTCAAGCAGCCGCGCTTCAAGATGATCGACCACGGCCTCATTGAGCCGATCCATCGGCACGGTGACGCCGGGACAGCCGGTCGCACCCTGCCGCGCCTTCGTCGAGCAGGTGTAATAGCGATATTCCCGCCCGACGCTGCTGGTGCCCGTGCGCAGCGTCATCGCGCCGCCGCAGCACGCGCAGAAACAGATGCCGGTGAGCAGCGTAGGGCCGCCCACCGCCATCGGCGGCATCATCTTCGGGCTGCGCGCCTTGAGCGACCGCTGGACCGCCTCGAACTCGGCTTCCGAGACGATCGCCGGCACTTCCATGACGGCGTGCTCGCTCTCGGGCTTCGGCGTCTTCGTCTTGTGATCGCGGGTGTTGAAGCGATGCTGGCCGATATAGGTCGTGCGGGTCAGAACCTGATGCACCGCGCCCAAGCCCCACCGCCCGCCGTCGCGGGTGTGGATGTTGTTCTCGTTGAGCCAGGTCGCGATCGACTTGAGGCCCATCGGCCCTTTGTTATCGACGCCGTTCAACGCCATGCGATAGATGCGCCGCACCGTCTCGGCCTGGATCGGGTCGATCTCCAGCTTCTTCTTGATCTTCGCTCCGCGCTCCCCAGCCGCGACCACGCGGTAGCCGATCGGCGCACGCGCTCCGTTCCAGAAGCCTTGACGCGCGTTCTCCTTCATCGCCCGCAGCGTATGCTTGCCGTTCTCCTTCGACTGATATTCGTCGAATAGCGTCATGATCTGGCGCATCATCACGCTCATGGGATCGTCGCCCAAGTCCTGCGTTATGGAGACGAGCTTCACGCCGTTCTTCGCCAGCTTCCTGACGTAGAACTCGAACTGGAACTGGTCGCGGAAGAACCGCGAGAAGCTGTGAACGAGGATGACGTTGAACGTCGGCGGCTTGGTCATTGCCGCGTCGATCATCGCCTGGAAAGCGGGGCGACGATCGTCCGTCGCGGTGTTACCCGGCTCGACGAACTCGGCCGCGACCTCCCAGCCGCGCGACAGGCAATAGCCTTCGATCTGGCGGCGCTGGTCGGGAATCGACAGGTCGCTCTCGGCCTGTCGGCCGGTTGAAACGCGCAGGTAAAGGGCGGCGCGAGCGGTCGCCACGACCGGCGCCTCATCCTCATTCCGTCGCAAGGCGGCGCCGGTCATGACGCTTCACTCCTCACTTCACGGCAATGGTCCGAACAGCTTGTCCAGCTCTTGCCGCATGTGGCCTTCGATCGCGCGCAATTCCGCGTCGCCGATCGGAACGCGCTCCGGCCAATCATCGGTGACGACGATCGGCCCCTCATCCTCACGCGGCGAAGCCCGGCGCGGCGCGACGCGGTTGGTGTAGTCATGCAGGTCATCCGGGCATTCGGCCCAGCGACGAGGCGTGCGGCGGCGGAGCTTGCGAGGAAGGGCCATCCCACCACGCTGCCGTGGGTTCGCACGTCGCACAAAGGTTCTGTCGCGGCGTAGCGTAAATAGGAACGCGCGGCGGTGTAGTGCATCGCAGGGTTTGCCGTGATCGGTCTCATCGTCACTCGTCCGACTCGAAGCTGCGATTCTCGCGGCAGTGCCAGAGGCGCAGTATGAAGATCGTCGCGTCCGCGATTTCGTAGCGCAGCTCGTAATTGCCGACGGTGATCCGCCGGACCTCGCGTGGCTCGTAGGCTTCCAGCTTCTCGCCGATCCGGGGATAGTCGAGTAGGCGATCCGGCGCGCGGGCAAGCTGCTGAACAACCCGCGTCGCCGGGTCCGGGGCGACCGGCCGCAGATGCTCGTGCAGCCGCACGAGATCGGAGGATGCCTTGCCGGTCCACTTGATCCTCATGCCGAGGGGGGCGGCAGCGGCTTTTCCGTGCCGAGGCTATCGGCCCAAGCCTGAACCGCCTGATGGTCGATGACGCGGCCCGCATCCACGTCCTCCAGGGCTTCGAGCGTCATACGATGACGCTCCTCCTCCTGATCGACCCAGGCGGCGAGCGCCTGTTTCATCACCCAGCCGCGCGAGCGTTCGAGCCGCGAGGCCATCGCCTCGACCTTTTCCGCCAGTCCGATGGGGACGTGCGCCGTCAAAACTTTCGTGTCTGTGGCCATCGCAGCACTCTCTATCAGTATGATTAAAATATAATCGAGATGGTGATGGAACGCAAGTTGGCGCCTCCCTACGGGACCGCCGCTCTATCTCCGCTGCGCTCCGACCGAGCCCCTACGGGTCTCGGCCCTGCCGGGTGACGATCAGCATGGCGGGACGGCGCTGGCGCGCCGATCGGTGAACCCGTGAGCGGGTCCAGTTCTTCGGAGCTGCGGAGATCGGGCCAGGGCTGCGCCGGCCCGATCGCATCGTTTGAAGCTCTCCCCGTCGGTGGGGTGGGCGACGCTTCCCTCTAGGCCCGCCGCGCCGGGCCGCAACGCGCGTGCCGCGCTTACCTCCTCTGCGTTCCGGCCCTGCGGGTGCTGCCCGGCTCCGCCGGCGGGCCTGCCGGTCGCTTCTTCGCCGCCCACCCCATTCCGGGGTGAGTGTGGTTTTAAGGAGAAGTGTGATGAACGCTGTGACCGAAACCGCAGCCGCCGCGCCTGTGTCGGGCGTTGAAATCTTCCTGCCGCTCGCCAAGCTCAAGAAGTCCCCGCGCAATGCTCGCAAGGTGCCGCATGGGGAAGCCGCAATCGAGGCGCTGGCCGCTTCGATCCAGCATAAGGGGCTGATCCAGAACCTTGTCGTCGAGCCCGAGATCAAGGAGGACGGGACGCCGACCGGCTATTATCTCGTCACCGCTGGCGAAGGCCGCAGACTGGCGATGCTGCTGCGGGCCAAGCGCAAGCAGATCAAGAAATCTGAGCCGGTGCGCTGCTGGCTGGATACGGCGAACGACCCGTCCGAGATCAGTCTGGACGAGAACGTGACCCGCACGCCGATGCACCCCGCCGACCAGTTTGAGCGGTTCCGCGAGCTTGCGGACGGCAAGGGCTGGGGCGCGCAGGAGATCGGGGCGCGGTTCGGCGTTTCGGCTTCTGTGGTGAAGCAGCGGCTTCGCTTGGGCGCTGTCAGCCCGAAACTGTTGCAGGTCTATCGCGAGGATGGCCTTACGCTGGACCAGCTTATGGCCTTTGCGATCACCGAGGACCACGCCCGGCAGGAGCAGGTTTTCGAGGGTCTGCATCACAACCGCGAGCCGTGGATCATCCGGCGCGACATGACCGCGAGCAACGTCCCTGCGACCGACCGGCGCGCGGTGTTCGTCGGGGCCGACGCCTATGTCGAGGCGGGCGGCAACATCATCCGCGACCTGTTCAGCGAGGACCGGGGCGGGTTCTTCGAGGATGCGGGCTTGCTCGATATGCTCGCCACCGAGAAGCTGCGCGAGATCGCGGGCAAGGTTCAGGCCGAGGGCTGGAAATGGGCCGAGGCACATATCGACTATCCCCACGCCCACGGGATGCGGCGCTTCTATCCGCAGGCCGTTACCTTGTCTGACGATGACGAGGCGCGGTTGGAGGCACTGTCCACCGAGCATGACGAGCTTGCCGAAGGCTATTCGTCCTATGACGAGATGCCCGAGGACGTGGCGGAGAAGCTGGAGGCGATTTCCGACGAGATCGATGCCATTTCCGAGAAGCGCTTCGCCTACGACGCCAACGTGATCGCGCGTGGCGGCGCGTTCGTCGTGCTTCACCATGACGGGACGGTCAGGATCGAGCGCGGTTTCGTCCGCGCTGAGGACGAGGCGCTGGCCGACTCGCAGCCGGAGCCGGACGCTGACGCCGGCACGACCGACCCTCAGGCCGGGGAGGACGAGCAGGCCGAAGACGGCGATGAGGACGTGCAGGATTTCGAGGACGAGGAACCGGGCAAGCCAATTTCCGACAGCCTCACCCGCGACCTGTCCGCTCACCGGACGCTGGCGCTTCGCGTGGCGCTTGGCGAGCAGCCCGACATGGCTCTGATCGCGCTCACCCACACGCTGACCGCGCAACTGTTCTACAGCTATGCGGAGGCCGGTTGCCTTGAGGTTCGTCCGACTGTGACGCCGCTTGGCAGTCATGCGGATGGGATTGAGGACACGCCCTTGGCGGCGCGGGCGAGCGAGGCGCGCGAGGCGTGGGCCGAGCGGATGCCGCGTGACGTGGCGGACCTGTGGGGCTTCATCGTCAATCTGGACGACGAGAAGCGGCTGGCGCTGCTGGCGCATTGCGCGTCCCGCACCGTCAACGCCCTGCGGTTGCCGTGGGATCGCAAGCCCCGGACGCTGCAAACGGCCGACAGACTGGCGACCGCGCTGGCGCTGGACGTGGCGAAGGACTGGACGCCCACGGTGGACAGTTACCTTGGCCGCGTCACCAAGGCGCGTATCGTGGAGGCGGTAACCGAAGGTGTTTCGGAGGACGCCGCCCGCCGTATCGCGGACATGAAGAAGCCGGACATGGCGCAAGCCGCCGAGCAGCTTCTGGCCGGGACCGGCTGGCTTCCCGCTGTGCTGCGGACTGCGCAGCCGGAGGCGGAGCAGACCGCGACTGTCGCGGTCGAGGACTCCGAGGCCGTGGAGCAGGCATCCAAGGCCGAAGCGGCCGAGTCGCCGGGCTTGGACGAGGAAGCCTCCTACGCCGTTGCCGCCGAATAGCGGCATCGGACCGGGGCCGCGCGAGCGGTCCCGGCCTTCCGTCGAAGAGTGGTAATCGCGGACGCGCCCCGTGCCGGGACGCGTCCGCTTTTATCACGCGAGCAGAAATCGTCGCTCGCCGGGCGCTGCCCGGCTCGCGGAACAGGTTTATCTTGATTGCGGCGCGATGGCGATCGCCGAGAGGTCGTTGGCCGGATCGACTGTCACGCCAGCCGACCTTCGCTCGGAATAGCGGTCGACAAGCTGTGCGGCGTGCGGGCGCAGCAGCACCGTGAACCGCACCAGCTCCTCCATCACATCCACGATCCGGTCGTAATAGCTGGATGGCCTCATGCGTCCGGCGTCGTCGAACTCCTTGTAGGCCATCGCCACGCTCGACTGGTTGGGGATGGTGAACATCCGCATCCAGCGGCCGAGGAGTCGCAGCGTGTTGACCGCGTTGAACGACTGCGAGCCGCCCGACACCTGCATGACGGCGAGCGTGCGCCCCTGGGTCGGGCGCATCCCCTTCATCTCCAGCGGGAGATGGTCGATCTGCGCCTTCATGATGCCGGTTATCTGCCCGTGCCGCTCCGGGCTGCACCACACCATGCCTTCGGACCACAGGGCATGGTCACGCAGTTCGTGGACGGCGGGGTGATCGTCGCCCTTCACCTGGTCGGGTAGAGGCAGGTCGGAGGGGTCAAAAATCCGCGTCTCCGCACCGAAAAGTTGGAGCAGCCTTGCGGCTTCCTCGACCGCGAAGCGCGAGAAGGACCGTTCGCGCAGGGAACCGTAAAGCAACAGGATACGCGGCGGATCGCCCCCGCCAAGGCCGAGCGCGGGCCGTTCACGGACATAGCGTAGATCAAGCGCGGGTAGATGCGTCGGGTCGGGCAGCGCGCGGAGACGGATCAAACGGTTGTTCCTTTCTCATACCAGCCTCGTGTCCGCTTCACGATGGCGACGACCGACAGCATTACCGGCACCTCGACCAGCACGCCGACCACCGTGGCGAGCGCCGCGCCGGAATTGAGACCGAAAAGGCTGATGGCGGCCGCAACGGCCAACTCGAAGAAATTGGATGCGCCGATAAGGGCGGCGGGCGCGGCCACGCACCACGCCACGCCGAACCGGCGGCTCAGCCAATAGGCCAGCCCCGCGTTGAAATAGACCTGGATCAGTATCGGCACGGCGATGAGCGCGATTACCAGCGGCTGCGCCACGATCGCCTCGCCCTGGAAGCCGAACAGCAGCACCAGCGTCGTCAGCAGGGCAACGAGGGACGCCGGGCCGAGCCGCGCCAGCAGCCGATCGAGCGCGGCCTGCCCACCCGAGGCCAGCACGCGCCGCCGCACCAGTTGCGCAACGATTACCGGCACGACGATGTAGAGGCCGACCGAGATCAGCAGCGTGTCCCACGGCACCGTCACCGAGGCGACGCCGAGCAGCAGCCCGACCAGCGGCGCGAACAGGAACACCATGATGATGTCGTTGAGCGCGACCTGGCTCAGCGTATAGGTCGGTTCGCCGTTGCAGAGGTTCGACCAGACGAACACCATCGCCGTGCAGGGCGCGGCGGCGAGCAGGATCAGCCCGGCGATGTAGGACGGACCTTCGCCTGCCGGCAGCAGCGGAGCGAACAGCCAGCCGATGAAGATTGTGCCGAGCAGGGCCATCGAGAAGGGCTTGACCGCCCAGTTGATGAATAGGGTGACGCCGACGCCCCGCAAGTGCTGGCGCACCGATCCCAGCGCGCCGAAGTCGATCTTGAGCAGCATCGGCACGATCATCAGCCAGATCAGCACCGCCACCACGAGATTGACGCGCGCCACCTCAGCCGTGGCGATGGCCCCGAACAGGTTGGGCAGCGCGTGGCCGAGCGCGATGCCCGCGACGATGCACAACGCCACCCACAGGCTCAGATACCGCTCGAAAAAGGACAGGCCGGGACGCGGCAGCGCAGCGTCGGCGGAGACGGTCGCCATGCTCAGACTACTAACGCGCCGGTGGCATCGACGACTTGCTGCCCGTCTTCCTTAGCGAAGGCGCCCCGCTGCGGGGCGGGGAGCAGGTCCAGCACGGCCTCCGAGGGCCGGCACAGCTTTACGCCTAGCGGCGAGACAACCAGCGGGCGGTTGATGAGGATCGGATGCGCCATCATCGCGTCCAACAAAGCGTCGTCGGTCAGGCTTTCGTCGCCCAGTCCCAGTTCGGCATAGGGCGTGCCCTTCTCGCGAAGCAGCTCACGCGGCGTGATCCCGGCGCGCTCGATGAGTTGGACCAGCAGCGCGCGAGCCGGCGGCGTCTTGAGATATTCGATGACATGCGGCTCGATACCCGCGTTGCGGATCAGCCCCAGGACGTTGCGCGACGTGCCGCACTCAGGGTTGTGATAGATGATGATGTCGATCGGCCTCATGCGGCGTCTCCGCGCCGCGCGGTCGAACCTTCGGCATGGCCGATCTCATGCAGCTTCGCGCCAAGCGCCTTCGCTTCGAGAGCCCCGATTGGTAGCGCGAGGAACAGCTTGATCCGGTTCTCCAGATAGCGCAGCGCCGTGACGAAGGCGCGCTCGCGCTCGATCTCGGTTCCTTCCACATGGCTAGGGTCTTCGATCCCCCAATGCGCGGTCATCGGATGGCCGGGCCAGATCGGGCAGGTTTCACCCGCCGCGTCGTCGCAGACGGTGAACACGAAATCCATGTGCGGCGCGCCGGGCCGGGAGAACTCCTCCCAGCTTTTGGAGCGCAGTCCTTCGGTCGGATAGCCGATCCGCTCCAGCAGCCGCAGCGCCACAGGGTTGATCTGGCCCTTTGGAAAACTCCCGGCCGAGAAGCCGCGAAAGCGGCCTTCGCCCAGCTTGTTCATGGCGCTTTCGGCCAAGATCGAGCGCGCCGAATTGCCGGTGCAGAGGAACAGGACGTTGAACACGCGATCGGCGGGCATGGCAGTCTCCGTCAGCAGCAGGGGACGAGTTCGGCGACGAGAGGCGCGCACAACTCCGGCTTTCCGGCGCAGCAGTCCTTCACCAGAAAGAGTGTGAGCGCCCGCAGCGTATCGAGGTCGGCACGGTAGATGATCGACCGGCTTTGCCGCTCCGACTTCACCAACCCCGCGCGTGATAGGATGCCGAGATGTGCCGACATCGTGTTCTGCGGCACATCGAGCTGACGCGCGATCTCGCCGGCCGGCAAGCCATCCGGCTCATGCCGCACCAGCAGCCGGAACGTATCAAGGCGTGTCGCCTGCGCGAGAGCGCCGAGAACAGCGATAGTCGACTCGGTATCCATATATCCAGATTAGCAGATATGTAAATTTTATGCTACTCCTCTCGCACATTCGCGCGATGTCAAAGCCTGAGTTCAAGCGGCGCGAGGGCCAAACAGAATAATTGCCGCGCCGGCGAGGCAGATAATGGCCCCGATGACATCCCATCGGTCCGGCCGCAGCCCCTCCACGGCCCAGAGCCAGCCCAAAGACGCCGCAATGTAGACGCCGCCATAGGCGGCGTAGGTGCGCCCTGCCGCTTCGCTGTCCACCAACGTCAGTAACCAGGCAAACAGCGCCAGCGAGATCATGCCCGGCACGAGCCACAATGGCGTCTTGCCGAGGCGCAGCCACGCCCAGAAGGAGAAGCAGCCGGCGATCTCGGCTAAGGCCGCACCGACATAGGCGAAGGGCGTGATGGTCATAGGCTCCCTATCCGTGGGGATGCGGCGCCGGTGCCAGCGTCTCGATGATACGGCAGTCCGCGACCGTGCCACCCTTGCAGGAGGTGATGAGCGCGGACAACTCTTGGCGCAATGCTGTCAGATCGGTGATCTTGCGCTCGACTTCAGTAAGATGATCGCGGGCGAGCGCATCAACCGTCGCGCAGTCCCGGCCGCGATCGTCCGACAGCGACAGCAGCGCGCGCACCTGATCGAGCGGAAAGCCGAGATCGCGCGCGCGGCGGATGAACGAGAGCCGGCCAAGCTCCGGCTCGCCATAGGCGCGATAGTTGCCGCCCGTGCGTGGCGGATTCGGCAAAAGGCCGATCCGTTCGTAATAGCGGATCGTCTCAACCTTCGTGCCCGTCGCCTTGCCCAGTTCGCCGATAGTGAGCGCCATGCCTTGACCCTATAGTTGCTACAGGGTGCATATAGCCGGTCGCATCGAGCGAATCGAGGTGACGTATATGGCAGGCGGATGCTGCGGCGGTTGTGAGACACCCCCGGCGAAGGACGAGGCATGGCGGCGCGTGCTATGGATCGCGCTCGCCATCAACGCCGGCATGTTCGCGATCGAGATTGTCGCTGGCGTCGCCGCCCACTCGGCATCGCTCAAAGCCGACGCGCTCGACTTCCTCGGTGATGCCGCCAACTACGCGATCAGCCTCGGCGTCGCCGGCCTGGCGCTGCGCTGGCGTGCGCGGGCCGCGCTGCTGAAGGGGGCATCGCTGTTCCTGCTCGCGCTCTGGGTGCTTGGAAGCACGGTCTGGATGACGCTTGCCGGGGCTCTGCCGCAGGCCGAGACGATGGGCGTCATCGGCGTGCTCGCGCTGCTCGCCAATTTGACCTGCGCCGTCATGCTCTGGCGACATCGTGACGGAGACGCCAACCGCAGATCGGTGTGGATCTGCTCTCGCAACGACGCGATCGGCAACATTGCCGTGGTGGCGGCGGCGCTCGGCGTCTTTGGGACCGGCACGGCTTGGCCCGACATCATCGTTGCCGTGGTTCTCGCTGGCCTTGGCATTTCCGGGGGCTGGCAGATCGTTCGGCAGGCGTTGGCGGAGCTGCACACGGTCGCCACCGTCGCGCGGACGCGGACAACCGATGCGATTGAGAGCGTCTGACGATCTAGGCGCTCATGGCCTCTGTGGATCATCACCGGGTTAGCTGTCATCGACAGTCCCCGCTTCGCCCACGACCAAGCGGCCTCCCGATTGGCTTGATCTAACCGGGGTCGGCTTCGCCTTGCTCGGCCTGGCGCAACGCCGCCGCGCAGCTTTTTTCCGCCGCCTTCGGCTTTGCATCGCGAAGCAAAAAAGCCGCGCGTCGCCATCCTCCGCTGCGCTCCGGCCGCAAGCGGTGCGCGTCCGATCATCCCCGCTTCACCGATCGCCATCGAGGCCGCGGCGGTCGTGGCCCGAGAACGAAAGGAACTTCGACATGGCAACCATCGGCACCTTCACCCAGGCGGGCAACGGCTCCTTCACCGGAACCATCAAGACCTTGACCCTCAACGCCAAGGCGACCCTTCGGCCGATCGACAAGGAGAGCGACAAGGCGCCCGATTACCGCCTCGCAGTCGGAACCATCGAATGCGGCGCGGGATGGAAGAAGACCAGCCGAGAAGGCCGCGACTACATCTCGGTCAAGCTGGACGATCCGACCTTCCCGGCACCGATCTACGCCACTCTGTCCGAGACCGACACCGCCGGCGAATACGCGCTCATCTGGTCTCGCTGACCCCTAACGGCGCCCCCGCTCCACCGGAGCGGGGGCGCCTTGTCATGCTTCTTCTGGCTCCTGAGAGACGGACGGTCCAGAGGCCCGGCATCATCTGTGAGGTTCTTGGGGCGCTGCCCCGAGCGCCCTTCGGAGCGGCTTCCGCCCAGCTTCCTCCTCGCGCGAGCGCGTTCCGTGCAGCCGGTTCCCCGCGAAGCCGCCCACTCCGGTTGCACCCCCGGTCTCGCCGACGGGCAGGGTTTCAGCGCGGCGCTCCGCTGCGCGGAAACCCAAGCCCAAGGAGTTCAGCCATGTATCATCAGCTTGCCACCCGGTTCGGCCGCAACGCCCACCAGATCAGCGGACGTGAGGCGCTCGATAACGAAGCGCTCTATCGCCACGTCCCGTCCATCTTCGCCCGCGAGGCGCACGACAGTCGTTCGGAGCGCTATGTTTATGTCCCGACCATCGACATCGTGGAGGGGCTGCGCCGGGAGGGATGGTTCCCGTTCTTTGCCGTCCAGTCGGTCCCGCGTGACGGCAGCCGCCACGGCCACGCCAAGCACATGCTGCGCCTGCGCCGCGATGACGGTATCGGCAAGCCGGAGGCCGCCGAGGTTATCATTGTCAACAGCCATGACGGGACCAGCGCCTATCAGATGTTCGCCGGGATGCTGCGCTTCGTCTGCACCAACAGCATGATTGCGGGCGAGCGGTTCGAGGAGGTCCGCGTTCCCCACAAAGGCAATATCCAGCACGACATCATCGAAGGCGTTTACACCGTGGCGGAGGACTTCCCCCGGCTGATCGACGCCAGCGAGACGATGAAGGAGGTTCGGCTTTCTGAGGACGAGCGCCGGTTGCTCGGCGAAGTCAGCCTAGTCGCCCGCTACGGCGAGGACGAAAGCCCGTTGACGGCGGAACAGATCATCGAGCCGCGCCGCCGCGAGGACACCGGCCGCAGCCTGTGGACCACGTTCAACGTCATTCAGGAGAATGTCGTTCGGGGCGGATTGCAGGGCCGCAAGCGCAATGCCGAAGGCCGCATCCGCCGCAGCCAGACCCGCGCCATCAACGGCATCGACCAGAACGTGACGCTTAATCGCGCGCTCTGGACGCTGGCCGAGGGGATGCAGCGTCTCAAAGTGGGGTAAGCTTCCAACACCGCAGGGCCGGAGTTCCGGCTCTGCGGTGTTGCCATCGGGCGCCGATCCGCTGCGCCGGATCGGCGGCGGCCACGCGTCCCAAAGGTCCGCGCGGCCGCACTGGCGCGCTCGCCGGGCTGACGCCCGGCTCGCGTGAGAGGTGGTCAAATTGGCGCCGCTGCCGTAAGAGAGGCGCGGGCCGCTACGCGGCGGCCTGGGGTGTGGTAGCCCCACGTTTAGCGGTTTGGTGTCGGCCGAGACGACGCCGCGAATCCTTGACCATGCGGTCGGGGAGCCTGCGACGTATGTCCAGGTGCTCCGGTGCTAAAGGTCGTAGGGCCGACTAAACGCGGTTTACCACTCCCCGATCACGGGTTCAGGAGCTGTTTGCGGGGGCGCACCGCAAACCAGCAGCTCCACGGGTGCTTGTCGAATAATGCAAATCGAGCGCGCAATTATGTCGAGCAAGCGCCTCGAAAACGCTTCGCCTGGGTCTATTGGTTAACGCGGGCGAAGACTTGAGGGCTGTCATGGACGACAAGCGTTTCGATGATCGAGCGCCCGATTCACCGCAACTCACCGCGTATGATGAGGGGCACCTGATCGCTTATCTCCGGCTGCTCGACGCCGACGCTGAGGGGGCCGACTGGCGCGAAACCGCCGCCGCAATTTTCGGCATTGACGTAGGGGCCGAGCCGGATCGCGCGAAGACGATGCACGAGAGCCATCTTGCGCGCGCACGGTGGATGACTGAGATTGGATATGCGCATCTGCTGGGCTGCGACAGACGGTTAAATCGTTAAGAATTAACTCCGAATCGGAAGTATTCTCGTCGCCTTCGCCGCACGGTTGCGCGCGCTCTTTGCGCTATCGTGGCCAGGACAACCGGAAGATGTTGCGCTCCTAAAATCCGCGCTAGGCGCGATTGGGAGGATGCGATGCCGACGCCGCCAGAGCGTCGCCAGCGGCGCGCCAATGGTATGTCCGGCGCCCTCGGGCGCGCTGATATAGCAGCCGAGTTTCTACGCCGAAACCGCACTTATCGCGCCGAGCATGCGCAGATGCAGCAACGCATCGCGAGCGGCGCCGTCGCGAAGAACGCCGCCGAAGCCGCGTTTGCGCGGCGCTGGGGGTTGTCCTTTCGCCACGGCGCCGGATGACCTCTCAGAGCCGGTCCCCTGGCGCCCGGAACTGACCGCCGTCACGGTCATCCTCGACGCAGCACCGGAAGGATTCGACAGCGCTTCGCCGGTCGATCCTCGCGCACTCGGTGCGCTGCTCGCCGACCTAGCCGGCATCGACGGACGCCATGTCATCGTCGCCGACGCGGCGGGTGAGCATCGGCTGTGGCTGCGCGATCCGCAGCCCGGCCGGCCGCTCGCTGCCGTCATCCCGCTCGACAAGGATTTTGTCACCCGCATCGCCAGCTTGCTGCGCTTCCATCGCCGCCTGCTCGGCCGCGCCGCCGGGCCGCTGCCGCGCGGCTGGCCGCTGACCGCCTACCGGCTCGCCCGGCTCGACCTGATGCTCCGCGCGCTCGACCTGCGCGACGGCGGCGCGACCTATCGCGAGATCGCGGTGGCGCTCGGGCGCGACGAGGCGGCGCGGCTGTCCGCGAGCGATTGGAAGATGTCCGCCGCGCGGTCGTTCGTCGTCCGGCTGGTCCGCGACGGCATCGCCATGATGAACGGCGACTACCGCAAGCTGCTCCGCATCCGCTGATCCGCTCCCCGCTGCCACCCCGCGGGGGGGGGGGGGGCCACCC
>Ga0180220_1000319_pt1 | contig 60672 bp, 53 predicted proteins | sample eDN5th37CBELigBY_FD_151335 | JGI IMG/M metagenome (GOLD analysis project Ga0180220, IMG submission 151335) | Enriched backyard soil microbial communities from Emeryville, California, USA - eDNA 5th pass 37_C BE-Lig BY (version 2) (version 2) | ecosystem: Environmental > Terrestrial > Soil >...
AAACGTGATGCAGACGGTCGTTTACCTGCCTCATTTTATTTCGATCATCGTTCTGGTCGGCATGATGAACGTGCTGCTGTCGCCGGAAACCGGCGTCGTCGGCCATATGATGAAGGCGATGGGGCTTGGACACATCAACCTGATCGCCTCGACGAATACGTTTATCCCTGTGTACGTGTTGTCCGATATCTGGCAGCATTGCGGCTGGAACAGCATCATCTATTTGGCGGCTTTGTCCACCGTCGATCCGCAGCTGTACGACTCGGCCAAAATGGACGGCGCCAGCCGGTGGCAGATGATCCGCTACGTGGATTTGCCGGCGCTGGTCCCGACGATCGTCATCTTGTTCATTCTCAGCATGGGCAGCATTTTGGGCACCGGGTTCGAGAAGACGTTTTTGATGCAAAATTCGCTCAACCTGCCCGTTTCCGAAGTGATTTCCACCTACGTGTACAAAATCGGGATCATTTCGAACCAGTTCAGCTACGCTTCGGCCATCGGCCTGTTTAATACCGTCATTAATTTTATCTTTTTGTTCGGCGTCAACGCCATTTCGAAAAAAGTGTCCAATACGAGCTTGTACTAATGACACGGATTCGCCTAAAAGGGAGGAATATCCATGATGGCGCTTAAAAGCATGGACGGCAAGGAGCTTCTTTTCAGGATGGCCCTCTTCGTGGTATGCGCGCTTATTTTTCTGGTCATCGCTTATCCGCTTTATTTCATCGTGATTGCGTCGTTCAGCGATTCCACGCTGGTGGCGACCGGCAAAGTGCTGCTGTTTCCGAAAGGGCTGAGCTTGTTCGGGTACAAGGAAATTTTTCAGGACAGCCGCATCTGGACCGGATACCGAAACACCGTTTTTTACACGCTGTTCGGCACGCTCGTCAATATGGTGTTTACGATGCCGGCCGCTTACGTCTTGTCGCGGAGGGAATTCAAGGCAAGGCGGGTGATCATGTTTTTGTTCGTCGTGACGATGTTTTTTAACGGCGGGCTGATCCCGACCTATCTGCTCATGAAGGATTTGCACATTACGAACACGATTTGGGTGTTTATTTTGCCGTTTTGCGTTAACGTCTTTTATCTGATCATCGCCAGAACGTTTTTCGAAAGCTCGCTGCCGCCGGAGTTGTACGAAGCCGCGATGATGGACGGCTGCTCTCATTTTAAGTATTTCGTGAAGGTGGCGCTGCCGCTTTCGAAAGCGATGATTTCCGTCATTGCGCTCTATTATCTGGTCGGGCACTGGAACGATTTTTTTACCGCGCTCGTCTACATCCGGGACAACAACCTGCAGCCGCTGCAGATCGTGCTCCGGGACATTTTGCTGTCCAACCAGGCGTTCCAGAACGGAGCGGGCACGGGCGGCGCCGCGGGCGGTTATGCTCAGCGGTACGCGGACCAGATCAAATACGGCGTCATTATCGTGTCGTCGCTGCCGATCCTGGTGTTATACCCGTTCCTGCAAAAATACTTCGAAAAAGGCGTCATGATCGGTTCGGTCAAAGGATGAGATTGCTGCTCAAAAAAAAGTTGCCCCATATTCCGTTTTCGCGGAGGGGCAACTTTTTGCTTTACATCTGCTTTTCGGACGTATGCAAAGGCAGCGGCAAGTGCTGCTTGCGTTCCGACAGGTATACGGCCAAGGCGATCAAAAAGGCGAACCCGACCATGACGGCACCGACCCATGGCAGCGAGGTCAGTCCCATATGATCGATGACCAGTCCGCCGCAAAAAGCGCCAAACGCGTTGCCCAGGTTGCCTGCCGAGTGATTGGAGGTGGAGGCTAACGCCGGTGCCTCTTGGGCGAGGTTCATGATTTTGACCTGAATGCCCGGCATGACGGCAAACGCGGCGGCTCCCCACAGGAAAATGGTGATGACGGCGCCGACCGGGCTTTTGACCGTAAACGTAAAGATGGTCAGCAGCACGCACAGGCTGGCGAAAATCCCGAATACCGCAGGCATGAGCTTCCAGTCCGCCAGCTTGCCGCCGACGATATTCCCGACGGTCACGCCGATGCCGAACAGGATAAGAATCCAGGTGACGCTTCGTTCATGATATCCGGTGACCTGTTCCAGCAAAGGAGCGATGTACGTGAACACCGCAAACAGGCTCGAATTGCCGATCGCGCAGGCCAGCAGCATGACGAGCAGCTTCGGCTGAGCAAGGGCTTTGAACTGCTTCGTCAGGCTGGCTGCCTGATCCTGGCGGATGCGCGGGATAAAAGCGACGATGCCGATCAGCGCGATCACGCCCATCACCGCAATGGCGGCAAACGAAGCTCGCCATCCCAAATGCTGGCCGATAAAGGTCCCGACAGGTACGCCGATAATGTTCGCGATGGTGAGCCCCGCCATCATGATCGACACGGCGCCGGCCCGTTTAGACGGCTTCACGAGATTGGCCGCAATGACCGCGCCGACCCCGAAAAACGTGCCGTGGCAAAGCGCGCTGATCATTCGTGCTCCCATAAGCACGTCATAATTCGGGGCGATGACCGCGATGCCGTTGCCGAGGATGAATACCAACATCAGCAGGCATAGCAGCAGCTTTTGCGGCAGCCGGTGGGTGAGAATCGTCATAATCGGTGCTCCGATGGCCACGCCGAGGGCATAGCTCGTAATCAGCTGCCCGGCCGTGGAAATGCTGACGCTCAAGTCTTCGGCGACGTTCGGCAGGATGCCCATGATGACGAATTCGGTCATGCCGATCGCGAAGGCGCCCACCGTCAGGGACAGAATCGAAACCGGAAACGGTTCTTTCGTTTTTTCATGGATCGTTTTCGATGCATTCATGCTGTATAAACAACCTTTCTATGGCGATGCAAAAAAATATATTTCTTTCTGTAATTATTGTATTTTCCATGAAAACTTTCAAGAACTATTATTTCCCGCAATTTTATTGACAGGCCTAAGAAAAACATTTAAAGTTCTTTAATAACATCACTGGAGAAATTAAATGCAGTACATATAAATATAAGGTTTGGAATAAGCTGGAATGCAACATTTGAACAAAAAATTCAGCCGTAACTATCTATATTTCTCCATGGGTGAAAATAATTATGGCGGAGGAGCCGTCGATCACATGCAAAAGCATGACCAGGATTATATCAAAAGAAAAAATAGAGCCACCGTTTTCGAAATGATCAAAAACAACTCGCCCGTTTCCAGGGCCGAGATTGCCAGATTAACGGGGATGAGTCCGACCACGGTCAGCCGCATCGTATCCGAACTGTTCCATCTCGACTTCATGCATGAAATCGAACAGGAAACAAGCAGCGTAGGACGCAAGGCGGTTTTGCTGCAGGTCAACCCCAGATCCGTTTTATCCGTCGGGGTGGAGATCGATAAAACGATGATCCGGATCGGCGTGATCGATCTGGATGGCCGGGTGATTGCAAGCAGAACGGTTGAAAGGCAAAAAAACGAAGCTGCGGAAGCGACGCTCGGAAATATTGCCTCAGGGATCAATGAATTGATTGCAGCCGAAGGGCTCGACAGACGCAGAATCGTCGGCATCGGCGTAGGTCTTCCAGGCATTATCGACCATGCAAGCGGTACCGCCGTGTTATCGGCGCAGCTTGGATGGAAGCAAACCGATATCGCCGGCATACTGAAAAAGCTTACGGGGCTTGAAGTTGCGGTGGATAACGAATTAAAAGTGAAATCGCTTGCGGAGCATCTGTACGGAGCTGCGAAGGGATCAAGCCGGTCGGTGTTGATCGGTTTCGGAAGCGGCGTCGGTTCGTCGCTCATCATTGATGGGGAAATATACAGGGGCGAATCCAACAGCGCGGGCGAAATCGGACATACGATCGTGGATCCGGGCGGGATATTATGCGAATGCGGCAAGGTGGGCTGCTTGCAAACCTATATTGCCGAAGCATCGCTGATCGAGCAGTCCAATAAAATCAAACCGATCGCGAATTTGGACGAACTGTTCGAAGCCAGACGCGCCGGCGAATTTTGGGCCGCGAGCATCGTCGACCGGGCCATGACCTTCATCGCGGTAACGATCAGCAACATCGCCTGCATGTACAATCCGGACACCGTCATTTTGACGGGGAAGCTCGTGGAGAAATTTGCGGAAGTCCGGGAGTTCATCGCGGATAAGTGCATGGATCAGTTTGTGTGGGAGCCGCTGCGCGGCACCTTCGAAATCGTATATTCCGAATTTGAAAACGACGGCATTGTGATCGGATCGGGCCTGCTCGCGCAGAGCCGTTTTCTGGATATCGGCAGCCAGATGGAGCAAGTGGAACGAAACGAAAACTGACCCAACAAGTAAAATCAAAAATGAATCGGGGGATCGACCATGTATTTCAAACCATTAATCGAAGAATACCGCGGCGGCGTACTCGAGAACGTTCACTTGGGCGTGTTGTGCGGCGTGAACGACAAAGGCGAAGTGATTCACGAGGTAGGAAACGCGGAGCATATGACCTTCCTCCGTTCGGCGGCGAAACCGTTCCAGGCCATTCCGGTCATGAAACGGGATATTGCCGGCAAATACGGCTTGACCGATGCCGAAGCGGCGATGTTTGCCGCATCCCACCGCGGAGAAACGTACCATATTGAAGCGTTGGAAGCGATTATGCGCAAAACCGGCCTTTCGGAGGAGCAGCTTCTCTGCTGTCCTACCTATCCGCTGAACGACGAGCCGAAGTTCGCCTGCATGCGGGAAGGCAAGGCGCCAAGAAGGCTTTACCATAACTGTTCCGGCAAGCATCTCGGCATTATTGCCACGGCGAGAGAAATGGGGTATGACACCGAAACCTATTGGCAGCCATCCCATCCGATCCAGCAGGACATTTTGCATACGCTTGCGGAGATGGCCGAATATCCGGCCGAACGGATTCAAATCGGCGTCGACGGCTGCGGCTTCCCGATCTTCGCGCTTCCGCTGCAAAACATCGCCAAAGCTTACCTCAAGCTTGCTTGTCCCGATCTGATCGCGGATGCAAAGACGCGTGAGGCCGTGAAAAGAATGACGGCTTACATGCATGCCGCGCCGGACAGCATCGCCAGCCATCAATTCATCTGCTCGGAGCTGCTTCGCGACAGCAACATTGTCGCTAAGGGCGGAGCAAAAGGCGTATATTGTTTCTCTTTAATTCGGGAACGCGTTGCTTTTGCGCTGAAAGTGATCGACGGCTCGGAAACCCCGTGGCCGATCATTGTCGCTTCGATTCTGGAGCAAATCGGGTACGGCAATCAGGAAACCATCGACCGATTATATTCCGTCGTATCCAAAGAGATCCAAAATGACAACCACATCGTTGTCGGCGAGCGAAAAGCGGCTTTTACCTTCGAATAAATTTCAGAGCACGCACTTTTAAGCATACGCATCTCGATCTTGCCGGATAACCGTTTGCCGGATGCGCCGGGGGATCGATCAGGGCATTTTGCAATACCTTGCCATGGATTTAACCGATTTCGCTTTTTTGTATACGGGTTCGTTCGTTATTTCCCATCCAGGGAAGTGACGGTGCAATCATACATCAACAAGGGGAACAGAAGGAGTTGTGACAGGTATGAAAAAGAAAAAGATGACCGTATTGGCATCGCTGCTGCTGGCATCCGCCATGTTTGCGGGCTGCTCTAGTGGTTTTTCGGGGAACGAAAGCAAGCCGGCCGACAACGGATCCGGCCAAACGTCGGGGACGACAACTGCGGCTGCAAAAGATTTGAAAGTGTACGTCGAAAACGAAATCAAAGACTTGAGTCAGTGGAAGGCATCCGACGACGTATCGTTTACGATTCTGAACAACGTTGAAGAAGGCCTGTACAGACTCGATTTGAAAAACGAGCCGCAGCCTGCCATGGCCGAAAAGGTCGATGTGTCCGAGGACAAGCTGACATATACGTTTACGCTGCGCGATAATGCGAAATGGAGCGACGGAACGCCGGTAACCGCCCAGGATTTCAAATATGCATGGCTGAACGAATTGAATCCGAAAATCGGAACCAACGGATATTCCTTTATTATGACGGACTACATCGTCGGCGCGGCCGAATATGCCGCCGGCGGTTCGGCGGATCAGGTCGGCATTGAAGCCAAGGACGACAAAACGCTGGTGGTCAAGCTGAAACAACCTACGCCGTATTTTCTGCGCTTGACTTCGCTTGCGCCATACTTTCCGATGAAAGAGGAATTCGTCAAATCCAAAGGGGACGGTTTTGCCGTGGGCGCGGACAGCATGCTGTTCAACGGCCCTTATACGGTAGCCTCGGTGGATGCGGCCAGCGGTGCGGTTCTGGAAAAGAATCCGGGCTACTGGGATGCGGCCAACGTGAAGATCGACAAAGTCGACGTGAAAGTGATCAAAGAGAAGAGCACGGCTTTGAACGCCTATAAAGCGGGGCAGCTCGACCGCGTGCTCCTGTCTTCCTCCGACGTAAACGCATCGAAATCCGATCCGGGTTTCGGAACGGGCATTAATTTTAAAACAACCTATCTGCAATTCAACACCAAAGCGGATGGCGTAAGCAACGTGAATATCCGCAAAGCTTTGAAATACGGCTTCGATTCCAAGCTGCTTGCGGATCAGGTCCTGAATAACGGCTCGAAAGCCGCCACAGGATTGATTCCTGACGTGATGAGCGGCCTGGACGGCAAATCCTTCAGGGAAATGCAAGGGGACCTGGTCGGCGTCGACGTGGCCAAAGCGAAGGAATATTGGGATCAAGGCGTCAAGGAACTCGGCAAAGCGCCTAAAATCACCATGCTGGTCGCCGACACTTCGGATGTGAAGGACGTTGCCACGTTCATGCAGAGCGAATACAAGAAAAATCTGGGCATCGACGTCGTGATCGACACGAAAACGAGCAAAGCCCGCAACCAGTTGATGGACAACAGCAACTATCAAATGGGAATTACCGCGTGGGGAGCCGACTACGACGATGCGATGACGTACCTGGACCTGTGGGCGAACCATACGCCGTACCGCGGCAACTATGAAAATGCGAACTATGACAAGCTGATTGCGGACGCGAAAAAAGAAACCGACGAGCAGAAGCGCATCGAAATGCTGCTTGCTGCGGAAAAAACGCTGCTGGACGACGATGTGGTGGTTGTTCCGATTTATTTCGGCGGCTACTCCTACCTGCTGAACAGCAGAGTCCAAAACCTGGAGTACCATCCGTACGGCAACCCTGTCGACTTCAAGTATGCGGATGTAAAATAACGCAAGGTTCCGGTTTTCCGGGAGAGGGGAGAAGCGTTGCTTCTCTCTTTCCTTTCCCGCCGTATCTTATGAACGAATCCCCATGCTTTCGGGAGGTGCAACATTGAAACGTTATATCGGTATCCGGATCATTTATTTGATCATCACGCTGTTTATTATTTCGACCGTTACCTTTTTCCTGATGAAAGCACTACCCGGCACGCCGTTTGATGAAGAGAAGCTCAACCAGCTTCCGCCGGAACAAAAACAGATGATTTATGCCAGTTACGGCCTCGACAAACCGGTGTTCACGCAGTATGTGAACTATTTGAAAAATGTGGCCAAGGGCGATTTGGGCACCTCGTTTTTCTATACGGGCCAAAAGGTGAAGGACATTATTTCGAGCCGGTTGTTCCCTTCGGCGCTCATCGGGCTTCAAGCCGTGCTGCTCGGTTTGGCCATCGGCCTCATTCTCGGCATGGTAGCCGCTTACCGCCACAACACCGCCTGGGATTACGCGACGATGATTATCGCGGTGCTCGGCGTTTCAATTCCGAACTTCGTCCTCGCCGCGCTGCTGCAGTATTTTGTCGGCCTGAAATGGGGGCTTCTGCCGGTGGCCTTCTGGGAAAGCTACCCGAGCTCGATTTTGCCTTCGATCGCTTTATGCGTCGGCGTAATCGCGCTGATTGCGCGTTTCGTCCGCACGGAGATGCTGGAGGTGCTGGAACAGGATTACATTACGACGGCCAAAGCGAAGGGGCTGGGAACGATTCGGATCATGTACCAGCACGTGATTCGCAACTCGCTGATTTCCGTCATCACCATTTTGGGACCGATTATCGTCAATCTGCTGACAGGGTCGCTGGTCATCGAAAATATTTTCGGCATTCCCGGCATCGGCAGCCTTTTCGTGGATTCCATCAAGATGAACGATTACTCGACCATTATGGGGATCACGCTCTTTTACAGCGCCTTCTATGTTTTTGTCATGCTAGTTGTAGATTTGTTATACGGCCTTGTTGATCCGCGGATCCGTCTGGCTTCAGGAAAGGGGTAAGCATATGCCGCAGGATACGTCAAATATGGAAGCATTGTTTCGACCGGCTGCAGCCCGGCCAGACGAAAAGGAGAAGATTTCCCGGAAATCCCAGTCCGGACTTCAGGACAGCTGGAGACGGCTCAAACAAAATAAGGCCGCCATCGTCAGTCTTGTCATTCTGATCGCCATGCTGCTGCTTGCCATTATCGGGCCATGGATCGGCCACCACAATTATTACGATACCGACTACGGCGCCGTATATCAGAAGCCAAACGGAGAGCACTGGTTCGGCACCGATAAATTCGGCCGCGACCAATGGGCGCGAATATGGCAGGGGACGCGAATCTCCTTGCTGATCGCGGTGCTTGCCGCGGCGCTGGACCTGGTGATCGGCGTCGCCTATGGCGCGGTGTCCGCGCTGATGGGGGGACGGACGGATAACGTCATGCAGCGCATCATCGAAATTTTGACCGGCATTCCGAGCTTGATCATTATCATTTTGCTCATGATGGTCATGAAGCCCGGAATCATTACGATTATGGTCGCCATGTCCATCACGGGCTGGGTGAATATGGCGCGTCTGGTGCGGGCCCATATCATGAAGCTGAAATCCCAGGAATTCGTGCTTGCCGCCCGGACGCTCGGCACATCGAGCACGCGGATTATATGGAAGCATCTGATTCCGAATACGATCGGCATTATCGTCATTAATACGATGTTTACGATTCCGTCGGCCATTTTTACGGAAGCGTTTTTGAGCTTTATCGGACTGGGGCTGCAGTCGCCGATGTCTTCCCTGGGCGTGCTGATCAACGACGGCTTCACGGCGTTGAATACCCAGCCTTACTTGCTGCTGTATCCTTCCATCGTCATTGTTCTCATTATGGTGACATTTAACATTTTGGGCGATGGATTGCGGGATGCGTTAGATCCGAGAATGCGGAAATAGGAGGGATGACGATGAACAGTTTGCTGGAAGTTCAAGATTTGCAGGTAAGCTTTTACACATATGCCGGCGAAGTTCAGGCGGTGCGCGACGTCAGCTTTTCCCTCGGTAAAGGTGAGACGCTGGCGATCGTCGGCGAATCGGGCTCCGGTAAATCGGTCACTTCGAAAAGCATCATGAGATTGCTGGCCAAGACCGCGAAAATCAAAAGCGGATCCATCCGTTTCGGGGGCGAAGATCTGGTTGCGCTCTCCGAGAAAAAAATGCAGAGTATCCGCGGCAAAGAAATCGCCATGATTTTTCAGGACCCGATGACCTCGCTCAATCCGACCATGACGATCGGCAAGCAGATCATCGAGGTGCTGCGCAAGCATCGGAACATGGGAAAGGAAGAATCGGCCAAACGAGCGGTGGAACTGCTGGACCAAGTCGGTATTCCCCATCCCGAAAAACGGCTGAAGCAGTACCCGCACCAGCTGTCGGGAGGCATGAGGCAACGCGTCGTCATCGCCATCGCGCTGGCCGGAGAACCCAAAGTCATCATTGCGGACGAGCCGACCACCGCGCTCGACGTGACGATCCAGGCGCAAATTCTGGAGCTGATGAAACGGCTGCAGGAAGAGCTTGATACTTCCATCGTGTTAATCACCCATGACCTTGGGGTTGTGGCCAACATGGCTTCGCGCGTTGCCGTCATGTATGCCGGCAAAATCGTGGAGACCGGAACGGTGGACGAGATTTTTTACGAATCGCGGCATCCGTATACATGGGGACTGCTGGCTTCCATGCCGAAGCTGCATGAGGCTGCCGATGAGCTGCTGGCGATTCCGGGCACGCCGCCGGATTTGAGCGACCCGCCGAAAGGTTGCCCGTTCGCGGCGCGTTGTCCTTACGCGATGGAGATATGTTATGAGCAGCTGCCGTCGTATACGGAACATACGGACACCCACCGGGCCGCGTGCTGGCTTCAGGACCCGAGAGCGCCCAAGGTGGAGCGTCCGCTTGCGGCAGGAGGTGAACGGTAATGGATACGAATAAGAACAAAAAACCGCTGGTGGAAGTCAGCCATTTGAAACGATATTTCGACGTCGGAAAAGGACAAATCCTGAAAGCCGTCGACGATGTCAGCTTCGAGATTTACGAGGGGGAAACCTTCGGGCTCGTAGGCGAATCCGGCTGCGGCAAATCGACGCTCGGCCGTACGCTGATCCGGCTTTATGATGCGACCGCCGGGACGGCGACGTTTAAAGGAAGCCCCATTCACGGGCAGAAATCGAAATCCGAGATGAAGCGGCTGCGGCGGGAGATCCAGATGATTTTTCAGGATCCGTACGCTTCGCTGAACCAGCGAATGACCGTCACCGACATTATCGCCGAAGGCATCGACGCGCACGGGTTGGCCAACAACCGCAAGGAACGCTTGGAAATGGTCTACGCCCTGCTGGATACGGTCGGGCTGAACCGCAGCCATGCCGAACGTTTTCCGCATGAATTTTCGGGCGGTCAGCGGCAGCGCATCGGGATTGCCCGAGCGCTTGCGGTAAACCCGAGTTTCATCATCGCCGACGAGCCGATTTCGGCGCTGGACGTGTCCATTCAAGCCCAAGTCGTCAACCTGATGAAAAAACTCCAGCGCGAGCGCGGGTTGACCTATCTATTCATTGCGCATGACTTGTCCATGGTGAAGCATATCAGCGACCGGATCGGCGTCATGTATCTGGGCGGGATGGTCGAGATTTGCGAGAGCGACAAACTGTTCGATAATCCGCTCCATCCTTATACGAAAACGCTGCTGTCGGCCATCCCGCTGCCGGATCCGAAGCTGGAGCGCACGCGGGAGCGGATGGTGCTGCAAGGGGACTTGCCAAGCCCGATCAACCCGCCGAGCGGCTGCCGGTTCCGGACGCGCTGCCCGTTTGCCATGGAGATATGCGCCTCGCAGGCGCCGAAGTGGCAGGAAGCGGAGAAAGGCCATTTTGTGGCCTGCCATCTGTACGAAGGCGGCAAGGACGCCGAAGCTGTCCGATCTGGAAAGCGGCAAGGAGATGAAGCCCATGAATTGGTATGAACAGGCGCACAGCCGTAAAGATGCGATGCTGCGCGATTTGATGGGACTGCTTGCGATTCCGAGCGTGAACGATCCGGAGACGGCCGGACCCGGTCAGCCGATGGGCAAAGGCGTGGCGGATGCTCTTCGCTACATGCTGGATTTATGCGCGGCGGAAGGTTTTCGCGTCACGAACCACGACGGTTTGGTCGGTTATGCCGAATACGGACCGGAGGAGGCCGAACATTACATCGCGGTGCTGAGTCACTTGGATGTGGTGCCCGTGTCCGGGGAATGGACGACGCCTCCTTTTGAACCGGCGATTCGCGATGGGAGGATTTATGCCCGGGGCGCCATCGACGATAAAGGCCCGGCCATGGCTTCCTTTTATGCGCTGAAAATCGTCAAGGAGCTGGGACTGCCGCTGAAGCACCGGATTCGGCTGATCTTCGGCACGGATGAAGAACGGACGCATCAGTGCATGGAAAGATACAAGGAACTGGAGCCGATGCCGGCTTGCGGTTTTACGCCCGACGCGGAGTTCCCGATCATCGTCGCCGAGAAGGGACAGATCAATACCCGGATTATGTTCCCTGCCGCCGAGCGGGAAACGCAGAACCGAGGCGAATATCGGCTGATATCCTTCCGTGCCGGCGTGGTCGCCAATATGGTGCCCGAAGAAGCGGAGGCGACGGCTGCTGCTGCTTCGGACCGGATTAAAGCGTTGGAAGACGCTTATCAGGCGTATTGCAGCACGAATAAGCTGCGGGGAAGCGTGAAGCGGGAAGGCCAAACGCTCGTGCTTCGCATGGCGGGAAAAGCCGCGCACGGCATGGAACCCCATAAGGGAATGAATGCGGGCCTCGCCCTTGTTCATTTTCTGAAGGATTTTTCCTGGGACGGCGGAGCGGATCATTATCTGAATACGGTGGATACGCTCTTGTATGACGACGTGCATGGCCGCGCGATGGGGATCGCCATGGAGGACGAAATCAGCGGGCCGCTGACGATTAACAGCGGCATCCTGCAATACGAACCTCAAGGAGAGACGTTTTTCCATATCAATTTGCGTTTTCCCGTTTGCGGCAGCTATGACGACATCTTGGAGAAAATCTCGGAAAAGCTGGCCGTTTACCGATTGGCCATGGAGCCGCCAAGCTTGAAAAAACCGCATTACGTGCCGGAGAACCATCCGATGATCCGGGCGCTGCAGGAGACGTATTCGGAGGAAACGGGAGAGAAGGCGGAACTGTTGTCGACGGGAGGCGGCACGTACGCTGCCCATTTCCCGATGGGGGTTGCATACGGGCCGCTGTTTCCGGGGATGGAGTCCACGGCGCACCAACCGGACGAATACATGGAAATAGAGCTGCTGCTGCGTTCTACGGCCATCTATGCCAGGGCGGTAAGCGAACTCTGCAATCTGGAGCTGTGATGAAACGCATGAAGAAATTTGTTGGCAAAGGGGCGCATGCATGATGGAAATCATAACGGGAACAGATCGGAAAGCGGAAGTGCTTATTGAACTGGTTTTCAACGACGGCGCATACGCGCCCGAGCTTCCGCTTTCCGGGAATATGAAGGAACGCAATGCTTATTCCTGGTTTTATGCCCGGAATTCCGACGAACAGGATATATTGATTATCGGGCTTGGCAAACGTTCCCGCTTCAATCTGGAGATATTGCGGGAAGCCGCGGGAAATGCGGGCCGGGCGATCGGGGAGCTTGGGAAAAAGACGGCAGCCGTCAGCCCGGCCTGCCTTGAAGAGTTGTTCGGCTCCGCCGGGGTATGGCCGGATGAAGCGGTGACGGCCTGGGTTGAAGGCTGGGAACTGGGCACCTACGTTTTCGACAAATATAAGCCGGCCAAGAAGCGGCAGCCTGTGGAGTGGGTACGGATCGGCGCGGATCAGCGCGATTACGCCGCCGCAGCGGAGCTTGGACGGATGCGGGCAGCCGCGACATCGCTTGCCCGCGATCTGTGCAACGAAGCCGCAGGCGATTTGCATCCCGGCGCTTTCGTCGAGCGCATCCGGCAGATTTTTGCCGGAAGGAACGTGAAGGTCCGCGTATATGAAGGCGAGGAACTGAAGCAGCGGCAAATGAACGGCCTGTTGGCCGTCGGCGCCGGCAGCAAGCATCCGCCCGCAATGGTCGAGATCAGCTATACGGGCGATCCGGATGCGGATCATTTGGCTTTGATCGGCAAAGGCATCACCTTTGATATGGGCGGGATGAACATGAAGGATGCCCGCGATTTAAGTGATGCGCGGTTCGATATGGGCGGAGCGGCCGCCGTCGTCGGCGCGATGGATCTTCTGGCCCGGCTTGAAGCGAAGGCGAAGATCAGCGCGATTATTCCGATATCGGATAATGTGCCGGACGGCGGTGCGTTTCTGCCTTCCGACGTCGTTCGTTATCCCAACGGCCTGACGGTGCAGGTGGTGAATACGGACGCCGAGGGCAGATTGATTTTGGCCGACGCCATCCTTCACGCGATCCGCATCGGCGCACGTCAAGTGATCGATGTAGCCACTTTGACCGGAGCCGTCGGGCATGCGCTTGGCCTCAAGGTGGCAGGTATATGGGGAGACGACGAATATGCCGCCCGATTCATGGGGATCGGAGAACAAAACGGCGACCGGATCTGGAGATTGCCGCTTGTCGATGAAGACGAGGAGCTTTTGCGCAGCCCTTATGCGGATTTGGCCAATCTGGCGTCGAATCCGTACGGCGGGGCGAATATGGCGGCGTTGTTCCTGCGCCGTTTTGTGGACGGCAAAGCGCGGTGGTGCCATATCGACATGGCGAATACGGTCCAGGTTCCATCCACGCGCGGATATAAAGTGACGGGCGCTACGGGATACGGCGTCAGATTGCTCGCCGATTTCGTTTGCGAGCAGTCTGCGACTAGCGACAGAGGAGGGGAATCATGAAGCTGGAGGTTATTGCGACGAATTTGACGGATGCCATATTGGCCGAGCAGGGGGGAGCCGATCGGATCGAGCTCATCACCGGCATTGTCGAAGGCGGTTTGACTCCAGGCCCCGGCTTGATTCGGGAGGCGGTGAGCCGCTTGCAAATTCCGGTTCATGTCATGGTGCGTCCGCACAGCCAATCCTTTGTCTATGACGAGCATGATCTGCTGACAATGCGGAAGGACATTGCTTTTATTAAGGAAAGCGGCGCGGCGGGCATCGTTCTTGGTGCTTTGACTCCGGACGGCAAGGTGGATACGGCGGCGCTGGATCTGCTGCTGCGGGATGCGGAGGGGCTTAACGTAACCTTCCACAGGGCATTCGATGAAATCAAGGATCAAATATCCGCTCTGAAGGTGCTTGCCGATTACCCGCAGATCAACCGCATCCTGACCTCCGGCGGTCCGCTGCCGGCCCCGAAGTCTGTGCCGCAGATCAGGGAATTGGTGAAGGCGTCCCGGGGAACCGGGATCACGATTCTTGCAGGTTACGGCTTGACCGTCCCCGTCCTGCGGGATTTTATCCGGGAGACCGGCGTGGAGGAAGTCCATTTCGGGTCCGCGCTGCGCAAAGACGGAAATTCCTTGCAGCCGGTGGATGCGTCTAAGGTTCAATCTGCGAAGCAAATCGTTAATGAAAACCTTCCTTTTGGGAATGACAGATAAAAAAATGATGACTATCGTGGTGAATACAACATTGAATAAAGAACATAAAGCGGTTATTGGCGTGGATTTGGGAGGAACCAAAATAGCGACGGGCATGCTTGACCGGGAAGGCAGCCTGCTGGCACGGAGCCAAAAGGCAACGGCAGGCTTGCAAAGCTCGGAGGAAGTGATCGCGACGATCGTGGATACGATCACGGAGGTCCGCGGGCAGCAGGAGATTGCAGGGGTAGGCGTGGCATCGCCGGGAATGGTGGACAGCCGCAGCGGCGTTATTTCGAACGGGGTTAATTTGCCCGATTGGGACGGAATTTCGCTTCAAGCCGAATTGGAGAAACGACTCGGCATTTCGGTGCGGCTTATCAATGATGCCAATGCTGCCGCTTGGGGCGAATTTGTATACGGCGCCGGCCGCGGATCGCAAAGCATGGTTTACGTGACCCTGAGCACCGGCATCGGTTCCGGTTTGGTTCTTGACGGCCGATTGTTTCTCGGGTCGAGCTCCTTCGCAGGCGAACTCGGGCATACCGTCGTTGATCCCGGGGGAGCGTTATGCGGCTGCGGCCGGCGGGGATGCTGGGAAACGTATGCTTCGGGAACCGCCATCGCCCGCATCGCAAATGAAGCGATAGCCGAGTCGGCAGACGTCTCGCAGATGACCGTGCTGGCGGAGGCGGAAGGCGTTCCCGTAAGCGCCAAGCATGTGTTTCAAGCGGCAGGTTTGGGGGATCCGCTGGCAGGCAAAACGCTGGAGCGGGTCATTCATTATACTGGACTGGGCCTTATGAATATCATTCACAGCTTTAACCCCGATTGCATCGTCATCGGCGGCGGAGTCAGCCGGGCAGGGGCGGCGTTTTTCGAACCGCTTCTGAAGAAAACCGAGGAACTGGTCATGGAGCCCTACCGGGGGACGTTTCGGATTAGACCTGCCGAACTGAAAGATGACGTGGGGATCATCGGGGCAGCGGCGTTGTTTGTTGATCAGCAGTAAACCGGTTATCCGGGATGAAATCGAATATTCAAGCAAGGATGCTGCGAGCCCGCATGGCTTGCGGCATCCTTTTTATGCTTTCAGGCAAGTTTCCGCCGGCCATACCCGGTTCAAAGTCACTTTTTATCCTATAAGAAGTATGCTTTCGTATCATGTAAGCGCTATTTTGAGGATCGATGCAAACCCAATTCAGGAAGGAAACTGACTCTGCCAGCCCATCCGCCTTGTATCATAAGAATCATCCTACCAGGAAAGCGAGGAAAGCTTATGAAAAAGGGGAAGTCGGCGCTGGTGCTGCTAACCGCCGCGATGCTTTTGCTGTCGGCCTGTTCGACCGGCAAGACGGAGACGGCGAAAGAGAAACAGTCATCCAACAAGCCGCCCGAAGCAAAAACGGAAACGGCGATCGACCCGTTCCGCCTGCCGGAGTCAGTCGAGGTGAGCACGATCAAATCGGTTTCGCCGAACGAGAGAATGCCGCAGGGCGACACGATCGAAGACAACTTGTACACGCGCTATTTCACCGAAAAGACGAACGTGAAGTTCAAGTATATGTGGTACGCCTCGGGGGACGATTATACGCAGAAACTGAAGCTGGCGGTGGCCAGCAACGATTTGCCGGACGCGATGGTCGTGGACGAACGGACGTTTCTGGAATTGGCCGACGCCGACCAGCTTGAGGATTTGACCGACGTCTTTCAAACCTATGCGTCCGATCAGGTCAAACAAATCTATGAGCTGAACGACGGCTTGTCCCTGGACAAAGCGACGATCGACGGCAAGCTGCTGGCCATTCCGAACATCGTGCCGAAAGGGGATTCCTACCAAGAGGTATGGGTGCGGAAAGATTGGCTCGACAAGCTCGGTTTGCAGCCGCCGAAGACGGTCGACGACGTGGAAAAGATCGCCGAGGCGTTTATTGCCCGCGACCCGGACGGCAACGGCAAAAACGACACGATCGGGCTGCCCGGCAACAACGGGGTCGTCACGACCGATTACGGCTGGAATTATGATTTCAAGGCGCTGTTTAACGCCTTTGGCGCCTATCCAAGTATTTGGCTTAAGGACGGCTCGGGCAATGTCGTATACGGCTCAACGACGCCGGAGGCCAAACAGGCGCTCGGCAAGCTGGCAGAGTGGTACAAGAAGGGGCTGATCGACAAGGATTTCGCGCTCCGCAAAAACCCCGACGAGCTGGTGGTGGGCGGCAAAAGCGGCATCTTTTTCGGACCTTGGTATATGCCGTTCGGCACCTTGACGAACGCCATGATGGCCGATCCGAAAGCCGACTGGAGAGCCTACGCGATCGCGGACGGCCAAGGGCAATACAACGCGACCGTCGTGCCTCCGAGCAGCAGCTTCCTCGTCGTGAAAAAAGGGTTCAAACATCCGGAGGCGGTCGTCACGTACTTCAACTTCAACACGCGTTTCCTGCAAACGCCGACGCCGGACGATAAAAAACTCGATCAAACCTATGTCAGCCTGCGTCCGATCGATCTGAACATCGGCGATCCCGACGCGGTGCTGAAAAAGCATGAAATGATCAAAGGCGCGATCGACGGCAAGCTGACGCCGGACCAGCTGTCTCCGGAAATGCAGGGGCATTTGGAGCGCTGGAACAAATATAAAGCCGACCCGAAAGCGAATATTGGCGAATGGGGTCCGCCTTATGCGTACCTGGTCGGCGGACAGCCGATGGCGGACGTGAAGTTCAACGAAGTGTATTCGCTGTACACGGCCACGACAAAAACGATGGAGAAACGTTGGAGCAACCTGCAGAAGCTGGAAAACGAAACTTATTTCAAAATCGTCCTCGGCGAGCTGCCCCTGGATGCGTTCGACCAATTCGTGGCCGATTGGAAAGCGCAGGGCGGGGAGCAAATCATGAAGGAAGTCCAAGAGGCCGTTCAGAAATGACGGGAAAAGCCGAGCAAACCCGCCTGCCGGTCCGGCCGCAAACGGAGCTTTCCGCATTCAAGCCGGGCAAGAAGCGCAGAAAACCGTTCCAAACGCATTACCACCTGATGCTGCTGCCCGGCGTCATCCTGCTCGTCGTTTTCTCCATCATTCCGATGTTCGGCCTGCTGATGGCGTTTCAGGATTACAAAATCAGCAAGGGGATCTTCGGCTCCCCTTGGATCGGCCTTGAGAACTTCACCTATTTTTTCGAATTGAGCGACAGCAAGGTCATTATCCGTAACACGCTGTTCCTCGCCATCGCCAAAATCGTCGCCAACCTGATCGTGCCGCTCGTATTTGCCGTTTTGCTGAACGAAGTCCGGCAGCGGGCGTTCAAACGGACGGTGCAGACGATCGTTTACCTGCCGCATTTTTTGTCCTGGGTCATTTTGGCGGGGATTTTTTCGGAGCTGCTCCTGACCGACGGGATCGTCAACCGGATGCTCGAGGCTTTCGGGATCGGTCCGATTCAATTCATGGGGGATAACCGCGTGTTCCCGTACATTCTGATCGGCAGCGACGTCTGGAAGGAATTCGGGTTCAACACGATCATTTATTTGGCTGCTCTGGCGGGCATCGATCCGCATCTGTACGAGGCTGCATCCATGGACGGCGCGAACTGGCGGAAGCAGACCCGGCTGATTACGCTGCCGCTGCTCCGGGCGACGATCATTTTGCTGGCGACGCTGGCCATCGGCAATATTTTGAACGCCGGCTTCGACCAGATTTTCAATATGTATTCCCCGATCGTCTACGAATCCTCCGACGTCATCGATACCTACGTGTACCGGGCGGGCATTCTGGATGGCCAATACGGGTTTGCGACGGCCATCGGCCTGATGAAATCGGTCATCGCGTTTGTTCTGATCATTTTTTCCTACTCGCTGGCGTACAAGTATGCGAACTACCGGATTTTCTGACAAGGAAGGGGGTGAGGTTCGTGGTACGCAGCCAAACGGTATCGGCCAAAATTTGGTACGCCCTGTTAATCGTCGTTATGGTGCTGATCGCTTTGACGTCCATTGCGCCCATCGTCCATACGGTAGCCGTGTCCTTCAGCCATAAGGCTTACGCTGCTGCAGGAGCCGTATCGTTTTGGCCGAAAGGCTTCAATCTTTACGCGTATAAGCAGATCGTGGCCGATTCGAAATTTTTGCATTCCTTTATGGTGTCGGTCGAGCGGGTGCTGCTGGGCGGGGCGATCAACTTTTTGATGACCGTGCTCATGGCCTATCCGCTGTCCCGCACCGGCGAGCAGTTTGCCGGCCGCAACGTCTACATGTGGTTCCTTATTTTTACGATGCTGTTCAGCGGCGGAGTGATTCCGCTTTATATTTTGGTCAAAAGCCTCGGGCTGTTCGATTCGATCTGGGCTCTGGTGCTGCCGTCCGCGGTGCCGGTATTCAACGTGATTCTGCTTATGAACTTTTTCCGCGGCATTCCGAAGGAGCTGAACGAAGCCGGCAGCATGGACGGGGCCGGACCCTGGTATATGCTGTTCCGGGTGTATGTCCCCTTGTCGCTGCCTTCGATCGCGACCGTCACGTTGTTCAGCATCGTCGGGCATTGGAATTCGTTTTTTGACGGCATGATTTTTATGCGAAGCGTCGAGCATTATCCGCTCCAGACCTATATCCAGCAGCTGGTCGTCCAGATGAGCATCAGCACGATGGCTTCGGACCCGAACAAATACGAGCTGATGAGGCAGCTGTCGAACCAGACGCTGAACGCGGCAAAAATCGTCGTGGCCGTCATTCCGGTGCTCGTCGTGTACCCGTTTTTGCAAAAATATTTCATTCAGGGCATTTTGCTCGGGTCGGTGAAGGAATGAAGGCCGGGCTGCCTTGAACGCTTTTGCCGGAAGTTATGCAGGCGTCATGTCTTGCAGGCGAGAAATGATTTGCCATTAAAATATGGAGGCGATGAAGTTCCGTGCGAAAAAAACTACCGTCTTTCCTGCTGATCATGGTTTTGCTGCTGTCCGTGGCCCCTGTTTCCGAGGCGCGCCCTTCGGGACTTGACGTGTGGGTCGTCAATGCCCTCAAAACCGTATACCGAACCAGCACACTGCCGCAAAATCCGGAAACGGGCATCCGCATCGTGTCGGCCAAAAACGAATACGAAAACGCCCAAATCGCCGTCCGCGGGACGTCCGATTTTAAAATCACGAAAGTTGAATTTTCAAACCTCGTATCCGGCGGACGCAAGTCCATCGCCAGCAGCAACCTGAAGTACCATTTTGCCGAATACGGGCTGCCGGACACGGTTCAACCGAACATCTTTTTTCCCGAACGGGTAGGCGATCCGATTTATCCTCCGTCGGACATCCCGGACCCGCTGTCGAACGAAAAATCCATGAAAGCAGCCGCCGACTCGACGCAGCCGATTTGGATCACGACCTACGTGCCGTCATCGACCGAGCCCGGCGTTTACGAAGGCAGCGTGACGGTCAAAACGAATCGCGGGGACTACCGCATCCCGATGCAGGTGGAAGTCGCCGATGCGGAAATTCCGCAAACCTCGGATACCCGTTTCATCAATTACATTTGGGCGATGACCAACGGCTTTACGTGGGACGGCATGCAGTTCGGCGATGCTTCGTCGGACGCGTACGACGTCGGCAAGCATTATTACGGCGTGGAAACGTACAGCGACAAATGGTTTAAGCTAATGGACAATTTCGCGCAGGTGATGACGGATTACCGGCAGAACATGATTTGGGTACGGACGGATTTGTTCTTGAAGGAAACGGGAACAAATCTATCCGAATTTCTGAACGGCGTGCCGGACGATCTCGACTGGTCGCTGTTTGACCGGTACATGCAAATATTCATCGACAAAGGGATGCGAAACTTCGCGAACGCCCATTTGATCCATATCCTGAACTACATGCCGGCGGACGAAAAGCCCGATCCTTCCTGGAACGAAAAGCTGCCGGACGCGCTGCCACAGACCGACGCTTTTCTGAACAACTACCTCACCGCTTTGCATGATCATTTGCAGGAAAAAGGCTGGACGAGCGAAAACGGCTTTACCTGGTACCAGCATATCCGGGATGAGCCGATCGACGACAACGCCACGAATTACTGGACGTACGTCGCCAAAAAAGTGAAAGAGATCGCCCCGGATTTTAAAACGATGGATGCCGATCCGCACGGGATTCTATTGAACGATAAAACGAAACCTTACGTCGATGTATGGGTTCCTCTAACGCCCGCGTTCCAGGAAAAAGAGGATCAATATAAAGCCGAGCAAGCGGCCGGCAGCGATTTATGGGTCTACACCTGTGAAGTGAACCAGCCGCCATGGCTCAACCGCTTTTGGACGCAGCCGACGCTGACGGGCAGACTGCTGTACTGGAACCTGTTTCAGCATGGCGTGCAGGGCCACCTGCACTGGGCTTGGAATGCGTGGTACGTCGGCAGCTGGTACGGAGATTCGACCATCGTTTATCCGGACAAGAAAAACATGACGGTCAAAAGCTCCATCCGCTATGAGGCGCAAAGGGACGGTCTTGAGGAATACGAGCTGCTGCGCAAAATCCAAGAAAAACGTCCGGAGCTGGCGCAGCAAATCGTCGACAGCGCGGTGAGCCCGGCGGATGCGAGGAAGTACACGCTCTCGCCGGAATACGTCAAGGCGCTCCATGATTACATGGTCCGGGCGGCGGCGGGCGAACAGGTTGGAGACGTTCCGGTCCCAGGAAGCCCGTACGACGGACAGCAGCTGCCGCTGACGTACATGGCCGACAACGCAAGCGGGGATTTGCAATATGCCGGAACCTGGTATGACAAAAGCCGTCAGTATGCTTACCAAGGCGGCGTGCGGGTGACGGAAACGGCAAACGATGCGGTGGAATACGAGTTTGAAGGCAAAGGGATCGACGTCGTCGTCGAGAAAAACGAAGCTGCCGGCAACATCGCGATTTCCATCGACGATGCGGAACCGGTCATCGCGGATGCGTACGAAAAGGTGCAGCATGATTACTTCACGATCTATGCCAAACGCGATCTGGCTCCGGGCAGGCATAAGATCAGGATCGTCAACCTGGAGAATAAAGGATTATATTTGGACGCATTCCGCGTGCATATGACGGAAGGACAGCAGGTATATGACGCATCCCTCAGCCATCTCGCGATCGATCAGGTGCCATCGCTGCGCTTCGACCGCACCGTTCGGGAATATCATCTATCGCTGCCTGACGGAGTGGATACCGTAACGGTCAGACCGGCGCAAACCGACGAAAACGGCATGATGCGCGTGAACGGCCAACCGATTCCCCCCGGCGGAGCCGCGACGGCCGACGTTCCGGACGGCATCAGCCGCATGACGATCGCGTCCACGGCATCGGACGGCAAAACCACGCAGGAATATACGCTCCATTTTATCAAAGGCGCGGCCAACGAACCCGGCATCAACAAGGCGAGAAGCAGCGCGCAGGTGACGGCGACCGCAACGCGAACCGGCGATCAAGGCGTCACCTACGGCCCGCCGAAAATGGCCGACGGCGATTACGGCACGATGTTTGCGAGTCCCCAAGGGTACAACGACGCCCATCCGTTCCCGCATGAAATCGTCTTGTCCTGGGATCAGCCGCAATCGTTTAATACGATCGTCATGGCGACGACCTCGGGCCTGCTGCAGGGGATCAACGATATCGACGTGCAGGTATCCACGGACGGCATGAACTTCGATACGATCGCCCGGCATGTTCCGCTCAAATGGAGGAGCGATAAAGACGACAACGTGATGGAAAAGACGTTCGCCGCGATTCCGGACGCCTCGGAGGTCAAAAAGCTGCGGATTCAAATCAACGATGCCGACTACCGGACGTGGAACATGTACGCGCTTTACGAGCTGGAGCTGTATCAACTGCCGGATCGCGGCGAGCTGGATGTGCAGGTGACGGGCCCGTAAAGGGGATATCGGCGTACGTCCGCATCCATCGGCGGGATCAGCCGAACTCATAACGTCTTGCATCAGGATCGAAGGGTATCTTCAGGCCGTAATCCGGCCCTGGGGATGCCCTTTTTCTGAAACGAAAAGTTCACTTTCGTCCACCGGATGTCCACATTCGTCTCCGATCCGGCCGGAGTTTCGATACAAAATGCAACAGGCAAAGAGCGGAATTGTGACTTTGAATGATTTGGAGCGGGATATAATGGAGAAAACGCCGCGGCTTCAAGCGACGATCGGCCCGGTCTAGCCTTGCCGAGGGCTGCGAGGGTAACCTATAATCGATTCCATACCTTTATGTAAGCGGATACAGAATTTCGGGAGGATGATATGGAGAAACGAAACCGGCCCATATTTCGCCTATTCAAGCCGCCTTATTCGCTGAAAAACCGGCTGCTCATCATTTTGTCGCTGACGGCGCTGCTTCCTCTGGCCATCCTCGGCAGCATTACTTACTATTCGATGTTGTCTTTGCTGGAAAACAAAACCGAGGCAAGCGTGATCAGCCATCTTCACGAAGTACGAATGTCGCTCGACAACACCTTTTCCCAAATGAACCACGTCTCCCAGCAACTTGCTTTCGAGGGCAAGGTGGGCCAGGATGTCGAGAGGTATTTGCAGGCGAACGCGTACGGGAAAAAGGCGCTGCAGGATGAAATCAGAAGAGAGCTGGGCGTCATCGGCTTCACGAATCCGAACCTGGGCATGATCTTTTATTTTTCGGCCGAAACGAACGAACGTTTTTTTGAAAATTATATGGCGGACCCGTCGTTTTCGCTGACCAAGCTGCCGCTTTTGCTTCAGGCCAACCGGATCACGTATTACGGACCCCACAAATCCTTTAACCCGCTGGATGGGCATCTCGTGTTTTCCGCCGTCCGCAAGGTCGATTTGAAGGAAAGGGACGATATCTACGTCTATATCGAAACGAATTACAAATGGGTGGAGGCGCTGATCCGGAATCGGGAAGGGGCGGAAGGCTACGCGCATCTCATCGTGGACGGCAGGGGAAGGATTGCCTTTACGGAGGCGGAAGGCGCGTTCCCGGAGGGGGGCCGTTTTCCGGATATTGAGGGAGAAAAAACGCTGATTAAAGGGTATTACGCTTTTTCGGAACCGAGCAACCAAGGCTGGCGCGTCGTGACGGTCATCTCCAAATCCTCGTACGAGCATGAGGTGAACAAGTGGATCGGGAAATTTACGGGCACCGTCGTGGCCGCCATCGCCATCAGTTTTTCGTTTGCATTGCTGACCTGGCGCATGTTTTACGATCCGCTGCGGGGACTCATCCGGGAGATTCGGGACGTGAAGCACCATAAGCTGACGAACGCCCCGCGCCGCCCCGGCAATCTGGAGTTCGACATGATCCATGAGCAGCTGGACCATATGCGCGCCCGAATTTCAGGTTTGATCGAAGACATCGAACGGAGCGAACGCGAAAAGTCGGCGCTTGAGCTGGAAAAGCTGATGAATCGGATCAATCCGCATTTCATCCATAATACCTTAGACACGATCCGCTGGATCGCCAGAGGCGAAGGGCATGCGGAGATCGACCGCCTGGTGTCCACGCTGAACAAGCTGCTTTACTACAATTTGGGCAAAAACGGCGAACCGACGGTCCGGGCGGAACTGGAGGCCATCCGGAGCTACATTTCCCTGCAGGAAGTCCGGTACAACGTGCGCATCGACGTTCACATCGACGTGGAAGCGGAGGTTCTGGATTTGCCCATTCCGCGCTTTATTTTGCAGCCGCTCGTGGAAAATGCCTTGTACCACGGCCTCGACGGGGACGGCGTGATCGAAGTCGGCATCCGCGAAGCGAAAAGCGGGCGCATGCTGGAAATTGCCGTCAATGACAACGGGAGAGGCATGGATGAAGAGACGATCCGGCGTTTGATCGAGGGCCGTCCGGAAGCGGGGAAAGTGGGGATGGGCATCGGACTGCAATACGTGGTGCGCATGCTGAAAAGCCATTACGGCGGCAGGGCCGCTTTTTCCATCGAAAGTGTTCCCGGCGCGTCGACGACGGTCATGCTGACCATACCCATTGAAAATAAAGGAGATGCTGCCGATGACAAGCGTGCTGGTTGTGGATGACGATCATCTGGTGAGAAAAGGTTTTATCGGAATTATGCCGTGGCAAAAATACGGGTTTACGGTGGCGGGCGAAGCAAACAACGGCGAGAAGGCGCTGGAACTGCTGCAAAGCACGGAAGTGGATCTCCTGATCACGGATTTGGCGATGCCCGTCATGTCCGGACTGGAACTGATGAGGGAGGTCAAGGACAAATATCCCCGGATCTGTATGGTGGTGCTCACGTTTCATCATGATTTTGCTTTGATTCAGGAAGCGCTTCGGCTCGGGGCGGTGGATTACATCACGAAAATCGAATTGGAGCAGGAGCAGCTGGACGGCATCCTGAGCCGGATCGCCGGGCGCATCCGTGAAGTCAAGGGCGGAAATTTCGCTGAATCGGAATCGTCCCTTGCGGAAAACCGGGAAGCGGCATCCGGCTCCTCCTATTCGGACGAAGTGCGGGAGTGCATTAGCAATGCCGTAGGTTATATCCGAGAGCATTATCAAACCGAGCTGCTGCTCCCGGACGTCGCCCAGCGGGTGAACATGAGCCGCAGTTATTTCAGCCGCTGCTTCAAGGACATCGTCGGCAAAACGTTTCACGACTACGTGCGCGAGCTGCGGATCGAACATGCGAAAACGCTGCTGCGGCAGACGGACAAACCGGTGCAGTGGATTTCCGTCCAATCCGGCTATCCGAACGAAAAATACTTTTTCAAGGTGTTCCGCGAAACGACGGGCTACTTGCCGGGAGAGTTCCGGAAAAAATCACGTCAGAACATTTGCAAAAAACAATCAAAATAATGATTGAATATTTCATTATAGTGAAATATAATGTCAACATAAAGACTCATCATTACATTATAAGGACTGGGGTGTTCGTATTGTCAGAACAGTTTGGCGTATTGACGTATCCGGAAATCGGGGGGCAAAGCGAGGCGCTTGCCGCCGCTTGGGACCAGCTTGAACGGCAGCAGGATTGGGTGGACAACTATTTTAAAAGCGACAAATTCGACGAAGTCATTTTTATCGGATCGGGAACCTCTTATTATCTTGCGTTAACCGCGGCCAGCACTTTCCGCAAATGGACCGGCAAAAGCGCAAGCGCTCATCCGTCCTCGGAGATTTACCTGTTCAGGGAGCAGGCGGTCGCCGCGAAAAAGGAAGTGCTGCTTGTCGGCATCTCCCGTTCCGGCGAATCTTCCGAAGTGATTTTGGCGCTGGATTCGGTCAAAGGTTTGGCCGGCTGGACGACCTGCGGCATCACCTGCCACGAGGAAAGCACGATGGCGAAAAACGTGCCGTGCCTGCTGTCCCCGCTCGGCAACGAAAAAAGCACCGTCATGACCAAATCGTTCAGCAGCATGACCTTCATGCTCCAGGCGGCCATGGCCAAGGCCGCAGGCAGCGAAGCTTATCTCTCCGAATTGAAGGAAGTGATGGAGCTGAGCAAGTCCATCGTCGGAAAAGGCGATGCGGAAGCCAAAGCGCTGATCGACGGCCATCCGGAACTGAACAAGTTCATCTATCTCGGCATGGGCGCATATAACGGTCTGGCCCACGAAGCCTGCCTGAAATTGAAGGAAATGTCCTGCGTTTGGACGGAAAGCTTTGGTACAATGGAATTCCGGCATGGTCCGAAATCGGTGGTGGAGCCGGGCACGATGGTATGCCTGTTCCTGTCCGAAACGGCCAGAGCCTATGAAGTTAAAGTTGCACGGGAAATGAAGGAATACGGCGCTTACGTCGTACTGGTGACGGCCGAAGCCGGGGAAGATACCGCTTTTGCGGACCTGGTCTTCGCGACGGGCGGCCGGCAGCTCAGCGACGAAGCGAGGGCGGCCCTCAACATGCCGCTTGTTCAATATATCGGTTACTACACCGCGCTGCGGGAGGGAAGAAACCCGGACAGCCCGCGGAATTTGACCCAAGTGGTTAAAATCTGACACTTAAAGGAGCGTAATGGTTTTGCGAGAACGAAATGGATCGAAAGAAGAACGTCAGGAGCAAATTTTTGAATACATCCTGGAAAACGGTTCGATTTCCCTTCAGGAAGTCGTCCAGCAATTCGACTGCTCGGAGGCGACGGCCAGACGGGATCTGGAGGCATTGGAAAAGGCCGGAAAGGTCATCCGGACGATGGGCGGGGGAGCGAAACCCGCGGGACTGATTGCCGGGAGGGAGATTCCATTTCACGAAAAGCAAAACAAGCTCTATCGGGAAAAAGAAAGCATTGCCCAGCTTGCGGCCTCCCTGGTCGAAGAAGGCGACGTCATCGGGTTGACGGGAGGCACGACGACGTATCTGATCGCCCGGGCCCTGAAAAGCCGTCGGAACATTACCGTGGTTACCAACGCCGTCAACATTGCGATGGAGCTGGCCGCGAACGAGGAGATTCAGGTGGTGCTCACCGGCGGCATGCTGCGCAGCAAAAACTTCGAGCTGTGCGGGCCGCTGGCCGAGCGGACGCTGGAAGCGCTGAATATCCATATCATGTTTATGGGCATCGACGGTTTTTCCGTGGATCAAGGGGTCAGCACCTATTCCGAGCTGGAGGCAAACACCGCCAAAATCATGATGAAACGCACGGAACGGACGATTGCGGTGTTCGACCATACGAAAGCCGGCCGGAACTCTTTGTTCCAGGTGGCGCCGCTGCCCGCCCTCCATGGGATCATTACGGACGAGGAACCCGGGGAGGAAACGCGGGCACGCCTTGAGGCGGAGCGGGTTCAGGTTTACGTGGCAGAAACGCGGTAAGCTCCATTTTTTTGAAACGTTCAAAATCTATCGAACAATGCAGGGCGGGTGTAAAGATGGAAATATATGCAGGCGTGGACGTGGGCGGCACCAACATCGTTTGCGGCTTGGTGACGTCCTCCGGCGAGGTTGTGCATCAAATCAAACGGGCCACGGAAGTTCCCAAGGGCCCGGACGCCATTTTGGAAAAGATCGCATCCATGATCGAAGAGGCGGCCGTCGGCTTCGCCGGCCAATCGGGGGCCGCCGTCTCGGTCGCTGCGGCCGGGATCGGTTTGCCGGGATTCGTCGATCCGGAAGAAGGAATCGCCCGGTTCGCGGGCAACCTCGGCTGGCGCAACCTGCCCGCGGCCCAGCGGCTGCAGGCACGGTTGAACCTTCCGGTGTACATCGACAATGATGTTCGCACTTATGTATACGGCGAAGCGATGCATGGGGCGGGCAAAGGGTTCAAGGAAGTCCTGGGGCTTACGGTAGGCACCGGCATCGCTTCGGCCATGGTCAACGACGGCAAGCTGTATTACGGCTACCGGAACATGGCCGGCGAACTTGGACATATCGTGATGGAAGGACTTTCCGATCCGTGTCCTTGCGGATTGCATGGCTGCCTTGAAACTTATGCATCCGCTTCGGGGATGGTGCGCCAGGCCAAAAAGCGGATCCAAAACGGAGAGCCATCCATCCTGCAGGAATGGTATCCGGGAGAGCGGATGGCGGACCTGTCCGCCGCGGATCTTTCCCGCGCCTACGATCAGGGCGATGCGCTTGCGCGCAGCGTGATGGAAAAGGCGGGGACGCTGCTCGGCCGCGCTTTGTCCTATGCGGTCCCGCTGTACAGTCCGGAGCTGATCATCGTCGGCGGCGGGGGCGCGCTTGCGGGAGACCGTTTGCTTGAGCCGCTGCGAACCGAGCTGTACAGCCGGATTTTGCCGGATTACAGGGAAGGACTCCAGGTGGCCGCGGCATTAAACAATGACGATGCAGGCGTGACCGGCAGCGCCATGTACGCCAAACAAAGGCATCTTGCATCCGTTTGACAGCGAGGATGCAAACATCGGTTCTACCCGGCCATCATACATCGAAATTCATATAACGAAGGGGAAATATGAACATGGCACTTGTTTCTTCAACTTCATTACTGCAAACCGCCAGACAAAACAAATATGCGATCGGGGCGTTTAACGTGCATACGCTCGAAATGCTGCAGGCTGTCGTCGAAGCGGCCGAAGAGGCTCAGGCTCCGTTGATCCTGCAGTCCACCGTAGGCACGGTTAAGCACCTGGGTGCGGATTATATCGCAGCCGCCGCCACCGTCGCCGCGAATCGGGCCAGCGTGCCGATCGCGCTTCATCTCGACCACTGCTCCGATTTTTCCGTCATCATGAGCTGCATCCGGGCCGGCTATACGTCGGTCATGATCGATGCCTCCCATTCGCCTTTCGAAGACAACGTGGCGATTACGCAAAAAGTGGTGGAAGCTGCCAATGCGGTCGGCATCAACGTCGAAGCCGAGCTCGGCAAAGTGGGCGGCGTCGAAGACGATATCGTCGTGGACGAACGGGACGCGCTGCTGGCCGATCCGGCGGAATGCGCCGAATTCGTGGAGCGCACGGGCGTGCATACGCTGGCTCCGGCGATCGGAACGGCGCACGGCATTTACAAAGGCGACCCGAACATCGACTTTGACCGCATCAAACGGATCGCCGACGTCGTCAGCGTGCCGCTCGTATTGCACGGCGGCTCCGGCATTCTGGAGGAGCAGGTCAAACGGGCCGTGTCCCTCGGCATGGCCAAAATGAACGTGGCGACCGAGCTTCGCATCGTGTTCTCGGATGCGATCAAAGCGGTGTTTGCCGCCAATCCGGAAGAAAACGACCCGCGTAAATACATGATTCCGGCGAAACAAGCGTTGAAACAAGCGGCGATCGAAAAAATGCAGCTTTGCGGCTGCGCCGGACGCGCCGGCGATTTTCGCTGATCGGTGTTGAACAAGACCCGTCCATCCCGTTTTTCTAGAGGTGGACGGTTTTTTTGCCCGAAAAGGGCATGAAGCCGACAAAAGCTGTTCACATATTTGAAACCCCTTTCAATTGTTCGCCTAACGGAGTGGTGATATAATGAATATCAAGGTGATAGCGTTTATATCAAAAATACGATACAAGGGGATTCGCAACGAATAGTTGGGACGAGCAGGGTAACGCTAACATCGTAGTCTGATCAGTGGAAGGAGCAATGCGAAATGGGCAGAGTATCCGGAAAAGTAGCCATCGTAACCGGGGCGGCAGGAGGCATGGGCAAAGAGGACGCCTTGCTTTTGGCCAAAGAAGGGGCAAAAGTCGTCGTGACCGATATTCAGGAAGAGAAGGTCAACGAAGTCGTGGCTCAAATCAACCAAAGCGGCGGCGAAGCGATCGGCTTCCGCCATGACGTCACGTCCGAAGAGGAATGGATCCGCATCATTGACGAGACGGTGAAAAAATGGGGCAAAATCGACGTTCTGGTAAACAACGCCGGCATCTCTTTGGCGAAATCGCTCGTGGATACGACGGCACAGGACTGGGATAAAGTCATGTCGATCAACTTGACCGGCGGATTTTTCGGCATCAAGCATGTCATTCCGGTCATGCAGAAAAACGGGGGAGGCTCGATCATCAACATTTCCTCCATCGCCGGCTTGACCGGCAGCAACGGCGCAGGTCCATACACGGCAAGCAAAGGCGCGGTCCGTTTGTTGACGAAGGCGATTGCGATCGATTACGGCAAAGACAACATCCGGTGCAACTCGATTCACCCGGGTTATATCGAAACGCCGATGACCAAAGACCTGCTCGCCGACGATCAGATGACGAAATGGTTTTTGTCCAACACGCCGCTGGCCCGCTTGGGCAAAGCGGAAAACATCGCGGCAGGCGTCCTGTTCCTGGCTTCCGACGAATCTTCTTTTATTACGGGCGCGGAATTGGCTATCGACGGCGGCGTATCCGCGAGATAATATCCTTCCGGTTTCATGCAACAGCTCTTCGGGAAAATTCCCGGGGAGCTTTTTTGTGCCGCCTGCAACTTTCCAGATGGTGGAACCGTTAGTAGATCAAATGGAAAAAATCATCCATCATCAGGGGGTTAAGGTATGAGAAATCGGGGGTCATGGATTGCTTTACTTTTGTTGATCGTTTTTTTAGTCAGCGGATGTTCTTCGGGATCTCAGGACAAAAGCGCCGGAGATGCAGCGGTCGTTGAAACGCAGTCGTCATCGGCGGACCAGGCGGCAAACCTGACCGAAGGAGGCGAGACTGAAGCCAAAAGCGACGCGGCGGCCACTAGCAAGGAAAGCGCCGAAGCGCCGGCTTCCGCGGATGCCAAACTTCCGGATTCGCCGTCGTCGGCCCAGGCTTCGGCCGCAGGCTTCAATTCGCAGGACCTGGCGAGCGGCTTGAACAAAAAACTGATGTACAAAGCGAATATCGTGATGGAGATTTTGGACTATGGAAAAGCGCAGTCGGAAGTCCGGAATATGGTGACGCTTTCCGGCGGTTATATCGTCAATTTCAGCGAAACGGAGTCCGTAAGCGAAAAGGGCGGCACGTTTATCGTGAAAGTTCCGGCAAGCGGCTTTTCCTCCTTTTTAAACCGGTTGGAGAACATCGCGCATGAAAATCTTCAGCGAAGCATCGAAGGACAGGACGTCACCGAAGAATACGTCGATCTGGAATCCAGGCTCAAGGCGAAGCAAATCATGGAGGAGCAGTACGTCAATTTCATGAAAAAAGCGACCAAAACAACGGACCTTGTCGCTTTTGCCAATGAACTGGAGCGGATTCAATCGGAAATCGAGCAGATTAAGGGGCGGATGCGCTACATTGACCAAAACGTGTCTTATTCCACAGTAGAAATCAGGCTTTACGAAACGCCCGACAAAAAGGATGACCCCAAGCCGTCCGCCGTCCAGGCTCCGCTTGGGAAGCGGGTTTCCCAAGCTTTTCAGGGCAGCATCGACGTGATCGCCATCATCGTCCAATGGATTATCGTCATTCTTTCCGGATCCCTGCCCGTATTGATCATCGCGGCGCTTGTTCTGCTCATCCTATGGCTCGCGCGAAAATCGGGACAGCGGAAACGGGAGGAGGCGGCCCGAAAACGCAAGCTGCTCAATGACAGCCCGAAAACCGGGCAAGAACGTCCGGAAGACCCAAATGACGAAGAAAAACGGCCGAAAGACGAATAACGGCAGGGGACGGTTCGTAAGCCAAAAAATGCACATAACTTGGCCTGCAATGTGGCATATTACCTCTAGTTTGCGAATTTAAACCATTTTTGGATGGAGAGGTGATATTCCAAATGAAGCGCGTTGTGATCGCATTAGCCGCGGTTTTGCTGCTGTGCTGCGGTTTCCAGCAATCGGCGTCGGCGGACGGCCCATACCATTTCGGCTTCAAAAAAAGCAAAAACGGCCAGCTTCCTTCCATTAACGAAGAAGGTTTTAAGGAAGTGCTCCAGAAAAACGAAGCGATATTTTTGGGCGATACCTCCCGCAAGGAGCTGTATCTGACGTTCGACAACGGCTACGAAAACGGGTTTACGCCTAAAATTTTGGATGTGCTGAAGGAGAAAAAAGTTCCGGCCATTTTCTTCCTCACGGGCCATTACGTCGAGGATAAACCCGAGCTGGTGAAAAGAATGGCGGCGGAAGGGCACCTGATCGGCAACCATTCCTGGTCCCATCCCGACCTGACGCAAGTTTCGGACGCCAAGTTGAAAGAAGAACTGAAGAGGGTGAAGGATGCCGTCGCAGCCACGACCGGGCAGCAGGTCATGAACTTCCTTCGTCCGCCGCGGGGCATTTTCAACGATCGTGCGTTGGCGGTAAGCCGTCAGGAAGGTTACGTGAGCGTATTTTGGTCGGTAGCTTATAAAGATTGGGACGTCAATGCCCAGAGAGGCGCGGACTATGCCTACAGACAGGTGATGGCCCAACTGCATCCGGGCGCCGTCATTTTGCTGCATTCGATCTCCAGGGACAATACGGAGGCGTTGGGAAGAATCATCGACGGTGCGCGGCAGCAAGGCTACGAGTTCAAGAGCCTGGATGCGCTTAAATCAAAAAACTATTGAATTCAAGGCAGAGAGAATGAAGGGCATTCCCTGATGGGGGATGCCTTTTGTCGTTCGTGCAGCCTGCTTGAAACAACGGTTTGGCCGGACTGAGGCTTCAAGATCCAGGTTTGAATAAGCCGCTGGTGTGGGCAGGATTTGTAAAAAACGGCAGGAATCTATTATACTGGACAACGTGCTATATCTTTGGGAGCAGAACCAACAACAACGCATGTGCTGCCAGAGAAGGAAGGAGAGGATTTTTTTTGCTGCTGTCATGGGATTATTCGCTGTTCAGCTGGATCAATAACGCCGCTGGCAGCCACCCGGCCTTGGACGCAATAATGCGCTTTTTATCCGAAGATGCTGAATATTTATTTTATTTGGCCGTGATCGTGTATTGCTTTACCCGGAGAGGGAAGGACCGGAGAATGGTCGTTCAGGCGCTGGCTTCCGCCTTCGTCGCTTTCGGGATCGGCTATGTTCTGGGCCATTTATTTTACCGGGACCGTCCGTTCGTGGCCCATCACGTCCATCAAATGATCGAGCATGCCGCCAATGCGTCATTCCCGAGCAATCATTCCATCGGTTCCTTTGTCATCGCGTTTTCGATTTTTCTATGCCGCAAAAAGGACGGGGCGTTCTGGCTGATCCTTGCCGTCTTGATCGGCTTTTCCCGGATCTGGAACGGAGTCCATTACCCGACCGACGTCATCAGCGGCGCAATCATTGCCATCGTATCGTCGGCCGTCGTTTACAAGCTGTTCGATAAGCTGATTTGGAGCAGACGTTTCGGCTCCTGGCGAACGTTCCCAAGCGATTATTCGCGGTAAAAGGGAGCCCTCATCGGGTACGAACGAAGAGAAGCATCCTTGAAAATCGCATAGCAGATTCAAAGAAAGCCGCTAATGGCGCAGTTTGCGCCGTTAGCGGCTTTTTTCCGTCGCATAACTTGAAAAGTTTAAGCCAAACGAATGGTTTTGGGGCAAAGCTGCGTCTTTTCCATGAGATTACTATAAATAATTTATGATAATGATTATCAATTTCGAAATAAGGAAATGAATAATAACGCCGATATCCGCTTAATCAAAGGAAAAATGATAATTTTAAAAAAGAAATATTGATATTGATAATCATTATCAACTATGCTAGACTGAAATCGTTACCTAGTAAACAATTTTCTGATGAAATTGGAAAATGAGCCGGAACGGTACGGTTTGAAACTTACGGGAAAGGAGCGGAGGGGGGATCGTAGAGCATGCTGAAGACCGAAAAAGGGAAATTTTCGGATTGCACTGGAAATTCATCCATCTGACGGAGCAATACGAAAGCCAGGCGCATGCCAATTTGGCGGAACAAGCCAGGGCGTGCGGAATCACGGATTACCCGAATAGCGTCACGGCCATTCACGTCATCGACTGCATCGGCAAGCATGAGCCCGTTAACAATACCGCAATTGCGGAGCATATGGAACTGTCCAAGGCAAGCATTACCAAGATCAGCACCAAGCTTGTGGACCACGGGTTCATTTCGCGGGCGCGCATGCGCGACAACAAGAAGGAAATTTATTTTCACCTGACGCCGAAAGGCAGAAAGCTTTACGAATTGCATGATAAGGTGCATCGCGCCGGGAAAGAGCGGTTGGACCGTTTTCTCAGCCGTTATTCCGGAGCCGAACTGGATTTCATCAAAACATTTTTAGAAGACGCCGTAAACGAAGTGGAAAACGTCATTCAGGAGGAGATGTATACATGAACACGACACTGCGAATTGATCAGCTGCGGGCATCCGTTGAGGGAAAAGAAATTTTGAAGGGACTGAGCCTCGAGGTGCGGGGCGGCGAAATCCATGCGGTCATGGGACCGAACGGAACGGGGAAAAGCACGCTGGCTTCGACGCTGATGGGACACCCCAAGTATGAAGTGCTGGGCGGATCGGTCACGTTAAACGGGGAGGATCTGCTCGAGATGGACGTCGATGAGCGCGGGCGGGCCGGGCTGTTTCTTGCGATGCAGTACCCAAGCGAAATTACGGGGGTGACCAACTCCGATTTTATGCGCAGCGCCATCAACGCGCAGCGCGGGGAGGGAAATGAAATCTCCTTGATGAAATTCATCCGCCTGATGGAATCGAACATGAACACGCTGGAAATGAATCCGGAGTTTATGCACCGGTATTTGAACGAAGGTTTCTCCGGCGGGGAGAAAAAGCGGAACGAAATTTTGCAGATGATGATGCTGCAGCCGAAAATCACGATCCTCGACGAAATCGATTCGGGTCTGGACATCGATGCGCTCCGCATCGTGGCCCAGGGCGTCAATTCGCTGCGCAGCGCGGATCGCGGGTTCCTGATCATCACGCATTACCAGCGGCTGCTGGATTACGTTACCCCCGATTTTGTCCACATCATGATGCAGGGCAGAATCGTCAAATCCGGAGGGCCCGAGCTGGCGCAGCGGCTGGAAGCGGAAGGTTACGAATGGGTGAAAGAGGAGCTCGGCATCGAAGACGAGACGGTCGGGCAAGAAGAAGACGAGTTTCAAATGCCGATGAACACGACGGGCCCGCAAATCCGATAGATGCAGGAGGAATCGAAAATGAATACCGAAATCACGATGTCCGTGGAAAAGGATCAGGTGCTGGATGCCTTCCGCGCAGAACAGGAGCCGGAATGGGTGACGGCGCTTCGGGAGCAAGGTTTCCGGCTCGCGGAGGAGCTGCCGCTGCCCAAGCTGGAAAAGACGAAAATCGAAAGATGGAACTTGGGAACGTTCGGGGAAATCAGACGGCCGGAACAACATGCTTCCCTGAAAGATCTGGATGCCGGGACTTTGGAATGGATCGAATCCGATAACGTGCTGGTGCAGCGCAACTCCGGGGTAGAGTTCTGCTGGCTGACCGAGGAGCTGAAGGAACAGGGCGTTATTTTCACCGATCTCGAAAACGCGGTCCGGGAATATCCGGAGCTTGTCAAGCCGTATTTGATGCAGGCGGTTCAGGCGGACGAAAACCGGGTTACGGCCATCCATTCCGCGCTGTGGAGCGGAGGGGCGTTCCTTTACGTTCCGAAAAGCGTCCAAGTCGCACAGCCGCTGCAGGCGCTGTTCCGATTGGATGACGAGGAAGCCTGCTTCATGCCGCATGTGTTGATCGTTGCGGAAGAGAACAGCTCGATTACATTCGTCGAAAACGCGGTGTCCGAAGTGAGCCGCAAGCATGACCAATTCGGGATCATGGAAGTATTCGTCAAACGCGGGGCCGAGGTCCATGTCGCATCCGTGCGCGGCCTTGGCGAACAAGTGACGGACATGACCTACCGCCGCGCTCATGTCGAAGCGGACGGACGCATCCGCTGGATCGTCGGCGAGATGAATGCCGGCAACGCCATGGCGGACACGGCGTCGATTCTTCAAGGGGACGGCGCGGATTCCGACGCGAAAGTGATCTGCGTCGGCGCGGGCGAGCAGCATCTGAATTTGACCACCCGCGCGGTCCATATCGGGCAATTTTCCACGAGCGACATGGTGACCCGCGCCGTGATGCGCGAAGACGCGACGGCAATTATTAACGGCATCACGAAAATCGAAAAAGGGGCGAGCGGCACCAACGGGCAGCAGACCGAAAAAGTGCTGATGCTGAGTCCGAAGGCCCGCGGCGACGCCAATCCGATTTTGCTGATCGACGAGGACGACGTGCAGGCAGGGCATGCTGCCAGCGTCGGACAGGTGAACCAAGAACAAATCTATTATCTGATGTCCCGCGGCATTGCCCGCGCGGAAGCCGAGCGGTTGATCGTGTACGGATTCCTCGCTCCCGTCATTTCGGAAATTCCGAACGACCGATTGCGGGACCGGCTGCAGTCGCTGGCGGAACGCAAGCTTGGACAGGCTTGAACAAAGGAGGGAATGGATGATGGCAAAGCAAATGCCTGAATTGGACGATTATAAATACGGCTTCAAGGACGCGCACCAGTCCGTCTTTCAAACGGCAAAAGGTCTGAACCGCGACGTCGTCGCGGCCATCTCGGAGATGAAAGGCGAACCCGCGTGGATGCGCGATTTCCGCTTAAAGGCGCTGGAGCAATTTTTGGCGATGCCCGTGCCGCAGTGGGGAGGAGACCTGAACGGCCTGAATTTCGACGATATCCATTATTACGTGAAGCCGGCCGAGCGGCAGGGGAAAACGTGGGAAGAAGTTCCTGCGGAAATCAAGGAAACTTTCGACAAACTGGGGATTCCCGAAGCGGAGCAAAAATATCTTGCGGGCGTATCCGCGCAATACGAATCCGAAGTGGTGTATCACAGCATGAAAAAGGAGCTCGAAGACCAGGGCGTCATTTTTACGGATACCGATACCGCGCTGCGCGAGCATCCCGAGTTGTTCAAGAAGTATTTTGCGACGGTCGTTCCCCCGAGCGACAACAAGTTCGCCGCGCTGAACAGCGCCGTCTGGTCCGGCGGGAGCTTCGTATACGTGCCGAAAGGCGTGAAATGCGAGGTGCCGCTGCAGGCTTACTTCCGGATCAACTCGGAAAACATGGGACAATTCGAACGCACGCTGATCATCGCGGACGAAGACAGCTTCGTCCATTACGTGGAGGGCTGCACCGCGCCGATCTACAGCACGAATTCCCTGCACAGCGCCGTGGTGGAAATCATCTGCCGGAAAAACTCGCGCGCGCGTTACACGACGATCCAGAACTGGGCGCCGAACATATACAACCTGGTGACGAAACGCGCGGTAGCGGAAGAAAACGCGAATATGGAATGGGTGGACGGCAACATCGGCTCCAAGCTGACGATGAAATACCCGTCGGTGCTTCTGAAAGGCCGCGGCGCGAAGGGTTCCGTCCTGTCGATCGCCGTCGCGGGCAAAAACCAGCATCAGGATGCCGGAGCGAAAATGTACCATCTTGCGCCGGACACCACTTCGACCATCATTTCCAAATCGATCAGCAAACACGGCGGCAAAGTGACCTACCGGGGGCTGGCTTCGTTCGGCCGCAACAGCGAAGGCGCCAAATCGAACGTGAAATGCGATACGCTGATTCTGGACAAAGAATCGACTTCCGATACGATCCCGTACAACGAAATCAAAAACGACAACATTACGCTTGAACATGAGGCGACCGTATCCAAGGTTTCCGAGGACCAGCTGTTTTATTTGATGAGCCGCGGCCTCAGCGAAGCCGAGGCCACGCAAATGATCGTCATGGGCTTCATCGAGCCGTTTACGAAGGAACTGCCGATGGAATATGCCGTGGAAATGAACCGGCTGATCAAATTCGAGATGGAAGGCTCCATCGGATAAAAGAGGGCTGCCCATGGTTGTGTCGGATATTATCGTTCGGGATGTCGTGAAAGTAAAAGAAAGCGACCGGATCAGGGACGTTCTGGAACGCTTCCTCTTCTATCGGATATGCGAACTTCCCGTCGTCAACGACCGCAATGAAATCGTCGGCTGGATCAGCGATCGGGAGATTATGAAGCGGATCGGCAGAACGAGCCCGGTCATCGTGCCGGTGATGGTGTGCAGCGTTTTGTTCCCTTACGAGGTTTGGTTCGACGATGAGGAAATAGGCCGGAAGCTGTACCGGCTGATGGACTGCAACGTCATGGAGGTCGCCACGCGCAAAGCTCCGGTGATCCGATTCGACTCGGAGCTGGACGATGCCGCTGCCCTGCTCGGACGTATGGATGCCTGTTCGCTGTTCGTCGAAAAAAACGGGGTGCTGGCAGGACGGATCAGTCCGGGCGATATCCTTCGCTGCGTCGCCGCCGGCCGAAAGGCGGCAAACAATCGATAAAAGGAATGAAGATGGATGGCAAGAATGAGTATTTCCGAGATCATCAAAGACGCAAGACAGGTGATCCGTTTTTCGGAAGAGCCGATTCCGCGGGAGGCGATCGTGGAGCTGTTGAACGATGCGGTCTACGCCGCCAAACCGAATCGCGGCATAAGCGAGCCCTGGCGTTTTATCCTTCTGGAAGGCATGGAAGCCAAAAGCAGGCTGGTCGATATCATGCTTGAGGTTGGCGCGGAGCTGGGCCGGTACGATACCAAGAAGCCCAGAATCAAGGAGCAATTCGCCGACATGGCGATGAGCGTGCCGTCTTATCTCGTTGTCGTCATGCAGGAACATCCCGATCAAACGGGGTGGGAGGACGATTTTGCGACGACCTGCTGCATGATTCAAAATTTCAGCCTGCTCGGCTGGGAAAGAGGGATCGGCATGACTTGGCTCAAGGACGACGACTTATGCGATTCCCCGCAATTTCGCGAATGGATGGGCATTCACCCGGGAGAACGAGCGGTCAGCATACTGAACCTCGGCTATTACGAGGACGTTCCTAAATTAAAGGAGCGGGTGCCGGCCGCAGAGAAACTGACCATTTTGTAGTCCTTATAAAATACTGCATTTTAAAGCCAATCCTGAGAAAGGGTTGGTTTTTTCTTGCGGATTTTGTAACTTTTTAGTGAAAAGAAACGTCTAATTTTCAAAGCTTGCAGAAACATGGAGGATCACAGACGATGGACCAAGCTTCGCTTCCCAAAAGATCTACCGTAAGACAGCAATCCTATAAGCATAAAAAGCGCAAAAAACGCAAAAAAGGGTTCGGATGGTTCCTTTCCCGTTTCGTATGGACCGTGCTGATTGCGGGAATGCTCGGAGCCGGATGGTTTTTCCTGACGCCAAGCGGCAACGAATACCGTTTCCTGGTCGCGGACACGCTGATTACGACGCAGCATCGGCATTGGGCCAAGTACATTATCGGGCAGGCCGAGCTGGACCGCAGGGTTGCGGAATACAATAAACGTTTCGAATCGATGGGCGAGGAAAAGGACACGCACCAGATTCACCTTCCCGCTCCGGAGCCGACTTCGTCGGAATCATCGGAGACCGCGGTGCAGAAAAAACCGCTTGTCGAAATCGAGGAGATTGACGGCAAAGGCTACCACGGCTATATCATGACGGTGAACGATCCGACGAAAATACGCCTTGGCGTGCCCCGTGCCCGGGGGAAAGGGGAAAAAGTCTCGAGCATGGTGAAACGAACCGGCGCGATCGCCGGCGTTAACGCCGGGGGCTTCGCCGATCCGAACTGGAAAGGCAACGGATTCAAGCCGATCGGCATCGTCATTTCCCAAGGCAAGCTGTATTACAACGGTCTTGGGAACAGCAAATCCACCCAGGTCGTGGGCATCGACAAAAACGGCAAGATGGTCGCCGGGCATTATTCTTTAAAAGAGCTGAACGATATGGGCATCAAGGAAGCGGTAACCTTCCAGCCGCGGATTATCGTCAACGGCAAAGGGTTGATCCGGAATGCGAAAGAGGGCTGGGGCATCGCGCCGCGGACGGCGATGGGGCAGCGGGCGGACGGCGCCATCCTGTTCGTCGTCATCGACGGCCGCCAGCCGACGTACAGCATCGGCGCCAATTTGTACGACGTGCAGCAAATCATGCTGAAGCACGGGGCCGTCATCGCCGCCAATCTCGACGGCGGTTCATCGACGGTGCTCGTGAAGGATAACCAAATCGTGAACAAACCTTCTTCCGAATATGGAGAACGATATTTGCCGACCGCTTTCCTCGTATTCGAACATCCGGAGGAAGCGAACATCCCGAACATTTGGGCCGGTTTGAATCCGAAGGACATCGATCCGGGGAAAAAATAAACCGTCGGTACAAGCCTGCATAGAGTTATCGCGTTTTTCGCTAAAAGCAAAATGATCTTCATTAAAGCTCGCCGGCACATGTTTTCTTACCCGGGATAACGATAAAGGACAACCCTTAGGGCTGTCCTTTATCGTATTCGTATAAGTCCGCATGACGCTTCGGATGTGGTGATGAACATAAAAGCGAAGATCATGTCATTATGCTTTTTTTGCTGTACATGATGCCGATCGTTTTCGGGCCGCAGTGGCTGGATATGACGCAGCCGGCCGTGGACAGCGCCACTTCGCGGGCGTTGGTGTTTTCCTGAAGCGCCTTTTGCAGCCGGAGCGCCTCGTCTTCGGCGAATGAATGGACGACCACGATCAGGTCGTTGTCCATCAGGCCGCTTTTATCCACCGCGTTTTGTAGCATTTGATTCGTTGCTTTTTCCTTTTTGCCCCTCACTTTGTAGGCAGGGGTCATTTTTCCGTCGATCACCTTGATGACGGGGCGGATGTTCAGCAGGCTGCCCAGCAAGTTTTGCACGCCGGAGCAACGGCCGCCTTTATACAAATATTCGAGCGTATCGATGACGAACTCCGACTCCACCTCCGGCCGGATGGCTTCGAGCAGCTGCAAGATCTCGTCGAGGCTTTTGCCCTCCCTGGCGGCATGCGCGGCCTTCATGACAAGGAGGCCGATGGCGCTGGATAGATTCAACGAGTCCACGACGCGGATCGAGGCTCCCGGATATTCGCCCGCAGCGATCAATGCGTTCTGGTAGGTGGCCGATAATTCGGAAGACAAACTGACGTACAAAATCGAATCTCCCCGTTTCACATGCGGCTCGAATGCAGCCATGAAATCCGCAGGAGAAGGGGCGGCGGTCTTTGGCAGGCTTCCGCCTTGGGACACTCGCTCATACAGCTCGGCAGGCGTTATATCCACGCCGTCCCGAAGCTGCTCACTCCCGAAAACGACGTAGAGCGGGATGATCCCGATGTCGTATTGTTTGACCCACGCTTTCGGCAGGTCGCTCGTGCTGTCGGCAAAAATTTTGATGTTTGACATGAACATCTCCCTTATGGTTTTTTCACGTATAAAATTCCGATCGTTTTCGCCCCGCAGTGGGAGGAGATGACGCAGCCGGCATCGGAGATGGCAACTTCCCGAGCGCCGGTCCGTTCTTCGAGCATCCGTTTGAGCTCCCGGGCGTCTTCATCCGCCATCGAATGGGTGACGAATATCAGGTCTTGATCCATCTGCTCCCGATTCGCCAGGGCGTTGTTCAGCATTTGCTCCAACGCTTTTTCCCTTTTGCCCCGGACTTTGTAGGCCGGCGTCATTTTTCCGCCGATGACCTTGATGACCGGACGGATTTTGAGCAGGCTGCCGACAAGGTTTTGCATGCCGGAGCAGCGTCCGCCCTTATATAAATAATCCAGCGAATCGATTACGAACTCGGTTTCGACAAGCGGTCTGACGTTTTGCACCAATTCGGCGATTTCCTGTGCGGTTTTTCCGGCCTCGGCCGCTTTGACCGCCTTCATGACCTGAAGCCCGATTCCCGTGGACAGGTTCAAGGAATCGACGACCGTCACCTTTCCATCCGGAAATTCGCCAGCGGCAATCACCGCATTTTGGTACGTGGAGGACAGCTCGGACGACAGGCTGATATACACGATGTCCCGGCCTTCCTCGATGTCGGGCGCAAACGCCTGCACGAAATCCGCCGGCGAGGGCGCTGCGGTTTTCGGCAGGCTGCCGGTTTTGTCCACTTTCGCATAAAGCTCCGCCACGGTAATGTCCATGCCGTCTCTGTAGGTGGCGTCCCCGAACGTCACATAAAGCGGAATCAGGCCGATCCCGTATTCCCGGATCCACTCCCGGGGCAAGTCGCAAGTGCTGTCGGCAAAAATTTTCACTTTCGTCATTTCCGTCACCTTCCTGCTCTTAGCATAAGTATGACAAACATCAGGCCAAAACTGAAAATGATGATGGTATTCAGAGAGAGCCCCAGTATGGCGAAGATTTTTTTGCGGTTCCGGAGGACCGTCCCGACGATGCCCAAAATGACGCCGATGACATTCGCGGCGAACAGGCCGATCAGGATCATGGTAATGACCGTTACGCCCGTGGTAGAGCTCTGGGTCCAGGAACTGTCGGTTTCCAGGCCTTGGGCGAATATCGCCCCCATCGCGCCTACGCTAATAATATAGGCCAGCATGGACACGAGACTGATGATAAACGATGCGATCCCGGGACCGGAGTGCCGTTTGTGCAGGGGCGGCTGCGGGTGTGGTTCCATGTGTTCTTTCTCTCCTTAAAATAGTATGTATGCTTCTTACTCTTCCATATTATGAAGCAAAAATCAAGACGGATGAAGGCTTCCGGCGCGGGGAAGCGGTGGAAAAGGCATAAAGGATCGGGTAATATGGTGACAGATGGCATAAAACCAGACGAAGGAGTGGAGACGATACATGCAGCGCAAGTTGATGATCATCGGCGCGATCATGGCCATGCTCTCCGTGGTGATCGGCGCTTTCGGGGCCCATATGCTGGAACCGATCGTCGGCGAAGACGCGATGAAAGTGTATGAAACAGGGGTCCAATACCATATGGCGCATGCGCTGGGCATCATTTTGATTGCGGTGGTGGCCGGGTTGCGGGGGGATTCGCGAAAATTGGCTTGGGCCGGATGGCTTTTGTTTGCAGGCATCATCCTGTTCTCGGGCAGCCTGTACGTGCTTACGTTGACCGGAATAAAGGAGCTCGGCGCGATTACGCCGATCGGCGGCGTGGCGTTCATCGCAGGTTGGATTTGCCTGATTGCCGAAGCGGCGGCACGCAAGAAATCATAAAACTAAGAAAGCCCTTGCAACTTCCTTTTAACAGGACGGCAAGGGCTTTGCTCATATTAGACGACCTCAATGATCTCGCTAAGCTTGAATGCATAGACCTGCTTCTCGTCGACGTGATAAACGTTAAGCAGCTGATTGGTTTCGTCGAAATTCAATATGCGGCACGGCATGCTGTTCCGTTTGCCGCCGCGGGTTGTCGTCAGCCGGGTCAGCCGGTTGTCGCGGATGCACTCCGTGATCCATTCATACAGCTGGGAGCCGTAATCCACGGAAGCTTTCTTCTTCTCAGCGGGGGAGCTGGGGCTTGTCGCCGGTTGTCCAGTCTTTGCTTGTTCAGTTCGGTTGTCAGGAAGAGGCAAATCCGCCGAGCCGCCTGACTTGCGAACAAGTGATTTCCGTTTGTCGCGAAGCATAGAATCGATCAACTGTCCAAGCTCCATTCCAGATTTGATCCGGAAATCCGCGATGCTTTCGCATTCGTTTAACATTTCGATCATCGCCTGCAATGCAAGCGCATTGGAGCGGCTTTTGACCAGGATATCGACATTAAACAAATACCCTGACTCTTCTTTATTTTGTTTATTCTCCATAATTCCCCCAGCCTATACCATGTGAAAAATATGTATGAAACCTTTTAAATCATATCATGAACACGTAAACGTGAATAGTCCTAATGTCGGATACATGCGTAACTTTATTCCTAACCATCGGGAAGGTTGCCTACACGCGAATCACCCGGCAAGAATACACATAATTTGAGCATGTATCCTATTAGGGAGGTGTGAGCCTATGGTGACGATGGAGCCTATTTCGGTCGGCGGTCATATGCTTGTCGGAGTGGAAGTCAAGCTCCCAAAAACGACCCTGCTGACGATCAGCACCTCGCGCGGCTATATCATGTGCGGGGCCCTCGACATCGGACTTTTAAACGATCGCCTTGGCGACCGCAAGATCATTGCCGGAAGGGCGGTAGGCGTTCGGACGTTAAAGGAACTGCTCGAATCGCCGCTCGAATCCGTCACGTCGGAAGCAGCCGCCCTCGGTATCGTCCCGGGAATGCCCGGACATGAAGCGCTTCTTAAAATGCTGTAGACTGGTTCGATAGTCATAGATATTTGTGCAGTTGCCTGCGCAACAACACAGGTCAAAAAACCAGCCCCACCCGGGACTGGTTTCGTTTTGCCGTTTGGCTGGCTATGAAAACGGCGTCCCGTTCGGTCCCCTAGCGGAAAAGTGCTGCGAGATTTTCCCGATAGGGAGCACGGACGATGCCTTTTTCCGTAACGATGGCGGTGACGTATTCGTTAGGCGTCACGTCAAACGCCGGATTGTAGACTTTGATGCCCTGCGGGGCCGTCCTTTTGCCGAAACCTTCCGTGACTTCATGCTCCGGACGTTCCTCGATCGGGATCAGGTCGCCTGATTCGGTATTCAAATCGATCGTCGACAGCGGACAAGCCACATAAAAAGGAATGCCGTGCGCTTTAGCCAGAACGGCAAGGCCGTAGGTGCCGATCTTGTTTGCCACGTCGCCGTTGGCCGCGACGCGGTCGGTGCCGACGATGACAGCCTGCACCCAGCCTTTGGCCATGACCATGCCGGCCATGTTGTCGCAAAGCAGCGTGACGTCAATGCCCGCCTGCTGCAGCTCGAACGTGGTGAGGCGAGCACCTTGGAGAACAGGGCGGGTTTCGTCCGCAAACACCTTCAGCTTCATGCCTTTTTCATGGGCGAGATACATCGGAGCGGTCGCGGTACCGTATTTGGCGGTCGCCAGCCCGCCCGCATTGCAATGCGTCAGGACGCCCATGCCGTCCGCAAACAGCGGAAGCGCATGCTCACCGATCAGGCGGCAGACTTCCTCATCTTCGGTTTGGATCGATCCGGCTTCGGCGAGAAGGGCAGCGCGGAAGCCGGATATCCCGTCCTCCGAAGCCGCAAGGCGGGAGGCTTTGTCCTTCATTCGATCCAGCGCCCAGAACAGGTTGACGGCTGTCGGACGGGACGTCGCCAGATAGGCGCATACGTTGTTGATATGCTGCAGCCATTCGAGCTTGTCCGCCCCTGCATACTGTTGTGCGCCGAGAACGACCCCATAGGCGGCGGCGATGCCGATCGCGGGGGCTCCTCGGACGACCATGGAGTGTATGGCTTCCCACACTTCTTCGGGCGTGGCGAGGTTTCGCATGACGATGGACTCGGGCAGAAGGCGCTGATCCAACAGCTGCAGCGAATCGCCGTTCCATTTTACCGATGCCAGCGGTTGATAACATTCTTTTGGCGTAGATTCCCGGATGCTCATCGCACTGCTCCTTCGAATGGTTGTGCCGCTTGTTTCACGAGCCGCAGAATGTCTTCTCCGGACTTCACGTTGCGGTGGTATTTTACGAGCTCCTTGCCGATGGCAAGGGCTTTACGCTGGGCTTGTTCCCGGAGCCGCTCGTCCTCGATGGCGTCGATGTCCGCGACATGCGAGAGGCCGACGATCCGGCGGATCATTTTGCAGCCTGCGAATCCGGCCGTATCCCGCAGGATCTTGCCGACGTAAACGTCCTGGTAACCCGGCGCTCCCGCCATCGGATCTTTGGCTTCCTCGTCCCACAGCTTGCGGAAGCGCGTTTCGAACTCACGCCAGATGTCCGACACCATCGCAAGCAGCCGTTCTTCCGTCTCCTGGCGGGCGGCCGCATCTATCGTCCAACCCGGCCGGGAGGCGTAATTCAGCAGAAGATTGGCGATGACCGCCCCGACGTCGAATCCCATCGGTCCGTAATAGGCGAACTCGGGATCGATGACTTTGGTCGACTCCGGCGTCGCGAAAATGCTTCCGGTATGCAGGTCTCCGTGCAAAAGCGCTTCCGTTCGGGTCAGGAAGGTTTCGCGCAGCAAGGCCACTTCAAGATGGAGGGCCGCGTCTTCGCGCAGGCTTTTGGCTTCGTCCTCGAGGTATGCCGGATAGTTGTTGTTGGCGGAAATTTTGTACGGATCTTCAAAAATCAAATCCTCGGTAATTTTGCATAAGTCGGGATTGATGAATTTCTTGACTTGTTCCTTTTTCTCCCGCGGGTTCATGGCCAAATCGGATGTGAAAAACAGCGTTCTGGCAAGGAATTCCCCGATGTGACCGGCAAACCGCGGATAAGCGGCGCCTTCGATAAGGCCTTTTCGCATGATCGTATGATCGCTCAAATCCTCCATGACGGTAATGGCAAGTTCATCGTCGAAGGCGTACACTTCAGGAGCCAGGCCCGGGCAAAGGCGGTATTGGAGCTGAAGGGCTTCCCGTTCGATTCTTGCCCGGTCGAGGGACAGCGGCCAAGATTCGCCGACCACCTTCGCATAAGGAAGGGCCTGTTTGATAATGAGGCTTCGGCCGTTGTTTTCGTCGGTAACCTGAAATACCAAATTCAAATTGCCATCGCCGATTTCCTTGCAATCAAGGGCGGCATCGGCAGGGAAGTGGTCCGGGATGGTTCGGGCAAGGGAGATCGCTTCTTCGATCGTGAGTGGATGGTAATTGGACACTATAAATTCACCTCCGCAAAATAAAGAACCGCACAAAACCAACTTAATTACTTGGTTTTATTCAGTATATCGGATTGCGGAAGTTTTTTGTACTGTTTTTTGCATGCACAGATTTCCATGCGAAAGATGGCCCGTTTTTTGTTTCATGCAGGGGAGAGCAGGGTAATATATGAACAAAGGCGGACAAGCGGCAAGGCGCCGTCTCGAAGCCTATTGAATGCGTGGATTGCAAGCGGCTTTGCGCGGTCGGCGCGGGAAGCCGATTATTTTAACGAAAAGGCAGGGATTTCACATGGCAAAAACAACCGCAAAAACGAAATCGACGACGCTGGAGCAGATTTTGAACCAAGAAGTCGCGAACCTGAATGTCCTGTACGTAAAAATTCACAATTACCACTGGTACGTCAAAGGCGAACATTTTTTCACGCTGCATGCCAAATTCGAAGAGCTGTATGACGACGTTACGCTCAAAATGGACGAGGTCGCCGAACGTCTCCTTACCATTAAAGGAAGTCCGGCAGCCACGATGAAAGAGTACTTGGAGCTTGCGACGATTCAGGAGGCCTCCGGCAAAGAGGACGCGCGAAAAATGGTGCAGACCCTGATCGAAGACTTCGCCACGGTTTCCGAAGAGCTTCAGGAAGGCATTCGGATCGCGGACGAAGCCGGAGACGAGCCGACGGGAGATTTGTTCATCAAAATCAAAAACGATCTCGAGAAGCATATGTGGATGCTGCGCTCTTACCTGGGATAGGCGCTGTAATGGTCCTGTTTCGGAGATCGCACGGGCGGAATTTTATGCTTTCCGGAACGAAAAGCTTCCTTATTAAATTGGGATGTTCCGCAGAGAGCTTCTGCAGGAAGGGCAGAAACGTTATTTTTGCGGGCAAAAGTTCCGCGGTCAAAACGGGTTAGGCCGCTCGTGAACAGGGTTCTCGCGCATATGGAAGCAGGCTTGGCTGCGAACGGCTGAGCCTGCTTTTTGCGATTATTTGTGGCAATCGGCTTGTGAAGGTTGATATGAAACTGTATTTATTATAAAATTATTGATAATCAGTGAGAATCAGTTTAGATTCATTTTAAATTGATAATTATGATTGCTTGAAATCAGGGTAGGTCATCCCTGTTTAAATAGACTTTCTGATTTCGGTAAAACACAATAACGGAGGGAATAACGTACATGGCTACTCACTTTTCGATTCAAGGCCTTAAAGCGGAAATTGAAGGAAAGGAAATTCTGAAAGGAATCAACCTGGAAATGAAGGGCGGAGAAATCCATGCCATCATGGGTCCGAACGGTACCGGTAAAAGTACCCTCGCTTCCGCGCTGATGGGACATCCTAAATATGAAGTTACCGACGGCAGCGCTACGCTGAACGGGGAAGACTTGCTCGAAATGGGAGTCGACGAGCGCGCACGCGCAGGTCTGTTCCTTGCGATGCAGTACCCGAGCGAAATTACGGGCGTGACAAACTCCGACTTTTTGCGCAGTGCCATTAACGCCCGCCGTGAAGAAGGTCAGGAAATTTCCCTGATCCGTTTTATTCGTCAATTGGAAGCGAAAATGAAAGAACTCGACATGAATCCGGAATTCGCGCACCGTTACCTGAATGAAGGTTTCTCCGGCGGCGAAAAGAAACGGAACGAAATTTTGCAAATGATGATGATCGAACCAAGCATCGTTATCTTGGACGAAATCGACTCGGGCCTTGACATCGACGCCCTGAAAATCGTTGCGAACGGCGTGAACGCCATGCGCAGCGAAGACCGCGGCTTCTTGATCATTACCCACTATCAACGCCTGCTTAACTACATCAAACCGGACTTTGTCCACGTCATGATGCAAGGACGCATCGTAAAATCCGGCGGCCCTGAGCTGGCGGAACGCCTGGAAGCCGAAGGTTACGATTGGGTGAAGGAAGAACTGGGCATCGAAGACGAGACCGTAGGACAAGAAGCGTAAACAACGGAAGGAGGAAACCGAAATGACAACACAAACGATTCTTCCGGTAAACGCTGAAGCCCTCGGTCAACTGTCCAAACAAAGACAAGAACCGGCTTGGCTAACGGAAAACCGTCTGAAGGCTTTGGAGCTGGCCGCAAGCCTTGAACTACCCAAACTCGAGAAAATGAGAATCGAGCGCTGGGACATTCAAAATTACGGAAGCTATAAAGCGGAAGCAAGCATCGCTTCGCTGGCGGAGGTTCCGGCGTCCATCCAAGAGCTGATCAAGGATCAGGAATCCGGAAGCTTGCTCATCCAGCGCAACTCCGGCGTCGTATATTCGAAGCTTGCAGCGGAGCTTGCCGAAAAAGGCGTTATTTTTACGGATCTGCAAACCGCTGCGAAAGAACACGGGGATCTTGTCAAAGCCCACCTGCATACGGCGGTCAAAGCGGACGAAAGTTCCGTATCGGCGCTTCATGCCGCGCTTTGGAACGGAGGCATATTCGTTTACGTTCCGAAAAACGTCGAAGTAACGGTGCCGCTGCAGGCCGTATTGCTTACGGATGACGGCGAAGCAACGTTTGCTCCGCACGTATTGATCATCGCCGACGCGAACAGCTCGGTCACTTACGTCGATAACTACGTTTCCGGCGAGGGCAGCCAGGCGGTTACGCATAACGGTGCCGTCGAAGTGTTCGCCAAGCAAGGAGCGAAAGTCCGGTATGCGACTATTCACCAAATGGGAACGAACGTAACCGATCTGAGCTACCGCCGCGCCATCATCGACAATGACGCGTCGATGGAATGGATTGTCGGCGAAATGAACAGCGGCGATACGATGAGCGACACATATTCGGTGCTGAAAGGAAACGGATCGACGTCCGACTCCAAAGTCATCGCGGTCGGTTCCGGCTCCCAGAAGCTGAACTATACGACCCGCGCCAACCACTTCGGCAAATCTTCCGAAAGCCAAATGATTACCCGTGCGGTGATGCGCGAGGAAGCAACGGCCATCATCAACGGGATTACGAAGATCGAAAAAGGCGCGACGAACTCCGACGGCCAGCAAACGGAAAAAGTGCTCATGCTGAGCCCGAAAGCCCGCGGGGACGCGAACCCGATTCTGCTGATCGACGAAGACGACGTTAAGGCGGGTCACGCGGCTTCGGTTGGCCAAGTCAACCAAGAGCAAATTTATTACCTCATGTCCCGCGGCATTAGCCGCGAGGTGGCCGAATCCCTTATTATTTACGGATTCCTGGCCCCTGTCGTATCCCAAATCCCGATGGAAAGCCTGCAGAAACAGCTGCAAACGGTCATCGAAAGGAAGTTGGGACAATGAATAACGCCATTCGCGAGCAGTTCCCGATTCTGAAGCAGGAGATTAACGGCCATCCATTGGTTTACCTGGACAGCGCGGCGACTTCCCAGAAGCCGCTGGCCGTCATCGAAGCGCTGCGGCATTATTACGAATACGATAATGCGAACGTTCACCGGGGCGTGCATACGCTCGGCAGCCGTGCTACCGATGCTTATGAAGGCGCACGCGAGAAAGTGGCTAAATTCATTCATGCCAAGAGCACGAAGGAAATCGTGTTTACGCGCGGGACGACGACAGCCCTGAACATGGTGGCTTCGTCTTACGCACGCTCCATTTTGTCCGAGGGCGACGAAATCGTCCTGACCCCGATGGAGCATCACAGCAATCTGATTCCATGGCAGCAGGTGGCGAAAGCCACCGGCGCCGTGCTCAAATATGTTAAACTGCAAGAAGACGGTACAGTGACCTTGTCCGAAGTCGAGAAGGTGGTTTCGGACAAAACGAAAATCGTAACGATGGCTTACGTCTCCAACGTCATGGGCGTCATTAATCCGGTCAAGGAAATCGCCGCTCTGGCGCACCGCCACGGAGCCGTCATGGTCGTTGACGGCGCCCAAAGCACGCCGCATATGAAGGTAGACGTGCAGGACCTGGATTGCGATTTTTATGCTTTTTCCGGCCATAAAATGTGCGGTCCGACAGGGATCGGCGTTTTGTACGGGAAGCAGGCGCTGCTCGAGAAGATGGAACCGGTCGAATTCGGCGGCGAGATGATCGACGATGTCGGGCTTTACGACTCGTCGTGGAAGGAGCTCCCCTGGAAGTTTGAAGGGGGCACGCCGATCATTGCCGGAGCCGTCGGGCTTGGAGCAGCCATCGATTTTCTCGAAAGCATCGGGCTTGACGCCATTGCGGCCCATGAACATGAACTGGCCGAATACGCGGTGGGCCGCCTGTCCGAGATTGAAGGACTGAAGCTTTACGGTCCCCGCGCGCGGAAAGTCGGGCTGGTCACGTTTAACCTGGGCGACGTTCACCCGCATGACGTGGCGACGGTTCTGGATGCCAGCGGCATCGCCATCAGGGCCGGCCATCACTGCTGCCAGCCGCTGATGCGCTGGCTGGAAGCAAGTTCAACTGCACGCGCAAGCTTTTATCTGTATAATACGAAGGAAGATGTGGACCGTCTGATCAGCGCATTAATCCAGACAAAGGAGTATTTTGGCTAATGCAACTTGATGACTTGTACCGGCGCGTGATTATGGACCACTATAAAAATCCGCGGAACCGGGGAAAATTCGAAGACGGAACCGTTACAGTCGATTTGAATAACCCGACTTGCGGCGACAAAATTTCGCTGCAGCTCAAGGTGGATGATGGAATCGTACAGGATGCGAGATATACGGGGGAAGGCTGCTCGATCAGCATGTCTTCCGCTTCCATGATGACCGAAGCCGTCAAAGGCAAAACGGTCGAGGAAGCGAGGGAGCTGGCATCCCGGTTCTCCGCGCTGATGCAAGGGGAAGACGTCCATTTCGACGACTACGAGGATATTGAAGCCCTGTCCGGCGTAAACAAGTTCCCGGCCCGCATCAAATGCGCCACGCTCGCGTGGAATGCGTTGCGCAAAGGGATCGACGAGAAGCAGCACGACCATTAATTGATAGGGAGGTTCATACCCATGGCTAAAAAGGCCCCTGAAATAGAAGAATACAAATACGGGTTCCGCGACGAGCACAAAGCGGTTTTCCAAACCGGTAAAGGGTTGACCCGCGAAATCGTCACCGAGATCTCCAAAATTAAAAACGAACCGGAATGGATGCTTGAGTTCCGTCTGAAGTCGCTTGAACAGTTCGAAAAAATGCCGATGCCGAAATGGGGCGGCAACCTTGACGAGCTGGACTTCAATGATATCCAGTATTATGTGAGACCTTCCGAGAAACAAGGAAAAACGTGGGAAGAGGTTCCTGCGGAAATCAAAGAAACGTTCGACAAGCTGGGCATTCCGGAAGCGGAACAAAAATTCCTCGCCGGCGTATCCGCTCAATACGAGTCCGAGGTCGTATACCATAACATGCAAAAGGATCTGGAAGATCAGGGCGTCATCTTCATGGACACCGATACGGCGCTGAAAGAGCATCCTGAAATTTTCAGGGAGCATTTTGCCACCGTCGTTCCTCCATCCGACAACAAATTTGCGGCTTTGAACAGCGCGGTATGGTCCGGCGGCAGCTTCATCTACGTTCCAAAAGGCGTCAAATGCGAAATTCCGCTTCAGGCCTACTTCCGGATCAACTCCGAAAACATGGGACAATTCGAACGGACGCTGATCATCGCGGACGAAGGCAGCTTCGTGCACTACGTCGAAGGCTGTACCGCTCCGATCTACAGCACCAACTCGCTGCACAGCGCGGTCGTGGAAATCATCTGTAAAAAAGATGCGCGCGTTCGTTACACCACGATCCAAAACTGGGCGCCAAACATCTACAACCTCGTCACGAAGCGTGCCGTTGCCGAAGAAAACGCAACGATGGAATGGGTTGACGGCAACATCGGCTCCAAGCTGACGATGAAATACCCTGCGGTTCTCCTGAAAGGACGCGGCGCGAAAGGCATGGTATTGTCGATCGCGGTGGCAGGCAAAGGACAACACCAGGACGCCGGCGCCAAAATGATTCACCTGGCTCCGGACACGACTTCGACGATCGTATCGAAATCGATCAGCAAACACGGCGGCAAGGTCACTTACCGCGGTCTGGCTTCCTTCGGACGCAACGCGGACGGCGCCAAAGCCAACATCAAATGCGACACGCTGATTCTGGACAACGAATCCACGTCGGATACGATTCCGTACAACGAAATCAAAAACGACAATATCGTGCTTGAACACGAAGCGACGGTTTCGAAGGTATCCGAAGATCAGCTCTTCTACCTGATGAGCCGCGGTTTGAGCGAAGCCGAAGCGACGCAAATGATCGTCATGGGCTTCATCGAACCGTTTACGAAAGAACTGCCGATGGAATATGCGGTCGAAATGAACCGTTTGATCAAATTCGAGATGGAAGGTTCGATCGGCTAATTCATGAACCGGTCGGCCAATACGTATCTGCTTTCGCCCAACCAAGTTTGGCGAAGCAGATACGTATTTTTTTGCAAGCGGATAGCCGCATGTCCATAAGCGTCCGCGTGGCGCCGACCCATATAAAACGCCCGCCCCGGAAGTCTGCCGGGGCGGGCGTTTGTTTCGACTAAGCCATGATTATAGAAAGATCTTAACGATGCCGATTTCCCGCTGCAGGGACAAATCCACGAAGCGGTTATCGGTTTTCACCAGCGGCCGGAAAAAATCGGCAGGATTGGTCATCACGATCGTGCCTTGTTCTCCGGTTGAGAGCAGGACGTTTTTGCCGATGAAGTTGGGAAGCATATGACGAATAAAGACTTGGGTGGCGTTGGCGCTCAATTTGCCGAAGCTCATGGTGTGCAGCTCGCGCATGACGGTAAGCAGCTCCTGCTTGGACTGGTACACGCGGTTCATGCTCATCGCGCTGAATACGTCCGCCACCGCCGTAATCCGCGAAAACGGATGGATTTCGTTTTTTTCGATGGCGTGGGGGTAACCGCTGCCATCGTCCCGTTCGTGATGCTGAAGGGCAACAAGCGCCGGGATGGAGTCCGGAGAAGAATTACGGATAATGTCATGCCCGTAAACCGTATGTTTTTTCATGATCTCGAATTCTTCCGGCGTCAGTTTGCCCGGCTTGTTCAGCAGGCTTCCGGGAATTTGGCATTTGCCGATGTCGTGAAGATAACCCGCCCGTCCCGCTTCATAGGCTTCTTCTTTGGAAAATCCGAGCCAGGATGCAATATAATAAGATAAAATGCCGACCTGCATCGAATGGTGATATGTATAATCGTCGTTTTGATCAATGCACAGCATAAGGGAGACGATGTCCGTATGTTCCTTCAATTGATCGACGAGGGGCTCCATGATATCGTCTACCATCGTTTCGTTGAATCTTCCGGTAGTTAACGCTTCCAAATACATCGACTCGAATCCGTCCACGGCTTGCTCGATGAAGGGCTTTGTCTTTTGCAAGAGCTCCATCTGTTGGGAGTGGATCAGGGTGACCGCGGGCTGATGCGCTGCGGGCTCGATATCGACGTAGTCCACGGCATGCTTCATCAGCTTGCGGATGTCTTCGTCCGTCAACAGCGTTCCTTTTTGCATTACGTGAAGTCCCGATGCGCTAAACGCATCCGCTGCCAGCCGGTCGCCCGGTTTTAAGTCTGTGACATGCACTTTCAAGCAATACGTCACTCCATTTCTTCAAAATTCGACATCTGTTACCTGCTATCATATCAAGAAAAAAATGGATTGACAATGCCAATATACTAGATCTAAAGCCTTGCTGTCGGGTCCCATGGACCCTGCTGATGTCCCTTCCATTCCGAACCATCGTCCCAGATTTCCTTTTTCCAGATCGGGACCGATTGCTTCAACTTTTCGATGGCATACCGGCTCGCTTCGTAGCAATCCTCCCGGTGGCTTGTCGAAATCGCGATGATTACGCTCGTTTCTTTAATGTCGACTTTGCCGATCCGGTGGGAAATGGCGCATAAGGTTCCGGGCCACCGGGTATCAATATCTTTGCCGATGGCTTCGAGCTGGGACAGCGCCATGGGGACGTAAGCTTCGTATTCCAGATGAACCGTCCGCTGCTCTCCCGTCATTTCGCGCGTCGTCCCGACGAAAGAGAGGGTGGCGCCATGGTTCGGATGAAGCACTTTGCTCGTCACTTCCTCGACCGACAGCGGCTGGTCCGTGATGCAAAAGCGCCCATCCTTGGATGCGGCGCGAACGGGAGATTGGCCGTCGCCGCCGGATACCGGCGGAATGAGGGCAATTTCGGAACCTTCCGTAATAAGGAAGTCCCCTGGAGCATATTCCTGATTTACGGCCACAAAAGAAACGGAGATCTGCGAGGCAGCCTCCGGAAAGGACTTGGACAACTCTATTTTCAGCTGATCCGCGGTAATTTCCGGCTGTTCGACGGCGTAATCCAGCACCCGGGTCTGCAATCGTTCCGCCAGGCCTGCGAATAATTGAATGCGAAGTTGCATGATTTTCACCTCAACCATTGATGTTCATGTCTATCCAATATACCATATCCATATTGAAAATGTTATGCTTATCCATTAGAGACCCGCTGATGTCGGCGACTTTTGCACCTGCGCGAGAAAGGAAGGACTTTAGCTTATGAAGCGCAACGAACCTAAAACGATAACGATTCTGCACACGAACGATATCCACAGTCATTTCGAGAAGGTCAGCTCCATCGCGGCGCATATTGCCCGGCAGCGCGAAGAGGCCCAAGGAAGCCCTTTGCTGCTGGTGGACATCGGGGACCATATGGACCGCTCGGCGATGGAAACCGAAGGAACGATGGGCGGGGTGAACGTCGATCTGCTCAATTTGACCGGGTACGACGCCATTACGATCGGAAACAACGAAGGTTTGACGCTGACGCCGGAAGACTTGGCACGGGTATATTCGGGACTGCAGGCCGATGTGGTCTGCTGCAATTTGCTGGAAGAAACGACAGGCGAGCCGCCGTCATGGATGAAAAAGCACGTCGTCCTCGAAAAAGGGGGCGTTAAAATCGGCCTTACGGGAGCGACGGCGCCGTTTTCGGCCTTTTACGAACTGCTTGGCTTCCAAGCGCTTGAGCCGGAAGCGGCGATCAGGCGGGAAGTCGAGCTGCTCCGGCCCCAATCGGACATCGTCGTCGTGTTGTCCCATCTTGGGCTGGCAACGGATCAGCGGCTGGCGGAGCGGATTCAAGGGATCGACGCGATCCTTGGCGGGCACACGCATCATTTGCTGGAGAAACCGCTGGTGATTGGCAACACGGCCATATGCGGGGCAGGGAAGTTCGGGGACTATATCGGCAAAATCCGCTTGGAGCAGCAGCCTGACGGTGCTTTCCGAATGGCGGAAGGATGCGTCATTCCCGTCGATACCGATGCATTGGACGAAACCGTCAGCAGCGCGCTGAACCGGCATCGGCTGCGAGCCGAGGAATACTTGCAGGAAACCGTCGCCGTTACCGATCGGGAGCTGCCGCTTGACTATACGTCGGAGTCCCCGTTCGGGAACTTGCTGGCACAGGCCGTGCGCAGATTTGCCGGTACCGGCATTTCCATTGTCAACACGGGCCAGCTGCTCGGTCCGCTGCCGGAGGGAGAAATATCCGCCGGAATGCTTCATACGCTGTGTCCGTCCCCGGTCAATGCGTGCATCGTCAAGCTGAAAGGGAAGGACATTCGGAAGGCGCTGGAAGAAAGCCTGCTGCCCGATTTTTGGGGCAGGGAGATCAAGGGCTTCGGCTTTCGGGGGGAGATTTTGGGAAATGTGGCGGTAGATGGTCTGGAAGTCTTGTATGATCCGGTCCGAATCCCTTATGATAGGATTGTCGAAATTACGCATATGGGGGAGAAACTGCTGGACGAGCAGGAATACGAGGTCGGAACGCTTGACATGTTCACGTTCGGCATCGGCTACGAATCGCTTGCATTAGGGAGCGACCCGCAATTTTTGCTGCCCGAATTTCTTCGGGATCTGCTGCGCTTCGAGCTGGTCCGTCCGGGAAGCCTTGCGGAAAGCGAAAGACGCAGATGGGCACAGAGCCATTAAAATTTCCTTGGGGAGGAAACCATGGATACAATAACGGCAATCGTACTGGGAATTGTGGAAGGCATTACGGAATTCATTCCCGTTTCTTCGACCGGTCATATGATTCTCGCTTCGAAGCTGCTCGGCTACAACGATCAGGATCCTACGATGAAAACGTTCGAGGTCGTGATCCAGCTGGGGGCGATTCTGGCCATCGCGCTCGTATACTGGCGCCGGATCCTCGACCTGCTGGGGATTAAGAAAATCGATTCCGGCGGCCACCGCATGGCTTCAGGGAAAAAGCTGAACCTGCTGCATGTCATCATCGGCATCGCTCCCGCGCTGATCGTCGCGTTTTTTGCGAGGGATTTCATCAAAAGCCTGTTCAGCGCAAGCACGGTCATTTGGGCGCTCGTGGCGGGCGGCGTGTTCATGATTTTTGCGGAATGGTTCAATAAGTCCAAGGCGAAAATCACGGCCGAAACGATCGATGACCTCAGTTACAAGCAGGTGTTTTTGATCGGCATATATCAAATTTTATCCGTGCTTTGGCCGGGCTTTTCGCGTTCGGGTTCGACGATCGCCGGCGGCATGCTGTCCGGTGCCAGCTATAAAGCGTCCGCCGATTTTTCGTTTCTGATCGCGATCCCGATCATGGTTGCGGCGTCGGGGTACGAAATGCTGGACTCCTATCAAAATTTGACCAAAGATACGCTTGGCTTGTTTGCGATCGGCTTCATTCTTGCTTTTGTCGTTGCGTATGTCGTGGTGCTTGCATTCATGAAATTGATCCAGAAAATCCGGCTGACCCATTTTGCGGTGTACCGGTTTGTTTTGGCGGTTGTTTTTTGGCTATTCATTATGCGCTGATTCGTAAGTTTGCCCCGGCCAAAAGATGGGCTTTCCTGAAAAACGGGATCAGTGTTCATGGTTTGAGACTTTTTACGGATAACGGCATGACGGAACCGCGGAATCCGTGAATTAGGGCAGGAGAGGATATGCTTTGCGTTTGGTACCCGTTCGTAAGCTTCAGGAAGGTATGAGGATCGGCAAAAAGATATATAACGACGAAGGCGTCGTCCTTTTGGCGGACGGCGTGGAACTGACGGTTCCGCTGATCCGCCGGCTCGTGGAATTGGATATCGGTTATGTTTACATAGAAGACGAACAGACAGAGGGAATCGTAATACCGGAATTGCTTCATGAGGATACGCGCCGCGAGGCGCTGCAAAATATCCGGAAAAACTTTCAACGTTTGTCCGGAACTTCGAAAATCGCCAAAGGTTATTTTCATCTCGGCAAAGATTTCACCAGGGTGATGGAAGCGATATTGAAGGATGTCAGCCGGCAGGAGGATTCCATGATCTTGCTCATGGACATGAATACCGCGGATCATTATTTGTATAAGCATTCATTGAACGTCTGCGTCTATTCGCTCGTGCTGGGGATCACAAGCGGCTATCCGGAGGACCGGCTGATGCAGCTCGGCCTCGGGGCGCTGCTCCACGACATCGGCAAAACGCAAATTCCGCAGCGGGTGCTGTCCAAGCCCCAAAAGCTGACGGATGACGAATTCCGGGTGATGAAGGCCCATGCCGAGATCGGATACAAAATTTTAAAAGACGAGCCTAACATCCCGCTTTTGGCGGCCCATTGCGCTTTTCAGCATCATGAACGGCTGAACGGAAGCGGCTACCCGCGCGGAGTACAGGGGAAAGAAATCCATGAGTACGCCCAGTGGGTGGCGCTTGCCGATTCCTACGACGCCATGACTTCGCATCGTGTGTACAGACCCGCTATGCTGCCTCATCAGGCCGTAGAGGTTCTGTACGCAGGATCGGGGACGTTATACGATCAAAAAAAGCTGGAGCTGTTCCGGGACAAGGTGGCGATTTACCCGCCGGGATTAACGGTCAAATTAAACACGGGCGAAACCGGCGTCGTCTCCCGCATCCATTCAAGCACCCCGCATCGCCCGGTGATCCGCATACTCTCGGATGCGGAGGGGCGTAACCTGAAGGCGCCTTACGAAATAGACCTTGCGCGAAAGCTTTCCGTCATCATCACGGAGGTGGACGACGCCGACGTACAGCCGATTTCTTTTCAGCATTAAGGAGGAAGATCCATGAAGGAGCGACAGTATAAAGCGCCAAAACGGCAGTGGGGGAGCATCATCTACCGCTGCCGTTGGGCGGTCGCGATCGCGTGGGTCTTTTTTATCGTTGTTCTCGGCACATTCGCCGTCAGGACCCCGTCGCTGCTGCAGGACAGCGGATTTACGCCGACCGGCAGCCAATCCGAGCGCGGAATCGCTTTTCTTGAAGAGAACCTGGATATGTCCGCCGCTTCGCTCGACATCGTGCTGCAAAGCACGGAGGGCAAAAATTTGACCGCCTCGGAGGCGCAGGACCGGATTTGGGAGGAACTCGCTCCGCTTAGGGACAAACCGTTCGTCCAGGATATGTACGCCAGCATGGTGACGCGGAAAGCCGGGGAAGACGGCATAATCTCTTATACGGTATTGCTGAACGAAACGGCAAGCGAAGCGCTCAAGCATTTTGACGAGATTAAAGCGGCCGTGCCGGAGATCGCCGGAACCGAAACGTATATCACCGGCAATCTGGCGGTTTATCACGATATGAGCGCGGCCGTAAGGCACGATATCGTCCGGGCGGAGTCGTTCGGGATTCCGGCGGCGCTTGTTATTTTGCTGCTCCTGTTCCGGACCCTTCCCGCCGCGCTGCTGCCGGTCGTGATCGGCGTCGGGAGCGTTGCGGCGACGATGGGCGGCTTGTATTTCGTGGCGGCAAACGGCGCCGCGCTGAGCAATTTTCTGCCGAATATGGTGACGATGCTGGGCCTTGCGGTGGGGATCGACTACGCTTTGTTCATGGTGAGCCGCTTTCGCGAGGAGCTTGCGGAAAAGGACGTCCCCGGCGCGCTTGCGGCTGCATGCCGCACGTCAGGAAGATCGGTGCTTTATTCGGGTGCGGCCGTCATGGCCGGGCTCCTTGCGCTGTGTCTGGTCGATCTCCCCATTTTCCGTTCGCTGGCGCTCGGCGGGATGCTGGTCGTGCTGGTGTCGGTGCTTGCCGCAAGCACCTTGCTGCCTGCGCTGCTCGGCATATTGGGACGGCGGATCTTTTCGCTGCCGATCAAGCTTGGCCGAAGTCATGCCGATGGTGCCGGTTACGGCAGCAAGGCGTGGGTGCGGCTTTCGGAATGGATCATGTCGCGCCCGGGCATCATCGCGGCCGTCGTTACCTTAGCGCTGCTCATCGCCATGCTGCCTTCCTTGCAAATGAAGCTGGGCATCCCGTCGGCCGAGGTGCTGCCGCCGTCCTATGAATCCAGATACGGAGCCGAACTGATGAAAAAGGCTTACGACATGAAAGAAGCCAACAGCATCATGATTGCGGCGGAGCTGGACCGGCATTACGAAGATTCACGATCCGTCCGTCTGGTGAAATCATATATGACCATGCTTGAAGAACTTCCGGGCGTTCACCGCGTCGAAAGCTACGCGGGTTATATCAAAGGGGAGGCAAGCGGCGTCAGCCCGGAACTGAAATCCGAGATCGAAAAACGCCATGCCGCCAAAGGACGTGCGGCCGTCATCGTCGTCGTGCCGGAGGAGGGGGAAAGCTCCCCGAATACCGTCAGGCTGGTGCGGGAAATCCGGCAGCATCCGCCGGAAGGCATGCATATTTACGTGACGGGTTCCCCGGCCTACAAGCTTGATATCATGGATCGGATCCAAAGCGGGATACCTTACGTGCTTGCCGTCGTCCTGCTGCTCACTTATATCATTTTGTTTGCGGCCTTCCGGTCGGTCCTGCTCCCGCTCAAGGCGGTGGCGATGAATTTGCTCAGCCTCGGCGCCAGCTTCGGCCTGGTCACCCTCGTGTTTCAGCTCGGGTACGGCGCGGAATGGCTGAACGTCACGTATACGGGAAGCGTGTTCGCCGTTTTGCCGATTCTCATTTTTTGCGTGGTTTTCG
>Ga0180220_1000320_pt1 | contig 60672 bp, 52 predicted proteins | sample eDN5th37CBELigBY_FD_151335 | JGI IMG/M metagenome (GOLD analysis project Ga0180220, IMG submission 151335) | Enriched backyard soil microbial communities from Emeryville, California, USA - eDNA 5th pass 37_C BE-Lig BY (version 2) (version 2) | ecosystem: Environmental > Terrestrial > Soil >...
AGCCGGGTTCAAGGAGGAAGGCCGAGCCTCGGGGCGATCGTCTCGAAGCTCAAGGGCCCCGCCCGCCCCGACATCCCGCCGTTCGTGGGGCTTTCGCCCCGGACGGGCCACATGCCCTGGGCCGATCCCGGAGACCCGGGCTACCTGGGGCTCTCCAACGCCCCGTTCACCCCCTTCCGCGGCGAGGGAGAGAACGCCGGAGGCGCTTCCGCGGGCGCGCATTTCGACGAGAGCGTCATCGACGCCGATCGGTTGGCCGGTCGCCGCTCGCTCTTGGAGGAGCTGGATGGGTTCCGCCGCTCGTTCGACAAGTCGCCGGCGATCCAGGGCGCCGACTCTTTCACCGCGCGGGCCTTTGAGATCCTCGGCTCGCGCAGAGTCTTCGAAGCCCTCGACGTGACGAAGGAGGACCCCCGGGTCCGAGCGCGCTACGGCATTGGCGACATGAAGAACGAGTATGACGGCCCTCCGTGTTGCATGGACCATTTCCTGATGGCCCGAAGGCTCGTCGAGGCGGGCGTCCGGGTCGTCACCCTCGCCTTCGGCCGCTGGGACACTCATTCCGACAACTTCAGCACCAACGCCCAGCGCATGCCCAAGCTCGACATGGCGCTCTCGGCCCTGGTCGAAGACCTCCACCAGCGCGGGATGGACAAGGATGTTTCGGTGGTCGTCTGGGGCGAATTCGGCCGAACCCCCCAGATCAACCCCCAGGCCGGCCGCGATCACTGGTCTCCGGTCAACTTCGCGCTTCTGGCCGGCGGTGGCCTGAGAACCGGGCAGGTGATCGGCTCGACCGATCAGCACGCGGCCTACGTCAAGGACCGGCCCGTCACCTACGCCAACGTCTTCTCCACCCTCTACCGCAACCTGGGCATCGACCCCGGTTCCTCCGTTCCCGACAAGGGAGGTCGACCCATGTATCTGCTCGACGAGCACGAGCCGATCCACGAGATCATTTGAGTCGGGGCGAGATCCCGATCGAAAACAAAAAGGCCCCGCCAAGTGATTGACACTTGGCGGGGCCTTTTCATTTCGGGTTGTACGCCGTCAGCACCCCCACGGGGACTCGAACCCCGGTCCCTTGGCTGAGAACCAAGTATCCTAGGCCGCTAGACGATGGGGGCGTTTTTTTGTTTGCCGAGCCGTTCATTGCTCGACGTCCCCATTATGGGATTTCGCGAGGCGAAGTCAAGCCCCCAGTTGAAATCCTCGGCGCTCGGCGGCTAGAGCGTGGACTTGGCGTCGCGAGCCGACGCGTTGCGTCGCCAGGCGTGGGGTCCCTTGAGAACCGAGGCGAGGGACGACGAGGCGGCCGGCGCGGGGCCGTCGTCCCAACGGTGGGCGTCGAGGCTTTGGAGGATTTGGTCGGCGACTCGCAGGGCGTCGAGGGCGTCCTCGCCGGTCACGCGGGGGGAGGTTTCGCCGCGGACGGCCGAGACGAAGTTCTCCAGCTCAAGGGCCAGGGGCTCGCGATCCGTCTTCTGAATCTGGTCGACCTTGAGGACTTGGCCGAACAGGTGTTCCTTGATGGCGGAGGGTTGCGAGAGGTCCACGCCGTCGACGTCGATCTCGCCGGCCAGGAAGGCTTCGGAGGGCTGGACGACGGTCGCCTCCTTGGCGGCGAAGTCGAGCGAGATGTAGCCCTCGGCTCCCCAGATCCGCATCTTTCGGGTCGGGGCGTAGCTGGCGCGGCTGGCCGTCAGGTTGGCGATGGTCCCATCCTGAAATTCCAAGCGGGCGTTGGCGACGTCCTCATGGTCGCCGAAGAGGCTGACGCCCACGGCCGAGACCGAACGAATGGGCGATCGGACCATGTCGAGAACCAGGTCGAGGTCGTGGATCATCAGGTCGTGGACGACGCCGATGTCGGTGGAGCGGAAGGTGTAGATCGAGAGCCGCTCGGCGGTCAGGTACTTGGGGCGGATCGACGCGTCTCGATAGGCCGAGAGGACCGGGTTGAACCGCTCGATGTGCCCGACTTGGAGGATCGCGCCGGTGGATCGGCTGAGGGCGACAAGCTCTTCGGCCTCGGCCAGCGAGCCGGCCAGGGGCTTTTCGACCATCGCCCCGACGCCCCGCTCCAGAAACGCGCCGGCGACCTCGCGGTGCAGGTTCGTTGGGACCGCCACCGAAACGGCGTCGACTCGACCGAACAGTTCGCGGTAATCGACGAGGGCCTCGGTCTGAAACTTGGCGGCGATGGCTCGGGCCTGTTCGGGACGCGCGTCGACCACGCCCACCAGTTTGACGCCGGGCAGCGAGCCGAGGATTCGGGCGTGATGCTGGCCTAGATGACCGACTCCGATGACGCCGACGCGCAGGGGGTTCATGAGCTGGACTCTCCGTGTCTTTTCCGTCTTCCATGACGCCGGGTCAGGCGGAGATCGCCGACCGGGCTCGATCACGACCGCGCCCGTGGCGGCCTTGTTGTTGAAACTCGATGAAATCGAGGAGGTTGCGCACCTCTAAGCTGATCCGCCCGTGGGCTTCGAGAACTTCGCGGGCTTGTTTGGAGGCCATCCGGGCGCGATAGATCAGCCGGTGCGCCTCGTGGAGCGACGCGATCGCCTCGGCGTCGAGTCCGTTCCGCTTGAGCCCGACGATGTTGATGCAGCGGACCTTCGACGGGTTTCCCTCCGCGAGCATGTAGGGGGGAACGTCGTGATAGATCCGGGTTAGGGCGCCGACGTAGCTCAGCTCGCCGACCGTCACGAACTGGTGGAGGCCGACTCCGGCCGAGAGCGTCGCTTGGGAGCGCACGTGGATGTGGCCGGCGAGCATGGTGTTGTTGGCGATCAGGATCCGGTCGCCGAGATCGCAATCATGACCGATGTGGACGTTGGCCATGAAGTAGTTTTTCGAGCCGATCCGCGTGGCGCCGTTCTCTTTGCAGCTTCCGCGGTGGACGGTGACGCCCTCGCGGAAGACGTTCCCGTCGCCGATCTCCAGGCGGGTCGGCTCCCCTTTGTAGGTGAAATCCTGCGGCTCGCCCCCCAAGACGGAGTTGGGATGGACGACGTTGTCCTCGCCCAAGGTCGTGTGGCCCAGGATGCAGACGTGCGCGACGAGCCGGCAGCCGCGGCCGATCTTCACGTCGGGGCCGATCACGCAGTAGGGACCGATCTCGACATCGTCGGCGATCTCGGCGCGAGGGTCGACGCACGCGGTGTCGGCAATCATCGTGGCCATGAGTGATTCTTCCTACAGCCGAATTGCTGGGTTGGAGGGAGACGCGGCCGGGGCCTCGACCTCGATGACGAGCCCCGCGCGCCGGACGACGGCGCCGCGGCGGCTCGGTCCGCCCGCCTCCGCTTAAGATCCGCCGAGGGCGTCGATCATCACGAACCGGAGTTTCGCCTCGGCGGCCAGGGCGTCGTCGACCTTGGCGACCCCCGTGACGCTCGCCGAGTTCGACTTGATTTTGTGCGCGTGAACCTCAAGCCGGAGCTGATCGCCGGGCCTCACCGGCCGGCGAAGCTTGACGTTGTCGATCGAGGCGATGACCGCGGCCCTTCCCCGGCGATTCACGTTGGAGGCGAGGAGGATTCCGGCGGCCTGCGCCAGCGCTTCGACGATAAGCACCCCGGGCATGATCGGCCTTCCGGGCCAGTGACCTTGAAAGAACGGCTCGTTGGCGCTGACGTTCTTCAGGCCGACGACCCGCAGGCCAGGCTGAACCTCCAAGACCCGGTCAAGCAGCAACATCGGATAGCGATGGGGAAGAACCTCCAGGATTCCCTGAATGTCGATGCCGCCATCGGCGGCGATGGGGAGAACCTGTTCGCGGAGTTCGGCCTCCTCCTCCCGTTCCACGGCCTGGATCAGCTTGCGCACGAGCGAGGCGTTGGTTTGGTGTCCCGAGCGGTGGGCGACGACGAACCCGTGAAGGTCCATTCCCAGCAGGGCCAGGTCGCCGACCATGTCCAACACCTTGTGCCGGGCGCACTCGTCGGGGAATCGCAGCGCGTTGCCCACGACGCCGTCGGGGCCGAAGACCAACACGTCGGCCTCGGTGGCCCGGAGGCCGATTCCCGCCTCGCGAAGCGCGTTGGCCTCGGGCTCCAGCAGGAAGGTCCGGCTGGGGGCGACCTCCTCGCGGAACGAGTCGGGCCGCAGCGAGAACAAAAAGCTTTGGTTGCCGATGGGCGAGCCGCGCCCGTAGTCCAGGTGGTACGAGAGGGTCAACTCCTCCGCGGAGTTGGGATGGGCCGCCAGGACCGCGTCCCCCTCGCGAATGGCGTACGAGCGCTCGATTGAAAGGACCGCCCGGGGCTTGTCCTGGTCGACCGCTCCGGCCGCGTCGAGCGCCTCGACGTAGGCGAGGCTCGAGCCGTCGCAGCCGGGGCACTCGGGCGCGTCGATCTCGATTTCGCAGTTGTCGATCCGAAGACCGGAGAGAGCGGCCATGACGTGCTCGATCATCTCGACGGTCGCCGCGCCATCCCGAATGGCCGTCCGCCTCCGCGCGGGGACGACCCGGTCGATTCGAGCGGCGACGGAGGGTCGGCCGGGAAGGTCGGTTCGAATAAACCGAATCCCCGAGTCGGGCTCGGCCGGACGAAAACGCATGGTTACGTCGGAGCCGTGAAAGAACCCGACCCCGCGGACTTCCGCCTCGCGGGCGAGGGTCCGCTGTGGACGCTTCGCGGTGAGCATTCCTTCCCTTAGATCCTTTCATCCGGCGCGGGCGGGGGGACTGGCGTTGGGTTCAATTCGAGGCGCGACGCGCGGGGCGCCGCCGCCGATTGGGCCCATGAGCCAAGCGTTGAAAACACGCGAGTTCGTTGATCGGATTCGCCGCGTCGGGCGCGGCCCGAGGTCGGTCTCGGACCCGAGCCGCTCAACCCAAATGCGGCGGGCCGGGGGGCTTATTGTCCGTCGGGCTGGGCGGTCGGGGCGGCGGCGGGAGCACCCGCGGCGGCGGTTCCGGCCGGCGCGGCGGGTTGGGCCGGCTGGCCGCCGGAGGCCCGGAAGAGCTTGTTGAGGTTGTGGATGACGTCGTTGGTGATGTCGTTGCGCGGGTCGGCGTAGACCACCGGGTTGGCCAGCGCGGCCATGACCGAGTTGGGGTTGTCTCCCGAGATCGGCTGGCTGGAGACTTTGTAGATGTAGGTCATCTTCCGAGCCTGGGCCATCCGGGCCGCCATGACCTGGATCTCCTTGTAGAGCGTGGCCATGGCCTCGGCCTCCTTGGCGGCGAACTCGCGCTCGGCCTGCTCGCGGCCGGCCTCCATCCGGGCCTTCAACTCGGTGAGGTTGTTCTCGTGCTTCTTGTAGTCGTCGCTGTTGGGAGCGAGCTTGCCGAGCATTTCCACCTCGGCGGCGGCCTGGTTTTGGAGTTTCATTAGGTCATTTTGCCTGGCCATCGCTGCGGCCTTGAACTCCTCGCTCGAGACCTTCACCTTCTCGTAGTTCTTGAACACGACATCCAGGTCGATCGTGCCGATGACCGGGGGGATGGGATCCTGGAACTTGGGCGCGCCGGTGTTGGCGGTCTGACGGACGGCCGCGTCCTGCTGTCCTTGAATCGGGGCCGCCAGAAGCGCGGCGCCCACGGCGCCGAGACCCATCGCCACGATCAAACGAGAAGAGAGAACCATCGGTAAGACTCCTTTTTCACCGCTGGTGGTGGGGCGGGGATCGACTCGAATTTCGCCGGCTCCAAGGCGGCCATCGAACCGAGACTCGGCTCCTCGACATCCTGAGAGGAATTCTCGAGCCCGAACGACGTAATTTCGTCCGGGGGCGGCGAGCTTTGCGTCGGCATTCTGCGCGGAAGCAAAGCGAGGGTCAAGGCGAACCGATGGCCTCCGGATCGAAAAAATACCGAGGTCGCGCGGAAGGGGCGGGACGGTTCCGTGGAGGCGCCGCCCCGCGCGAGCCATCAGCCGGTTCGGCGTCTGTTGGACGCGTTCCGCGATCGCGCCGCTCCCTCGCGGAGGGCGGAGAAAGCACGGGCGGAGGAGCGGCCCGCGCGGCGTTCAGAAGACCGCCGCGCGAAAGACGGGCTCGGTTCCAGGCGTGGTCAGCCGCCGTTGTAGGTCAGGACGAAGTCGTGGAAGCGGTACTTCTTGTTCTTGGGGGTTTCTCCGGCGGCGGCGAAGAGGCTGAAGAGCATGTCGCCGAATTGCTCGGTGCGGACGCGGTAGTAATTGTGCTTGCCCTCCCGGCGCGACTCGATCAGGCCCGAGACCCGCAAAAGCGCCAGGTGATGGCTGACCGCGGGTTGGCTCTGGCCGAGCCGCTGGCAAAGGTCGGTCACGTGCAGCTCGCCGTGTTCCGAGAGCGACAGGAAGAACAGGATCCGGAGTCGCGTCTCGTCGCTCAGGAGCTTGAAGACCTGGGCGAGCTCGCGGATCGACGAGTCGGAGATCGTCGGCGCGGCCTGGGCGGACTGATCATGGCCGTTGGCCGAGGCTTTGGACTCTTTGCGAGCCATGGTGGGATTCCTTCTGATAAGGGGCGTGGCGGGCGCGGACGAAGACGGCGTCCTCCCGCGGGAATGGGGCGGCCAAGGAAATTTGAAGAGAGCCTTGGAGGCGGGTCCGATCTCAAGGCCGTCCAGGCCGGGCGAGGCTTGGACGAACCTGGGTTGGGAAGTTGTCGGCGAGGCGGCGCGGTTTGCGTGAGCGACGCGCGAACGTCGTCGCGGTTCGCGGTCGCGAAATTCGGCCGAGGCTTGGGCGATGAACTCCTAGTCGTCGTCGACGGTGGAATCGCTCGAATCAAAACGAGCCTCGAATCGTCGAATGCGGATCGGAGAGAGCCGACGCGGATCGACGCTCTTATTGGACGCGGAGCCTAGCGCGAAAGCAAGCCATATTGAGCGAGAGCATCCGTCAAGCGCGTCGATTCGGCCTCGTCGAGCGGACACAGCGGGAGCCGAAGTTCGCCGTTGCCCCGATTCAAGAGGGCCATGGCCGCCTTGAGCGGGACGGGGTTGGGCGCCAGGCCCAGCAGGTCGCGGCAGAGCGGAAAGAGTCGGGCGTGACGCTCCTGGGCCGAGCGGATCTCGCCGGCGTTGAAGTCGTCGATCAGGCCGATCACGTCCTTGGGAACCAGGTTGGCGGCGACCGAGACGACTCCCTCGGCACCCACGGCCAGCATCGGCAGCGTCAGGCTGTCGTCGCCGGAAAGCACCGTCAGATTCGTGCGAACGAGGATGTCGCTCACCTGATCCAACGAGCCCGCGGCCTCTTTGATGGCGACGATCCGATCCAGGGCCGCGAGCCGCTCGATCGTCTCGGGCTCGACGTTGCGCCCGGTTCGGCCGGGGATGTTGTAGAGGACCAGGGGGAGGTCGACGCTTTCGGCGATGGTCGCGAAATGTCGATAAAGCCCTTCCTGGTTGGGGCGATTGTAGTAGGGGGCGACGAGCAGGGCGCCGTCCGCGCCGGCCCGCGCGGCGAACTTCGTCAGCCGGACCGCCTCGCTGGTCGAGTTCGATCCGGTGCCGGGAACCACCTTGGCCCGGCCGGCCGCGGTCTCGACAACCAAGGCGATCACGCGCTCGTGCTCGGCGTGCGACAAAGTGGGCGCCTCGCCGGTGGTCCCCACGGGGCTGATCGTTCGCGTTCCCTGGGCGATTTGCCACTCAACCAGGGCGCGCAGGGCCGACTCGTCGACCGCTCCATCTCGAAATGGCGTTACCAGCGCGACCGTGCAGCCGGCGAACATCCGTCCCTTAGTCGGCATGTCGATGAGTCCACTCCTGGACGCCGCCGCTCGTGGATCCCGCTTGCCCGGGGGCGAGGACGACCTGTTGCGAGTTCATGATGGCGTCTTTACCACGCAGCACCGCATGGCACCGGTGAATATATTAGAGAATCGAACGCGCGGAGGGAAGGGCGCAATCGGCCCGAGCGAGCGAAACCAGGGCCGGTCGCGCGGCCAATCCGGCCCGCGCCGGCGCCTGGAAACGTCGCAATCACGCGGTGCCGCCGAGGCACGCCTTCATCTCGCGCGTGGCCCGCTCCAGCCCCACGAATACGGCGCGGCTTACGATGGCGTGACCAATGTTCAATTCGGCCATTCCCTCGATGGCGACGATCTTTTGAACATTTCGGTAGTTCAGCCCGTGGCCGGCGTGGAGCCCCACGCCCGCGGCGACGATCCGAGCGCCGGCCGATCGCAGCGCCTCAAGCTCCCGCTCGTGATCGACGGCGCTGGCGGCCTGGGCGTAAGTTCCGGTGTGCAGCTCGATCGCGTCGATCCCCAGCTCGAAGCCGGCCTCCAGCTCGGCCGGGTCGGGGTCCAGGAACAGCGCGACCTGGATTCCCGCGTCGCGGATCCGGGCGATGGCCTCGGCCACGCGGGCCTTCGACGCGGTGACGGCGAGTCCCCCTTCGGTTGTGATCTCCTCGCGGCGCTCGGGAACGAGCGTCACCTGATCGGGGCGGGTCTCCACCGCCAGGGCGACCATCGCCGGATCGATGGAAAGTTCGAGGTTCAGAAGGACCTGGGTGGTTTCCCGGAGCAGTCGAAGGTCGCGGTCCTGAATGTGGCGGCGGTCTTCGCGCAGGTGGATCGTGATCCCGTCGGCGCCTCCCAGCTCGGCCGCGGCGGCGGCCCACACGGGGTCGGGCTCGACCCCCCGGCGCGCCTGGCGGATGGTTGCCACGTGGTCGATGTTGACCCCCAAACGCGGGGGGAAGGTTCGTCTCGACCCAATTTCGTTCGACGGCGGCATGGGGGCTTGGTCTCCTTGTTGATGTTGGCGGGATGCTTCGGCGGCCGCGCTCCTCGCGCCCTCAACGCGACTTGCCGCCGTTGCTTTTGCCGACGACCTTCAGCGGCGAGCGGGCGAGGACGAAGGTTCGCTCGCCGGCCACGGCGAAGGCGATCCTCCCTTTGCGATTCGGTCCCGCCCCCTCGATCGCGACGACTCGGCCCAAACCGTATTCGGGATGAAGCACCGACGTTCCCGGACGGAAGGCGTCCAGGTCGCTTGGGGGCGTCGCGGGGCCGGCCGCGCCGCCGAGCCGCGCGGCGGTCGTCAGATGGAACGACGGCGGCGACGCGGGCGAGGGCCTCGACCGGGCGGGCTGAGTTCGCGTCGACCAGGATCCCGGCGTCGAGCGGGACGAAGGCGACCAGCGGGGTTCGCCGCCGTAGACCACGCCCGAACGGTCGTCGAAGGTCATCGAGTCTTCCGGGAGTTCGGTCAGGAAGCGCGATTGCGCCGTGGCTTGTTGTTGACCTCGGAACATCCGGACCCGGCACCGGCTGATGTAAAGCTCGCGCTGGGCCCGGGTGATGCCGACGAAGAAGAGCCTGCGCTCCTCCTCCAGTTCATTGGTGTTGTCGAAGGCCCGGCCGTGGGGAAGGATTCCCTCCTCCAGTCCAATGATGAAGACGACCGGAAATTCCAGGCCCTTGGCCGCGTGCATGGTCATCAGGGTGACCGCGCCGGTTTGTTGGTCCCAGCGGTCGACCGGCGAGGCCAGGGTGATGTTGGCGAGGAAGTCTTGGATGCTCGCTCCGACGTTCTCCACGTCGAACTGGCGCGCGGCGGTGATGAGCTCCTCCAGGTTCGCCAGGCGATCCTCGCCCTTCTCGCGCGATTCGTCCCGCAGGTGCTCGCGGTAGCCGGTTAGCTCCAGGATCTGACGGATGACGGTCTCGGCCGGATGGTCCCGAAGCTCGGCGAGTTCGTCGTAAAGCCGGGTGAAGCTCTGGAAGGAGCGGATGGCCCTGTCCTTCAAGCCCGACGCCTCGTTGGCTCGTCGGGCGGCGTCCAGCAGCGAGATTCCCAGTTCGCGGGCGAAATTCGTCAAGTGCTCGAACGAGGTTTTGCCGAGCCCGCGGGGGGGGACGTTGACGACCCGGGTGAAGGCCAGGTCGTCCTTGGGGTTGTTGATGAGGTTCAGGAACGAGACGACGTCCTTGACCTCCTGCCGCTCGTAGAAGGAGACGCCGCCGACGATCTGGTAGGGGATCCGGGCCGCCCGGAAGGCTTGCTCCAAAGTTCGCGTCAGGGCGCTGATGCGGCAGAAGACGGCCATGTCGGAGTAGTTGTAGGCTCCGTCGCGGACCAGCGACTGGATCTTGCCGGCGACCCCTTCGGCCTCGTCGGTTTCCCGAGCGTAGATGGTCAGCTCGACGGGCTCGCCCAGCGGGTTCTCGGTGATGAGGGCCTTGGGCTTGCGGTTGACGTTGAACTGGATCAGGTGGTCGGCCACGCTCAGGATGTTTTTGGTGCTCCGGTAGTTGTGCTCCAACTTCACCACCCGGACCGACGGATAATCCTCCTCGAATTCGAGGATGTTCTTGAGGTTCGCCCCGCGCCAGCCGTAGATCGACTGGTCGGGGTCGCCGGTGACGCAGAGGTTGGGATGATCGACCGAGAGCGCCCGGACGATCGCGTACTGGGCGAGGTTGGTGTCCTGGTATTCGTCGACCAGGACGTACCGATGGCGCTCGTCGAGACTCGCCCGAACGTCGCGGTGGTTCTTGAGGATGGAGACGACGTGAACCAGGAGGTCGTCGAAGTCGACGGCCGAGACGGCCTTGAGGCGCTCTTCGTAGCCGGCGTAGACCTTGGCGACGAGTCGGTCTCGATCATCGCGGGCGCGGTGGGCGAGGGCCTTGGGGCTGGCCAGGTCGTTTTTGGCCCGGCTGATGGCCGCCTCGATCTTTTCGGGGGTGATCGGCGGCTCGTCGACGCCCATCGCGTCGAGCACGTCGCGGACGGTTCGGAGGCGGTCGGCTTGGTCGTAGATGGTGAACGACGAATCAAGGCCGACTAGCGAGCCGTGGCTCCGCAAGAGCCGGGCGCAGAAACCGTGAAAGGTGCCGACCCAGACCCGAGAGCCGGGGACCAGGGCGTCGATCCGTTCGCGCATCTCGCCCGCGGCCTTGTTGGTGAAGGTCAGGGCCAGGATGCTGTAGGAGGGGATCCCTCGGCTGAGCAGATAGGCGACGCGCCGGGTGATGACGCGGGTCTTGCCCGATCCGGCCCCCGCCAGGACGAGCAGGGGGCCGTCCACGTGCGTCACGGCTTCGAGTTGGGGAGGGGTCAGATTGTCGAGCAGATCCATTGCGGGCGTTCCATCCCGAACCGTCGGGGCCGCCGCTTCGCGGCCGGCGGCCTTGCGGCGGCGCGTCGTTTCTCGGTCGTGGGTCGTCGATTCGATTCCCAAGTATACAGGCGGACCCGCCGATCGGCGATCCGTTTTCCGCCCGGGGGCCGGGCGGGCGTCGGCGCAAATGGTCGCGTTCCACACGGTCAACGGAACCCGCGTTAAACTAAGGATGTTCATTCAGAAGGGCCCGAGGAGGCGAGCGACGCATGGACATCATCGGAATGGGCTCGGAGATCATCGAATGCCCCAGGATCGGCGGGATGATCGAACGGCACGGCGAGCTCTTCTTGCGAAGAATCTACACCGAGCGTGAGATCCGACAGTGCCACGCGCGCAAGCGCTCGCTCGAGCATTTCGCGGGACTCTGGGCGGGGAAGGAGGCCGTGCTTCGGGCGCTCGGCGTCGGCCGGGGCGGGGGAGGCGCGTGGACCGAGGTGGAGATTCGGAGCGCGCCGAGGGGCGCCCACCGCGTCTTCGTCCGCGGCGCCGTTAAAGCGGCGGCGCGGGATCGGGGGGTCGGCGACGTCCTGGTTTCGATCGCTCGATGTCGGACCTACGCCACCGCCCACGCCCTGGCGCTGGGCGCCAAGAGATAATCTTGGGCAGGCGAGCGGGGGCGGGAGCCCCCTGTCCGGGAGAACGTCGCCTTTTTGAACAAGACAGGGGGCTCACGCCCCCCGCTCGCCTTTATACAAGAATGGCCCCCTACTCGAGGGGGCCGCCAGTTTCGACTCGCTTTCCCCTACCGGGCCGCTCCGCAGGGGTGTTGGTTTCGCTTGACCAGGGTTCGGAGCTTGGTGAGGGCGGCGTCTTGAATTTGGCGGACGCGCTCCTTGGAGACGTCGAGGACCCGGCTGACCTGGCTGAGCGATTGGCTTTCCCGACCGTCGAGGCCGAACCGAAGCCGCAAGACGGTCTGCTCGCGCGGCTTGAGGTGTTGGATCAGCGAATCGACCCGGTGGTCAGGGTCGAGGCCGTCGGTCTCCTCGTCGGGGGGGTAGCTCAGGGAGTCGATCAGGCTCACGCCGTTTGAGTCGCGGAAGACGGCGTCGAGCGAGACCGCGGGGCGCGTCGCCGAGTGAATTTGCCGGAGCGTCGTTTCGGCGACCTTCGATCGCGATCGCGTCGGCGCCCGATCACCGTCCGCGCCGCTGATGCCGCTCGCGGCGAGCTTTTGGAGGTGACGCGGGTTCAGGCGAACCGGATAGGCCCCGGCGGCGACGGCTCGTTGCAGAGACTGACGGATCCACCAAACCGCGTACGACGCGAGCCGCGTGGTGTTGACGATGTCGTAACGGTCGATCGCCGTCAAAAGGCCGCAGAAGCCCTCCTGCAGAAGGTCGGAGGTCGAGATTCCTCGATTGCGGTAGCGGCGGGCGACGTGAGCGACCAGCCGAAGGTTGGCCATCGCCAGGCGGGTTCGGCATTCGGTGTAGCGGTGAATCAGGGACCGCAACGCCCCTTGGCCGACCGACTCGGCCGACAACTCGCGCACGACGTCTTGAACGTCGGGTTCATCGATCGGCGCGTCGCCTTGATTTTTTCGGCGGTTGGCGTATTCCGTAAGTAGGAGCTTTCGGCACTCGTCGAGCTCGATGAGGAGTTCGCGTTCGCATTCGGGAGAGAGGACGCGAACATCCGCGCGGCCGAGCAAGACCAGGCTGGAAAGGTCGTCGTGTTGGAATCGTTCGGCGGACATTTTGGTTTCGCGTCCTTTCCCGGAACCCCGTCAACTTCGAGGCGACTCGCGTCGGGTGTTCGGATGAAGAGGGTCAACCGGTTCGGTCGGATCGTCGACCGACAAGGTTGGAAAACCGCGCCGTTTCCAACCACCGGTTGACCATTTCTTGGAACATGGAGCGATAGCCGGCGTCCGGCTCAAGGCGCGGAACGATCGTCCCGGCGGCGCGTCGCCCCAGTTCTCATCTGCTTTTGGAATTGCAACGTGGCGGCCGTGCGAGACGGCCGGGTCCAATCACCTTCGCGCGGCGATCATCCTCGTTCGGCGATGTCCCGCGATCGCCGTGGCGACTTCGACGCGAATCGGGATGGCCCGCCGGCCCCCGAATCGGGCCCATGGATGAACCGGCGACGGAAGGACTCTCCGATGGAAAACGGCCGCGAGGAGGTGATCCTCCCCGAGCGCGGCCGAGAGCGCTTCGACAAGCGGGTTCGCGAATCCACGAATCAGCGCGATGGACTGGAGAAGAGACGCGGCGAATTCATGGCGGACGGTCGTTCGGCCATGTTGGCTGGCGGTCAGTCGAAAATTTTCCATGATTCGGCCTCCGTCGGAAAGTCTCGGAGAGCGATGACTCGCTTGTTCGCCCCTCTCCACCATCAAGTACGGGCCGATTGGCCGACTGTCACCGAGGTTTTCCAAAATTCGATTCCCGGTGGGGCCTGGGACTGCTAGAATGACCTTGATTTGGTCGGGGATCGCGGCGCGATCTCTTTTGGATGTAAAGGCTTGCGTCGGGGAGGCGAGTCTTGGACCAGAGCGACTCGGGCGCGAAGCTGTCGGAACTGTTGACTCAAACGACCCTCCTTTTTCAGGCTCATCACGGCACGCCCGAGCAATCGGACGAGGCGATGCAGCTTCTGATGCTGCGCTATTCCGGGGCCGTCCACCGTTATCTGCTCAAAGCGGTCGGCGATCCCGAGGTCGCCAAGGACCTCAACCAGGAGTTCTCGATCAAGTTCCTAGAGGGTCGCTTTCGCAAGTTCGACCCCAAGAAGGGCCGGTTTCGCGATTACCTGAAGCGGGCCGTCCACAACTTGATGGTGGACCACTTCCGCAAGAAGGAGCCCGCCGGCCGTCTGGGCACGGACATGGAAGCGTCGGTGATGGGCGATCCCGGCCTGGTCGAGTTCGACGAACAGTTTCGGTTAAGCTGGAGACAAGACTTGATGGAGCGGGCTTGGAGTTCGCTCCGCGACCATGAGACGCAAACGGGCCGGCCCTACTGGCGTCTCCTTCGCCTAAGGATGGCGCGCCCGGATCTTCGCTCGCCGGAGTTGGCCGAGGAGCTCTCGCGCAAGCTCGGCCGCCCCATGACCGCGGGAGCGGTGCGTCAAACGCTCCACCGCGCGCGCGACAAGTTCGCCGGCTTCCTGGTCGACGAGGTGCGCGTCTCGCTGAAGTCCCCCGGTCGCGAGGAGGTCGAGGAGGAGCTGGCCGAGCTGAAGCTTTTGGAGTTCTGCAAGCCGCTGCTGAAGCGCTTGGACTTCAAAGGCGAGGCGGACTGACCGGAGCAACGAGACGCGGGGCCGGGGAGTGACCGGGCCGTGTGGAGACGGCCCCCCGTGGCCGCCGCGGGGAGCTGAATCGGCGCGCTCGGGGCGGCGCGCTCTCGCGAAATCCATCTCGGGCCACGATAATCGTGGGTTTCCCAGTCCGAGTGGGAAGCCCGACGAGACGATGTCGTCGCGTCCTTGATAAGCCGCAACGTGAAGCTTTGGAGTCCGTGATGCCGCCGAGCTGGATGGAGAACGACCCGTCCCCCTCCGTCGAGAACGACAACACGATTGGAGCGCCCGTTGTTGAGGATGAGCCGGAAAGCCGGCCCGGCGGGTTGCCGCTTTACGTTTGGGTAATCGCGGCGGTCGTGCTCGCGATCCCGATCGGCTTGTACATGGGGGAGAGCTCGACGTCCCTTGAGATCATGCCCAACCTGATCATGCGGGCGCTGACGGCGCTCGCCGCTCCCCTGGTCGTTTTGGCGATCCTCCACGCGATCGTCAGCAACGACATTCAGGGGCGGCAGGGGGCGACGATGATGTTCCTCTACCTGATCAACACGATCGTGGCGATGGTGATCGGCCTCACGCTGACCAATTTGGTTCAGCCCGGCCGGGGCGCGTCGCTCGCGACGCCCGGAGAAGAAGCGCCGGAGTTGGCGCAAAAGACCGTCCCCGAGCTGATCACCGAACTGATCCCCCGAAGCATCGGCGAGGCCTTCGCGGAAAACAACATCGCCCAACTGGTCGTCTTGACGCTCGCGCTGGGCATCGGTTTGGTCCAGATCCGAAACGCCCAGCGAGCGCGGGGCGAGACCTCGTTTCAGGTGGTCATCGACCTGTTCGCCATCGGCTTCGAGCTGTTGATGAAGGTCTTGCTCTGGGTGATCGCGCTGGTCCCCTTCGCCGTGCTGGGGATCGTGGCGTCGCGGGTGGGCCAGAAGGAGGGGATGCAGGTCTTCGCCTCGCTGATCTGGCTGATTGTGGTGGTGCTCGCCGGTCTCTGCTGCCAGGTCCTCTGGTACTTGGTTCAGATGACGATCCTGGCGCGGATGTCGCCGGTTCGATTTCTCCGCGGCGCGCTCAACGTGATGGCCAACACCTTTAGCACCGCGAGCACCGCGGCGACGATTCCGATCACGCTCCGGTCGCTCGGCCGCATGGGGGTCTCGCGCCAGTCGAGCCAGTTGACCGCCTGCATCGGCACGAACTTCAACAACGATGGCACGGCGCTATACCAGGCGGCGGCCGTTTTGTTCATGGCCCAGGCGCTCGGCTTTTCGCTGAGCCTGTCGGATCAGGTGATTGTCGTTTTGACCACGCTGGTCGCCAGCGTCGGCGCGGGGGGCATCCCCTCGGGGAGTTTCGTCACCCTGCCCTTGATCTTCGCGGCGGTTCGACTGCCCATCGACAACATCCCGATCCTCTTGACCGTGGATTGGTTCCTCGACCGCTGCCGGACCACCTCGAACGTCCTCGGCGACATGACCGTCGCGGTCCTTCTGGACCGGATCGCCCCGCCGAAGGCGGAACCGGAACCCGAGCCGGTCGAGGCCTGATCGATCCGCGCCCGCCCGTTCAGCCGAGTTGGCGAGCGACGAGGGTCAGATCCGCCCATCGCTCGCTTTCCGAAGGCGTCATGACGACGAGGTTGCGCGGCTCCTCGCGAAGTTCGCGGAAGAGGACGCCGCCGTCGGGACAGTGAAGCTCCCGAGCTTCGGGCGTTCCCGGCCGGAGGACCGACTCCACGACGCCAATTAGTTCCCTCGTTCTAGCCCTGTCCCCGCGCATCACTCTAGCGCCGTCGGCGTATTGAAAGTCCATGGCCGTCCTCGTTTCCCCGTGAGCGAACCTTCGCGAGTCGGCGCCGCGTCGCCGGCGCCGGCCGCGCCCCCCTTTGGGCCCGGCTCGCTTATCCGACACGGCTCGCGCCGATTTGGTTCGCGGGATTTGGAGGGCGGCCTCAATACAATCGATGAAGGCGGGCCAGGTCTTCATCCCTGCCGGCGACGAGGACCGTGTCGGACTCCTTCAGGGGGGCGTCGGGGTCGGGGATCGGCAGCATTTCGTCCCGCAGCATGTCGTGAACGGCGATGACCGAGATGCGGTACTTGCGGGGCAGCTCCAAAGAGCGGAGCGAGTGACCGATCCACGCCTCGGGAACCGCCATTTCCTGAATGCTGAGGGTGGTGCCCATGCGGATGTAATTCAAGACCCCCTCGCTGGCGATCCTGGCGCCGAGCCGCTGGGCCGATTCGCGCTCGGGGAAGATCGTCTCCGTGACGCCGATTTTGTCCATGACCCGGGCGTGGTCGCGCGAAACGACCTTCACGTAGACGTTGCGGATCTTCAGATCCTTAAGCGCCATCGTGGCGAGGATGCTGGAGGTGATGTCGTCGCCGGTGCTGACGACCCCGGCGTGCGAGCCCTTGGCGCCGAACCGCTCGAGGGTCTTGAGCTGTCGGCCGTCGCCCACCGCGGCGCGGCTGACGAACGGGGCGATCTGGTCGACCGCCTCTTCGCGAACGTCCATCGCCACGACTTCATGCCCTTGATTGTGGAGCGATTCCGCCAGGCTGGAGCCGAAATTGCCCAGGCCGATGACCACGAACCGTTTCATATTCGGATTCCCCGATGCTAGCCGATGGCCACGTCCTCATAAGCGAACCGAAAATCGCCGTTGGGGCTCCGCTCGGCCAGAAGGAACGCCGCGGCGGTGGTGGGAAGACCCACGCGGCCGATGAACATCAAAAGGATGGCGATCATCTTGCCGGCGTTGGACAGGCGCGGGGTGATGCCCATCGAGAGGCCCACCGTGTTCAGGGCGCTGGTCGCCTCGAACAAATATTGCATGAAGCGGTCGCCGCTTTGGTCATGGGAAATTCCCGCGGTTTCGATCGCGACCAGGGCGAAGACGCTGAGGATCAGGATCGCCATGGTGGCGACCGCCAGCCCGACGGCCCGCTGCATGGTTTCCGGGGGAATCGACCGACCCCAGACGCTGACCAATTTCTCACCCCCAATGCGCGACCAGGCCAAAAGGACCAGCAGGGCCGTTGTCGTGGTTTTCAGGCCGCCGGCCGTCGAGCCGGGCGAGCCGCCAATCGACATGAGAAGCATCGTCAGGAAATTGGTGGCGTCGGTCACCTTGGCGTGGTCGACGTTGTTGAACCCCGCGGTGCGCGCCGAGATGCTGATGAAGAACGCGTTGACGAGCTTCGACGATGGCGACATGCCCCGGAGCGAGACGTTCCATTCCAACAGCAAGGCCGCGCCCGCGCCTCCCACGACGAGGATCGCCGTGGCGACCAAGGCGAGCCGGGAATGCAGCGAAATCCGAAACGGCCGCTTCCGCCGCCTGGCCCGGACCCACAAGGCGAGTTCCTCCAAGGTTAGGAAGCCCAACCCGCCGGCGGCGATCAGAGTCATCATCACCGTCAAGCTCGCCGCCGAGCTTTGCTCGCCGCTCATGGATTCGGAAAATGTCGAGATCCCGGCGTTGCAGAAGGCGCTGATCGAATGGAACACCGACGGCCAGAGTCCCTCCCACCAGCCCAACCGCGGGCCCCATTCGGCGTACAAGAGCGCCGCGCCGACCGCCTCGATGGCCAACGTGAACCAGATCACGTGGCGCGTCAAGCGACGGTAGTCGACGTGGGGCGCGACCTCCACGGCGCTGGCGGTGATCGCCTCGTGCCGCAGCGACAGCCGACGGCCCAGCGCGAAGATCAAGAGCGTGGTGAAGGTGATGACGCCCAAGCCGCCACACTGGATCAGGACCAGAAGAAACACCTGGCCGGCGAAGGTGAAGGTCGTCGCCGCGTTGGTCACCGAAAGGCCCGTCACGCACGAGGCGCTCGTGGCGGTGAACAGCGCGTCGATCCACGAGAGGGGCTGATCGACGTAGAGCCCTGGAATCGTCTTGAGGCCGACCGTTCCCGCGGCGATCAGCAGAAGAAACGAGCCGACGAAAAGTTGAGACGCGCTGAGCCGTCGCCAGAGGGAGATTCGCTCATGGGTGACCTCGAAATCCCACCCAAAATTCCGCCTGTGTCTCATCCGCGCCCGGTCCCGTTCGTCGAAGCCGAAGCCGGCGCCCGCCGGGCGCGCCTCGCCTTAAACCGTTCCCCGGCCCATGACTCCAGAAGTCTGGCTTCGCCTCCCGGCGCGGGGCCCTGGCATTGTCGCCTGTTCCCCAAATTAACGCCAGAGGCGAAATCGCCCGTTCATCGAGGAAGCGAACCGGCGGCGCGCTCTCGGCTGGCGAGTCGATGTTCGAGATGTGGCCCGACCAGGACGGCGTTGGGCTTTCGGCCGTACTCGAAACGATCCTTTAAGCGGAGCAGGGGAAGCTCGACGTACCGCCACGAGAGCGCCGCGAGGCCGAAGATCAGGGCCACGGTCAGCGCCTCTCGCCAGAAGGGACGGCCTCCCATGCCGAGGGCCCGCGCGATGTCGTCGCTGAACAGCATCAGGATGTAATGGTACACATAGATCCCGTAGCTCAACTGGCCGATCCAGACGAGCCGCGGCCGTCGCAGGAAGGCGAGGGCCGGCTTGCCCCGATGATAAATCACCAGCCCGATGATGGCGGCGCCGAGGATGTTGATCACGAACATCGACAAACCGGGCAGGGGAGGCGCTTCGGGCTTCGCCATCCCTCCCGACGCGATCAGAATGACCAGGTAAGCCAGCGACGCGAGGCCGAGGCCGGCCAGGACGCGGGGGACGGCCCGATGAGACCAAATTGCCTCGCGACTCGCGAAAAGCGCGGCGAGAATCGCCCCCAAGGCCAGACCGTCGGCCCGGGTCAGGAGGATCCTCCAGTACATTCCCGACGACCTCGCCCAAATGGCCGCGGCCGCCACCGTCAGGGCCAGCGGCACAACGCCCCGACGGCCGACCAGGCAAATCAAGGCGGGCCAGATCAAATAATATTGCTCCTCGATCGCCAGCGACCACATATGCAGCGTGTAGTCGCTGAACGCCGGGACCGGCCAGCCCCAGTGCAGGCCAACCTCTTGAGTGTACGTCAAAATGTAGGGCAGCCCGGCGTAGTCATGGTTCCTCGGCAACCAGGGCGAGGACGCGGCGATCACCAAGACCGTCAGGTAGTAGATCGGCCAGATTCGCAGGCCGCGCCTAACGTAGAAATTCAGTAGAAAGCGATCCTCGTTCGCGTGCCGAATGATGATGGCCGTGATGAGGTAGCCGGAGAGGATGAAGAACAGGTCGACCGCCGCCCAACCAAAAGGGAGCAGGTGGGGCTTGAAGTGGTGAAACACGATCGCCAGGCAGGCGAGCCCGCGCAGGGCGTCGAGCTCAAGGACCCGCCCGCCCATCACCGCCGCGTCGGCCTTCACCTTCGTTTTCGACGCTCGGAGCCCAATCCCTTGTGTTTCCGTCGTCTTCACGAGGCCTCCCGCCCTTCTTTCCGTTCGGCCGTTCCGTCCAAGGATTTCTCCACGACGGCCCAACCAGTAAGTTAAATAAGTCATTTCGTAAAGGCTGAGTTCCGAACCAGGAGCCAGACCGGCGCCAACAACTCAATGGGGGGCTTCGCTCATGCCGCTCGCGCTTCTTTCCACGGATCTGCTCATCCTCGGATTCAACGCCCTGTTTTAGTTCGCCGTCCTCGCGTTCATCGTCTTTGTCGTCCGTTCTCTTCGTCGAAAGACCGACCAGGATCGAACGATCGCCACTCTCGTCGAAGAGAATCGGCGGCTCCGCGAAGCGCTCGGCGAGCGCCCGGACAAAATCGGTTAGTCCCCCCGAATGCCGGATGGCCGCCCCACAAAATCCGGCTTTCCTCTCCGCGGCCGTCGCGGCGTTGATCGAAACCCGGCGATCACCGTTGGACGACGACCTGGACGGGCTCCGTAACGAGAGCGGATCTCCGAATCCAAGCCGGTTCGCGCGGCGGCCGCTGGTCCGCGGGCCCCGCGCGCAATGCACAAGTCCACTCACGCCGGCAATGCTGTTGCGAAGGGTCAACGCTAACGCCAGATTTGGCGTCTTGGGAATGCAGACGGGGGTTAAGTCGCCTTTTCCGTTCGGTCATTAGCGGAACGTCTTGTTTTTGGCGTTCGAGAAGGCGCAAACTAAGCCACGCCGAATCGACAACCGAGATTGAGCTCCCTGCCCTCCCGACGCTCCGGGGCGATCGAGCCCGCGAGTGGAATCTCGATTCGATCCTTTTCGCCCCGCCGATCCATCGGATCGCCCGCGAACGCCCTTGGGTCGTTGATGGAACGAGCTTGAGTCCAACAAGGAAATTGCTCCATGTTTATCGATCGCCCCGCAAGACCGCGCCGCGGCTGGACTAGCTCAAAAGTTCGAACTCGCAGGAGCGCCTCGGCGCGGCGGTTGCGCCCCGAACGCGAGTCTTTGGAGGAGCGCGTGGCGCCGGCGGTCGGGGCGTGGTCGGCCTTGGGCGCGGTCGGCGCGGCCCCGGCCTTGACGTCGGAGACGGGCCTGCCGGTTCAGGCCCAGTACGCGCTTTCGGAGGCGATCGGCCGGGGCGATTCGTCGTACTCGATGGAGGGGACCGCGGGAGCCGGCTATGCGCTGAGCAGCCCAACCAACCAGTATGGGGCGGTCGTCGACGCCGGAGGTCTGCGCGTGACGTCGGGGGCCGACGTCTGGTCGCTGACGGTGATGGGGGTCGGCTACGGCGATGATGTGAAGGCGCTCGGTTCGGCCCAGGAAACGGTGAGCGGCAACCGGGTGGATTACGACTACGGCGGAGTCTCGCAGTGGTTCGTCAACGGGCCGCTTGGACTTCAGCAGGGCTTCACCCTGACGCAACGGCCGGTGGGCGGCGAGGGGCCTCTGACGGTCGATCTGGCGCTTGGCGGAAGCCTGCTCGCGACGGCCGACGCTGGGGGGCGGAGCGTCACCCTGGCGCGCGCCGACGGCTCCTCGGCCATGAGTTATGGCGGGCTGATCGCCTATGACGCGACCGGACGCGAAACGCCCGCCTATCTGTCGGTCCATTCGACGGCCGACGGCGACGTGCTCTCGATTCAGGTGGACGACGCCGACGCGGTCTATCCGCTGGTGATCGACCCGCTAGTCCAGCAAGCCGAGTTGACGAGCTCGACCTCGCAGCAATTCATGTTCTTCGGCTACTCGGTGGCCATCAGCGGCGATGGGCACCGCGCGGTTGTCGGCGCCAATAGAGAGGTGGTCAACTCTCATAATGGCGCCGGAGCGATCTACGTCTTTGATCGTAGCGGAACAAGCTGGACGCGGACGGCCAGGCTGACCGCGACCGACGTCTCGGCCGGGAGCCAGTTGGGCTACTCGGTGGCGATCAGCGTGGATGGAACGACCGTGGCGGCCGGCGCGGCCAACGCTCAGATTGGCGGCGCCGCGGGGCGGGGCGCCGTCTACGTCTTCTCGAATCCAGAAGGCCCGTGGAAGCAGGTTGACAAGTTGATCGCCGCCGACGGCGCCGGGGGCGACTTCCTCGGCTCCACCGTCTCGATCAGCGGCAACGGCGACGTGATCATCGCCGGCGCGGGCAACGCGGCGGTGGGAGGCAAGGCCGGACAAGGATCGGCCTACGTCTTCACGCGAACGGGCGGCCAATCCTGGACCCAGGCGGCCAAGCTCATCGCCGCCGACGGAGCCGCGGGCGCGGCGTTCGGTTCGGTGGTCGCCGTCAGCGCCGACGGCGGCTCGGCGGCGATCACCTCGCCGGCCGCGACGATCAACGGCAAGGCGGGCCAAGGCGCTGTTTACATCTTCGACAAGACGGGCTCGAACTGGAGCCAGACGGCCAAGCTGACCGCCTCCGATGGAGTCGCCGGCGCCCTGATGGGGCTCTCGGTCTCGATCTCATCCGACGGGGCCATCGTCCTGACCGGCGCGCCTCTGGCGGCGGTCGGCCCCAACGCCAATCAGGGGGCCGCCTACATCTTCACTCGAACCGGATCGAGTTGGAGTCAGACCGCCAAGTTGACGGCCTCCGACGGCGCCGCCGGCGATTCCTTCGGCGATTCCGTGTCCATAAGCGCCGATGGAACCACCGCCCTTGTCGGCGCGGGCTACGCGACGATTGGCGGCCGACTCAACCAGGGCGCCGCTTATGTTTTCGGCAAGTCGGGGGCGAACTGGAGCCAGACGGCCAAACTCGTCGCGTCCGGCGGTTCCGTCAACGACACCTTCGGCAACTCGGTCGCCGCGAGTCTCGACGGCTCGACAATCATCATCGGCGCTCCCTCGTCCACTGTCGGGAGCACTCCCTTCCGGGGGACGGCGTTCGTCTTCTCCAATCCAAAGGCTCTCTCGATCACCGTCGATCCGAGCAGCCGGACGGTGACCGCGGGGGACTTCACGACCTTCACCGCCGCCGTGACGGGCGCCGCGAATGCTTCGGTCCAGTGGCAGGTCAGCGTGGGAGGAGGCGCCTGGACCAACATCCCCGGCGCGACGAACCCGTGGTACACGGTCACGGCCTCTCTGGCCAATTCGGGAAATCGCTACCGCGCCGTCTTCTCCAGCGGCGGACAGTCGGCGACGACCTCCTCGGCCCAACTCACGGTGGCCAAGGTCGGCGCGTTTCTGAAGATCTCCTCCAACGTCAACCCCCGGCGGCTCGGCGATCCGCTGAGCTTCACCGTCGACGCCGCCCCGGCCGTTCCCGGCGCCGGAGTTCCCGACGGCGGCCAGGTCAGCCTCAACATCGGCCCGGTCAACCTGACGGGAACCATGAGAAACGGCCGGGTCGTCTTCTCCTCGGTGCCGATCATCGGCCTGGGAAGCTACACGGTCACGGCCTCCTACAATGGGGCGAACGACCCGATCTTCGGCTCGGCGACGGCGACCATGACCCAGGTGATCACCCGAGGGACGACGACGATGACCGGCGACGTCCCGACCCACGCGTCGGTTGGCCAACCGGTGACGCTCAAGGCGGTGCTCGCCTTCGCGGGCAACGATATTCCTCCCGACGGCGGCGTGGTGATCAACGACGGCGGTCAGCCGATCCGCTTCGAGCAGATTCGGTTCGAGGGCGGCCAATGGGTCGCCTCGTACACGACCAGCGCGCTCGCCCCCGGGAACCACTACATCCGGTTCATCTACCTCGGCTCGACGATGGCCGAGCCCTCCCGAACCGAACAGATTTACCACCTGGTGGTCGGAGGAGCCGGCGGAAATAGCGCCACTCCCTTCTCCCCCTTGGCGGCCGCGGCGCCGGCCCCGAAGACCATCGCCGTCGCGCCGCCGAATCTGGCCGGAGCGGTCGCCGCGCTCGCGATCGAAGAGGCGTCCAGCCGAAAGCCCGACAGCCCGTTCGCGCCCCAAAACGGCGAGGCGGCCAAGGCCTCGGCGCTCGCCCTCCCCAGCGCGTTGACCGCGCGGCGGCTTCAACAGCGGCACGCCGTCGCCTACAAGGCGTTCTGAATAAAGGACTCGCTCGTCAAGCGGCGTGGTCGGATCGGCCACGTCGCTTTTTTCGCTCGTTCGTTATTGAGCCCAGGCTGAGCCGATGGGGGCGAGGTCTCGGCCGGATTCTTCGTTGACGCCGAATCCCAGGCTGATCAGGTTGTCGATAATCCGGCCGTAGTATGCCGCCGCGTCGTGGCGAGCGGGGTCGCCCGGTTGATTGAACCAGTTCAACTGTTGCAGGTGATCCAGCGGCCAGGGGCTCAAGGGCTTTCCGAAGGCGATGGCCGAGTTGGTGGGAACCAGGCCGTCGTTATTGCCCTCCATCTCCTGGAGCGCTTCGTGAAGTCGGCGCAAGGGCCAGGAGACATCCAGAGGCGCCGGTTCGCCGGCCACGCTGAAACAGGGGAGGTCGCCTGGCGTTGGGTGAAGCCGGTGAAACCGCCGCGCCTCCAGGCGGGTTACGTTCAAAAATCCCCGGTGGTCGATGCCCAGCGCGTTGAGTAGCCGGTAGATTCGCCCGACCCGCAGCTTCGCGAAGTCGGCGATGATCGTGCCGAGGTGGGGCGTGGCGACCGTCGTTAGGCTGAGGATCCGGTCGCGCCAGCCCGGCTCGTCGAGCAGCCTGCGCGCGTCGAGTCCTCCCATGCTGTGGCCGATGATGTGCACCGGCTCGTCGGGGAAATACGTCTGGATGCGATAGCCCAGCCGCCGCGCGCGGAAGTCGATCGAGGCGATCGGATGGACCCGCGAGACCAAAACCCGGTTCCCCGCTTCTCGGAGGGCTTCGGGGATTCCCCGAAAGTAAGTGGTTAGGGTCAGGGGGCCGAATCCGATCCTCGAAAACCCGAACAGCCCGTGCGCCAGCACGATGGGAGCTTGCAGCCGCCCAATCATGACGGAATCAATCTCAAAAAGTCCCGGCGACGGCGATGTTGAGTCCAAGTGAAGCATCGCGCCGCGTGATGTCAGCACATTCGTTGCTCTCCGCTATATTGTAAGAGACGAATCAACCTGGCGACGCGGGAACTCCCTTCTTCGTTTTATCTCAAGTTCGGTTTTCCGGGAATGGAGCGGTCGCGCCTCTTGCGCCGTTGCTTGGAGGAAACGGCTCGCCCACGCGCGGCGTCGGGATTTTTCTTCGAATCCACAAAAAAGCGGGATTGAGAACCCCGCGGCCCGCACATTGAAGGTGTGGGCCGACCGTTGAAGGTTTGGAGGAGAAGGCTTGTGGGGCGCCATTCGGGAAACGCCGTCGGCGACCTGACGCGGCTGCTGCGCTGGGGGACGGCGACGGGAGACAACGACGATCGGCTCTTGGAGCGGTTCCTCGCCGACGGCGACGAATCGGCCTTCGCCGGGCTCGTGGCGCGCCATGGGCCGATGGTCCTCGGAGTCTGCCGGCGCGTCCTCCGCGATGGACATGACGTGGAGGATGCGTTTCAGGCGACGTTCCTGATCCTGGCCCGCAACGCGCGGACGATCCGCCGGAGCGAGCGCGTCGGCCCCTGGCTGCACGGGGTCGCGCGCCGGGTCGCGGTTCGGGCGCGGAGCAACGCCGCCCGGAGGCTCGTCCGCGAGCGGATCGGGATCGACGCGGAGCCCTCGGGCGATGCGTCATCCTCACGCGATCCCGAGCGGGTCGAGCTTCGGGAGATCCTCGACGAGGAGCTAAACGGCCTGCCGGAACGGCTCCGCGCCCCGCTGGTCCTCTGTTATCTCGAAGGTCTGACTCACGATCAGGCCGCCTCGCGGTTGAGCCAGCCGGTCGGCACGATCCGCAGCCGGCTGTCCCGCGGTCGCGAGCGTCTTCGGGTCCGCCTGGTCCGTCGGGGCGTCCGGGCCGACGACGTGGTCCTGGGATCGGCGGCCGCTCTTGAGTCGGTCTCCCCGGCGCTCCTGGAGACGACCGTCCGCTCGGCCTTGGAATTCGCCGCTTCCCAAACTGGAGCCTCGGCCCTGGCCTCCGCCGGATCCATCGCGCTCGCCAAAGGGGTTCTCGACGCCATGATGATCTCAAAACTAACCCTCACCGCCGCCTGCGCCCTGGGGCTCGTTCTGACCGCCGGCGGCCTGAGCGGCTACGCCTTCCAGCAAGATCCCGGAACGGAGCAAGCCGAGCCCGAGGCCGCCAACGACGCGCCGAAGGATGATTCGAACGCCTTTTCCGCGATGAGGTCGCGGCTGGATAAGATTGATCGCGTGCTGGCGGACCTCGACCGTCGGCGGGGGGAGGAGAACAAAATGATCCTCTCGGCCCACGAGCAGTTGAGCGAACTGCGTTCGCAATTGGAACGGGCGGCCAAGTCGGCCGAACCGGAAGCCGCGCAGCCTCCCGATCGACCGGCCACCGCGGCTAGCGACGAGAACCGCCCCCGTTATCACGACCCCATGCAGCCCATCGTGATCCCTTCCGAGGACGGCCACGTTGTGACCGTGTTCGTGATTTCCGGTGGCGGGCGACTGGGAGAAGGGCTTGCAGGGGAGAGAACAGAAGAAGAGACGCCCACCTTCTCGGTTCGACTTGCCGAAGCGGGCTCCCCCCCACTCAAGGTTCTGCTTCGCACCCATCCTCGTATGAGCGGCCCCGTTGCTCTGGAGTTGCGAGGTAAGGGGATTCGGCGAATCGCGACCTTCCGCGTGATGGGTCGGGGCGGACGAAAATTGGGCGATTCTGTGGTGTGGGACCGCGGCTGGAGCGTTCAAGAGTTGCGCGAGCCCGTGGCGGAGGCGCAGCCCGTGTTTAGCACGTTCAACGGCGGCACGGTGGCCTACGTTTTGGGCCGTTGGATCTACGTGTACAGCTTCATGGTGGATCGATGGAGCGTTCTGGAACTCCCCGAGGGGGCCAGGCCGGAACCTCCGAAGGAGGACTTCACCGGCCTCGTCCTGGAGTACGAGGGAATCGTGTATTCCTACACCGGCTTGGCGGGCGACGGTTGGTCCAAATTCGACACGCGGAACGTTCCCGAGGAAGAAAAGTCGGAGGAATGATCAGGCATAACTAAATAATGGAGTTCGTCGGGGTATCGGCCTCCGCGTCCAGGCGTCCAGCCGCCCAATCGATGCCGGCGTTCTCGCGATCGCCGGCCACGGGCCGCCCGCTTGCCGCCCCACTCGAAGGGCGTTGGCGACCGATTTCAATGCTCGGCCACCGCCTCGAACCACGCCATGATCTGGTTGGGGGCGTCGGGCGTTTGCCCGTCCACCGCTCGATGCTTGAGAGTGCGTTGGAGGCTTTCGGCCATGTTCATCCATGATCCGCCCGGGCGGCCCGAACCGCGGACTCGACCTGGGACCGACCGATCCGAGCCAAGGCGGCGGCCTCCTCGGCGGTGAGCGGCCGGAGCGGATCCTTCTTGAGACGTGAAATCGCGGCCTCCTTTCATTAGAGACCTTCAAGCCATCCCTTCCTCAAGCATTCCGCGCGGGAGCAACGCAAATGATCCAGCGGCGAACGATCGCGTGGCGCGGGATCTCCACGGGAGGGCGAGGCTCCCGCCAAGCCGGTGCCATGCGTGGGGCTCGGCGGGAGCCTCGCCCTCCCGAATCAAGTCCTCCGAGGCCGACGCCACCCGATCGTTCGCCACTCTAGTAAGGCGGGCATTGCCCGCCGCGGGGAGAAGGCGTGTTTGCGGATACAGCGAGGCGCTAAGCCGCTCGGGGCTCGAGCGTCGCCGGCTCTTCCGATCGCGCCGCGGCGGTTTCACGGCCCAGGCGAAACCAGACGACCAAGCCGAAGGCCAGCAGGCCCAAACTGATGAGCTGCGAGATGGTCACGCCGGCGAAGAGGCCCGGGTCGTCGCCTCGTAAGATCTCGACCGGCCATCGGGTGATCGGGTAGGCGATCATCAACAGAGCCATCACCTCGCCGGGACGGCGGCGGAAGGGAGCGTACGCCAGCAGGCCCGCCAGGAGGATCAGGCCGGCGATGGAGGCGTAAAGCTGGGTCGGATGCACCGGGAGGGACCAGGGGGCGTCGAGGGGCAAAAGGCCCTGATCGACCTGAACGGCCCAGGCGTGCGAGTCGGCCGGGAAGCGAATGGCCCAGGGGACTTGGGCGATCGCTCCGTGGCAGCAGCCGTTGAAATGGCATCCCAGGCGGCCGAAGAAGACGCCGACCGCGAGCGCGGGGGCCACGGCGTCGGCCATCTTCAGAAACGGGAACGGGTGGCGACGGTGGTAAATCAGGGTCCCGGTCAGCCCCCCGATGATGCAGCCGTAGAAGATGTTTCCCCCCTCCCAGCTTCGGAAGAGGTCGATCGGCGAATGGATCGCCCCGGGGTTCGTGAGCACGAAGAGCGCGCGGGCGCCGATCACGCCGCCGAGGAAAAGCCAGGTGGCCAGTTCGTAGACGGCGTCGGTGTTCAGGCCGTCGCGGCGGGCCCGCCAGACCGTAATGGCCAGGGCCGAAACGCAGGCCAGAAACATCCCCACGCCGTAACTATGAACCTTGAGGCCCAAATACGGAACCTCGAACAAGATCGGCAACATAACCGCGTCCTTTCGGCTTGGGCCCGCCCGGGGGCCCAGGCTCAAAACCGGCGTGGCCGGATCAGAGCCTGGGCGGGGGCAGGATGCCAAGCGAAAGCGAACGCGGCAAGTCCAATCGGTTCCGGACGGGAGGCGAAGCTCAGTTGGCGTTCAGGACGACCAGGCCGGGAGTCTTGATCCGATCGCCGGCGCTCCAGTGACCTTGGGCGCGGTTGACCTCGTGATAGAGCGTGTCGCGCTCGATCGGCTTGCGGCCGGCCTCGGTAATGAGTCGGCGAATCTCGGCGACCGTCACCTCTTGCGGGGTCTCGGCGCCGGCCTCGTGATAGATCTTCTCGTGGACGACGGTCCCATCGATGTCGTCGGCCCCGAACGAGAGCGCCACCTGGGCGGTCTTGAGGCCCAGCATGATCCAGTACGCCTTGATGTGGGGGAAGTTGTCGAGCATCAGCCGGCTGATGGCCATCGTCTTCAGGTCCATCATGCCGGAGGGCTTGGGGATGTCGGACATCTCCGAGTTGTCCGGGTGGAAGGCCAAGGGGATGAACGTCTGGAATCCCCCGGTCTCATCTTGAAGCTCGCGGAGCCGGACGAGGTGGTCGATGCGGTGGACGGCCTTGTCGATGTGGCCGTAGAGCATGGTGGCGTTGGAGCGCAGGCCCAGACGGTGGGCCGTCCGGTGGACGTCGAGCCATTCCTCGGTCGACGCCTTGGCCCCGCAGATCTCCTCGCGGACCTCGGGATGGAAGATCTCGGCGCCGCCCCCGGGCAGGCTTCCGAGCCCGGCGTCGACCAGGCGCTTCAGGACCTCCTCGGTCGAGATCCGGGTGATCTTGGCGAAGAACTGGATCTCAACGGCCGTGTACGCCTTGACGTGGATCTCGGGGGCGGTCTCCTTGATCCAGCGGACGACGTCGACGTAGTAGTCGAGCTTCAGCTTGTGGTGAAGCCCCCCGACGATGTGCAGTTCGGTCGCGCCCCGGTCGGCGGCCTGCCGGGCTCGCTCGATGATCTGGTCGCGGTTCATGACGTACGCCCTGGGATCGTCGAGATCGGCCCGGAAGGCGCAGAAGTCGCAGGTGTAGACGCAGACGTTGGTGGGGTTGATGTGCGTGTTGACGTTGTAGAAGCCGAGATCGCCGTTCTTCCGCTCGCGAACGAGATTGGCCAGCGAGCCGAGCTCGAACAGGTCTCGCGACGCCTCAAGCGCCAGGCCGTCCTCGAAATCGAGCCGTTGGCCGGCCTCCACCTTCTCGCGAATCACCTTCAGCCGAGCGTCGTTGGCCATGCCGTCACCACTCCTCTCTGAGTCGCAAACCGAAAACACGCCTATCCAAACGCGGGCGTTTTTCGAATTCTAGTTCCGTTTTTGGATCGCGCCAACTCGCGCCGGAAAGTTGGCGCCGCGCGTCGCGATTCCGCTTCAATAAGCCAGGTCCGCCAAGGCGAAGCCCAGAAGTCCCACGCTGATGACGACGTTGACGTGAAAGAAGGCCAGATTCACCCGGTCCAGGTCGTCGGGACGCACCAGCGAGTGCTCGTAGATCAGCAGAAGGGCGGCCGCGCCAACGCCCAGGAAATAAATGGTTCCGAGCGGATGCGCCAGCCCGACCCCCACCAGCGCGACGACCATCAGGGCATGGCAAACCGCCGCGGCCCGCAAGGCGCCGGCGACGCCGAGCCGGCTGGGAACGCTTTTCAGTCCCGCCTCTCGATCAAAATCGGCGTCCTGGCAGGCGTAGATGATGTCGAAGCCCGACACCCAGAAGAAGACGGCCAGACCCAGCAAAACGGGGGACCACGCGATGTCTCCTCGAAGCGCGATCCAGGCCGCGATGGGCGTGAGACTCAGCGAGGCCCCCAGCCAAAAATGGGCCAGGCTGGTGAACCGCTTCGCGTACGAATACCCCAGCAGCCAAAGCAGGATCGGAATCGAAAGCCGGAGCGGCCAGGGGTTCGGCAGAAAGATCAACGTCGAGGCGACGAACCCCCCGGCGCAGATCGCGGTGAAAAGCGTCACGGCCATCGGCGAGAGCCGGCCAGCGGGCAGGTGGCGCGTGGCCGTGCGGGGGTTCTGGGCGTCGTAGACCCGATCGACCAAACGGTTGAAGGCCATCGCCGCCGAGCGCGCCGTGGCCATGCAGAGAAGGATCCCCAGCCAGTCGCGCGGCCGGCCCTCAAGACCGCGCGGTCCCCAGGCCGCCAGCACCGCGCCGAAGAGGGCGAAGGGGAGGGCGAACAGCGTGTGGCTGAACCGCACCAACTCCAAATAATCGCGCACATGACGACGAGCCATCGACATGGATTTTAATAAGCCTCCATCAATCGGCCGCGCTCGCTTTGGCGGCGGCGGCTTGATCCTTTTGGGCGTGATCGACGTGAAAAACCCGGGTGACCACCCAATCGCCAACCGCTGGAAACATCCAGGCGAGCGCGCCCAGAATTCGAAATGGCCAAACCAGGCGCCGCCTGACCGACAGCCGCCGTCGAGGGCGATCGAGCAAATCGACGACGCGCCCGGCAACCTCCTCCACTTCGGCCGTCATCCAGGCCGAGGGGGTCTCGACGACCGAATGGGCCTTGTCCCCCTGGGCGACGCGGCCCCGCATGGCCTTGGAAAAATCGGTGGAGATCGGTCCCGGCTCGATCAGGCAGACCGTCACGCCCCGGCTTTGCAGTTCTCTTCGGAGCGCGTCGTTCCAGTAGGCGATTCCGGCCTTCGTCGCCCCGTAAGCCCCCAGAGCCGAGTTCGCCACGCAGGTGATCGCCGAGCCGATGTTGAGGATCATCCCGCGACGTTCGGTTAAAGAGGGAAGCAGAAGCCTCGTCAAGAGCAGGGGGGCCGTGAAGTTCACCGCGATTTGTTGTTTCACATCCTCGACCGGCGCGTCGGCGAACAAGGTGGGCAGGCCGAGCCCCGCGTTGTTAATCAGCGCGTCCACGCCTCCGAAACGCTCGATCGCCTCGCGGGCCACCCGGGCGGGCGACTCGACCTCTCCCAGATCGGCCGCGATCGTCAGGACCTCCAGGCCGGGGGCGTCGCGCCGTAGTTCGTCGGCCAAGGCCTCCAGGCGATCCCCCCGCCGCGCGACCAAGATCAAGGCGGACGCCTTGCGACGGCGGACGACTTCACGCGCCAGGGTCGCTCCCAGCCCGGCCGAGGCGCCGGTGATGAGGATGGTTCGTTTTTCGAGGGGCGATGAAGACGGTTTTCTCATGGCTTCACGCCTCCCTCGTCCTCGCCCCAGCGGGGAATCTGGCGGTTGGGGATCCCAAGCTGGTCGCAGATTCGGCCGACAATGAAGGCCACCATGTCGTCGAGCCCCTTGGGGCGATGATACCAGGCGGGCGCGGCCGGCAGAACGACGGCGCCGGCGCGGGTTGCTTGGACCATGTTCTCCAAGTGGATCAGGCTGAGCGGCGTCTCGCGCGGAACCAGGATCAGCTTCCGACGCTCCTTCAGGTGAACGTCGGCGGCGCGGGTGATCAGGTTCGTCGTGACGCCGTGGGCGATTGAGCCCAGCGTGCTCATGCTGCACGGAACGATCACCATCCCGGCCGTGAGAAACGAGCCGCTGGCGATCCCGGCCGAATAGTCCAGGTAATGATGGTGGAGAAGGCGCCCCGGCCGAATGTCGCCAAGGAACGAGGGATCAAAGTCGTCGAGCGAAGGCGACAAGCCGATCTCGGCGCGCATCACCTCGACCGCGCTGGGGCTCATCGTCAGATGAACCGTTCGGCCGAGCTTCAGGAGAGTCGACAACAGCGCCAGGGCGTAGGGACTGCCGCTGGCTCCGGTCAGGGCCACGACCAAACCGGGCTCGGGCGGCTCGTCGCTTTGGGAAGAGTCGTCCACGATCACGCTCCCGCCGGTCGGACGGGCTTCGTCCCGACGTAGAGGGTCGCGACGCCGAAGGTCAGCGGATGCATCGTCAGGTGGACCAACCCCCGCGAGCCGAGCAGGTCGAGCAGGTCTTGGCCGTCGGGAAAGTCGAGGACGGTTCGAGGAAGGTAGTGATAGGCGTCGTCCTGGTTGGGGGCGATGGCCTGGCCGATCCTCGGCAAGACCTTGCGGAAGAACCCGAGGTAGAGCGGGCCGAGGATTCGTCCTCGGGGCCTGGAGAACTCCAAAATCGCCACCTTGCCGCCGGGGCGGGCCACTCGGATCATCTCGTCGATCCCGGCCACGGTGTCGCGGACGTTGCGGAGGCCGAAGGCCACGCTCACCACGCCGAACGTGTCGCTGGCCGCGGGAAGATGCTGGGCGTCTCCCTCGATTAGGGTCACGCGATCCCCGGCGGCGGCCTTCTCGATCTTGCGATGACCGACCAGAAGCATCTCGCGGCAGAAGTCGACGCCGACGACCGGCGAAGCCCCCCGCGCCGCCTTATCGTAAGCCAACGCCAAATCGGCGGTCCCCGTGCAACAGTCAAGGACCGGGACGCCCGGCTCGGGAGGAACCGCGCGGGTCGCGAACCGTCGCCACGAACGATCGATGTTCAGGCTCAACAAGTGGTTGAGCAGGTCGTACCGCCGGGCGATCGACGCGAACATCCTGCGCACGCGCTCGTTCGACTTGTCTTCGGCGGGCGGGGCGGTTTCGGTCGTCGCGGGCTCTATGATGGGCACGGAGGGAGTCATCCGATCGTGGCTGCGGCGGGTTTGGGGCGAATCGTCTTCGACACCATTTTGCTTGTTGGGACCCCATCCGGCAAGTCCCACGAGGGCGGCCCCGGGGGACCGCGCCGACAAGGTCCGGATTTCCGCGAATCAGACGCGATCGACCATTCAAGGAGGCGGATCGCCCTCCCAGCCCAATTCGCGAGCCGTCAAGGGGTCGACGCGAAGCTGTTCGAGCCGGTCGTAATCGAGCCGCATGATGTCGCGATGGGTGACGGCGCCGGGAGCGAAGGACTCGAGCGGCGTTCCGTACTTGTCCGACGCGCCGAAGAGGTGGAGGATCTCGTGGGCCAGGGTCGCGGCGTCGGGAACCGGGGGCCTGGAGATCGGCTCGGTGAAGCTCGCCTCGCGGGCGAAGCAGAGCGCCAGCGAGGCCCCTTCCAGCTCGGTCAGGTCGAGCGGCACCGCCATCGAGCGCCCCGCCTGTCGAACGTGAAGCAGCCAAACGGGAGTTGAGTCGGGAAGCCGCGCGCGGATCTCCTGAACGAAATCGACGGCGTCGTGAAAGCCAAGCTCCGCGGCGGCCCGGCTCATCAGAGTCAAGGCGCGCACCGCGCTTCCCTGCTCATACGGGCCAAAGTCCACCCCCTCCCGCTCGAAGCCGATCGCCACGTCGGGCGTGGCCTCGCCTTCGACGCTGAAGTAAACGTCGGCCACTCCGACCCCAACCTCCACGCCGTAACGGCCGGCCTGCTTCTCCATCCAACGCGCCGCGCGCTCCAAGGCGTCGAGTTGCCGGGCGATTTCGGAGTCGGTCCACCATCGTCCGTCGGCGCCGACGAACATCGAAACCAAGACGACCCGGCCTCGCAGCGGCGGCGACGCTGTTTTCGTCCACGGCATCGCCGGCCGGTCGGCCGTCGCCTCGTCCCGCGAGAAAGGGCCCACGAAACGGGCTCGCCTCGGATCGCGAAGGTTCGGCTCTTTCGGCTCCAGCGACAACGGGATGATTCCCGCCGGCGGATTGTCGATCCGCGCCGCGCGGCGGGGGGCCGAGGGCGCCTTGGACCGTCGATTCCCCCGGACGATCATTCGAGCGACCTCCACGGTCAGAACCACGAGCCCCAAGCCGACGATCGCCAGCCAGACCTCCAGTCCAGCCACCCCGCTCGCGGCCCAAAGTCGGGCGAAATCAAGATCCGGCGACGCGCGAACAAGCGGCTCCAGCGCGGCCATTTTCGGCCTCCAGGTTTGATGATGTTCGGGGCGATCGCGCAAATCGCCATTTGAAGACTCGCTCCAATGAGGTATCTATCGTGTCTCAAGAAGCCTCGCCAGATCCAGGAGGGACGGCGGATTATGGAAGCATGGAAGCGACGCGGGTTGGGGTTGCCACTTCTCTTGACGGTCCTCGTCGGCTGTCAAAAGTCCGCGCCCATCGACCCCCCGCCGGGTGTCCGGCAAACGCTGGACGCCGTCGGACTCCGGCTCAGCCAACTGAAATCCGAGCGCGAACTGACCGCCGCGGCGACGCGCGAGCCCCAACTCCTCGCCTGGCTGGATCAGTCGGAACGCTTCGCCCTGGGGCGAAACTCCGTCCGCTTCCAGGTGGACGAGCCGGTCATGGTGGCGGTCGCCTCCTTGGAGGGATCGTCGCCGTTTTGGATTGAGGACCAGGGATTTCGGCCCACCGAGATCACCCTCCAGACCGATGACGGCGAGTGGAGGGTCCATCGCAAGACTTTTCCTCCGGGGTGGGTCGGCCTGGGCGTCAACAGCCTGGACCGAACCGCCCAGTCGCATTACGTGGCCTTCGTCCGCGCAGCGCCCGGCCACGCGGAGCTTGATGTCGACGCGCTTCGGATCGTCCCGGACGCGGGCGCTTCTTGGACGAAGTTGATCGCGAGGGACGGCGTCAGCGCGTCGAGCGACCGCTTCCGCCCGTTCCAAACGCTGCCGAAGCAACTCGAAGGGGCGATTCTGCTTCAGCCGGCGCACGACCGGCGGCACGACGCCCTGTTGACCCGAGGAAGGGTTTGGAAGTCCCACGCCGTCTCGGGGCCTCAGCCCGATCAAGCGGTCATCAGCTTTCTCGACGACCCCGCCCGGCAACTCGCCTGGACCTGGAGGACGTCGCCCTGGGTCGAGCGGAGCGCCGTTCGGATCATCCAGGCCGGGTATGAAGTTCCCGAAAGCGGTCCGGACGTTGACTTCGATCCTGACGGCGTTCGGATCGTCCAAGGGGAATCGACGCTCATTCGATCCGATGGGCTGCTCAACGATCCGGTGATTCGCCGACACTCGGTCATCATCGACGACCTTCAGCCCGACACGATGTATTATTACTCCATCGGCGACGATTCCAGAAACACCTGGGGGCCCTGGCGAACGGTGAAGACCGGACCCGAGCGGCCCCGACGGCTTGAGTTCCTGTACCTCGGCGACGCTCAGACCGGGTTCGAGGAGTGGGGCAAACTGCTCAACGGGGCGTTCCGGCGACATCCCGGAATGGACTTCATCCTGCTGGCCGGCGATCTGGTTGACCGAGGCAACGAACGGACCAACTGGGACCACTTCTTCCTCCGCGCCGCGCCGGTTTTCGATCGCGTCCCCCTGATGCCCGCGGTCGGCAATCACGAATATCTCGACCAGGGTCCGAAACTTTTCAGCGCCTTTTTCCGGCTCCCCGCCAACGGCCCGGCCGACGTCGCGCCGGGGCTCGTCTATCATTTTGAGTATGGAAGCGCGTTCTTCGCGATCCTCGACGGCACCGCGGCCGTCACCAGCCCGACTCAGGCCCAAAAACAAGCGGAGTGGCTCGACCAAGCCCTCTCCGAAACGCGGGCGGAATGGAAATTCGTGGTCGTTCACCACGCGATTTATCCCTCGCATCCCAAACGCGACAACCCGTTGATCCGCGAGCATTGGGTGCCGATCATCGACAAGCATCACGTCGACATGGTCTTGCAGGGGCACGACCACGCCTACCTTCGCACGCCTCCCATGAAGAACAACCAGCCCGTTTCCTCGTCGGCGGAGGGAACGACCTACGTGGTCGCCGTCTCGGGAGACAAGTTCGTCGGCCAAGACCCGCGCGACTACATCGAAGTCGGCATGACCGCGACTTCAACCTATCAGACCATCGAAATCGACGAGATCGCTCACCGGTTGACCTATCGCGCCTGGACCCCCGCCGGAAAGCTGGTCGACTCGCTCGTTATCGACAAATCCGCCCCCGACGAGACCCAGCCGATCGCGGGGCGGTAGGGCGGTGGACGATCCCCCGCTCTCATGTGTAGGGGCGGCCCTCATGGCCGCCCTCCGGCGACCGGCATGGGACGCGCGCCCCGCAAGGGGCGGCCACGGCGAGCCGCCCCTACAACGCCGGGGCGCGACGCGACTGCCGACATCTCTCGGTCGAAAAGCTGAGAAAGACCTGATCCACCCGCTTAGAAAATCCGCTCGATCCAGCCCAGCAGCCAGGGGAACCTGGGAACCACCGCCGAGTGGAAATAGGCGACCGAACAGATTGCGACCCAGGTCAGGACGATCCAGCCGACGATGTCGCGCGGAGGCGCCGATTCGTGGGTTCTCTCGCTCATGGGAGGCTCCTAGCCGCGGTCGCCGGCGCCGATTGGGAAACGAGTTCGGGGCTCGCTTCGTTGGAATGAGTCGTCGAAAACGCGCGCCGGGTTCGCGTCCACCAACGGAGCGACGAGCGGTGGACGCGCTCGGGGTCCAGGCCGGTCATGCACGGGTGGCCTTCGAGCGGGCACGTCTTCTGATGACAGGGACTACAAGAGACGCGCTTTCGTAAAACGAGGGAGCGTCTCGACCAGGGCCGCCATTGGCGGTGATTGTTGGTTCCGCTGAAGAGAACCACCGAAGTCGTTCGGGTCGACGCCGCCAGGTGGGCCGGGCCGGAATCCGCGCCGATGTACAGATCGGCGAGTTCGAGCAGAGCCGTCGTCCGAGTCACGCTCAGCCGCCCCGACAAATCCAAGAACCGCTCGTGGGGCTCCAGGATTCGGGACAGGGGCGGATCCTCCTTCCCGCCGACGACGACGACCCGCCAGCCATCCATCAAGAACTTCTCGATCAGGGTTTTCCAATGCCGCCTCGGCCATCGCTTCGCGGCCATTCCGGCTCCCGAATGCACGACCAAGAGCGGCGGATCGGCGTGGGGACCGTCACCGCGCGTCCAGTCCGCGGCGTTGTATTCTTCCGAAGACGTTGACGGGTGCTCGGGTTCGAGCCAGTCGCCCTCGTCGGCCGCGAGCGTCTTCGCGGAGGAGACGGCGAGTTCCCGCCGTCGCGGGCTCCGTTGGCGACGGGCTTCGCTCAACTCGTTGGCGACGGCGATTCGATCCTCGTCCCGAACATGAACGAGGGTCGGCGTCGTGAGGTCGGGCTCGATTCCCAGGGGCTCCAGCAGGGCCAGACGCGAGCGGACCTCGTGCCGCCCGGCGGTCCAGTCGGCGACGTCGGTGAGCAGGAACGCTCCTCCTCCCATCGCGAACCCAACGCGTCGGGAGACGCCTCCCAGGGCCAAAACCAGAATCGAGAGCACATCGCCTCGAACGTCGATCCCCAGATCGTAGCGCGCGGCCCTCAGCGACCGTCCCAGCCGCCAGACCTCGCGGGCGAGTCCCCGGCGCGAGGGGCTCCGCTCGAACCAGGTCCGCTCGGCGATCCGAACGTGGTCGACGAGCGGATTGGCTTCGAAGACCTCGTGATTGGTCGGCGAGGCCAGAACGTCGATCGACGCCGCGGGATAGGCCGCTCGAAGCTGGGTGATCAGCGGTGACGTAAGCACCGCGTCGCCGAGGTGGTCGAGCTGGACGATCAAGATCCTTCGCGGCGGAGCGACGAGCCGGGACGGCCGGAACCATCGCCAAATCGGCGCGGCCAGGTCTCCCGCCAAGTCGAACGCGCGGACCAGGATCCTCCACCGCCACTTGCTGTAGCGGTAGCGTTTGGAGGGCGCGGGGTTGGAGTTAGCTGGCGACCTGGTCATACGCCTCCGCCGTTTTCTGGGCAACGTGGTCCCAAAGGTAATTCGAGGCGATCCGCCCCGCGAGACCGGGCGCGGGTCCCTCGCGCCAGGCTTTGGAGATGGCGGAGGTTATCTCTTCGGGGCGATTCGGTCGAGCGTAAATGGCGTAATCGCCGAAATACGAACGGGTTGACCCGTGGGGCGTCACTACCACCGCGGCTCCGGCCAAGGCGGCCTCCAGCGCCGAGAGCCCCGGCGTCTCAAACCAACTGCAGAGCGCGAAGACGCGGGCCGCCGCGTAGGCCGACACCAAAAGCGGATCCTGGTGGTCGCGAGGCTCCAGCCAGACGACCCGCTCTCCGCCCTCGCGCCGACAAAGCCGCTCGTAGTCCTCGAACCGCGGCGGCGCCTCGCCGACGATCACCAGCGGAAGCCCCAGCCGCCTCGCCGCTCGGATCACCCCCAGAGGGTTCTTCCGGGGCTCGATCCGACCGACGAACAAGACGAACTCGAATTCGCCGACGTGCTCGTGAAACAGGTCGGGAGTCGACCAGCCGAAGTCCGGCAAAACCCCGTTGGGAACGATGGAGAACCGCGCCGGGGCGACGCCAAAGAGCCTCGCGAGTTGGTGGGCCTCGGCGTCGGAGTTGGGCAGGATCCGATCGGCCATCCGCAGGAGCGTCCGCCGCCAGCTTGGCAGCCCCGGAACGACCCGACGCAGCGACCAGGCCCCCAACGCCCTCAGCTTGCGCGTTGTGGTCGGTTCAAGCGCCCAGAGGGCGAGGGGCTCGTACCAGCAGATCGGCGACAGGACGACCGGCACGCCGCGCGACCGAGCGAGCGTCGCCAGCTCCAGCCCCTCGCGCGACATGCCGAAGAGGTGAAGCGCCCTCGCGTGGTCGAGCCGATCGGTCCAGGGCGAAAACAGGCGGACGGGCACGTCCAACGCTTCGAGATGTCGGCCCGTCTGCACCAGTTGATTCTCGCCCCCGCCCGGCGACTGGAAGGCGAAGGAGGGCGCGTGGAGAAACACCGACCCGGCCGGGAAGGGCCCTTGCGAGCGCGAGGCGAGCCAGGCCGCCGTCGACAGCTCGGAGTCGGACGTTTCGAGAAATCGACCATCCATCAACCAATCCCCGTCCGCTCAAATTTCCACCGCCGCAGACTTTTCTTCACCCGATCCGCGAGCGAGCGGCCGGGAATCTCGTCGATCGGCGTCACCAGCTCCCAGTCGATCGCCTCGCGAACGAACCGTTTCAAGCTCGGCGGTCCCTCATCGATCGACGGCGGGTGAACCACCCGATCATCGAGCGCCTGGCGCTTCTCGAACGCGAGGTCTCGCATCGAGAGAAGCGTCCGCGATCCGGCGAGCGGAATCGAGCACGAGAACTCGCCCCGTTGGATCTCAAGGGCCAACGGATAATCCGCGCTCCACTCGTCGAACTGAACCTCCATCCGACCCTCGCCGCGGGGGACGACCCGCCACGTTCGTTCGGCCCGCCACCGCCACCAGTGCGCCATCTCGGTCAAGGTGGTTCGCCAGACGAACTCGCGCGGCTTCAACACGCGCGCCAGGGCCCGGAAAACCTCGGGCATTCGACCAAGCCGGCGCTCCGGGTGGCCGTAGACGAAGGCCGGCTCGCCGGCGGCGAGCTTCGCTTCGACGACCCTCGCGAGGTGATTCGCCACGGAGCGGCCGCTCGTGGCGCCGGCGTCGAGAAACAGGCCCTCGCAGATCGGATGAACCGGCACCTGCAGGATCTTGGAGAATCGACCATTTTTCCAGGGGAAGAACGGAAGATCGTCGTAACCGAGCTGAAAGTCGGACGAGTAGAGATAGCCCAGCGACTCCAAGGCGTCGTCGAGCGAGGCGTTCCAGCGGCCGTGAGGCGCGGCGAAGCCCTCGACGTGGAAGCCCAGGTCGCGCAAGATCCGATCGGCGCGCTCCAGATTTTTGAGGTTGGCCTCTCCGTCGCGGTAAACGTGGTGGAAATGCCCGTGCGACTGCGCGTCGCGCGACCTCAGATCGTCGATCGCCTCGGGCTGATCCTGGTAGGCGCTCGTGTTGACGAAGTGCGTGCAGCAATCACCCAGCGCGTCGCGGGAGAGGGCGAACCGGCGGTAGTCTTCGGGCGCGTTCTCGTCGAGGTCGACCCTCAGGTTGAACGCCGACCGATACGGGTGGGGGAAGGGGGCCAGCCGCATCCAGACTCCGCCCCGCGACAGGACCGCGTCGCGAAGCTCGGCGATGAGGCGACGGCGGATCCAGGCCTTGGGGAACCGCGCCACGCGCTCGCGAAGCGGCCAACCGTCCACGTTCCAGGTGGAGCGGGCCGACGAGTCGTCGATCAGGGCCTCGAACGGGTCGCGCGGTTCTCCCTCGCGCAGGCCGTCAACATCGATGGCGACGTGCTCGGGCGCGAGCAGCCCGCGGACCTTCGCGGCCGATTCGCGGCGGCCGTCGAAGAGGACGAACCGAGCGCCCCGGAAGGCGAACGGATGGGCCTCGCGGACGACCTCAAAAGCGATTCCCTCTTGCGCCAGGATCAACTCCAGCCCGGGAGGCGTCCTCCAGAGCAACAAGGGCAGGGGGGCCGGCGACAGTCCGAAAATCTCAGACATCGGCGCCTCCATCGGCTCGGGCCGCCCACAAGGTCATCAAGCGCGCGGCGGGAACCGCGCGGAAGAGCCATCGCGCCTCTTCGGCCGGCGAGAGCAGATGGACCACTCGCGCCTCGTCGAAGAACCGCAACAGCTCCCGCCGGAACCCGCCCGGCCAAAACCAGTGTTCGCGAACCGATCCATCCGGGGGATACATCCAGAGCCCCCGGCGCTCGTCAATCTTCTTGACCAGGGCGCTTGGCAACCAGGGGCGCTGGGCGTTCCATGAGGCCAGGCTCTTGTCGATGACCACCAGCGTACCCCCGGGCGCCAGCGCGCGGCGGGCTTCGCCAAGGGCCTCTCGCCAAGTTCGAGGTTCCAGGTGTTCGAAGACCTCGACCGCCAAAACGGCGTCGAAGCTCGCCGAGCGAAACGGGAGGCGTCGGATGCTTCCGCGAACCCGGCCGATCCCCCTCGCCTCCGCGAGCATGGCCGAGGACAAGTCGATCCCGACGACCTTGGCCCCTCGCGCTTGGATCGCCCGGGCGAACCGCCCCTTGCCACAACCCAAATCCAGAACGCGCGAGCCGGCGACCGGGCCGAGGGCGTCGAGGATCCCTCGAAGCCGGTAGTCGTCGGGCTCGACCGCGGCCTTGAAACGGTCGTGGAGCGAGTCGAATCGAAACGCGACCTCCGCTTCGCGAGCCGAGATCATGCCGACGCCTCCATAAGAGCCAGTTCCCTCAGCTTCCACGTTCGGACGGCCGCCGAGACGCCGGACAGTCCGCAGAACATCAGACCCTCCAGCCCGTCTCGAAACCCTTGCTTGAGGACGTAGAGCTTCAGGAACAGCCAAACCGGCCTCAGCGTCAGGTCGCGGGTTCGAAACCGCCCGCCCGCCTGGTAAAGGTCGCGGGCCTCAAGCGTGGTGTAATGCTCGATCTTGCGGAGGAACACGCGGATGTCGGGAATCGTGTCGTGGTCGAGCGGATTCCGCATCCGGTCGATGGCTCCATCGAGCTTGACCGTTTCGTGAACCCGACCGATCCACGATCCACGATCGCGCCGAAACAGCCGAAGCGGCAAGTCTTGCCGCGTGCCGGAATGCCCGAACGGCCGGCCGAGAATCGCGCTTCGGATCGGGATCCGAAACCCCACGACATCGTTGTTTGGGCGGCTCAACGCTTGGGAGATTTCCAGGGCCAATTCGGGGGTGACGCGCTCGTCGGCGTCGATGGAGAGGATCCAATCTCCCGAAGCCGCCGCGAGCCCCGCGTTGCGCTGGGAGGCGAAATCGTCGAACGGGCGAACCATCACGACGTCGGCCAGGCGGCGGGCGACCCCCAGAGTGTCGTCTTCGCTGGCGGGATCAACGACCACGATCCGCTCGTGGGCGAAGCCGACCGATTCCAGGCAGCCCGGCAGGTTCGCCTCCTCATCGCGGGCGACGACCAGCGCGGTGATTTTCGGCTCAGACACGCGCCACCCCCTTCCGGGCGATTCCCGCCGCGGCTCTCAGGGGGAAATAGAGGGCGTACACCCAAAGCGCCGCGTCGAGCCGGCCAACCAGCGCCAGGACGATCCAGAGATGCCAGCGAAGGTCCGCGTGCCCCAGTGCGGCGCTGAGCCGGCGAATCGGCGCGACGAGCCTGGAAGGCCGCTCTCGCCCGCTTGGCGAACCGAACGAGGCCGCGTCTTTGGCTTTGGCCCTCTCCATCGAGGCGCCGGTCAGCGATTGGACGAAGAACATGTATTTGCCCGACGCGTAGAGCATTCCCAGCGCCAGCCAGTGGGCCGAGCCCGTTTGCTGGAACATCATCCAAGAGATCGCCGCGTGAAGCGCGAGGTCGGCCAGTTCGTCGAGCACCTCGTCGAGCCAGCGGCCGAACTCCGAGCGGGTTCCCTGAAGCCGGGCGAGTCGGCCGTCGGCCGTGTCGAGCACCAGCGCGGCGGCGAAGGCTCCGGCGACGATCGATCGGCTCAGCCAACCCGTTTCGCCGCAAGCCACCAAGGCGATCCCCAGGAACATCAGCGCGGCGGCGGCGAGCGTCACGGCGTTGGGGCGAACCCGGGTTGGAGCGAGCGCCCCGGCGATCCGCTCGGCGATCGGAAAGGCCCAGTGGCGGCCCAAGGGCTGGTAGGTCAACCGCCGGGTCAACTCCTGCTCGGCGGCTTCGAGCGCCTCGGGCCGGTCAAGCCGCCAGATCACGGCCGCCTCTGGTTCGCCTCCCCGGCGAAGGACTTTTCGCAAGCGTCGGGAGTCGTAAAGGCGGTCGGTTCGGAGGACCGCGAAGCCCTCGTCGAGATCGGCGGCGGTCAACTCGACCCGCCCTTCATCCGAGTCGGCCAACAGCGGCGCGAGTGTTTCGTGGTCGTCGGCAAGGCCGCGCACGGCCAAGGTTCGACCGGGGCCGATCGCCTCCAGAGCCTGTTCGACGAGGCGGGAGAGGATGGAACGGCCGAGCACGATCTCGGCGGCGAGGGGTCCCCCGGGGCCGCGCGGTCGGGCGTCGATCACCAGATTGAGAGTCGGAGAAGCCATGCCTCGCCTCCCTGCGAGTCCACTCCCGAAAGTCAACCCGCGCCGGTCGCGATTCCTTCGCGAGCCGTCGGGGCGTCCGACCACCTCACCAATCGAACCGTCGGAAAAACGCCTCTTGTCGCTCAACCCAGCCGGCTTGTCCCGGATGGAGCGCCCGACGCGCCTCCAGTACCTCCCTCAAACGTCCCAGAGCCTCCAGAAAAGCCCTCGCGAACGCCGTTTGACCACGCGCCAGCGAGCCGAGCAACCGCACCGGCAGCCAGCACAGATGACTCGCCAGCCTGGCCCCTCCAAGGTTCTTCCAGGCGAAGAACAACGAGTTGCGCGTCGCCAGCCCATCGCAGCGGGCGTCCCCCAGCTCCGGGGCGAACGTCCCAAACCCCTTGTGATACGCGACCGATTCGGGGACGTAATAGCCCCGTCCACCGGCCATCCAGGCGCGGAAGCCCAAGTCCAGGTCTTCGATCCGGCCGGGGAAATAGAGGGGATCGTAGCCGCCGATCTCGAGAAACCAGCGCCGATCGACCGCCAGAACGGGCCCGGCCGCGGCCGTCAGGTCGGCCTGATCCAAAACCGCCTCGTGGCCCGGAACCCGGCACATCCCTTGAACCAAGCCGAACCGCGAGCGGACCCGGGTTCGCATTCCCTCGTAGGTCGCGCCGTCGAAGGTCCAGCAAAGGGGAGCCGAGAAAAGCGCGTCCTTGTGCGTCTCGAATACGGAGAGCAGGGGCCCCACCGCGTCGGGGGCGAGCTTGACGTCGTTGTTCAAAAGCAGGACGACCGGCTCGTCGAGTTCGGCGAGAACCGAATTGAAGGAGGCGAGGCCGCGGTTGGGCCGATGAATCACCTGGACCTCGGGCCATTCCGCGGCGAGCCACTCGCGCGAGCCGTCGGCCGAGTCGTTGTCCACAACGGCGACGCCGCAAGCCGCGGGCGCTCGTCGGGCGGCCTCGACGATCGAGGGGAGGCACTCCTCCAGAAGCGCTCTCCCGTTGTAATTCAGCACCAGAATCCGGGCGCGTTCGATCGACAAGGGATCCATCCCCTGAGTCCGTCGGCTCGCGTGGTTGATCGTTGTGTGGAAAGGGGCCCGACCGGCGCGCGTCGGGCTCATTGCTGAGCGCACGATACGAATTGACGCGGATCTGGTCAAGATCGCGCTTTGGGCGAATTGTTCCGCTCGCGCCGCGGCGGACGGCTCAATCATCGCCGAGCAGCGGCACGTTCCAATAAGCGGCGCTGAGGAACCGCGTCCAACTGGCGATGCGAACCGTCGAGGCGTCGTACAGGGGTTTCCAGGACGGGCGGAAGGGGGCTCGGCGGAGCTTCATTCCGGCCTGCTCGGGAGTGCGGTTCGCCTTGCGCGAGTTGCAGGCCACGCAGGCGAGGACGCAGTTGTCCCAGGTCGTTTGGCCGCCGTGCGCCCGGGGAACGACGTGGTCGATCGTCAGCTCTTCGGTTCCGGGCCTTGCGCCGCAGTACTGGCAAGTCGCGTGGTCGCGCTTGAACAGGTTGCGGCGGCTGAAGGTCACGGCGTTCATCCGCGGGCGGTCATGGTGGGTGAGCGTCAACACCTCGGGCACGCGCAGGCGGAACCGGACGGTCCGGATGAAGGGCTCTCCCTCGCGGGGCGCGAGCTTGGCCCAATCGGACCAAGAATAAAGCTGATAATCGTCGGGGTCGACGACCTTCGCCGCCTCGTTCCAAAGCAAAATCAGCGACCGCGAGACCGGCGCGACGTGAACCGGCTGCCAGCTCCGGTTAAGGATCAGGGTGGGTCGTTGAAGCGAGCTTGCCCCCATGTTCGATTCTCTCCACCCACGGTTGTGCAACGAGGAGGACGAATCCGCGGCGATTCCAGTCGAGCCGGACCGAGGCCCGGTTCATCATACCAGATCGCCCGGGCCTTTCCGCAATCGCGATTCTTTCAAAATAGATGTACGAAGCGTGGGCGAGGTTTGATTGAAAGGGGGCTATCGGATTTTCGCTCGCCGCCTTAGATTGATCTCGGGGCGCCGCGCCGTGGGATTGGCCGCGGCGGGCGCCCCGTTGTCCTGGAGTCGAGCATGGGAATCAAGGCCGCGATCATCTCGATCGGCAGTGAGCTGGTCAGTGGAGAGAACCTCGACACCAACAGCCAGTGGTTGAGTCGTGAACTCGGCGCGCTGGGGATCCCGACGATCTTCCACGCCACGATCGGCGACGACCTGGACGACAACATCGCCATGTTCAAGGTCGCGTCGAAGCGGGCCGACCTCGTTCTGACGACCGGCGGTCTTGGGCCGACTCAGGACGATCTGACCCGCGACGCCCTGGCCCGCGCGGCGGGTGTTGAGCTGCGCGAGGATCCGGAATCGCTGGCGACGATCGCCGCGTTCTTCGAGCGTCGCAATCGGCCGATGACCGGGCGGAACCGGGTGCAGGCCTTGTTTCCCGAAGGCGCCGAGGCGTTGCCCAACCCGGTTGGAACCGCGCCGGGGATCTGGATGACCCTGGGACGCGCGGCGATCGCCTGCATGCCGGGGGTTCCCCACGAGATGCGGGTGATGTTCCGCGAACAAGTTGTTCCGAAGATTCGCCAAAGCCATTGGATTGAGCGCGTGATCGTCCATCGCAAGATCTCGTTGTTCGGCCGGGGCGAATCCGACATTGAGGCCGAAGCGCTCGACCTGACCGCGCGCGGCCATGTGCCGGAGGTCGGCATCACGGTTCACGAGGCGACGATCAGTTTCCGGATTCGGGGCGAGGGCATCACGCCCGAGGCCGCCTGGAGCCAGACGGAGGAGACCGCCGCCCTCATCCGCCGCCGGTTCGGCCCGCTGGTCTTGGGCGAAGGGACGACCGACGTGGCCGACGCCCTCGTCGCCGAACTCAACCGCGCCGGGGCGAAGCTCGCCACCGCCGAATCGTGCACCGGGGGGCTGATCGCCCACATGATCACCGCGATTCCCAACGTCAGCCCGTTCTATCCCGGCGGCGTCGTCAGCTACTCCAACGAGGCCAAGACGACGCTCTTGGACGTTCCGGCCGACCTGATCCGAGCCCACGGCGCGGTGAGCGCCGAGGTGGCCGCCGCGATGGCCCAGGGAGCCTTGAAGCGCTTTGGGGCCGACCTGGCCGTCAGCGCGACCGGGATCGCCGGCCCCGGGGGCGGAAGCGCCGAGAAGCCCGTCGGTCTCGTCTATTTGGGCCTCGCCACGCGCGAGGGCGTCGAGACCCGTCGGCTTGAGATCGGCGCCGAGCAACCCCGCGACATCATCCAGCGGCGATCCGCCAAGCAGGCCCTCAACTGGGTCCGTTTGACCCTTCGGGAATGGCCCGATCGAGCCCCGGCCGGTCGTTAGGTGGTACAATGCCATTGATTCGGGAGGGCGAGGCTCCCGCCGAGCCCCACGCCAAATCCCAGCTCGGCGGGAGCCTCGCCCTCCCTCCCCAAAGACCGGAATACGACACACCGCCGATGAAGCTCAAGCGACTGCCCGAGGATTTTCAGGTTGAGGAAGCGCACAACGTCGAGCCGACGCCGCGCGGACGATTCGCGTTCTACCGGCTCACCAAGACCGGCATGGGAACGATCGAGGCCGTCGAGGCGATCCGGAGGCGTTGGAACCTCTCGGCCCAAAGCATCAGCTACGGCGGCCTCAAGGATCGCCACGCCGTAACCGTGCAATATCTCACGATCCTGGGCGGCCCCGACCGCTCCATGCATCAGACGGGGTTCGACCTCGAGCCGATGGGAAGGCTCGAACGTCCCTACGGTCCCGAGTTTTTCTCGGGCAACCGCTTCGCGATCGTCCTGCGCGACATGGCCGCCGAGGCCGCCGCCGAGGCCGGCCGCCAACTTGAGGCGATGGCGCGCGACGGCCTGCCCAACTACTTCGACGACCAACGGTTCGGCTCGGTGGGCTTCTCCGGCGAGTTCATCGCCTTCTCCTGGCTCAAGGACGACCACGAGCGGGCCCTGTGGCTCGCCATGGCCGACCCGAACCCGTTCGACCGCTCGCAAACCAAGGCGCGGAAGACCATCATCCGGCGACACTGGGGAGACTGGGCCGAGGCCAAGGCGAAGCTCGACCGTTCATCCGAGCGGAGCATCATCACCTATCTCGTCGATCATCCGACCGATTTCAAAGGCGCCTTCGCCCGCCTCAAGCGCGATCTTCGGGGCCTCTATTTTTCGGCCTTTCAAAGCCACCTTTGGAATCTGGCGCTGGGCGCTTGGATCGAGCGCAACACCAGCCCCGAGCAACGCGCGATGGTGGAGCTGAAGCTCGGCGCCTTGCCGTTCCCCGTGAATCTCGACGAGGAGCGGCGAAGCGCGATCGCTTCGGTCGAGCTGCCCTTGCCGTCGTCGAGGGCCACCGTTCCGCCCGGCCCCGTGGCCGAGATCCTCGACGAGGCGCTCCGGCCCTTCGAGCTGACCTTGGCCGACATGCGCGTCAGGCGGTTGAAGGACGTCTTCTTCTCGAAGGGAACCCGCAAGACCCTGCTCGTTCCCGAGAAGGTTCAAACGGAGGTCTTCGATGATCCGCTTCACCGGGGCAAGAAGGCCATCCGACTCGGATTCGAATTGCCCAAGGGGGCCTACGCCACGATCCTCGTCAAGCGGATCACCGAGGCCACGGGAAACCACGGATGACGCCCGACATCCTCTACGAGGACAACCATTGCCTCGTCCTCAACAAGCCGGCCGGAATGCTCTCTCAGGGGGATGAGACGGGGGATCCCAGCCTCGTGTCCTGGACGACCGACTACTGGCGGGCTCGCTACAACAAGCCGGGAAACGTGTACGTGGGGCTGGTCCACCGACTCGATCGGCCCACGTCCGGCGTGGTTCTGCTGGCTCGGACGAGCAAGGCGGCGGGGAGACTCGCCGACCAGTTTCGCGCGGGGACAATTTCCAAACTCTACTGGGCGATCGTCGAGGGAGGGATCGACCAACCCGAGGGGGAATGGGTCGATTGGCTCGAAAAGGATCGTCGCGAAAATCGGGTTCGCGTCGTCGCCGAGGGCGGGGAGGGAAAGATCGCGAGGGTGGCCTACCGGGTCCTATCCGCCGGCGCGGGGACGACCAAACTCGCCTTGCGGCCGATCACCGGGCGGAGCCATCAGTTGCGAATCCAGTTGGCCGAACGGGGGCTGCCAATCGTGGGTGACCAAAAATACGGCGCCAAGCGGTTGTTGCGGGCTCTGGACGGCCATCGGCGCATCGCGCTTCACGCGCGCGAACTCGAATTCAAGCATCCGACGCGGGAGGAAGTGATTTCGGTTGTGGCCCCGGTCCAGGCAGACTGGCCCGAGTCTTCGCCAGAATGACGGGGAGCACTGAACGGCCGAAATAGGCGAGGGGAAACGTCAGCCCGGTCACGAACAAGGCCGCCGCGGGTCGCCAAGCTTCGGATAGGTTGCCGGTCGTGGTCTGGAGGATTTCGATGGCCGACGAGAGGCCACCCTCGACGGGCTCGCTCATGACCGTCGGCTTGGCCGGCGTTGCCGGCTCGGCCGGTTCGGAGGCGGGAGCGGCGGCGGGTGCGGGCGAATTGTCGGCGTTCGCGTTGGCGTCGGCGTCGGTGGTTCGGGGTGAGGCGGGCGTCGAGTAGGCGAGTTGCCGATCGACGGTCTCGCGGATCTCTCGCCAGGCTTCGGCGTCGGTCAGGCCGAGCTCCTCGGCCTCGCGGCGGGCGACATCCCATCCCACCTTGTCGTCGAGAACGCGATGGATGAACCACATGGCGCCGGCTCGGCTTCCGTCGTGGTCGAAGAAAAAGAGGGGGCGGGCGTCGTTGAGCGCCAACTCGGCCGAGAAGCGTTCGAAGTGCTCACGGTCGAGGTTCTCCAGGTCGGTCGGAAAGGAGACGTACCGGAGGCCGCGCTTGGCCGCCTCGCCGATAAACGACGCGTTGAATTCCGAGGTGTCTCGGAGGTCGAGAAGGGTCTTGTAGCCCTTCTCCGCCAACCAGCCGAGGCCAACGGTCGAGGGGGCGCTCCCGCCGGCGAGCTTTAGGTCGACGGCGACGAACCGATTAATGCCGAGAGCCGCGCTGGCGGCCGGCTCGATGTCGGGCGCGGGGAAATGGTCGGAATGCGGCGGGGGTTCGGGCTCCCGGCCCGAACGACCACTGGAGGAGTGGTCGTTGGCCGGGGCCGAGGTCGAGGCGGAATTGGAGGCCGGGACCGGGTCGGTCGAGGGGGACGCGGCCCCGGGCTGAGGTTTGATGGCGGCGGGGGCGACGGGCGGGCTGTCGCCGCGCTCCGTCACCTCCGGGGGAAGGTCCAACGGCGGCAAGTGATCGAGAACGCCGTCAAGATCGCTCGTCGCCGCCGTTCGGCTGAGCGGCTTGGCCGCCTCTCGCGCCGGCCGGACCTCCGGATCGGGGGTCGAAACCAGCGTGTGGGCGAGGTTCTCGCCGCGATTGGGGCTCGCGGCCGGCCGTTGCGCGTCGTGGCTCGAGGGTTGCCGAATCCCTGATCCCCGAGTCGTGGGGCTCGGACCCGGCTCGGCGCTGGGCAGGGGCTCCAAGCTCGTCGGGGCGTCGGGGCTGGCCGGCGCGACCGTCGAGGGAACCGGCGAGCCTTCGATGATCGGCGCGGTCGTCCCAAAGGGAACAGCCGGCGCGACCACTCCGATCGGTTCGGCGTACTCGATGGGAACGTCGGAAACGTAGCCCGATCCGCAGCAACCGAGGATGCGCTTGACCGGCTGCACAACCCTCGCCGTGGCGCGTCCCGCGATGCCGTATCGACTGAACGGGCCCGATTGACAGCCGGTCTGAAACAGAGCGCCGGCGATCAACAGCCCCAACGCGAGCGCGCGGACGGCCCGTCGCGTCTCCGGGCGGCCCCTGGTGACGCCCCGCTCGCGCATCCAGCTTAAGCTGAACATCTGATTAATCTCCCATATTGGTGTGCCCCGATGCGAAAAGAACCGCGCGACGCCTCGGCGGAGAAGTTCGTCGACGGGAAATCCCCACGTCACACGCGCGAAGAAATCGGCCGCTTCGCCGATTCCACGGACGACGTGACGCTTCGTTCTCCGCGGACGGACGCAGGCCCGGGCTTTGGGGAATGGAGGGCGCATCGGGATTGCTCAAGGATGCCGGTTCAGAAGGTCGAAAAGCAGTCGGACGCAACGAGGTCCGTCGCCGCGCCGGCGCTCTTGGAAACACTCGCCGACCACCGTCGTCCCAAAGACTCGGCGAAAACCTCAAGCGCCCGTCACGTGGTCCAATCGCCTCGGAGAAGCCGAAGCCGAAGCCGAAACCGCCTCGACAACCAGGATTGCTCCCAGCCGTCTGATGAAACGTAGCCGACAATCCCGGCGTTGCCAAAGAAACCCGGCCGCTTCTACAATGAGCGCGTAAGTCCATCTCGTTCAGTCGTTAAAGTTTCTCGGGATTGACATGACCTCTGGGCCGAATCCGCCATCGCGACCCGCTCCATCGGACGAGTCAACGCCTTCGTCAAGGTCTCGATTTCGGCTCCTCGCGCTGGTTGGCGTCGTCGCTCTGGGGATCCTGGGATGGGGGATCTTCGACCCGCCCTTCGTCGACGAATACGCCTACATCTCGCAAAGCTATTACGCCGACCTGCTGTTCGACGGAAAGACCAACGATCGGGCCTGGCTCGACTTCCCCGCCTACGACCTGGTTCCACTCCCCAAGTACGGGATCGGCCTGGCGCTTCGGGGGGCGGGCCGTTCCCGCCCGGGGCCCGAGGCCGCTCGGATGTGGTATCGCGACACGTCGAGCCAATTCGGGACCCCCCTGGATCTGACGATCGCGCGGATTCCATCGATCGCGCTGGGGGTGGTCGGCTGCGTGGCGTTGACCGCGCTGGGGGCTTTGGCTTTCGGCTGGCGCGTCGGCGTCGTCGCGGCGGGGCTCTTGATGGTGAATCCGCTGTATCGGCTGCACGCCCATCGCGCGATGTCGGAAGCCTCGTGCGAGGCGTTTTTGCTGATCGCGCTGGTGGTGGCGCTGGGATGCTGGCGGAAGACGGTCGGCGGCGAGAGGGGAGCGAAACGTCGAGCCTGGACGCTTCTGGGTTGGCTTGGCGCGGGAATCGCGGCGGGGCTTTCTGTTCTGGCCAAATTTAACGGCTTGCTGGCTCTAATGACGATGGCCGCCTGGGTCGTCTTGGCGTGGCTCTTGCCGAATCGCGCTTGGAGCGGCAAGCTTCGTCCGGCCGTCGGCGCGTCGCTGTCGGCGGTCGCGGCCTGGTGTTGCTTCGTGGCGCTCAACCCGTATATGACGGCTCGTCCCGCCGAACCCTTGCCGAGCGAGGCGAAGCGAATCGCCGACCTCAACGCCTGGGAACGGTTTCGATTCCTGATCGACCATCGCCGCGAGATGTCGCGGTCGCAGCAGTTGGGGTTCGCCCACAACGCGTTGACGACGTTCGCCGAGCGGGCCAAGGTGGTCGCCGTTCAGGGGTTCGGTCGGTTCGGTCCGCTGGGGCCCTCTTCGTCCGACTCGACCCGCCGCTACGATTTCGCGCAGGATTGGGGGGCGGTCGTTTGGCTACCCTTGTGCCTGCTTGGGCTGGCTCGCGCCGGCGTCTCGGGCTATCGACAACATCGGGCCGGCGAACCTCCCACGGCCTGGGTCTGCGCGGTTTGGGCCCTGGTCTCGCTGGTCGTGGTGACGCTTTACCTGCCGATGGCCTGGGATCGGTATCAACTGCCGATTCAAGCGCCGATGGCCTTGCTGGCGGCGTCGGCCCTGGTCGCGGTGGGAGAATCCCTCGCCGGCCTGTTTCGAACCTCGAAGGCGGGGACAAGCGCGTGATGGATCGATCGCGGTGGCGCGCCGGCTTGGGCGTGTTCGTCATTTTGATGGGAAGCTACGCCTACTTTTGGCACTCGCGCGACTGGAACACGGCGAGCCGGCTGATGCTGACCTACGCGATCGTCGACCAGGGGAGTCTCTCGATCGACGGCCTCGAAAACCAGACCGGGGACCGCGCGCGTTATCGGGGGCGTTACTATAGCGACAAGCTGCCCGGCTATCCGTTTCTGGCGGTCGTTCCCGACGTGGTGTGCCGGAAGATCTTCGGGATGTCGCCTCATCCTCTGGGCGGTCCCGCGCTGGCCCACTGGCCGACCGACTACTGGGTGACGCTGGCGACGTCGGGACTTTTCACGGCCCTCTCCGGGCTCGTTTTGATGGGGCTCGCCCGCGACCTGGGCTGTTCGGAGCCCCGGGCCGTTTTAGTCGCCCTGGCTTACGGTCTGGCGACGCCGGCCTACGTCTACGCGACGCTCGCCTACGGCCATCAGGCCTCGGCCTTCGCGTTGTTGGCCTCCTTCGCGCTCCTTGCCCGGCCATCGGTCAAACACGACGCGCTTCGCGTCTTCTCGGCCGGCTTTTTAGCCTCTTACGCGGCGGTGATCGAACTTCAGGTGGGGCCGGTTTCGGCGATTCTCGGGCTTTACCTGATCGGTCAATGCCTGGCGCGCTCGCGGAAGTTCGACGCGATCGTGTATTTCGGCCTGGGGGCCTTGATCCCGACGCTCGCGCTGTTGCTCTACAACGCGCTGGCGTTCGGCGGGCCGCTGGACATGGGATACTTCCATCACGCGACCGCTCAGTTCGCGAAGGTGCATAGCCGCGACAATCCCTTGGGGTTGAGAAGTCCCGATTGGAGCTTGGTGGTTCCCTTGCTCTGGGGACGTTATCGCGGGCTCTTGTTTTACGCGCCGATTCTCGCGCTGGCCTTTCCGGGCTGGGTTGAGTTGACGCGCCGAAGGCGGTTCGCGGTGGGCGTCGTCTCGCTCTTGGCGGCGCTGGCGGTCTTCGCCGTCAATTTGAGCTATCCCGAATGGACGGGGGGATGGTCGACGGGCCCTCGGCTGCTGGTTCCGCTTTTGCCGTTCGCCATGCTTCCGGTGGCCGCGATGTTGGCGATCGGCGGTCGGCCGGGGAGGTGGATCGGCGGCCTCGCGGTGCTTTTGACCGTGGCGGGCGCGATCCTCATGCTGCTTTTCCAAGGGGTGGGCGCTCGGCTGCCCCAGGACGTGGCCGATCCGTTGGTTGAGGTCGTCCTGCCGCTTTGGAGCGGTCGGGCCGAGCTTCCGGGCTGGTGGACCGGCGAGCGCTTCGCGAGGAATCCGGCGAGCCTCATCGCGGGGGATTGGCTCGATGGCCTTCCCGCGGCGTGGCGATGGATTCAGTTCCTCCCGCTCGTCGTCTTTCAGGCGGTCGGGGTCGCCTGGCTGATGAGGCGAGGACCTCGGCGCGACGAAGCGTCGACGATCAAACCTGAGTGTTGATCAGCAGCAGAATCGCCCTGGTGCCGATCAGGATGGCGAGGATCCAGAGACAGAGACGGAACGACCGCGACCAGATCCGAGGCCACGACTCGTGCCGCGAGGCCGAGTAGACGAGGCTGATGGCGACGACCAGCGGCAAGACCAGCCAGTAGACGTTCGAGAAGGCCCACATTAGACAGCGCCCTCCGCCTTGGCGCCGGACGCGGACGCTTGCGTTCGCGCCGCTTCGGCTTCGGCCTCGGCTTCGTCCAGGTCAATGTAGGCTGGACCCTCGTAGGCGTCGTAGATGGCCAGGATGTTGAGCAGGCCGGCGACGGTGGTGTAGATGATGCCGATCTCGAGGGTCTTGTTGAGGCGCAGAATCATGCCGTTGAGAACGATCTGGGACGGCTCGGCCATGAATCCCCAGAGGAAGTTGGAATCCGGGGCGAAGTGGCGAATCGTCCCCTGAATCAAGGCCGGCAGCGCGGGGAGGCCGACGAAGAACTGACCGATGTAGTGCGGCGCGAACTTCTCGGGGTTGCTCAGTGGGTTGACCCACCGCCAATAGACGATCTTGCCCTCGCCCAGAATGAATCCGACGAGGTAAATCCCCAGGATGCAGATCGCGTACAAGAGGGCCTTGCCCCTGCGACCCTGATAGTAATGCCCGAGTCCGGGGACGAGCCAGGCAAGGAACGCGGCCTTCACCGGGTCTCGAAGTGATATCCGCTGCTGGCTCATGGTGGGGGAGAATGATCCTTGTGCCGATTTGGTTCGCAAGACGCTTCTCGCCACGACTCTAACATAAGTTCCCGGGACGCATCCACCCCGGCCGCCCTCGCTTGGGCCGAAAGCCGAGAGGCGGCTCAGGGCCAGGGGACCCGACATTCCCGGGCCGCGGCGTCGACGACTTCGGACGAGACAACCTCCAGACCGCGCGAGGCGGCGGCCCTCAGCGCCATCGACGCCAAGCGGTCGAGCCCCCGGGGGACGCCCATCGACGCCGCGTGAAGTCTGACGATCGCCCGAGGGGTGAAAAGGCGCTCCGACCCTCCCGCGTCGGCCAGCTTGGCCGCCAGGTAGCGGTCGGTCTCCCCCCGAGTCAACGACGTCAGCTTGATCGACAGCGACCAGGGAAGGGGGGCGTCACGCGCCATGTCGTCTCGCGCGGTCAGAATCAGAGCGGGCGGCGAATCCCTTCCTCCGTCGATGAGGGCCAGCCGTTCGATGTCTCTCCACGACGCCGCGTCCATCAGGTTCTCGGCGCCGTCGATGGCGAAGACGACCCGCTGGCCCTGTAGCGAGCAAACCCGCGCCGCGCGCTCCAAAGCGCGCCAGGCCGCCGCGCGATCGCGCGAAGGTTCGGCGGGCGGCGCTCCGAGCCGGTCGGCCAGCTCGTTCCAAAGCGAGAGGCCGTCGAGGGGATTCGTCGCCAGGGCGACCCGACGACGAGCGTTCCGGCTCTCGGCGAGGGCCCGGCGCAGCGTCGTGGTTTTCCCCAGTCCGGCGCCGGCGATCAGGACCGCGGGGCCTTGGGACGCCTCGATCGCGTGGACCAGCCGCGCCACCACCTCTTCGTGGCCGGCCAACGGCGCGTAACACGCCTCGCCCTCCAGAAACGGATCCCGTCGCAGACCCCAATGACGCATCCACATGGCTTCGACGCCTCGCCGCCGACGGAGCCGTTCGATGAACGCCGCCGGCGCTTTGGTTGGGTTCCCGGAATTGCCCGGCCCGCGATCATTTCCTACGATCAACGGCCGACGGGCGCGGCTTCGCGCGATCCAAAAATAAGAGGGAGAACGTCTTGTCGAATCGGTTCCACCATCCCGAACTTCCGGCCGAAGGGCGGTTTCGGCTCGACGCCGACGAGTCGAGGCATCTGCTTCGGGTCTCCCGGCGCGGGGTCGGCGATCGGGTCGAGGTCTTCGACGGCCGGGGGCTCTCGGTCTCCGCCCTCGTCGTGGCGAGCGGCAAAAATTCGGCCGAACTCGAAGTCGAAGGACCGCCGATTCTCGAACCACCGCCCGACTGCTCGATCGAGATCGGCGCGGCCGCGCCCAAGGGAGATCGCTTCGATTGGCTCGTGGAAAAAGCCGTCGAGTTGGGCGTCGTCCGCCTCGTCCCTTTGACCACGGAACGGTCGGTCGTCGACCCAAGGGCCTCGAAGCTCGACCGGCTTCGGCGAACGATCATCGAAGCCTCGAAGCAGGCGGGACGAAGCCGACTCATGGAATTGAGTTCTCCCACGACCTTGCAATCGTTCCTGGAAGCGCGCGAAGGCGTTCGACTCGTCGCCGATCCCCGAGGCGCGCCGCCGAAATCGTGGCCGCGAATTGATCAAGGATCCGCGGTTCGACTCGTCGTGGGCCCCGAAGGGGGACTGACCGACGCCGAAACCGCGCTCGCCGAGGGCTTGGGCTGGACGCCGGTTCGCCTTGGTCCCCACATCCTTCGGGTCGAGACCGCCGTTCTGGCCGGGGCCGCCGCGATCCTGGCCCGCCTTGGGTAGCGCTTCGCCGACTCGAAAACCGGGGCGTCATCCGGCGGGCCGGGGGGCGGCGGACGGCGATCAGCCCGTCCACTGGCCTCCCGACTTGTCTTGGTAGATGGACCAGACGAAGCCGTCGGGATCCCGGAGGGCGAACTCGCGCCAGCCCCAATCCTGGTCGGTCGGCTCGCCCGAGACGCTGAGCATGGCGCCTTGGTCGAGGCAGTTTTGAAAGAACGCGTCCACGTCCTCGACCTGGAGTTGAAGATGGATGCCAACCCCCAGCCGGGTGTCGGCGAATTCGTCGGCGTGGGGCTCTTGGGGATGAAGCATCAGCGTGAAGTGGCCGATTCGGACGATCGCCAGGGTGGGGGGCCCGTTCTCCTCCTCGGCGTGGACTTGGAGGATTTCGGCGCCGACGACCTCGTTGTAGAATTCGAGAGATCGGCGGACATCTTTGACATATAAAAACGCGCTCGTGACGACGCCCGCCATAAGATCCCCTCTCGATAACGGAAAGCGCTGCGGTTCGGCTCAACAATCGCGGCAGAATACACCCGGACCCGTGTTCTGACAATCGAACCCGCGCGGGGGCTCGGAATTCGGGAAGTTCGGACGCTCAAACGCTTGGTCGGCGTGGTCCTCCCTCTCCCCCCCGGGACCGTCCACGAGCCCAACGCCCGGGTGCTCAATGGCCGCCCGGCGGGTCTTCTCCTCCCAGAAACTCGACGGCTCGACGGATGGCCGGCAGAAGGTAGCCAATGGCCGAATAATGCCCGCAATCGCACCAGATGATCGGCGGCCTGCCGCCGGCCTCCCAGAGCGCTTCGGCCGACTCGGGCGGGACGACCTCATCGACGTTGCCGGCGATCATCAGGACGCGCTTCCCGACCATTCCCGCCGCGTGGGTGACCGGGTCGTAGGGGTCGGTCAACTGCTTCAGGTCGTCGATGGATTTGCCCTCCTCGGTCCAAACCTTGCGGAATGGGGCGGCTTCGGGCATTCCCCAGAGGACTTTCGACAGATCTCCCCCCGCCAGCAGAAGCGCGCCGCTTTGGATCTGGGGATCGACCGAAACGGCCAGCGACGAGACGATGCCGCCAAGACTGATCCCCGTCACCCCGAGCCGCGCCGGGTCCACGTCGTCGCGCGCGGCCAGCCAGGCCGCGGCGCGTCGGACGTCGCAAACCCCTTGGCGCATCGAGTTCATCGTCCGCTCGATGTCGGCCGTCAGGAACCTTCGGGGAAGCCGGCCCGGAACGTCCGCGGGACGCCGCTCGCCATAGTAGGGGAGCTTGACGAACAGGGCCGCGACCCCTCGATCGGCCAATCGGGCGGCCAGATACCGCGAGAGCGGAAAGTCGGCCCCCAGGATGTGAAGGACCACGACCGCCGGGCGCTTGCCCGGAAAGCCGACGGGATCAAAAAACTCGGCGTGAACCACGTTGTTGACGGCGTCGGGCGACTCGATCGGCGAGGGGAACGTCAATTTCGACACGGTGTACCGGGGCGTCGACGTGACCGGGGTTAACTCGTAGGCGAATCGCGCCGGCTCAAGCCGGAAGGGGGCCGGGACCGAAGCCTCCGCCGGCGAGGGTTCGAACGCGACCTCGCCGCGCTCGGGGGGCGCCGCGGCGACGCTCGAACAAAGCAAGAGGAAAGTCGCGATCATCGAAGGTCGATCCTTTAACATACGGTCGGGTGGCGGGGTCGATCGCCGGCTTGTGTTCCAGGGGCGTTCCGGCTAGGCTACGCCGACAAGAGGACTTGGGGGAAAAGGAGTTCCCGGCATGCGAGTGTTGGCGGAAGCCGTCGAGCGTCTGAATCCGAAGCGGGTTCTCATCATCAAGCCCAGTTCCCTGGGCGACGTTATCCACGCCACGCCGATCCTGCCGGCCCTCCGCGCGCTTCTGCCGGACGCTCATGTCTCCTGGGTCGTGAACAAGTCGCTCCGGTCGCTTCTGGAAGGGCGGCCGGATCTCGATCAGGTCATCACATACGATAAGGGCGGCTCGGGAATTACGGCAAGGGGCCTCGTTGGATTGTCGAAACTCTGCGCGACGCTAACGCGGAGCCGGTTCGACCTGACGATCGACTTGCAGGGGCTCTTGCGCTCGGGGCTGATGACGGCGGCCGCGGGATCTCCGGTTCGGGTCGGGCTCGAAGACGCCCGCGAGGGCGCCCGCTTCTTTTATACGCACCGGGTGTCGGCCTCGCGAACCTCCATTCACGCCGTCGATCGCGTGCTGATCGTGGCCGAGGCCCTTGGATTGGAATCTCCCAAGGCCGAATTCAGGCCGCCGGTCCGCGAAGAAGACGAGGAATGGGCCGGGCGGGCGTTGGAGGGGGTCCCCGGTCCTCGACTGATCCTCAATATGGGGGCCCGTTGGGAGACCAAGCGTTGGCCTGTCGAGCATTTCGCCGAGGTGGCCCGCCGGGCGGTTTCGGAGTTCGGAGCCGGAATTGTCGCCGTCGGCGCGAGCGAGGATCGCCATTTGGCCGAAGCCCTCCAGCGCCATCTGGGCGCGATCCCGGTGCTTGACCTCTGCGGCCGGACGAACCTGCTTCAACTCGCGGCGGTGGCCCGGCGCGCCGACCTGTTCCTGTCCAATGACACGGGGCCGATTCACCTGGCCGCGGCCGTCGGGGCTCCGGTCGTGGGCGTCTACACCAGCACCGACCCGCTTTTGACCGGCCCCTACGGCCCCAACGCGACGGTGGCGCAAAGCCCGGTTCGGCGCTCGGCCAGTCATTACAAGAAGCGCGATCGGCTCGACGGCCGAGACGAAATCACTCCCGATCGCGTCTGGAGCCTGGTGAGACCACGATTGAGCCGGGCGATGGAGTCGGCCGCGTAGCCGGCGATCAATCGGGCCGGCTGGATCGTTCCTCGTCCGCCCGAATATGATTGACTGAAGAAAATGGCGCGGAGAGGGTTTGGCCGGGGTTGCCGAGGGTCGCGGATGGCGCGTTCACGCTATATTGTCGGGATCGATCTGGGAACAACCAACTGCGCGGTCGCGTACGTTGACACCAAGGGGAGGGAGCGTCCCACGGCCGACATCCGGCCGTTCCCGATCCCGCAACTCGTCGCCCCGGGCGAGACGGCGCCTCGGCCGGGCCTGCCGGCGTTCCTCTATCTGAGCGGCGGTTCGGAGCTTCCACCCGGAGCGTCTCGCCTTCCCTGGGACGAGGGGGGCGATCGGTTCGTCGGCGAGTTCGCCCAGCTTCAAGGCGCCAAGGTGCCCAGCCGGCTCGTCTCCAGCGCCAAGAGTTGGCTTTGCCACGGCGGCGTCGATCGCGAGGCCCCGATCCTGCCCTGGGGATCGCCGGCGGAGGTCAAGAAGATCTCCCCCGTCGAGGCGTCGGCGGCCTACCTGACCCACATCCGTGATTCCTGGAATCACGCGATGGCCGGCAAGGACGAGGCCCGTCGGTTGGAGCGGCAGGAGATCGTTTTGACGGTCCCCGCGTCGTTCGACGAGGCGGCGCGCGAGCTGACCTTGGAGGCCGCCAAACGCGCGGGGCTGGCCTCGATCACGCTGCTTGAGGAGCCCCAGGCGGCCTTTTACTGCTGGATCGTCACCCACCAGGACCGCTGGCAGCGCGAGGTTCGCGCCGGGGAACTGATCCTGGTTTGCGACATCGGCGGTGGAACGACCGACTTCAGCCTGATCACCGTGACCGAGACCCCAACCGGCCCCGGATTTCGACGGGTGGCCGTCGGCGATCACCTGATGCTCGGGGGAGACAACATCGACTTGGCGCTGGCCCACCTGATCGAGCGGAAGCTCGGGGGGCCGAGGCTCGACGGCGAACAGTGGAGCGCCCTTCGCTTCGCCTGCCGCGCGGCCAAGGAGAAGCTTTTGGTTGAACAGCGCCCCCGGCTCGAGCGCTGGCCGGTGACGATCGCGGGGCGGGGCTCGCGGATTATCGGCGGGAGCATTCAGTCGGAACTGACGCGCGACGAGGTCCGGGAAATCGCCCTCGACGGCTTCTTCCCGAACACGCCCATAACCGCCGAGCCCGACCGAGGCGCGAAGCTCGGACTTCAGGAATTCGGCCTGCCGTTCGTCGCCGATCCCGCCATCCCCAAACACCTCGCGGCGTTCCTGCAAAGGCATCGAACCGATGACCGCCCCGCGCGTCCCGACGCGATCCTCTTCAACGGCGGCGCGCTGACGCCCGACAGCCTTCGCGACCGAATCGTTCAGGTCGTCGGCTCGTGGTTCGCGGACGATCAAGGGACGCCTCACGCCCCCCGGGTGCTGACCAACGCCTCGCTTGACCTGGCCGTGGCCCACGGCGCGGCGTATTACGGCGTGGTCCGTCGGGGCGGGGGCATCCGAATCGGCGGAGGCACCGCCCGTTCCTTCTACGTGGGATTGGAGACCGACCAGCCGGAAACCCCTTGGATGTGCGTCGTGCCCCGCGACGCCGAAGAAGGAGACGAAATCCACATCGCCGGGCGGGACTTCGAGCTTCTGATGGGCCAGCCGGTCCTCTTTCCCCTGGCCGCCAGCTCGGTTCGACCCGACGACCAGCCCGGCGACCTCGTGGCCTCCGACCCCGACTCGATCCTCGAACTCCCGCCCTTGCAAAGCCTGATGCGGGTCGGCCGCAAGGCCAAGGCCGAGCGGGTCGCCGTGAGCCTCGCCGCGCGGGTCACGGAGGTCGGCACCATCGAGCTTTGGTGTCAGTCGCGAACCGACGACCGGCGCTGGCGGCTTCAGATCCAACTTCGAGGCCCCTCCGGGCTCCCCTCGTCTCCTGGCTCGGTGGCGGGGGAGGAGGCCGATCAGGTCGTCATCGAACAATCCGAACTCGACGCGGCCATGGCGGCGATTCGAACCGCCTTCGAGTCGCCGGCCTCCGAAGCGAACGCCGAAACCGGCCCGGCGCGCCTCATTCGGCGGCTTGAGCGGATGCTCGACGCCCCTCGCGACGATTGGCCCC
>Ga0180220_1000322_pt1 | contig 60340 bp, 64 predicted proteins | sample eDN5th37CBELigBY_FD_151335 | JGI IMG/M metagenome (GOLD analysis project Ga0180220, IMG submission 151335) | Enriched backyard soil microbial communities from Emeryville, California, USA - eDNA 5th pass 37_C BE-Lig BY (version 2) (version 2) | ecosystem: Environmental > Terrestrial > Soil >...
TGACCTGCGCGCCGACCTGCTGGCGGGGCGGGTCGATAGCGAGAAACTCGACCGTCTTGCGGGACTGCTTTCAGAAGGGCGCGAGGCAGGGCACAAGGAGCTCGATGCGCTGCTCGACGACATCGAATTACGGGTGCGCGTGGAGCTTGCAAAATTGGGCCGCTACCCGGATTTCTGACCAGCGTCATCAAAACGCTAGGTTATTCAGCACAATATCCCCACGCCCCGCCGCGCAATGTGAGTCATCACGACAGCGTTCCTTGCTTGCCGGGCGGGGTTCACTTGACTATATAGGCCGCCCTAAGGGCGTATTGGGAGTCGAGTCTGCTGATGGCTTCAGTTGATGACCTTGTAGAGTACAGACCCACGGACGACGAGCCGTTCATGAACCCGCGCCAGCGGGAATATTTCCGGCGCAAACTGGAGAACTGGAAAGAGGAGATCCTGCGCGAGAGCCGGGAGACCCTCGAAAATCTCCAGGAAGAAAGCCAGAACCACCCGGACATGGCCGATCGCGCTTCCTCGGAAAGCGATCGGGCGCTGGAGTTGCGCACACGAGATCGGCAGCGCAAGCTGATTGCCAAGATCGACGCGGCGCTCAAGCGCATCGAAGATGGTACTTACGGCTATTGCGAAGAGACCGGCGATCCGATCGGCATTGCCCGCCTCGATGCGCGCCCGATAGCAACGTTCTCGCTCGAAGCGCAGGAAATGCACGAGCGACGCGAAAAGGTCTATCGCGACGAATAGATGAAGATGACCCGCATGATGCGGGTCTTTTCATTTGTGGGGCTCGCTTGCGCGGTGCTGCGACCATGGTGGCACGCCCTCGTGGTTCGAGGCGCCTGCGGCGCACCTCACCATGAGGGCTACTTTTAGCACCGTAGCCGTACGGGAGCCTTCGTGGTTGAGGTGCGGGTGCGTGCGGCGCTCCTCAATATGACGGCGACTCCTATTGCCGTAGCCCGCCAGTAGCCCTCATGGTGAGGCGGGAGCGCAGCGACCCTCGAACCACGAGGGCGTGCCACATTGCTATTGCAGCGCGATCTCGCGCGTTACGCCGATATTTTCGAGAAATGTGCGATCGTGGCTGATGACGAGGAGGGCCCCGTCATAGGCTTTGAGGCCCGCTTCCACCGCTTCGATGGCGGAGATATCGAGGTGGTTGGTGGGTTCGTCGAGGATCAGCAGTTGCGGTGGGGTGTCGCCGCCGATGGTGGCGGCGAGGCCGGCGCGCAGCATTTCACCGCCGCTCAACGTGCCGACGACCTGTAGGGCCGCATCGGCGCGGAACATGAAGCGGGCGAGGGCGGCGCGGCAGGCGTTTTCGTCCTCATTGGGATTCAGGCGCCGATAGTTGTCGCGGATGGTGAGCGCCGGATCGAGGATCGAGACGGTCTGGTCCAGCAGGGCATAGGGCACGTGAATGCGTGCGGTGCCGCTGAGCGCGGGCAGGTCTCCGGTCAGCAAACGGATGAGGCTGGTCTTGCCCGAGCCGTTGCGGCCGGTGATGGCGACGCGTTCGGGGCCGGTGAGGCTGAGGCTGAAATCCCGGATGACCGGCGCGTCGGGATCGGGCCCGCCGGTGAGACTATCGGCCTGGACGACCGTTTTGCCGGCTGGCAGTCCGGTCGGGGTGAGCTTGACAGTCAGGGGCTGGAGGACTTCGACCTGGGCGCGGGCCTCGGCTGCGTCCTCGGCCGCCGCCTCGCGCATGCGGTTGCCGAGGCGGGCATTCTCACCGCTGGTGTCGGATGCGCGGTCCTTCATCGCGTTCAGCAGGATCTTGGGAAGGTCGCCGCGTGCACGCTTGCGGGCGCCGGCGGCGTCGCGGCGGGCCTTGCGCTCGGCATGGACCTGGATGCGGCGGTCCACCTCGGCCATCTTGCGCTCGGCGGTGGTGAGGCCATGCTCGGCGGCCGCGAGTTCCAGGGCCTTGCGCTCGGCATAATGATCCCAATTGCCGCCATAGGTGCGGGCGCCGAGCGTCGTCAGCTCGACAATGGCGTCCATCTGGCGCAGCAGATCACGGTCGTGACTGACGACGATGGCGCCGCCGCGCCAGCGGGCGAGCACGTCGGCGACCGCGGCACGGCCTTCGGCGTCGAGGTTGTTTGTCGGCTCGTCGAGCAGGATCATGTCCGGTCCGGCGAGCAGCAGTGCCGCGAGCGAAAGGCGGGTGCGCTGGCCACCACTCAGGGTTGCGAGCGGGCGGTGTGGGTCGAGGTCGGGCAGGCCGGTTTCAGCAAGACTGGCCGAGAGCCGGGCCGCAAGCGACCAGTCGGCTTCGGCCGCATCCTCAAGGCTGCCGGTGCCGGCGTCCAGCCGCTCAAGACGGGCAATTGCATCCTCGATCCCGAGGGCGGTGGCGACGGTGTCATTGGGGCCGACCTGCACGGATTGGCGCAGAGTGCCGAGCGTGCCACTGACCGCGACTTCACCGCCGGCGGGCTGCAACTCGCCGGTTATGAGCCTGAGGATAGTAGATTTGCCGGTGCCGTTGCGGCCGATCAAGCCCGTGCGTTGCGGGCCGAATGAAAGGTCGAGTCCTTCGAAGAGGGTGTGGCCGTCAGGCGTCCGATAGGTAAGATTTCGCAGTGCAATGGTAGCAGGCATGGGGGAATTCCGGGTGAGCGATGCGGGCGAAGCGATCGGTCATGCGGAAATCCATGATTCACCGTCCTGTTGGTGCTGCGAGAGGCTTTGAACATAGGCAGCGGACGGGTGAAGTCAACCGCGCAGCGTTCGCGAGAATGTTACTGCTGAGGGGAAATCGCCCGGAATCTGTGGCTCTCGGGTCCTACCGCCGTGGTTTTTCGCAGGTTAGAGAAGCCGTAGTTAGCAAAGTGTTTGTGCCTTTGCTCCTATGCTTTCCAAGACCTGAACCCCTGGGACCAGTTTTCAAGTGATTGATCAAGTCTCGCGCCGCGGTTTTCTGGCGCTTGTTCCGTTCGCGCTCGCAGCGTGCACGTCCAGCCGAACTTTTCCGGATATGACTACGCAGCCCGCACGCTATGTCGATCCGATGTATATCGAGATGTATGGGCCGCTGCCCGATGAGCGGTTTCCCGTCCCCGCCTTCGATCCGTCGCAGGTCGACCCGAGCCTGCTGCGGCAGGTGGTGCCATATCAGACGGCCGAACGGGCGGGCACCATCATCGTCGATCCGGGCGCGCGCTTCCTCTATCTCACCCGCGGTGACGGCTATGCCGTGCGCTATGGCGTGGGTGTCGGGCGCGCCGGCTATGACTATCAGGGCGAAGCCTATATCGGGCGCAAGGCCGAATGGCCGACCTGGACGCCGACCCAGGACATGATCCGCGAGAACCCCGAAATCAACGCGCCATGGGCGGGCGGCATGCCGGGAGGGCTGCAGAACCCGCTCGGCGCGCGGGCGCTCTATCTCTTCAACAATGGCCGTGACACGCTCTACCGCATTCACGGGACCAACGATCCGAGCTCGATCGGACGGTCGGTTTCCAGCGGATGCGTGCGGCTCTTCAACCACGACATCATCGATCTCCATCGGCGCGTGACGGTAGGCTCAAAGGTGATCGTGCTGCAAACGGGGCTGCCGGCGCCCTCGTTCGATCCGGGTTATACCACGGCCAGTCAGCAATTCTCCGGGCCTCCCGGAGTCTTCTAGAGGCAAAATAAGAAACGGGGCCCTTAAGGCCCCGTTTTCGTTTTCGGCATTGGGTTGATTACCAGCCGAAGACCATGGTTGCGCTCGACTGGCCGTTACCGTTTTGCAGGCAGGAGGCGTTGGTGTTACGGCCGAACTGGAAGAGGCCGCAGCTGTTGGCGTTGCCGTTCTGTTCGATGGTGCCCTCGTGGCCATTACCTTCCTGCATGATCACGCCGTGATTGCCGAAGCCGTTCTGGGCGATTCCCGCCGCGTTGCCGGAGCCGTTCTGCTTGATGTTGCCGCCCGAGCCCTTCATGCCATTGACGATCGAGAGGACCGAGAGGCCGAGGCCCAAAACCTGCGCCTGCTCGCTGTCACCGGGCGCATAGCTGAACGAGAACGAGCCGCCGGCAAAGGCGGGCGTGGCAAGCGTCGTGGCGCCGATGGCGATGGCGGCGAGCGTGAGCTTGATGGTCTTGAAAGCGGTGGTGGTCATCGGTCTCTCCTCAGTGTCCCTTGGCTTGCCGGCTGTCCCCGGCCCATGGACAACAAGATGCCAGGTGGCGGCTGAACCGATCTGGAGCGGAGCGTTCAGTTGGCGTTCAGGCGAGAAGGACAGCCCGAAAAAGCAAAGAGGCCCGGGAGTGCCGAGCCTCTTTCAACCGGTGGATTGCTGCATCGTTCACACGGGAACGGAGCCGCTGCAGTCATAGGTCTGGCCGTTGGCGGTGACCTCGAACTTGACGCCATACTGGCCCCCGGACGAGAGCGAGGCCTGGCCGAGCTGGAGTTCCTCGCCGGCACGAGCGCTGAAATTGCCGCCCTGGCGGATATTGGTGCTGCCACCATGGCCCGAGCTTTCGATGCGGAACGTATAGGAACCGCTGAGGTCGGTCTTGGCGACGAGTACGCCGTTAAAGGTGACCATGCCGCCATTGGAGCTGTATTCGATGCCGCACTGGATGGGGCCGTTCTGCGTACTGCCGCCGGCATTGGCCCCGGCTATGCCGAGTGCCAGAAGCACCGGTGCGGCGAGGGCGGCGAGGCGTTTGTCTGGACTATTCATAATGATCCCTCCTGATGTTGGGTGAACCCGGGCCGAGTGAGACGGGAGCGCTTCACTCGGCGGGGAGAGTGCCATGGTCCGATCAGGGGCAGGTCTGGACGAAGGCTGCAACGTTGCCATTGCCGTTCTGAACGATGTTGGCGTCGCAATTATTGCCAACCTGCACGCCGGCCGTGATGTTGCCGTTGCCGTCCTGGGTGATCACCGCGTTGTGGTTGTCACCGAACTGGCCAACGCCAGCGGCATTGCGGTTGCCATTCTGCCAGGTGTCGACGGAGTTGCGGCGTCCTTCCTGGCCGACGGCAACGGTGTTCCTGTTGCCGAACTGCTGGCTGACCATTTCGTTGAACCGGCCGTTCTGGAAGACGCCGATCTTGTTCTGCCAGCCGGTCTGGTTGCCGCCTGCGGCATTGCCCCAGCCCCACTGCTCGATGGTGATGCCGCCAGCGGTGGCCGGCAGGGCGGTCATTGCGAAAGCAGCGGTGACGGCAGCGGCGATGATGGACGTGCGGATCATTTTCTCTCTCCTCGAAATGGCGCGGCCCCGCGGACCACGTTTGCAATGACAGGAGAGATAACCCGGTCCACCGGAACCGAGCCTGAAGCGCGAGTTCAGGTTCGGTTCAGTTCTGGGCGCAGGGGACGATTACCCGTAGCGGTTCTTCAGGTGTGTCTTGAAGTAGTCGGCATTGAGGGGTTCGCCGGTGGCGCGGGTGATGAGGTCGGGGGTGGACCAGCGCGAGCCCTGCGACCAGATGTGGTCGGCGCGCCATTGATTGATGGCTTCGAACTCGCCCTTACGAATCATATCGCCGGCGTCAGGCAGAGACTTTTCCAGGGCGGCCCATTGCTGGGCGGCGATCATGGCGCCGAGCGTATAGCTGGGAAAATAGCCGAAGGCACCGCCCGGCCAGTGGACGTCCTGCATGGGGCCGTCCTTGGGGTCATTGATGGTGGAAATGCCCAGATACTGCGTCATGCGCGCGTCCCAGGCTTCGGGGATCTGGCTTGCCTCGAGCTTGCCGGAAACCAGTTCCTGTTCCAGCTCGTAGCGCAGGATGACGTGGAGCGGATAGGTGACTTCGTCGGCATCGACGCGGATATAGCCGCGTTCGACGAAGTTGACCCGGTTGAGGATGTCTTCGATTTCCCAGTCGGGAATGGCGTCCTCGCCAAGATGCAGGTGCACCAGCGGCAGGGCGAACTCCCAGAATTCGGGACTGCGGGCGAGCTGCATCTCCACGAAAAGGCTTTGGCTCTCGTGGATGCCCATGCCGCGTGCCTTGCCGAGAGGCCAGTGCGACCAGTCCTTGGGCAGGCCTTGCTCGTAAAGCGCGTGGCCGGTTTCGTGCAGCACCCCCATAAGCGAGGAGAGAAATTCGTCAGTGCGGTAGCGCGTCGTCATGCGCACATCGCTCGGCACGCCACCGCAGAAGGGGTGATGCGAGACGGCAAGGCTGCCATGGGTGAAATCGAAGCCGACGGCGCGCATGGCGGCAAGGCCAAGCTCGCGCTGTTTCTCGATGGGGTAGGGGCCGTTGAGCGGCTTCAGCGGACGCCTGGCGAGCTTTTCTTCCTGGACAGCGAGAGCGTGCGGCACGAAATCGGTGAGGAAGGATTTGAGATCGGCAAAGACCGCATCGAGGTCGCTCGTGCGGTTGCCGGGGTCGTACTGCTCCAAAAGCGCGTCATAGGGCGCAAGGCCGAGTGCGTCGGCGCGAAGCTGCGCTTCCTCGCGCACCAGCGCAACCACGCCCTCCAACGCGGGCAGGAAGCTCTGCCAGTCCCCCTTGGGGCGCAGTTCGCGCCAGAGCTGTTCGGAGCGCATGGTGGCGGCGGTCTTGCGCTCGACGAACTCGGTGGGCAGGCAGGTGGCGTTGACGTAACTGCGCTCGAATTCGGTCAGGGCAAGGCGCTGGTCCTCGGAAAGATCGGCGGTCCTGGCCGCTTCGATCCAGTCGCGGATTTCGGGTGCGGTGGATTGCGCGTGGTACATGCCGGCGAGATTGGCCATGGCCTCGGCGCGCTTGTCGCCGCCGCCGACGGCCATATGCGTTGCCTCGTCGGCACCGAGAATCGCGAGCGCATGCTCGAGCGCTTCGAGCTTGCGGCCAAGGGCATCGAGTTTTTCAAAGGACATGCGGCAAACTCCAGTAGTTGGTGGCCTGTGTTCCACAAGGCAGCCCGCGATGGAAGAGGCTAGTGCGCCCTTAGCTCTTTGGGCCGATTGCGCCTCTTCGCGCGGTGGCGCCTCATGTGGTCGGCGGGGCAGCTAGAGGAGGTTGAATTGACGAAAGTCTTGATCGTGGCGGCTGCTTGCCTCGTCCTGGGCAGTCCAGCTGTCAGCGCACAGCAGAACAACTGGGGCCAGGAAGTGAAGGCATGCAACGAGACTGCGTGTTATCCCGGCGGCACATCGCGCGGAGATTATGTGCGCGCCCAGGCGCAGGATGACGACGGCCCCGGTTATGCCAGCGAAATCCATCAGCTGGCGAATCCCGGAAAGGCCGATCCCAAGGGCTCCAAATTCTAGGCTATGCCAGGCAAGGGAGGCGTCAGCCTTCCTTGTCGCCCTTGTAGGTCGACCATGCGGCGCCCAGCGCCGCGCCAATGGCAATGCCAATCCCCATGCCGAGCGCGAGATTGTCGATCGCGCTGCCAATCGCGGTGCCAATACCGATGCCTATGGCGATCCCGACAGCCATGCTGGATCCCCTGTTCATCGCGTCCTCCCGTTCCTGCTTCGCATCCATTGTGGAGAGTTCGCGTCGTTCCGCAACCCTTTGGCAATGGGGAAGGGCGCGGCCGGGGAGACCGCGCCCTTGGGGATAAGGACGGTTCTGTTCTGGAGCCATCCCTGGGGAAACCGCCGCGCGAGTTGGGGATGCGCGGCGGGAGCTCATTGCCTCTCGTGCTAGAAGGGCAGGATTGCGTCCATCACCTGCTGGCCGTAACGGGGCTGCTGCATGTCCGTGATCTGGCCGCGCCCGCCATAGGCGATGCGGGCTTCGGCGATCTTGGACGAGGGAATGGTGTTGTTGGCCTGGATATCGGAGGGGCGTACGATGCCGCCGATGATGAGGTCGCGCACCTCGAAATTGACGCGCACTTCCTGGCGGCCCTCTATGACGAGATTGCCATTAGGCAGCACCTGGGTGACCACTGCGGCGACCGAGGTTTCGAGGTTTTCGGAGCGATTGACCGAGCCGGCACCGCTGTCGTTGAGACCGGAGTTGAAGTCGATGGCGCCCGACGGGTTCACCGATCCGCGGCTGAGGCCAGTGACGGCGGCGCCGAAGATGCCGCCCATGCCGGCCGAGTTGGTGGAGCTGCGGCTGCGCTGGGTCTGGTTGTCGATCTGGGCCCGGTCGTCAATGGTAACGAGGACGGTGAGGATGTCGCCGACCTTATGGGCGCGCTCATCCTTGAAGAAGCCGCGGGCCGAGGTGCGGTAGAGCGAGTTGGGCTGATAGGTGTCGGCGACGGGCTCGGGCATCGGCATGCGCACGGGCTGGTAGCCGGCGACCACGGTCGGGTCCTCGATGGGGCTCAGCGCCGGGGCGTTGCCGATATTTGCGAGCCGGTCGGTCGTCGCGCAGCCGGCGAGCAGGCCGGCCATGGTCAGGAGGGTTGCGAGCTTGAGAATGTTCATCTTCGTTTCTCCTGATCAGAGGCCGGCGACGGCCAGGGAGCCGTTGGTGATTTCGACAGCGCCGCGGGAAATCGCCGTGGTCGAGAGCACACGTTTGGACATGAGGTTGAGGACCTCGACGGGCTCGCCCTTGGCGGCACCGTTGAGCGCCTGGCCGCGCACGGTCAGCGTCATCGGGCCGGAGCGGTAATAGATGGTGACCATATCGTTGCGCGCGATGAGTTCGGGCACGGCGACGTCGGAGGGTTTCAGCATCATGCCCTCGCGGCTCTGGCGCTGCAGGGCCATGCCGATGATCTGCTCGGGCGCGGCATAACCGACGCTGTCGGCGTAGCGCAGCGGCACCGGGCGCATGACGATATCGCTCTGCTTGATCACCGTGCCGGCGGAAAGGGTTGCGGCCAGGTGAGGCACTTCGATCATCAGGTCGATGGTGCCCTGGACGTCGATCGGAGCCTCGATGCCAGCCACGGCGAAGCGGGCGGTGAAGGTGTTGTTGGCCGGATGATAGCGCAGGGCCAGCAGGTCGAGCGGCTCGGCAACAGCAGCGGCGTTGATCGGGGTGAAGGCGCCTGAGAATACGGTCTGCGCGCTCATGGCCTCGGTGAGGATGCCGCGCTGACGAAGGTCCTCTTCGATCAGCGCCTTGAGGTCGGTTTCGGAAATCTGCGTGGCGGCACGGGCGACGCGGACCGAGTCGAGGCCCTGCGTTGCGTAGCCGGTCAAACCGATACGCTCGGCCGCCGCTTCCAGGTCGGCGAGAGTGACGGTGCCGACAGTGCCCGGTCTGGGCGCGCGGAACAGGGCTTCTTCGGCAAAGATGCCGGGCTGCTCGAACATGTCCCCAACGGTCACGATATCGGCGCTGACGGTCACTTCCGGCTTGAGCGCCGGCTCGGCAAGGGCAGTGCCGGTCAGCAGGGCGGCGAAGGCGAGGCCCAGGATGGGGCGGAGCATCATTGTCAATCTCCTCAGCGCAGCTGGCTCGTCGACTGCATCATCTGGTCGGCGCCGGAGATGACGCGCGCGTTCATCTCGTAGGCGCGCTGGGCAGCGATGAGGTCGGCGACTTCGGTGACGGAGTTGACATTGGCCTGTTCCAGATAGGCCTGCAGCAGGTCGCCTGTGCTTTCGTCGTTCGGAACACCGATCTGCGGCGTGCCGCTGGCGGCAGTTTCGGCAAAGAGGTTTTCGCCGAGGCTCTCCAGGCCCGACTTGTTGACGAAGCGGGCAAGCTGAAGCTGGCCGAGCTCGGTAGGCTCAGGATCGGTGCCGATGAGGGCTTCGACGACGCCGGACGGCGAGATCGAGATCGAAACGGCGTCTTCGGGTATGACGATGCCGGGCTGGACCGGGAAGCCGGAGGAGTTGACGAGCTCGCCTTCGGCATTGCGGTCGAAAGCGCCGTCGCGGGTATAGGCGGTGCGCCCGTCAGGCAGTTCGATCATGAAGAAGCCTTCGCCGCGGATGGCGACGTCGAGGTCGCGTTCGGTGGGCGCCACCGTCCCCTGGCTCATGACGCGAGGGGTGGCAAGGGTCTGCACGCCCGATCCGATCTCGATGCCGGCCGGCAGCATGGTGCCCTGATCGGAAGTCTGTGTGCCGGCGCGGCGGACCTGCTGGTAGAGCACGTCGGCGAACTCGGCGCGCTGGCGCTTGAAGCCGGTGGTGCGCATATTGGCGATGTTGTTGGAAATGACATCGACATTGCGTTCCTGGGCCATCATGCCGGTCGAGGCGATGTAGAGCGCTTTCATATTGGCACGTCCTTTTTAAGCGTTGGCGTCGCCAAGACGCTGGATGGCACTGCGGCGCATCTCGTCCTGCTGGCGCATGATGTTGGAGACAGATTCATAGGAGCGCTGGACGCGGATCATCTCGGCCATCTCGGTGACGCCCGAGACATTGGAGCGCTCGATGGAGCCCTGGATGGCGCGCGTGTCGGTCGCGGCAGTCGGTGAACCACCGGCCCAGAGATTGGCGCCCTCGCGGGTCAGTTCCTGCGGATTGGCGAATTCGACGATGCGCAGCTGGTCTTTGGGGCCTTCGCTTGACGAGACCGAACCGTCGGCAGCGATGGCGATGTCGATCTCCTCGGGACCGAAGACGATCGGGCCGCGCTCGCCGAGCACCGCATTGCCGTTGAGATCGACCAGGGTGCCGGTGGCGTCGAGTTGCAATGCGCCGGCGCGGGTGAAGCGTTCGCCCGCGGGCGTTTCCACGGTCAGGAAACCGTCGCCCATCAGCGCCAGGTCGAAGGTGTTGCCGGTCGCCACGATGGCGCCGCTGGTGAGATCGTGGCGGGTTGCCCAATCCTGCACGTAGGAGAGGGGCTGGTCGATGCTCATGAAGTCGCGGTCGCGGGCGACCGGCATCACATAGTCCTCGAACAGGACCTCCTCGGCCTTGAAGCCGGTGGTGTTGATATTGGCCATATTGTTGGCCACTACATCCATCTGCCGCCGCAGCGCGATCTGGCGCGACAGGCCGATCAGTTGCGCGTTCTCGATCATGTCGTCCCCGTTCAGTGGGAAGGCCTTGCCGCCTTCCGGTTCCCCAAGCAGCCGACTTCCCCAAGCCTGCCGCTCGTTCGTTTACTGAGCAGAAACCATGCCAGGCATGGGAGATTGAACAAAATCAATGGCTTGGCTGATGGTGCGGGGTGTGTCTTGCGCGGCAACATGGTGCATTGGGCAAAAGCTGCCCGGCAAAAACTGCCGCTTGCGGGACACTTGTAAACCGATCGTTAACCATTGCGGCGTTTAGGTGGTCGCGGGCCGGAATCGTCCGGGGGCAAAGGTTTTGGCGAATGGCTGCTGAGGCAGAAACGGGGGCGGGCCCGCAGGCTGCGCAGGCGCTTGGTCGCAGGAAACTGCTGATCATGGTGGGCGCAGCGGCGGTGGTGATCATCGCAGGCGGAGCCGGCCTCTATGTCTATCTCTCGGGCCGGGCCGAGAGCGGCGGTGTCGTTGCGCCAGCCGAGACCTTCATCTTCAATCTGCCGACAATGACGGTGAACCTCAGCAGCGAGGGCGATGAGCCCGAGGCGTTCATGCGCGTCACCATCGCTCTCGAGGTCGCCAGCGAAGAGGTGATGAACGAGATTCAGCCCAGGCTCGCCAAGGTCACCGACGCCTTCCAGGTCTATCTGCGCGAACTGCGCCGCAGCGATCTCGAAGGCTCGGCGGGAATCTACAGGCTGCGCGAAGAGCTGCTGCGGCGCGTCAACGTCGCCATCTATCCCTCTCGGGTGGAAAGCATTCTCTTCAAGGAACTGCTGGTGCAGTAATGGCCGGACCCGACGACAAGGACGACAAGCTTTCGCAGGACTGGGGACTCGATGAGTTCACCGGTACCGAGGAGGAGCGCGCCGCCGCTGCTGCCGCCGAGTGGGCCTCCATGCTCGAAGCGGATGGTACCGGCGCCGATGGCGGCGCTACGGATCGGGTGCTCAACCAGGACGAGATCGACAGCCTTTTAGGCTTCGATCCCAACGCCGGCGGCAACGTCGAGCTGACGGGCGTGCAGGCGCTGATCAACTCGGCGCTGGTTTCCTATGAGCGCCTGCCGATGCTTGAAATCGTCTTCGACCGGCTGGTGCGACTGGCGACGACCAGCCTGCGCAACTTCACGTCGGACAATGTCGAAGTCTCGATGGATTCGATCTCTTCGGTGCGCTTTGGCGACTATCTCAATTCTATCCCGCTGCCGGCGATCCTCTCGGTCATCAAGGCTGAGGAGTGGGACAATTACGGTCTTTTGACGATCGACTCCAACCTCATCTATTCGATGATCGACGTGTTGCTCGGCGGGCGGCGCTCGGGTGGGGCAATCCGCGTCGAGGGGCGGCCGTATACGACCATCGAGATGGCGCTGGCGCGTCGGCTGATCGAGGTGATCCTGGAGGACACCCATCGTGCTTTCGAGCCGGTGACGCAGGTCAATTTCAAGCTCGAGCGCATGGAGACGAACCCGCGCTTTGCTGCGATTTCGCGGCCGGCAAACGCGGCGATCCTCATCGAATTGCGCATCGAGATGGACGATCGCGGCGGCAAGGTCGAAATCCTGTTGCCTTACGCGACAATAGAGCCGATCCGTGAACAATTGCTGCAGATGTTCATGGGCGAGAAATTCGGTCGCGACCCGATCTGGGAAGGGCATCTGGCGACTGAAATCTATCAGGCCGATGTCGAGATTGAGGCGGTGCTGCATGAGCAGCAATTGCCGCTCTCGCGCGTGATGCGCCTTGCGCCCGGCGATACGGTGATGTTCGAGCGCGCCCCGACCGATCCGGTGCGGCTGCGCTGCGGTGATGTCGAGCTTACCGAAGCGATCATGGGACATATCGGCAAGCAGATTTCGGTGCGCGTGGTGCGCCCGCTCAACCCGCCGCGGGTAACGATGGCCGCCTTCGAGGCGATTGATGAGTCAATGGAAGGCAAATGATGATGGGGCTCTCTCTCGGACTGGTGGTGGAAGGGGCGGTCGCGGTGCTGCTGGCGCTGACGATCGGCTACTGCATCGTGCTCAACAACAGACTGAAGCGCCTGCATTCGGATCGCGACATGCTCCGGCAGATGGTTGCCGATCTCGTCGGTGCAACGAACCTTGCCAATCAGGCGATCAAGGAGTTGAAGCAGTCGGCGGTCGAGGCGGACCTGACGCTGAGCTCGCGGCTTGAGGAAGCGGAGCGCTTCGGCATTGAGCTTGCCAACCACATAAATGCCGGCACCGCGCTGATGGAGCGCATCGCCCGCATCACCAGCGTTGCCCGGCAGAGCTCGGTAATCGAGCCGCTCGAGGAGCCGAACAAGGTGCAGTCGGCGCTGGCCCAGCTCAGCGCCCGTGACCGGGCACGAGGGACTGCTGCGTGAGAACCATCCGCCTTCTGCCGGTCGTTGTCGTCGCCACGGGGGCTCTGCTGGCGCTCAAGACGATTGGTCTCGTGACTCATGGCGGCTATGTGCTGCCTGGTGTGGGCGAAGTGGTCGCGGCGGAAGATGCCGGTGCCACCGGTGTCGTTCTGCCCAAGGAACAGACGCTCACCGATACCAGCCCTACGCTCGAGGATACGGCGCCGACGGTAATCGGTGGGGAGGAAGAGGCCCCTGCAGCCGACGAGGCGACGCAGGAGCCCGCCACAGAAGAGACCGAGGACCTGCAGCCGATGCAGGTGGACGAGGCGGGCAACATCGTCCCGCTTGCAGACGGCGCGGCCGACACCGAGCGGGACCTGCTCGAGCGGCTTGCTGAGCGTCGTACCGAGCTCGATGCCTATGCAGAAGAACTGGATATGCGCGCAGCTTTGATCGAGGCGGCCGAGAAGCGCGTCGAGGAGCGGGCGGCGACCATGGAGGCGCTCGAGGCGCAGATCGCTTCGCTGGTCGAGGAGCGCAAGGCGGCTGAACAGAACCTCATCGCCGGCGTCGTCAGCATGTACGAAACGATGCGTCCCCGGGATGCGGCAACGATCTTCAACGAACTCGACATGGAAGTGCTGGTGCGGGTCTCCCGCGCCATGGCACCGCGCAAGATGGCGCCGATCCTGGCCGAGATGACCCCCCAGCGCGCCCAGGAACTGACGGTACGCCTCGCAGCCGCCGACTCGACGCCGCCGGACCAGTTGACCGCCGAGCAGCTCTCCGAACTCCCCCAGATCGTCGGCCAATAGGCCGGCAAACCCGAACGTTTCGCGGCTCGAGGGTAAGGCGGTGTTAAGCCGGCCGCGATAGCTTCGTCGCACGAGTAGAAGTAATGCGTTTTCGACGCGTTGGGGCAGAAGCCCCGTGATGAAAACGCCTGAGTAGCGTAGGCGGCGCGGGCCTGTTGGGGGCAATACTGGCAGTCTGGAACGTGGCGAAGGCCGCCATGGCGGCTGGTCTCGTCGTGCTCAGCCTGGCGCTCGCCATGCCCGCCGTGGCGCAGGAGCAGGCGCAGCTCTTCGTCACCCAGGAAGACGGCTATGGCCGGCTGATCCTCTCCTTCCCCGATCGCGATACGCTGCCGGCCTATTCAGTGCGCCTCGAAAATGGCGTTCTCTCTATCGAATTCGACGATCCGGTTGCGCTCACCTTGCCGGATGTGCCGCTGACGCTGCCTGACTATGTCTCGATCGCGCGCGTCGATCCGGACCGGCGCGGCATCCGTTTCGCCCTGCGCACGAGCCTCAATTTCAATCATATCGAAGCGGGCGAGCGGCTGTTCATCGATTTGCTGCCGCTGAGCTGGCAAAGCCTGCCGCCGAGCCTGCCGCAGGAGGTGATCGAAGAACTGGCCGAGCGCGCCCGTCTCGCCGCGATCGCGGCCGAGCGCGAGCGCAAGGCGCGCGACGTGCTCGACCTCAATCCGCGGGCTGAGGTTGAGATCGGCCGCAATCCCACGTTTCTGCGCCTGCAGTTCGATTGGAACGTGGATACGAAGGCGCAATACACCTTCGAGGCGGAGACCGGAGAGATCGCTTTCGAATGGCCCGTCGAAGTCGACCTGCGCGAACTCGCGCTGGACCTGCCGCCCGAGATCATCGATGTCGAGAGCGCCGTTACGCCCGATGGGGCGCTCGTGCGCGTGCATGTTGCCGAAGGGACGGAGCCGCGCTTTTTTGCCAATTCGCCACGCGAGTTCGTTCTCGACGTGGACCTTTCGGGAGCCGGGCTGCCTGAACTCGATGCCGGTGCGCTCGCCGAGCAGGTCGCCGCTGCCGAGCAGGAAACGGCGGCTGTTACCGAGGTGGCCACTCCCGATGTGGACCTATCCAAGCCGATAACGCCGTTCGTCAACACCCTGGGTTCGACGGTGCGCATCATTTTCCCGTTCGAGCAGGATGTGCCGGCGGCGGTTTTCCGGCGCGGCGACACGCTCTGGATGATGTTCGACACCCCCCAGGCGATCGAAATGCCCAATGGCGCCGAATTGCTCGGCGGCATCGCCGATGCCTTTGAGGTGGTGCTTTCCGGCTCGACCCAGGTGGTGCGCATGGATCTCTCGAAGGATCGGCTGGCGTCGCTTGGCTCGGAGGGGCGGGCATGGGTGCTTTCGCTCGGTGACGTGCTGCTTGCGCCCAGCGAGCCCATCGACCTCGTGCGCCGGTTGAACCTCGATGGGCAGTATGAAATGACCGCTAGCCTGGCGCGCCCGGACAGCGTGCACGAATTCCGTGATCCGGTTGTGGGCGACGTATTGCAGGTCGTTACCGCTTACCCCCCGGCACGCGGTATCGTGCGTCAGCTCGACTATGTCGATTTCACTGCGCTGCGTTCGGTCCACGGGCTGGTGATCAAGCCGCAACATGGTGACGTCGACGTTCGCCTTGAGGGCGACGCCGCTGTGATCAGCACTCCGCAAGGGCTGATCGTTTCCGCGTCGGACCGGCCGCGTGATCCGATACTCGCCGCCGCGCGAGACAGCTTCATTGATCTGTCGGCGCTCAAGGCCGAAAACCCGCTTGAGTTCAGCACCCGCCGGCGGGAACTGCTCGATGCGGCGGCGCGCGCGGAAGGCGACGCCAAGGATGTCGCCCGGTTGCAACTGGCGCAGTATTTCGTCGCCAACGGCTTTGCCATGGAAGCGATCGGCGTGCTGCGCGTCATGGAGGAAAAGCGTCAGGACGAGGAGCTTGCCGACAAGGTGCGCATGACCATGGCCATTGCCGATGTTCTTGCCGGCCGCAATGGCGAAGCGCTTGCCTTGCTCGAGTCCCCGACGCTCGCGGAAGACGTGGATGCGGTGCTATGGCGGGTAATGGCGCGGGCCTGCAAACAGAATTTCGGTGGCGCCAAGCAGGATGCCCTGCTCGCCGCGCCGGTCGTGCAGAGCTACCCCGACTGGATCCGCGCGCGCTTTTACCTTGCGGCGGTGCGCGCGTCAGTCGAAACCAATGACGCGCAGATGGCAGGGGAATTCCTCGACCGCATCGATCTGGCGACCCTCGATGTCGAGCAGACGAGCCTTTATCAGCTGCTCTCGGCGCGGCTGGACGAACTCGAAGGACGCTCCACTGAAGCGCTTGACACTTACGGGCAGGTGATCGCCGCCGATATTCGCCCGACGCGCGCCGAGGCGGTCTATCGCACGCTCAAGATTCTCGATGAAGCCGGGACTCTCGATCTCGCGAAGGCAACGAAAACCTTGGCGGGCGAAGCCATGCTCTGGCGCGGCGACGCCCTCGAAGTCGAGATGCAGGCAATGCTTGCCGACCTCTACTTCCGTCAGGGGCAATATCGGCTCGGCTTCGAGGGCGTGCGCCAGATGGTGGCGAATTTTCCCGAAAGCAGAGCGGTCAACACGCTGCGCGACGAGGCACAGACGATGTTCTCGGAGCTTTTCCTCAATGGGATGGCGGATGCGTTGGGGCCCGTGGATGCGCTGGGGCTCTACTACGACTTCCGGCACCTGACGCCGCCGGGGACGCGCGGCGACGAGATGATCCGCAATCTGGCGCGCCGGCTGGTGCAGGTCGATCTTCTCGCGCAGGCTGCCGAGCTGCTGGAATATCAACTCGATAATCGCCTCGAGGGCGTGGCACGCAGTCAGGTCGCTGCCGACCTTGCCGTGATCTACCTCGCCGATCGTCAACCGGCCGAAGCCCTGCGGGTGCTCGGCGAAACCCGGTTGACCGATGTTTCCGCGACGCTGGAGCGCCAGCGGCGCGTGCTTGAAGCGCGTGCTCTGATCGAGGCGGGACGGCACGTGCTGGCGCTCGACATCACGCGGGACATGGAAGGGGCCGATATCGAGCAACTTCGGCTCGATGCAAGCTGGAAGGCGGGTCGCTACGCCGAAGCGGCCGCGATGCTCGAAGCAAAGTATTCGGCCGAGGACGAGACCCTGACGGAGCCCGAACGCATGGACCTGGTCAAGGCGGCCGTCGGCTATGTGCTCGCCGATGACACGTTCGGGGTTTCGCGCCTTCGCACAAGGTTCGCGGAACGGATGGTGACGACGCCGCAATGGCCACTGTTCGACTATGTGACCAGCGCGGTAAAGACGTCGAGCCTGGAATTCCGCAAGGTTGCGCGCGAAGTCGCCGCGCTCGATGGGCTGGACTCGTTTTTGGCCGCCTATCGCGACATCTATGCGGCAAATGGGGCCCTGACGCCGCTCAAAGCCAGCAGTGGCAATCCGGCCATCGCCAGCCGCTAGCTCGAAACGAAGCTGCGCACCAGCGAGCCGGCGACGAGATACCAGCCGTCGACGAGCACGAAGAAGATCAGCTTGAACGGCAGCGAGATCACGACGGGCGGCAGCATCATCATGCCCATCGCCATCAGCACCGAGGCGACGACCATGTCGATGATGACGAAGGGCAGGAACAGCAGGAACCCGATCTCGAAGGCGCGGCGCAGTTCCGAAATCATGAATGCCGGGATCAGCAGCTGCAGTTCGATGGCTTCCGGCTCGTCGGGCGGTTCGGCTTGCGTCAGATCGTAGAAGAGCTCCAGGTCACGTTCGCGCACATTGGCGCGCATGAATTCGTGGATTGGCCCGCTGGCCGCCTCGAGGGCTTGCGTCGTCTCCATCTGGCCCGCGAGCAGGGGGGCGATGCCCTGTTCGTAGGACTGCGTCAGCGTCGGGGACATCACGAAGATGGTGAGGAAGAGCGCCAGCGACACCATCACCGAATTGGGCGGGGCCGTCTGCAGGCCGATGGCCGTGCGCAGCAATGAAAGCACCACGACGATACGGGTGAAACTCGTCACCATCACCAGGATGGAAGGCGCCAGCGCGAGGACCGTGATCAGCCCGATGAGCTGAATGGCCCGCTCGGTAAGCGTTGCCTCGTCGCCAAAATCGATGGAGATGTCCTGCCCGAAGGCGAGACTGGGCAGCAGCGCAAATGCCAGAACTGCGGCAATACCGATGAGGTGGCGGCGGTACGGCGGAGCGCTAAGTCTTGTCGCCCAGGCGGCCTTCGGCCCTTGATTGTTCGCTCTCGTCCGCAAAGTCGCCGTGCCCGCCCGCGCCCCGTTGACCGAACTCTTTAACTGAGTCGCCGCCCGAATTCTCGCCGGGCTGTGGATGATCGGTGCGGTCCAGTGGAGCAACCGGCCGAACCAGGCCGGGATGGCGGTGGGAATTGGCGCGTTTACCGGCAAAGCCGCGCATCCGGTCGAGCGGGGAAACGTTGGACGCGGCGGCTGCCGGCGTAGGCTCGACATGCGGAGCCGGTGCCGGGGCTGGTTTAGGTGTAGGTGTAGCCGCGGCTGCCTGAGAGGCGGGTGCGGCTGCAGGCCTCATGCCTTGTGTGACGACCGGACCAGTGCGGCGCGCAGCCTGCTGGGGCGGCACGGTCCGGGCAGGCGGCTGCGGAACAGAGATACCGCGCTCGATGACCACATCCGAGGGCCCGCCGGTCAGGATCAAATGTTCGATATCGTCGCGCCTTATGATCAACAATTGCCGTTTGCCGTCGATGGGCAGCGAATCGATCAGCGACAGGCGCCGGTTGCGACCGCGTGCCATGCGATCGCCGGCACCGGTCAGGAGTTTGAGCAGCCACGTGCCGATCAGGATCAGCAGGATGACGGCGCCCAGCGCAAAAACCGCCGTCAACCACATGTTGCCTGTGCCCCCGAACAGGCTTGTCAAGAACTGCACGTGTTAAACCTCTCCATTCGAATCGCATATCGCCCGCACACGGGCGGCAGATATTTCCTATCTAATCGCCTAATTGTGCAAAATGCGAGACTTATACGGGCACAAGCCCCTCTTGGTTAACACTTGATTAACCATCACGCGGCAGGATTTGCCTATCCCATTCGGGCGAGTCAGCGGGGGCGACATGGGCCTGATCAATCTGCCGATCTTCTCGGCATTGCAAGACAAGATGCGTTGGCACCAGGAGCGGCAAGGTCTCCTGGCGGAGAATGTCGCCAATGCCGAAACGCCCGGCTATCGCGGGCGCGACCTCAAATCCTTCAGCATAGACGAGGAGGCAAGCGCATTCTCCTCGGCGCAGGTCGCAACGATCGCGACGCAACCCATGCACTATTCGGTGGGCGCGAGCAGCGGAACGGCACTGGGCGGGCAGCGCATGAACAGCTTCGAGATCACCCCGGAGGGCAACGGCGTCACCCTCGAGGACGAGATGATGAAGGTGACGACCAATCTGATGGATTATCAGGCGGCTACAACGCTCTACCAGAAATCGATGAAGATCCTGCGCACCGCGCTCGGTCGGCAGGCTTAAGGATACCCAGTCATGGACTTTGCGAGCTCACTCAAGGTAGCGGCAACAGGCCTGCATGCGCAGACCGCGCGCATGCGCGTCATCGCCGAGAACCTCGCCAACGCCGACTCTACTGGGCGCACGCCCGAGGAAGAACCGTATCGACGGCGCGTGCCGACCTTCAAAGCAGAGTTCGATCGCGAAGTGGGGGGTACCACCGTCTCGGTCGGGCGCCTCGCCTATGACATGAGCGAATTCACCACCCGGCATGAGCCAGGGCATCCGGCGGCCGATGAAGCCGGCTATGTGCGCTACCCCAATGTCGATCCGCTGATCGAGGCTATGGACATGCGCGAGGCGCAGCGCACCTACGAAGCCAATCTCAACGTCGTCACCGTAACGCGGCAGATGCTCGGGCGCACCCTCGACATTCTGCGCGGCTGAGACAAGGATACTCCTGAATGACCTCCACTCCCTTCACCGCCGCCGCCAATGCCTACAGCAATGCCGCGCGGCTGATCAGCCAGGGCGCCAAGCCGCAGACCGATGTTACCGCAAGCGCGGGGCAGGGTGGCGATTTTGCCCAGATGCTCGCCAACAGCATCGAGAGCGTCGAGGCGCAGGGCAAGGCGTCGGACCAGATGGCGCTCGACATGGTCAACGGCAAGGCGAACGTCGTCGATATGGTGACCGCGATCTCCGAGACCGAACTGGCCATCGAGAGCATGGTGAGCGTACGCGACCGGGTGATCTCGGCCTATGAAGAGATCATGCGGATGCCGATCTGATAGCCGGCCCTTCCGGGAGTTATCGGCACGCTTTCCCTTCTCCCCTCGTGGGAGAAGGTGGCGCGCAGCGCCGGATGAGGGGGCGGGGGCTCGCCGTGGGCACAATGGTTGTGGAACATCGAACCCCTCACCCTGACATTCCGCTGAACGCGGAATGTCTGTCCCTCTCCCACAAGGGGCGAGGGGAACCGGTGCAATATGCAACGCTTTTCCGAGCAAGGGGATACGGGTTTGGCAGACTCAGCTAGTGTAAGGGCTGCCATGAACACAACGCGAGAGCGGCATGACTGGCGCTGAAGTTCTCGACATAGCCCGTGAGGGCGTCTGGGTGCTCATCACCGCATCGCTGCCGATGATGCTGGTCGGGCTCATCGTCGGCGTCGTGATCGCCCTGTTCCAGGCGCTGACGCAGATTCAGGAAATGACCTTGGTGTTCGTGCCCAAGATTCTCGCCATCTTCGTCACGATGTTGATTGCGCTGCCGTTTCTTGGTGCGCTCATGGCCAACTACATGAACCGTATCGTCGACATGATCATCGTCGGCGGATGAGCGCATGACCCTTGCGCTCGACTGGCTGCCGCAGACTGCCTTCTTCTATCTGCTGCTCTTTGCCCGCATCGGCTCTTTCCTGATGCTGGTGCCGGCGCTTGGCGAAGACACCATTCCCCCGCGCATGCGGCTGAGCTTTGCGCTGGCGCTGACCTTCATGCTTTATCCGCTGCTCACGCAATATCTGCCTGCGCTACCCGCAGATATCGGCGGCATGGTCGTGCAACTGGTGCGTGAACTGGCAGTGGGCCTGGTGCTGGGCGCGATCACGCGCATGATGGTGATGGCGACGGCGGTAGCCGGTTCGATCGTCGCGTTCCAGTCCGGCCTGTCTGTCGCCATGACGGCAGACCCGACGCAGGGCGGTGTCCAGGGCGCGATCTTCAGCAGTTTCCTCTCATTGCTCGGTATTGCACTGATCTTTGCTACCGACCTGCACCATTTAGCGCTCGCCGCCATCTATGACAGCTACATGGTCTTCGACCCGCAGGCCAATCTGATGTTCGACGACGCAGCGCAACTGGCGATCCGCACGGTTGCCAATGCTTTCACCATCGGCGTGCAGATGGCGGCCCCGTTCATCGTCTTCGGCCTCGTCTTCAATCTCGGAGCAGGGATTCTGGCTCGGCTAATGCCGCAGCTGCAGGTGTTCTTCATTCTGATGCCGGCCAACATCTTTGCCGGCATCGTGCTCTTTGCGCTACTGCTGGCCATGATGATGGGCTGGTATCTCACCGCGTTCGAGGATCACCTGACCATGTTGCGGGGCTAGGCGATGTCGGACGAAGCCCCGGAACAATCCAGCAAAACAGAAGACCCCTCCCAGAAAAAGCTCGAGGAGGCGCACAAGAAGGGCGATGTCGCCAAGAGCCAGGAGGTCGTCACCTGGTTCATGCTGATGGGTTCAGCGCTCGTCTTTGCCATGATGGCGCCGGGCACCACCGCCGCCCTGATGCAGGAGATGCGCGGGCTCGTCGCCAATGCCGATCTCTACGAGGTCGGCGGGGGCGCGTTCGGCTCGTTCTTCACCAATCTGGCCTGGTCGATACTTGGCATCGCACTGGTGCCCCTGGTGGTGCTGGCGTTCTTTGCCATTGCCGCCAATCTCATGCAGCACCGCCCGCTGCTCTCGGTCGAGCCGATCACGCCGCGCTGGTCGAAAGTTTCGCCGCTGCAGGGCTTCAAGCGGCTGTTCTCGGGCGAGGCGCTGGTCAATTTCGCCAAGGGACTGGTCAAGATCATCGTCGTTGGCGCGGTGGTGTTCTTCACCGCCTGGCCCGAGCGCGACCGGCTCGACACCATGATGACGGCCGATCCGTTGCTGATCCTTGCCGATTTCCAGGAACTGGGCGTGCGCATCTTCCTCGCGACGCTGGCGGTCATCACCATAGTGGCCGGTGCCGACTTCCTCTACCAGCGCCAGAAATGGTGGAAGAAGCAGATGATGACGGTTCAGGAGACCCGCGACGAACACAAGCAGCAGGAGGGTGATCCCAAGGTCAAGGGCCGCATCCGCCAGCTTCGCCAGGACCGAGCGCGCCAGCGCATGATGGCGGCTGTGCCCGATGCGACGGTCGTCATCACCAACCCCACCCACTTTGCCGTGGCGCTCAAATACGACAAGGCGATGCGCGCTCCGCTTTGCGTCGCCAAAGGTGCCGATGCCGTTGCGCTGCGCATCCGTGAGGTTGCCAGGGAGAACGAGGTGCCGATCGTCGAAAATCCGCCTCTCGCGCGTGCTCTCTTCAAGAGCGTCGATGTGGACGAAACGATTCCGGCCGAGCACTTCAAGGCGGTGGCGCAGGTCATCGGCTTCGTCATGCGGCTGAAGGGCGGCAATGGCGGTGGCTGGCGACCGAGCGCCACCTGATCGGCTCTGCGGCGTGGAAAAGCCTGCCGCGATGCCGGTGCAGTGGTGCTAGGCTCTCCCGTGGTCGTACCCCATTTGCTAGACGTTCCTGGGGTGCATGATTCGCAGTCCTCCGCCCACGAGCCAGGGTCACCTAATGCCGAAGTCGCCGCTGCAAGAGGATATCTATCCCGATCCGCTGGTTTCCCGCGGTCGCGGCGGCGGGTTGTGGCGCGTGCTGCTGCTGGGGCTCTTTCTCGTCGCCTGCGCCGCGGCCTTTGCCCTTTTTGGCGACCGCATTCCGGTGGAGGTGGTGCTCACCTTTGTCGGCCTGCTGGCGGTTGCCGGCGTGTTCTGCCTGTTCGGTCTCGCTTCCGGGCTCTTCCGCTTCGCCAATGGCGAGGAGGGGCGCACGCTCTCTCGCGCCTTTCTCGATAGCCTGCCCCATGGAGCGCTGATCGCGGATCGCGACGGCAAGATCGTCTATGCCAATGCCCAATACGGTGCCTTCACCGGCGGCTTTGCCAATGGCGTGCCGGTCGGCGTGCCGCGGCTTTTTGCCGGACAGGCGGAGGCGAGCGAAGCGATTTACCGGCTGTCGCGGGCGGCCAAGGAGGGACGGAGCGCCGTCGAGGATATTCGCATCGTTGGCGGGCTCGGCGGCGGGCAGGCGGAGCCCGGCAAGGCCTATTGGTACCGCGTATCCTGCCGGCCTTTGCCGCAGAGCGATGGTGGCAGCCGTGCGATGGTCGCCTGGTCGGTCGAGGACATCACCCGCGACAAGGAGAATATCGAGGTTGCCTTCCGCGACCTGCAGCGGGCGATCGACTATCTCGACCACGCGCCGGCGGGCTTCTTTTCGGCCGATGCGGAAGGGCGCATCCAGTATCTCAACTCGACGCTGGCCGATTGGCTGGGCTACGATCTGGCCGAGTTCAACTCCGGGCATCTGCGCCTGGCCGATATCGTGCGCGGCGACGGCGCCACGCTCCTGATGCGCGGGCGCGGCGATGGCGAAATCCGCACCGAGATCATCGACATCGACTTCGTGAGCCGCAATGGCAAGACATTCCCGGTGCGCCTGCTGCACCGTGCCGCCCGGCTTGCCGATGGCGAACTGGGCGAAACCCGCACGCTCGTCCTCGACCAGACCAACGCACCTGACACCGAAGAAGAGCTGCGCGCTGCCGAAGTGCGCTTCTCGCGCTTCTTCAATGATACCCCGTTTGCCATCGCCACGCTCGATGCCGAAGGGCGGATCATGCGCACCAACGCTCCGTTCGGGCGCATATTCAAATGGTCCGGCGAGGCAAAGAGCCTCGAAGCGCACCCATTGGTCGAACTCATCGGCGAGGGCAGCCGCGACAAGTTCCTCAAGGCCGTGGCCGATGCGGTGGCGCACAAGTCCGAGATCCAGCCGGTTGACGCCGCGCTCAGCGTCGAGGGCGAGCATGCTGTTCGCCTCTATGTTTCGGGGTCGGAGACCAGCGCCGGCTCGCCGGAGAGCGTCAATGTCTATGCGCTCGACATGACCGACCAGAGAAAGCTCGAAGCCCAGTTCGCCCAGAGCCAGAAGATGCAGGCGATCGGGCAGTTGGCGGGCGGGGTCGCGCACGATTTCAACAACCTCCTGACCGCCATTATCGGTTTCTCGGACCTCTTGCTCTTGAAGCACAAGCCGGGCGATCCGTCCTTCAGCGAATTGATGCAGATCAAGCAGAACGCCAACCGCGCTGCCGGGCTCACCCGGCAGTTGCTGGCCTTCTCGCGACGCCAGACCCTGCGCCCGCAGGTGCTGGAGTTGCCGCTGATCGTCGACGACCTGACGGTGCTCCTGAAGCGCATGATCGGGGACAAGAACACGCTCACCGTCGAGCATGGGCGCAATATCTGGCCCGTGCGCGCCGATGTGGTGCAGCTCGAACAGGTCATCATCAATCTTGTCGTCAACGCGCGCGATGCCATGCCCGATGGCGGCGCGATCACCATTCGCACCAGCAATGTCGGCGAGGACGAAACGGCGGCAATGAATTTCGAAGGGCTGGTCCCGGCCGATTATGTACTTATCGAGGTCGAGGACACCGGCACCGGCATGCCGCCGGAAGTGCTCTCAAAGATATTCGAGCCGTTCTTCACCACCAAGGAACTGGGCAAGGGGACCGGGCTCGGGCTTTCGACCGTCTATGGGATTGTCAAGCAGACCGAGGGCTTCATCTATCCGGTCTCGACCGTCGGTGCTGGCACCACCTTCAAGATCTTCCTGCCGCGGCACGTGCAGGCCGTCAGCGAGGCGGCGGCCAAAGCGGCGGCCCCGGTCAAGGACCTCACCGGCCACGAGCGCATCCTGCTGGTCGAGGACGAAGAAAGCGTTCGTGCATTCTCGGCTCGCGCCCTGCGCGCCACAGGCTATGAAGTGTTCGAAGCCGATGGCGGCGACGAGGCGTTGGAGGTGCTCGAGGACCTCGATTTCGAGGTCGATCTCATCATCTCCGACGTGGTGATGCCGGAAATGGACGGGCCGACGCTCCTCAAGCATGTTCGCGAGCGCTCGCCCGACCTCAAGGTGATCTTCGTTTCAGGCTATGCCGAGGAGAGCGTACGGCGCGATATCGAGGACGATCAGAGCGTCGATTTCCTGCCCAAGCCCTATTCGCTCGACCAGATCAACACCAAGGTCAAGGACGTGCTGGGCAGGGCCGGTGCAAGGCAGCCCGATTCTTGAAGGCATAATTCAAGCTCTCGTGCGCAATACATTTGATCTGTTGACCTGTTGCCTGCAGGCGCGCCTAATCCGTGTGCAGCCAATGCACCGAAAGGCGCGTTAGCCTCCAGTGCGGGCGGCGGGGGAAGCGAAACGAGCGATCGAGGGATCGCCCTTCGCGGGAGGCAGACATGAAGAGTTTCACCGCGCGTAGCTTTGAAACGGAACCGGCAAGGATTCCCGAGGCGGTCCTCGCCCGGCTCGAGGAAGACCCGCGAGCGCTGTTTACCGATTTCCAGTGGTTCCTCTATGAAGGACGCGACACCGTGTTCTTCACCGCCTTTGCCCGTCAGCCGATTGACGCGGCCGGTGCGCAGACGCTCGTTGCCAACATGGTGGCGCTGGCACCGCAACTGACCCACGGCTTTGTCGGCGCACGCCCCGGCGAGCCGCTGACTGCCGAGCAGATCGCCGCCATCACCACGGTCGTGACCGTCGATGATTTCGATGGCTATCCGGACAAATGGCTGGGGCCAAGCGCGGATATCTTCGCTGCCGAGACGCTGCCGCTGTTTCGCGTCATGGTCGCCAATCGCAGGGGTGGACCGGACGGCGAGGGCAGGGCGGCGATCATCCAGGTGCGCTCGGCGCACGCGCTGCTGGAAGGATCGGATTCGGCGCTTCTCACCCGCTCGCAGCCTGCGGGCCATGGCCTTTTGAGCGACAAGTCCAACAAGATCGGCATCGGGGCGCGGCTTGGCGGCGTCATCGGCGCTGGTCTGATGACCGCCATTCACCTCTTCTTTGCCTATGTGCTTTCGCCCAGCGACAAGCCCATCTACGCCAGAACCCTGGCAATTCCGCGAAAACGCCTGCGCGACCTTGCCAACGCGCTGGGCGTGCGCCAGCGCTCGCTCTATTTCGCCCTCGTAACCCATGCGCTCAATGGCGATGGACCGAAAAAGGCGATGAGCGACAAGGCCATCCTCGCCACCTACACCCAGGTCGGCGGCAAGCGGAACGAGGCCGACGACGACTTCTTCCGGGTGCGCACGCACTCGGCCAAGTTCCCGGTGGCCGACGATTTCCTCACCTATGTCCAGGCCGTCGACGAACTGGTCGGCAGGATCGAGCAGAAGGACATCAGCGAGATGCAGATCAAAATTCTCGCGATGTTCGGCATGCACCGTCGCCTGCACAGGCTCGCGCCGTGGATTCACGGCCCCCGCTTCTGGCGCTTCAGTGGCGCCATGCACATGGTCCTTACCCTCGTGCCGCCGCACCATATCCACGGGCCGATGACCCAGGGCATGATCGAGCCCATCTATTGCGGCGCCTTCCACCCCAGCACCAATATCTGCACGTTCTGCCCCGGTCGGGATTATGTGACGTTCAATCTCACCATGGAGGCCCGGCACATCGCCAATGCCGACAAGATCATGCCGCTGCTGGAGCGGGTGGAAGCAATGGTGTCAGGCAGTGCAGCGGGGTCCGCGACACTCACGGAAGCAGTCTGAAACTATCTCGGGGGATTCATGACACGGGTATTTCGCCGCGCCATCTGTCTTGGCGTGGCCTTTGCGGCGGCGGTATTGCCTGCAGCCGCCGAACCGCAATCATTCGAGACCAAACGCGCCGATGGCAGTACGATACACTGGTCGCTCGATCGGCCTGATGGCGACCGCCCGGTGGGCATCGTGGTCCTCGCACAGGGTTCGGGGTGTCTGCCCGCCATGAAAAGCGCCGCCCTGCTATCCGCGCGAAGCGTCTTTCGCGACTATGCCGCCCTTGCGGTCGAGAAATACGGCGTCTCGCCCTCCCACGCGCCGCAGAACGATACTCTCGACTGCCCGGATACCTTCTACGAGCATGCGACGCTCTCGCAGCGGGTCGAGGATTACGTCGGCGTTCTTGATGCTCTGAGCGACGAAGCATGGTGGAATGGCGACCTCGTGCTATTCGGCGGCTCGGAGGGCGGGTTGGTGATGGGAACACTTGCCGGCCGTGTCGAGGCGAACGCGGCGGTGTTGATCTCCACGGGTGCCGGAGCCACTTTCGGCGAGATCGTGCGCAGCGGCATCCCGCCCGAAGGCTGGCCGACCGTCGATGCCGTCTTCGAGGAGGTGCGCAACAATCCCGAAAGCCTCGAGCGCTGGGGTGGGTACACCTACCGCTTCTGGGCGGACGCGATCGACCGCCGCGTTGCCGACGACATGCTGCAATCCGATACCGCTTTCCTCCTTATCCAGGGAGGCCGGGACCCGGTGCCGAGCGAGATTTCACGCGCCGCCAGCGATCTCTTTGCCGAGGCGGAACGCTGCAACCTGACCTATTGGGAGTTCCCGGGCTACGACCACGCGATGAGCGACCGTACCGGAGCTTCCCACATGGAGGCCGTGATTGCCGAGGCGCGGCAATGGGTCGACTGGCAGATGGCCGGACAGGAGTGCTGACCGGCCGATGCGAGCCATAGCCGCAGCCGGCCTCGTCATTCCGGCTCCAACTCGGGAGCCGTGGCCACCAGTGTCGATTCGGGCGAGCGGACCAACGCCTGGTAGCGCTCGATCTGCACCAGGACATCGGCGATGATCTGGTCCTGCGACATGCCCATCAGGTCGTAGCCGCGGCTGCCGTCGGAGAAGAAGGTGCGTGCTTCGTAGCGGCTCTGCATTCGCGAGGCTTCGTAGGCGGAAAGCGGCGGCAGCTTGTGCTCGGTGCGCTGAACGCCATAGACGAAGTCGCGCATGCCTTCGGCCGGGGCCGTGAGGGTCTGCGCACCGGTCTCCGCATTCTTCTCGACTGCAGCCTGGCGCCCGCGCTTGCTGAGTTCGGCGGCAACGGCTTCGAGGGCCGGCGCGACCGTGTTGTCGATGAAGTCGTCCACCTCCTTGGGGGTCGGGGCCTTCAACATCCCAGCCAGCCGCCGCTGCCAGGTGACGCTGCCGGGCGCCGCATGCGCGCGAACCGGGCCGCGCCTTGTCTGTTGCTGGGCCATGTCCGATTGCATGCCTCTCGCCAGCGACCAGACGAGAGCCAGCATGATCAGCGAGAACGGCAGGGCACTGGCAATCGTCACCGATTGCAGCGCACCAAGCCCACCGGCTACGAGGAGCACGGCCGCCACCGCCCCTTCGAGCACGCACCAGAAGACCCGCTGAAGCGTCGTGGTCTCGGTTTTGCCGCCAGCGGCGATGGCATCAACGACGAGCGATCCGGAGTCCGAAGAGGTAATGAAGAATACCGCGACGAGGATCACCGCAAGCGTCGAGGTGACTGCCGGCCATGGCAGATAACTGAAGAACTGGAACAGCGCCACGGAGGTATCCGCCGCCACTGCCTGCGCCAACGCTCCGCCAGCCATCGTCGTGTCGACGAAAATAGCCGTATTGCCGAAGACCGTCATCCAGAAGAAGGTGAACCCCGAGGGTATGAACAGCACCGCAACGACGAATTCGCGCACGGTACGCCCGCGCGAGATGCGCGCGATGAACATGCCAACGAACGGCGACCAGGATATCCACCAGGCCCAGTAGAACAGCGTCCATTCGTCGATCCACGGCCGCGGTTCATAGGCATAGATATTGAACGTGCGCAGCACGAGATCGTCGAGATAGAGCCCGACATTCTGGACGAAATCGCGCAACAGTTCGGTGGTCGGCCCGACGATCAGCACGAAAAGCATCAGGCAGATGGCGACGATGAGGTTGAATTCGCTCAGCCGCCGCACGCCCTTGTCGAGACCGGTGACCACCGAAATCGTCGCAATCGCGGTGATGACGGCGATGAGAACGATCTGGACGACGACGGAAACGGGAATGCCCAGCAGATACTCCAGCCCCGAGTTGATCTGCAGGACGCCGAAGCCCAATGATGTGGCGATGCCAAAGACCGTACCGACGATGGCAAAGACATCCACCGCATGCCCGATCGGCCCGTCGATGCGGTCCTTGAGCAGCGGATAGAGCCCGGAGCGCACCGTTAGCGGCAGGTTGTAGCGGTACCCGAAATAGGCGAGCGACAGCCCGACGATCGCATAAATGGCCCAGGCGTGGATGCCCCAGTGAAAGAAGGTGACGCTCAGCGCCTCGCGCCGTGCAGCGATGGTCAGCGGGTCAGCTTCCGGCGGGGCGGCGAAGTGGGTCATCGGTTCGCCCACCGCGAAATACATGAGGCCGATGCCCATGCCGGCCGCAAACAGCATGGCTACCCAGGAGATGTAGTTGAAATCGGGTTCGGCGTCGTCCGGCCCCAATTTGAGATTGCCGAAGCTGCTGAAGGCGAAGATCAGCACCGCGGTAACGAAGATCGCCACACACAGCAGGTAGAACCAGCCGAAATCGGCCAAGATACGCGCCTGCAGGGCCGCAAACAGGCTCTCGGCCTGTTCGGGCAGCACCACGCCGATGAGCAGGAAGACGCCGATGATGCAGATGGCGCCGATGAAGACGGGCGGGTTGACGACGAAGCGTTGCATGCGGCTCACCCTGGCATTGTTGGCTTGGTGCGGAAATTCTCGCAAGAACAACACACAAGCCGGGTTTGAGTTCGATGCCAGCCTAGGTTACCCGCAAAAAGAACGCTAGCTTCTTTGAGGCTGCGAATCGCATATCGTCTGCCTCTTTTCTTCGGGGGTGGCGAAGGTGGAGCGGTTGATAGCGGTCAACGGCGCGTCGAAGATGTTCCGGCAGCCACGACGATATTCGGGCTTGGGCGGCTCGATAAAGGGTTTCTTCTCGCGCGAATATACCCAAGTGCGCGCTGTCGAAGACATCTCCTTTGCCATCGATAGCGGCGAAGCGGTCGGCTATCTCGGTCCCAACGGTGCCGGCAAATCCACCATGATCAAGATGATGACCGGTATTCTGGTGCCGACTGCCGGTTCCATCCGCGTGCTCGGGCGCGTGCCGCATGAGGAGCGCATGGCCAATGCGCGCGAGATTGGCGTCGTCTTCGGCCAGCGCAGCCAGCTCTGGTGGGACCTGCCGGTGCGCGACAGCTTCGAGCTCAACCGGCGCATCTACAACATTGCCGATGCGCGCTATCGCGAGAACCTGGGGCACCTGGCCGAGATGCTGGAGATGACGGGCTATCTCGAGCGCCCGGTGCGCCAGCTCAGCCTCGGCCAGCGCATGCGCGCCGAGATCGCCATGGCGCTGCTGCACGATCCCAAGATCCTCTTTCTCGACGAGCCGACCATCGGGCTCGACGTCGTCGCCAAGGATGCGGTGCGCCGCTTTCTCAGCCAGATCAACCGCGAGCGCGGCGTCAGCATCATTCTCACTACCCACGACCTGCAGGATATTGAGCAGATCTGCCCACGCCTCATCATGGTCGACGATGGCAAGCTGCTGTTCGACGGGGAACTCGGCAGGTTGCGTGCCGCGCTCGGTGCCCGCCGGCGGCTGACGCTGGAGTTTGCCAGCGATCCGGGCCCGGTCACACTCGCCTCGGCGCGGCTCATCAGCGACGAGGGCGTCTTCAAGCATTTCCTCATCGAGGACGAGACCATTTCGCTGGTCGGCATTCTCGGCCAGCTCGGAGGCGGCCACGACCTCAAGGACGTGGCGATCGAGGAACCGGACATCGAAGAGGTCATCCGCACCTTCTATCAGCAGCGCCCGGCGCTCGCCCCATGAGCGCGGCGATGTATCTCTCGATCGCCGCGCGGGCGTTCCAGTCGCGGCTGGCTTATCGCAGCCAGGTCTGGGCATCGTTTTTCGGCCAGACGATCCAGATTCTCGCGCGGATCGCCATCTGGACGGCTGCCTATGCCGGCACCGCCAGCGTCGAGGGCGTGTCGCTCGATGATATGGTCACCTACTCCATTCTCGCCGGCACGGTGCTGGCCGCCTGGTACTACGAAGCGCTGATCCAGGACATCGGCACGTCGGTAAAGACCGGCGATGTCGCCGTCTTCCTGCTGAAGCCTATCCGTTACCCGCTCTATCTCTTTTCCTCCGCCTTCGGCGAATTCGCCTTCCGCATCACTGCCGTCGTCCTGCCGGTGGTGATCGTGATCAGCTTCATCTATGGCCTGCAGCCACCTGCCAGCCTCTTTCACGGATTGATGTTCGCGTCCTTCTGGCTGCTCTCCTTCATCATTCTGTTCGAGCTCGCCGCGACCTGCGGGTTGCTCTCTTTCTGGCTGCTGACATCGTTCTCGCTGACCTATTTTCTCCAGGGCGTTATCGCCCTGTTTTCGGGCAGCCTCGTGCCGCTCTGGTTCTTTCCGCCGGCCTTCGAAGCGGTGGCGCGGCTGCTGCCCTTTGCCTGGATCGCCTATTACCCGGTGGCGGTCTATCTGGGGCAACTCGGGGTCGAGGAAACCCTGCTGTTCTTTGCGTTCGGGCTAGGCTGGGCCGGCCTGCTGGCTCTCGGCATCGCCATGCTCTGGGCGCGGGCGAGCATGCGCCTCATCGTGCAGGGAGGCTGAGATGATCGCCTATCTTCGGGTTCTCGCCTATCTCGCCAGCCTGCACGTGCGCTCGCTATTCGAATATCCCGGCGCCGTCATGCTCGCCTGGGTTTCCCAGGGCTTCTCCTATGTCAGCGTCTATACCGCCATCGCGCTGATCATCCTGCGGTTCGATACGCTTGGCGGCTGGGGCTGGCCGGAAATGGCGCTGCTCCTGAGCTTTCATCTCCTCGCTTATTCGATGGGCGCCGCCTTCAGCTTCACGCAATTCCGCGAGCTCGAGGAGGTCGTGCGGCTCGGCACGTTCGATTGCCTGCTGGTCAAGCCGATCAGTCCGTGGGCCTACATCGTCTTTTCAGGTTTCAACACCCAGTATATCAGCCATGTCGTCGTCGCCATCGGCCTCATGAGCTGGGCCGTAGGCCAGGTCGATATCGCCTGGTCGATCCCCACCGCGTTCTATTTCCTCGCCAGCCTCGTCAGCAGCGCGGTGCTTGTCGCCTGCATCATCACCATGCTCGGCGCCAACGCGCTGGTCTGGGTGCGCTCGCGCTATCTCTTCTCGACATTCTTCGGTTTCTGGGAGCTGGCGCGATTCCCGCTCAACATCTTCCCCGGCGTCATCCAGTTCGTGATGCTCACCATCGCGCCGCTTGGGTTCCTCGCCTATGTGCCCGTCGCGGTGATCCTCGGCAAGGACGTGGTGCTGCTCGGTCCCGCCGCGCCGGTGCTGGCGCTCCTTGCCGGCCCCGTCGCCGTGCTCATCGCCAGAGCGCATTGGCGATTCTGCCTGCGCAATTACCAGGGCGCGGGCGGCTGACACGTTGGGAGTGCGGTTTTCCCTGTTGACAGTTCTGAAACAAAATGAGAACAAAGTAAGCACATTCGATGGACGGGCGTAACGCAGGAGCGCGTTGCATGGGCCGTTTGAGCGTGAAATAAGGAGATCGGATAAATGACCACTTCACCGCTTCGCGTGATCGACGGGGGATCCATGGATAAGGACAAGGCGCTCTCTGCCGCGCTCAGCCAGATCGAGCGCAGTTTCGGCAAGGGCTCCATCATGCGGCTGGGCGAGAATACCGCCATCGAGGTCGAATCGATCTCGACCGGCTCGCTCGGGCTCGACATTGCACTCGGCATTGGCGGGCTGCCGCGTGGCCGTATCGTCGAGATTTTCGGACCGGAGAGCTCGGGCAAGACGACACTGGCGCTGCATGTCATCGCCGAGGCGCAGCGCACGGGCGGCATCTGCGCCTTTGTCGATGCCGAACATGCGCTCGATCCGGTCTATGCCCGCAAGCTCGGCGTCAATGTCGATGACCTCCTGATCTCGCAGCCCGATGCTGGCGAGCAGGCGCTGGAGATCACCGACACGCTGGTGCGTTCGGGTGCCATCGACGTCCTCGTGGTCGACTCCGTCGCCGCTCTGACGCCGCGGGCTGAACTCGAAGGCGAGATGGGCGATTCGCTGCCCGGCCTGCAGGCCCGCCTGATGAGCCAGGCCATGCGCAAGCTCACCGCTTCGATCTCGAAATCGAAGTGCATGGTCATCTTCATCAACCAGATCCGCATGAAGATCGGCGTGATGTTCGGCTCGCCCGAAACGACCACGGGCGGTAACGCCTTGAAGTTCTACGCTTCGGTGCGCCTCGACATCCGTCGTATCGGCTCGATCAAGGATCGCGAGGAGATCGTGGGCAATCAGACCCGCGTCAAGGTGGTCAAGAACAAGCTGGCCCCGCCGTTCCGCCAGGTCGAGTTCGACATCATGTATGGCGAGGGTATCTCCAAGGTCGGCGAACTCATCGATCTTGGCGTCAAGAGCGGCATTGTCGAGAAGTCGGGCGCCTGGTTCTCCTTCGACAGCCAGCGGCTGGGGCAGGGGCGTGACAACTCCAAGCAGTTCCTGCGCGACAATCCCGAAATTTCCAACGTCATCGAACAGGGCATCCGCGAAAGCGCCGGCCTGTTGAGCGATGCCTTGCTGGCCGTTGAGGGACCCGAAGCGAGCGACGACTGAGTTTACTCGTCAGGACTTTTTAAAGGCGCCGGAAAACATCCGGCGCCTTTCCCTATTTCCGCGGCTCTCGCGCCAGCTCCGCTCCCCCGCCAGCAGATGGCCAATGGCCGATCGGCAATGCTGGACGCGAGGCGGGCTGCGCGATAGAAAGCCTGCGATTGTCTTGAGGGTGCTTTGCCGGTGCCCATTCCCGCGACGAAAGCCAGTTGATGACGAGCGTAAACGATATTCGGTCGAGTTTTCTCCAGTACTTTGCGCGCGAAGGCCACGACGTGGTGGCCTCGGGCCCGCTGGTGCCGCGCAACGATCCGACGCTGATGTTCACCAATGCGGGCATGGTGCCGTTCAAGAACGTTTTCACCGGTCTCGAAAAACGCCCCTATTCGACGGCGACGAGCGCTCAGAAATGCGTTCGCGCCGGCGGCAAGCACAATGATCTCGACAATGTCGGCTTCACCGCGCGCCACCACACCTTTTTCGAAATGCTGGGGAACTTCTCCTTCGGCGACTATTTCAAGGAGCGCGCCATCGAACTCGCCTGGGGCCTGCTGACCAAGGACTGGGGCCTCTCCAAGGACCGGCTGATGGTCACCGTCTATCAGGACGATGACGAGGCGCATGCGCTCTGGAAGAAGGTCGCCGGTCTTTCCGACGACAAGATCGTGCGGCTCGGCGCCAAGTCGAACTTCTGGCAGATGGGCGATACCGGCCCCTGCGGCCCGTGCTCGGAAATCTTTTATGACCATGGCGAGGCTGTGCCCGGCGGTCCGCCGGGCTCGCCGGACGAGGACGGAGACCGTTTCATCGAGATATGGAATCTCGTCTTCATGCAGTTCGAGCAGCATATCGACGGCACGCGCGAGAACCTGCCGCGGCCTTCGATCGACACCGGCATGGGGCTGGAGCGTATCGCTGCCGTCATGCAGGGCGTGCACGACAACTACGATATAGACCTGTTCAAGGCTCTCATTGCTTCGGCCGCGCAGGTTACCGGCACCGAGCCGGGCGGCCAGGGCGGCACCAGCCAGCGCGTCATAGCCGATCATCTGCGCTCGATGTCTTTCCTCATCGCCGAAGGCGTGCTGCCCTCCAATGAGGGGCGCGGCTATGTGCTGCGCCGCATCATGCGCCGCGCCATGCGCCACGCGACGCTTCTCGGCGCCGAGGAGCCGGTGATCTACAAGCTGGTGCCGGCGCTGGTTCGCGAAATGGGCCAGGCTTATCCGGAGCTCTCGCGCGGCGAGGCCATGATTACCGAAACCGTGCGCCTCGAAGAGGGCCGGTTCCTCAAGACTCTGGGACGCGGCCTGCAGATCCTTGCCGACGAGACGCGCAACCTGGCTGAAGGCGACACCCTCAAGGGTGAAACTGCTTTCAAGCTCTACGACACCTATGGCTTCCCGCTCGATTTGACAGAGGATGCGCTGCGCAGCCGCGGCATCGGCGTCGATCAGGCCGGGTTCGAAGCCGCCATGGCCCAACAGAAAGCCGAAGCGCGCCGGAGCTGGGCCGGATCAGGCGAGGCCAGGACCGACCAGGTCTGGTTCACGCTCGCCGACACGCAGGGTCCCACCGAGTTTCTCGGCTATGAAACCGAAGATGCCGAGGGCGAGGTCAGCGCGCTGGTCAAGGACGGCGCTGTCGTTGATGCGCTCGAGCAGGGCGAGGAAGGCTATCTCGTCGTCAACCAGACCCCGTTCTATGGCGAAAGCGGCGGTCAGGTCGGCGATACGGGTGAGGTGAAGGGCGAAGGCGTTGCCGCTGATGTGCTTGATACACACAAGCACCACGGCGTCTTCGCGCACAAGGTGAGGGTCACCCAAGGCACGCTCAGGGTCGGGCAGGCGCTGGAGCTGCATGTCGATCACGCCCGCCGCGCTGCCATCCGTGCCAACCACTCGGCGACGCACCTGCTGCATGAGGCCTTGCGGATCGTCCTGGGCGATCACGTGGCGCAGAAGGGCTCGCTGGTTGCGCCCGACCGGCTGCGGTTTGACTTCGTCCATACCAAGCCGATGACCGAGCAGGAGATTGCCGAGGTCGAGGACATCGTCAACGACCTGGTGCTGCAGAACTCGCCTGTCGAAACACGCCTGATGGGGGTCGAAGAGGCCAAGGATTCCGGCGCCCGGGCGCTCTTTGGCGAGAAATATGGCGATGAGGTGCGTGTCGTTTCGATGGGAGCGGCCACTGGCAATGCCCTGGGCTGGTCGGTGGAGCTTTGCGGCGGCACGCATGTGAAACGCACCGGAGATATCGGGCTGGTCTCGGTGGTTGGCGAAAGCGCGGTCGCGGCCGGTGTGCGGCGCATCGAGGCGCTGACGGCAAGGTCGGCGCGCGAACGGGCCAATGCCAATACCGCCATCGTCAATTCGGCGGCTTCGCTCCTGCGCTCGTCGCCCCATGAGGTGCTCGATCGCATTCAGGCACTGCAGGAGCAACTGAAACGCTCCGAGCGGGCGCTCAGCGATGCCAAGCAGAAGCTCGCCATGGGTGGCGGGGCCGGAGGCGGTGAAACTGCACCGGCCGAGACGGTCAATGGCGTCACCTTTGTCGGCCGCGTCGTCGAGGGCCTGCAGCCCAGGGATTTGCGCGGTCTCGTCGACCAGGCCAAGAAGCAGGTCGGCTCGGGCATCGTGGCCATTGTCGGCGTGACCGAGGATGGCAAGGCCGGCGTTGCCGTCGGCGTCACCGATGACCTGACGGGTAAGTTCTCGGCCGTCGATCTCGTGCGCGCCGGCTCGGCCGCGCTTGGCGGGCAGGGCGGAGGCGGGCGTCCCGACATGGCCCAGGCCGGCGGCCCGGACGGCAGCAAGGCAAACGACGCTATCGGCGCAATCCGCGCGGCGCTTTAGGTTCCCGCCTCCCGGAGGCGCTTGCGCCGGCGAAGGGCGAACGCGGATTTTCTGCAAGCAAACAAAAAGAAAGGCCGGGCGGTATGCCCGGCCTTTCACATTCTAACGTGACCCGCCGCTCTAGGCGTTCGCCATTGCCTTTTGCAGGTTGGCATCGATCGCATCGAGGAAGCCGAGGGTCGAGAGCCACGGCTGCTCGGGGCCGACGAGCAGCGAGAGGTCCTTGGTCATCTTGCCTTCCTCGATGGTGGCCACGGTGACCTTTTCGAGGGTGTCGGCGAAGTGAGCGAGCTCGGCATTGTTGTCGAGCTTGGCGCGGTGGGCGAGGCCACGGGTCCAGGCGAAGATCGAGGCCGTGGAGTTGGTCGAGGTCTCCTTGCCCTGCTGGTGCTGGCGATAGTGGCGGGTGACGGTGCCGTGGGCGGCTTCGGCCTCGACGATCTTGCCATCCGGCGTCATCAGCACCGATGTCATCAGGCCGAGCGAGCCGAAGCCCTGCGCGATGGTGTCCGACTGCACGTCGCCGTCATAGTTCTTGCACGCCCAGACATAACCGCCCGACCATTTGAGAGCGGCAGCGACCATGTCGTCGATCAGGCGGTGCTCATACCAGATCTTCTTGGCCTCGAACTGATCCTTGAACTCGGCCTCGTAGATTTCCTGGAAGATGTCCTTGAAGCGCCCGTCATAGGCCTTGAGAATGGTGTTCTTGGTCGACAGGTAGCAGGGCACGCCGCGGTTGAGCGCATAGTTCATCGAAGCGCGGGCGAAATCGCGGATCGAGTCGTCGAGATTGTACATTGCCATGGCAACGCCCGCGCCAGGGGCCTGGAACACCTCGTGCTCGATTTCCTGGCCGTCGTCGCCGACGAACTTGATGGTCAGCTTGCCCTTGCCGGGGAACTTGAAGTCCGTGGCGCGGTACTGATCGCCGAAAGCATGACGGCCAACGATGATCGGCTGCGTCCAGCCGGGCACGAGGCGCGGCACGTTCTTGCAGATGATCGGCTCGCGGAAGATCACGCCGCCGAGGATATTGCGGATCGTGCCATTGGGCGAGCGCCACATCTTCTTGAGGCCGAACTCCTCGACGCGCGCTTCGTCGGGGGTGATGGTGGCGCATTTGATGCCGACGCCGTGCTTCTTGATGGCGTTGGCCGCATCGACGGTCACCTGGTCGTCGGTGGCGTCGCGGTTCTCCACCGAGAGATCGTAATATTCAATGGGCAGATCGAGATAGGGGGTGATGAGCTTGTCCTTGATCGCCTGCCAGATGATGCGAGTCATCTCGTCGCCGTCGAGATCGACGACCGGGTTGGCGACTTTGATCTTGCTCATTGGAATCTCCCTGAAAGACATCATTGGGCCGGCCGGCCAAGTGGCGCCCCTATAGCATCGGGCAGGCAAAGCGCAAAGCCGCGCAAAGCAAGGGGGCTTCGCGAGTCGAGAGGAGTGGCGCGACTATTTCGCAGGCAGCGTGGTGACGAAGGCGAGGGCGTAGTCGATCCAGCCGGTGAGGTCCTCGTCGTCCTCGATCGCGTCGGGCTCGACCTGGACGAAGCCGCTCATGGTGCGACCGGTCATCGTCATCGGGGCTGCGCCGGGGCGGGTCAGCGCTTCGTCATACCTCTCCTTGCCGACGCGGACCAGCAGGGCGCCGTCCTTCATCGGGCCAACGAACATGTTGCCGTTGAGCATAAAGGCACGTCCGCCGAACATCTTCTGCTCGCGGTAGCCGTAGCGGTCGCCAAGTGCGGTGCGGATGCGGTCGGCTAGATGTTCGGAAGCCTCACTCATGTATTCTCTCCCGGGCGGTATCTCTCGTGGCGCGGCAGGTCGTCGGCGATGCGGTCCCACTCCTGGTGGGAACGGGCGAAGATGAGCTCGCCGGGCGCGAACCAGCCGTTCTGGCCGGCAAAGAAGCCAACGGCGATCATGCGCATGTCGGGTGCGCGCGAAGATTTGCCGAACAAGGGATTGCCGCATCCTGGGCAGAAGTGCCGCGTGAAGGTCGCGCCGGAATCGCTTGAAGAATCGAAGCTTGCAACCTCGCCGTCAACCGTCAACGCATCGGCGGACACCATGGCCGCCGTCGCGTGTCCCGTCCCGGTGGCGCGCTGGCAATCGCGGCAGGAGCACATGAACATCCAGAGCACCGGTCCTTGCACGCTCAGGCGCACGCGCCCGCACATGCAGGTGCCGGTGACGTCGACTTGGGGATGCTTGCTTGCCATGGGCGCGACGCTGCCACGCCGGCGCGGTCCTGGCAACAAACTTGATTTTGGGCAGGATGCTGGCGACAGTGTGCGGCGCGCGTTCGGCAAGGAAGCACGATGACCGTTCATCCCGACTATCCGATCCTGACGGAGCGGCTTGCCTTGCGGCCCTTCAGCCGGGGCGATGTCGATGCAGTCTATGCCTATCGCAGCCGGGAGGACGTGGCGCGCTACCTCTTCGATCCACCCCTCAGCCGCGAGGAGTGCGCCGAGGCCGTTCAGCAGCGCATCGGCCAGATCGCATTCGAACTCGAGGGCGACAAGATCGTCCTGGCGGTCGATCTGCGCGAAAGCGGCGCGCTCATTGGCGAGATGTCGCTGATATGGCGCAGCGCTGAAGCGCGGCAAGCCGAGATCGGCTGGATATTTCACCCGGACCATCATCGGCGCGGCTATGCCCGCGAGGCCGCGTCGGCACTGCTGGATCTGGCATTCGACAAGGCCGGCATACACCGGGTGATGGCCCGTTGCGATGCGCACAACATAGCCTCGGCGCGGTTGATGGAGCGGCTCGGCATGCGTCGGGAGGCCTATTTCCGCCAGCATGCCGTCGTCAAGGGAAAGTGGGACGAGGAGCTGATCTACGCTATCCTCGCGAGCGAATGGCAGCGCCAGCGAGAACCCGCACTGGATGCGAATTTACGCCGGTTTCCACCCTTGGGTGAAGCAAGATAATTCCCGCGCAGCCTAGGAACCTGCCGTACTTAGCCAGCGTTCAGCAAGCTTCAGCTTTCAAAGCGAGTTTGCGGAGGGATCGCATCGGCCATGACTTCTTTTTCCTTACCCATCGACACGCCAAGATTGTTGCTGCGCAGTTTCCAGCCCGATGACTATGACGCGCTCTGTGTCTACCAGCCCTTGCGCGAAGTGCAGCGCTATCTCGAAATTCCCATACGCGACAAGGCCGATGTCCTGACCTCGCTCAATCTGATGCGGCGGCAGGTGTCGCTGCAGCGGCCGGGCGACACGCTCACTCTGGCGATCGTGCGCAAGCACGACAAACGGCTGCTCGGCCAGGTGTCGCTGCGCTGGGCGGATGCCACGGCCAGCCAGGGCGAGATCCGGTTTGCGCTCGATCCGCGTCATTCGGGCAATGGCTATGCCTCGGAGGCAGTCAGGGCGGTACTCGATCTGGCTTTCGATCAGTTCAAGATTCACCGCGTTTCGGCGCGCTGTGACGGGCGTAATCACCGCTCGGCAAAGCTGCTGCAAAAGCTCGGCATGCGGCTCGAGGCGCATTATCGCGAGCATGCGCTGTTCCAGGGCGAGTGGGATGAGGAACTGCATTTCGCCATTCTCGACCGCGAATGGCGCCGTTCCAGCAAGGTACGTGATCTGCCGGTGAACACACCCCGCGTCGCCTGAGGACTTCACCGCTTCAATTACCGCGCGACTTCAAGTAAGGAGCGCGGCATGGCAGGCACAGACACCTCACAGCAGTTCCAGTACCGCGCGACCCCGGCGATCATCCTTTGCGAGCCGCAACTGGGCGAGAACATCGGCGCGGCAGCCCGCGCCATGGCCAATTTCGGGCTGTGGGACTTGCGGCTGGTCAATCCGCGCGACGGCTGGCCGAACGAGAAAGCAGTCGCGGCAGCATCGAAGGCCGATCACGTCATCGAGCGCGTCAGGGTTTTCACAACGCTCGAGGAGGCGGTGACCGACCTGTCGTTGATCCACGCCACCACCGCGCGCTCGCGCGACATGCGAAAGCCGGTGCTGGGGCCGGAGGAAGCATGCAGGGAGCTGACGGCGCATATCGGCTCCGGGCAGAAGGCCGGCATTCTCTTCGGGCGGGAACGCTGGGGTTTGCTCAATCCGGAAGTGGCGCTTTCGGACGCCATCGTCACCCTGCCGGTCGAACCGGCTTTCGCCTCGCTCAACATCGCCCAGGCGGTGCTGATCCTCGCCTATGAGTGGCGGCGCCAGAGCGGGTTGGCCGAGGGCCTGCCTTTCGTAGAGAGCATCGGCGAGCCGGCGCCCAAGCAGGAGCTGATCGGCATGTTCGAGCATCTGGAGGCGACGCTCGACAAGACCGGGTTCTTCACGACGCCCGACAAGCGCCCTGCCATGGTCAATAATCTGCGGACCATGTTTTCGCGGGGGCGCTTCACCAGCCAGGAGGTGCGCACGTTCCGCGGCATCATTTCCTCGATCGACCGCGTGCATGAGCGCCATCGCGACAAGGGCAAACCGAACAAATAGTGGCAGAACCGTACGCCTGCACCCCATTTCGACTTTGACGCTTTCCCGGCGGCGTGGCATCGGATGATGCCATGAACGTCATTGAACCCGCCGACAAGCAGCACCTTGCCTTCCGCCATGTCGGTTTCCGCTTTTTCTGGCTGACGACGCTGACCGTGAGCTTCGCGGTGCAGATCATGTCGGTTTCGATCGCCTGGCAGATCTATGACGTAACGGGCAATGCCTTCCTGCTGGGGCTGGTGGGACTGTGCCTGTTTTCGCCCGCTCTCCTGCTGATCCTCGTGACGGGCCTTACGGCCGATCGGTTCAACCGGCGCCTCATCATGAGGACATGCCTGATCGTCGAGTTCTTCTGCGCGATCGGTTTCCTGATGTTCGTCAACGCGCAGGCCCATGAGGTCTGGCCGATCTTCGGCATCCTGATCGCCCTGGGGATTGCCCGGGCGTTCTGGAGTCCGGCGGCGACGTCGCTGGCGCCCAACCTGGTTCCACCTGAAGCGCTGTCCAACGCCATCACCCTCAACGCCTCGGCCTGGCAGTTCGCATCGATCACCGGACCGGCGGCCGGCGGGCTGCTCTATGGCATTGCGCCGAGCGTCGCCTTCGGCACTGCGGCGGCGTTGCTGGTTGCCGGCGTGATCTGCGTCTCGCTGATACCAAAGCCCGCCCAGCGCGCGTCGCAGCAGGCGACCAGTCTCGAAACCATGCTGGCGGGCTTTCGCTACATCTTCTCCAACAAGGTCGTGCTCGGCGCCATCTCGCTCGATATGTTCGCGGTGTTGATGGGCGGGGCGGTCGCGCTGCTGCCGATCTATGCCAAGGACATCCTGCATGCCGGCCCCGAGCAGCTGGGGCTGTTGCGAGCAGCACCGGGCGTGGGCGCCATCGCCATGGCCTTGTTCCTGACGCGGTTTCCCGTGCGCGACAATGCGGGCAGGCTGCTGTTCCTGTTCGTGGGCCTTTTCGGTGCGTTCACGGTGCTGTTCGGGTTCTCGACGACGGTCTGGATTTCGGTGCCGGCGCTGGCGCTGGTCGGGGCCTCGGATATGGTGAGCGTCACCATCCGCGAGACCATCATGCAATTGTGGACGCCCGAGGTAGTGCGCGGGCGGGTCAATGCGGTCAACAGTGTCTTCATCGGGGCTTCCAACGAACTGGGCGAGTTTCGCGCCGGGACCGTGGCCTACTTCATCGGACCGGTGCCGGCGGTGGTGATCGGCGGGTTCGGGGCAATTGCCGTGGCGGTCATCTGGAGCCGGATATTCCCGGAGCTGCGCGAGCAGCGTAACCTCGACAAGCGCATGGCCTGAAACCGGCGTAAGGCTTGACTTTCCCATGGCCGGTGGGTAACACCCGCGCACCTTATGTGAATGAAAACGTATATCGATACGTTCCAGCTCACGAGGCGCACCCGGGATCTCCTGTTTCTTAGAGGTCTGTCGGTCATCCGCACAGCGGATGGCAGAGGAGGGCGCGATCCATTTTCGACACTTACGAAAGGATACGCGATGTCGAAGCGCAATTCAGTCAAACACAAGATCGACCGCCGTCTTGGCGAGAACATCTGGGGCCGTCCCAAGAGCCCGCTCAATGATCGTGCCTATGGCCCGGGCCAGCATGGCCAGCGCCGCAAGGGCAAGCTTTCCGATTATGGCCTGCAGCTGCGCGCCAAGCAGAAGCTGAAGGGCTATTACGGTTCGGTCACCGAGAAGGCCTTCAAGCGCCTCTACACCGAAGCCGCGCGCGTCAAGGGCGATACCGGCGAGAACCTGATCGGCCTGCTCGAGCGCCGTCTCGATGCGGTCATCTACCGCGCCAAGTTCGTGCCGACCGTGTTCGCCGCCCGCCAGTTCGTTTCGCACGGGCATGTCCTCGTCAACGGTAAGCGGGTCAACATCCCGTCCTACCAGGTCAAGGTCGGCGACAAGATCGAGGTGCGCGAGCGCTCCAAGCAGCTTGCCATCGTCATCGAGGCCACCCAGCTGGCAGAGCGTGACGTGCCCGACTATATCGAAGTCGATCACAACAAGATGACCGCCACCTTCAACCGCGTGCCGGCACTTTCGGATGTGCCTTATCCGGTGCAGATGGAGCCGAACCTGGTGGTCGAGTTCTACTCGCGCTAATCCGGGCGAGGACAGTTTAAAAAAGGGGCCGCTCCGATGGAGCGGCCCCTTTTTGCTGGCAGCAATTGCACGAACCGGCGCTATTGCGCCGGGCTCGGTGCGTCGCTGACGCTTTCCTTGATGGGTTCCTGATCGTGCGGGATGTAACTTTCGAACTTTCTCAGGCGCATATAGACCGACTGCAGCTCGACGATCACCGTCCAGGCGCGGGCGAAGAACTGGAACGAGCCGAACACCTGCCCGAACGCGATCTGAATTTGCTGATAAAGACCCATGGTCAGCGTGCCCGCGAGAATCGACGGCGCCATTACCAATAGCGGTACGTAGCCCACCATGTTGGTGTAGCCATACCGGGCGACGTTGAAATAGGTGTAGTGGAAGAACAGCCGGAAGTAGTTGCGCTGCACCCCGGCGAACAGCTCGCGGATGGTCTGCGGATCGGCGCGGTCCGGGCGGTCTTCGCCGAACACCAGTTCCTTGCGGTAGGCGGCCTCGACCCTCTGATTGGCGAAGTTGAGGCCGGGCAACTTGATGCCGACAATGGCCAGCAGCGCCGTACCCGCCGCCGCGGTCACCAGGGCCACCCAGACCAGCCCGCCGGGAACGTCGCCGAAAATCGGCAGTTCCGAAATGTTGGCCGAGAGCTCCCAGAGCAGCGGCAGGAACACGACGAGAGTGATCAGCGAGGCGAAAAAGGCCGTGCCCAGATCTTCGATGATGGAGGCAAAGCGCATGGTATCTTCCTGCACGCGCTGCGCCGCGCCCTCCGTGTTACGGATTTGTGGCCAATAGGCCATGTAGTAGAAGTTCATCGCCTTGCGCCAGCGGAAGACATAGTGCGACGTGAAGAACGCAAGGATCACCGCCACGAGAATGTTGGGGATGGTGACTGCGATAATGACGAAGGTCAGTCCGTAGAGTTGGTCCGGTGTAACCGAACCGGGTTGAGTCAACGCCCCCTGGATCGTGTTGAAGAAGGCGCCGGACCATTCGTTGACGAAGGCCTCCACCTGCACCTGAAAGTAGATGACCAGCAATATGCCGGTGGAGCCGACGACCGACCACCAGTACCATTCGTTGCGCTTGTAGAAATACCAGAAGAGGCAGAAGAGAGCGGCGACCATCAGGACGTATTGATAGAGCCAGATGCGTTCTGCCGTCAGGAAGTTCAGCGAGGTATCGGGAACGGGTGCTGCTGTGGCCTCGTTCGTGGGCGCTGTGCTTTCAGTCTCGGCCGGCGCATTCGGGTTGGTTTGCTCTGCCCCCGCAGCGGGGTCGAGCAGGCCCGGTTCGTCGGCGGTCGTTGGCTGATCGGCAGTCGGCGCGGTTTCCGCGATCGTTGGATGGGTGAAGCGGTCGATGCTGATGACCGAGCGCATCGGCTCGCCGATGGCAAACCAGATCAGCACCGCAGCGAGCAGCCAAACCGCCGCGGAGGAAAAGAACAGCTTGGGGACGGGAAAGAACGAGCGAAACACCGCGTGTCTCCTGGCGTTTAAGATGCTTCCATCTAGCCGTCACAATTCGGCTTCTGCAAGGAGCGGAAATTAAGATTCGGTAAGGTGGCCATCGCCTTGCCCTTTCCCTGGCGACCGATGAGCGGTATCAGCTACCCACCCTTGATCGAGAGTTTCGCAATGAGCCAGGCAATGGAGGCCGCGCCCGCGGTCGACGACATCGAAAGCGGAGCACACCCGGTCTTTGCGGCCGCGCCACGTACCGTCGAGTTCAACAAGCTGCGTAAGCGCCTGATCCGGTTGACGCGCGAGGCGATCGACAAGTTCGCGATGGTGCGGCCGGGCGAGCGGTGGCTGGTGGCGCTTTCGGGCGGCAAGGACAGCTATGGGCTGCTGGCGCTGCTGCTCGATCTGAAATGGCGTGGGCTGCTGCCGGTCGAGTTGCTGGCGTGCAATCTCGACCAGGGGCAGCCGAACTTTCCCAAGCACATCCTGCCGGAGTTCCTTTCCGGTATCGGTGTGCCGCACCGGATTGAATATCGTGACACCTATTCGATCGTCACGGATAAACTGCCTGAAGGGGCGACGTATTGCTCACTCTGCTCGCGGCTGCGGCGTGGGCACCTTTATCGCATCGCTCGCGAAGAGGGATGCTCGGCGCTGGTGCTGGGGCATCACCGCGATGATAGTCTGCAGACCTTCTTCATGAACCTCTTCCATGGCGGCAAGCTTGCGGCGATGCCGCCGCGCCTCTTGAATGACGAGGGCGATATCGAGGTCTTGCGGCCATTGATCTATTGCGCCGAGGAGGATCTGGAGCGGTTCGCCGGGGCGATGCAGTTTCCCATCATCCCGTGTGACCTGTGCGGTTCGCAGGATGGACTGGAGCGCAATGCGATGAAGGCGATGCTCAACGATATCGAGAAGCGCATGCCGGGACGCAAGGACGTGATGATCCGCGCGCTCGGCAATATTAATCCAAGCCATATGCTCGATCCCAGGCTGTTCGACTTTGCCGGCCTGTTCGACAAGAGGACCACATCGTGACCATTGATATCGAGACGCTCGCCAATGTGCTGCGCGAGGCAGCGATCGCCGAGGTCATGCCGCGGTTCCGGCGGCTGGATGACGGCATGGTGCGGGTGAAGTCGAGCGCCATCGATCTCGTCACGGAAGCTGACGAAGCGGCGGAGCGCGCGATTACTGCAGAATTGGGCCGCGTGATGCCGCAAGCGATGGTGATCGGCGAGGAGGCGGTTGCAGCCGATGCCTCGCTGCTCGACCAGGCGCTCGATGCGGATCTTGCCATTTATGTCGATCCGATCGACGGCACGGCGAACTTTGCTGCAGGGCTGCCGCTTTTCGCCGTAATGGCCTCAGTGGTGCAGGGCGGCGAGACGATTGCGGGGGTGATCTACGATCCGGTCGGGGACGATTGGCTGATCGCCGAGCGGGAAGGCGGAGCCTGGCAGGTCTTTCCTGACGGCCGGCGCGTGCGCCAGCGATACGCTGAACCCGTGGCTCTGGACCAGATGATAGGGACGGCCTCCGTGGCCTATCTGCCGGCCGAGAACAAGGGCACGGTGCTAGCCAATCTCGCCAAAGTGCGCATGTTCGCCAATTACCGCTGTGCGGGCCATGAGTATCGGCTGGCAGCAGGCGGCAACATTCATTTCGTCGTCTACAACAAGCTTATGCCGTGGGACCATCTTGCCGGTACGCTGATCGTTGCGGAGGCGGGCGCCCATGTGGCGCGGCTCGATGGCTCCACCTACAGGTCCGAGCACCGCGGCGGCGGGCTGCTCATCGCGCCGGACGAGGAGAGCTGGCAAACGCTGCAGCGCGAGGTCTTCACGTTCCAGGGCTGAAGTATCTGCGCAATCCTGAAAGCTGGTGCCCAAACCGCCCGGCTGGCACCGTCTCCCTTCTCCCCTCGTGGGAGAAGGTGGCGCGCAGCGCCGGATGAGGGGGCGCAAACTAGGCAGCTGGCACAACACTTTGTGCTTTGCGGTGAGATGCACCCCCTGATTTTCTGCCTCTCCCTCAAAGGGAGCGGGGTATCCGCGTCATACGCGATAGCCCTGATCGACGAGCTCTACAGCGAACCTGCGCCGGCCAGGCCCGTCATCGGGCCTGACTCGCAGTAGCCACTTCGTCGGTCTCGGAGACCGGATCGCCGGGCTGGGCGTATTCCTTGCCGACGCTGAAAAGCTTGCCGTTCTCAGCAACGAGGATGCAGGTGATCGCCAGTACGCCCATGGTGAAATAGCCGATGGCGGTGGGCGTTACTGTGCCGTTGAACTGCTGGCCTATGAAGCTGCCGATAACTGCACCGCCGACGGTCTGGATGAATCCGAACACCGAGGAGGCGGTGCCGGCGACCTTGCCGAGCGGCTCCATGGACAGCGAGTTCATGTTGGATGCGGACCAGCCGAACATGAACATGATGATGGCGAGCAGCGGGAAGAACAGCCAGAGCGGCATGAAGCCGGTTAGGCTGAGCGCGGCCCAGATGCCGGCAACGCAGGTGAAGACCAGCACGGCAAAGTGCGACAGGCGCCGCATGCCGATGCGGGCAACGATGCGTGAATTGAGGAACGAGGACAGCGCCATCAAGCCGGCCATGGCGGCAAAGGCCACGGGGAAATAGACCCCAAGGCCATAGACGTCGACATAGATCTGCTGGCTGGTGCTGATGAAGCCGAACAGCGCTCCGAACAGGAACATGCCGGCAAGGCCATAGGAAATGGCAACGCGGTTGGTGAAGACGATCCGGAAGCTGTCGAACACGCCGCGCACGCTCAGCGGACGCCGGTTCTCGGGGGTGAGGGTCTCGGGCAGGCGCAGGAACGCCCAGGTCGCGAACACCAGCGCAAGCCCGCCCATGAACAGGAAGATCGCCTGCCACGGGCCGGTCAGCAGCAGGATCTGGCCAATGCCCGGGGCGATGACCGGGATGGCCATGAACACCATGAAGGTCAGCGACATCACCTCGGCCATGGCGCGCCCCGAATATCGGTCGCGCACCAGGGAGATGGCGATGACGCGGGTTGAGGCAGCGCCCAGCCCCTGCACGAACCGCAAGGCGAGCAGCACGCCGAAGGTCGGCGAGAACACCGCGGCAATGGTGGCGGCGATGTAGATGCCGATGCCGACGAGGAGCGGCGCGCGGCGCCCGAATCGATCCGATAGCGGACCGAAGGCAAGCTGGGCAATGCCGAAGCCGAGCATATAGGCGGTGATGACGAACTGGCGCTCGTTCTCGGATGCGACGCCAAGGGCTTCGCCCATATAGGGCAGGGCAGGCAGCATGACGTCGATAGCCAGGGCGTTGAGCGCCATCAGGGCAGCGACGAGAGCAATGAATTCCGGGCGGGAAATGGCCCGCTTGGCTATCTCTGACATAATGTTATCTCGAAAAGACCGGCAGGGAGGGGCCGGTAAAAAAATGAGGTCGGGACCATGAACCCGACAGGCGTGATTTGCAAGTCCGGCCGCTGCAATGCTGCAATTCGATTTCGATTGAAGACGCCGGGTGTTAGGCGAAGGCCGGCACGCTCTTCTCGTTGATCGGCAAGTGGACAGCGGCCGAAGCGAGGCCGAGCAGGATGCCGAGATACCAAACCAGGCTGTAGGACCCGGTCTGGTCGTAGACGACCCCGCCCAGCCACACGCCGACGAACGAGCCGACCTGGTGGCTGAGAAAGGCGATGCCGTAGAGCATCCCGAGATAGCGCGGTCCGAAGAACAGCCCGACAAGGCCCGCGGTCAGCGGAACGGTCGACAACCACAGCAGGCCCATGGTCGCGGCGAAGGCGTAAGCGGTGATCTCGCTGACCGGGATCAGCAGGAAGAGGCCGATAGCGACAGCGCGCGAGAAGTAGATGGCGGCAAGCAGTATCTGCTTGGGAAAGCGCCCACCGAGATACCCCGAAAGCAGGGAGCCGGCGATGTTGAAGAGCCCGATGACGGCGATGGTCCAGCTGCCGACCTCGGGCGAGAGGCCGCACTGCACCAGATAGGCGGGCATGTGGACGTTGATGAAGGCCAGGTGGAAGCCGCAAACGAAGAAGCCGATGACCAGCAGGCGATAGGAGCCGTGACCCCAGGCCTTGGCGAGGGCCTGCATGAATGGCAGGTCGGCCTGGCCGGGCAGGCTTTGCGAGCGCCCGCGCAGCGCCGCCGAGAGCGGAACGATGAGCAACAGCAGACAGGCGATGTAAACCAACGCCATCTGCCAGCCAAAGGCTGAGATGAATCCCTGACCCAATGGCGCGAAAATGAACTGGCCGGCCGAGGAGGCGGCGGTCGCAATACCGAAGACGAAGCTGCGCTTTTCTGCCGGCACGACACGGCCGAAGGCAGCCATGACGACGCCGAAGGAGGCGATGGCAATGCCCACCCCCGTAACCACGCCCGCCGAGAGATACATGATCTCCGCGGTGGGCGAGAACGCCATCCACAGCACGCCCGCCGCATAGATCAGCCCGCCGATGGCGAGGGTGCGAGCGCTGCCATGGCGATCGGCAAAAGCTCCGGCAAAGGGCTGGGCAATGCCCCAGGCGAGGTTCTGGATGGCCATGGCCAGGCCCCATTGCTCGCGCGTGAGGCCGAGGTCCTCGGTTACCGGCAGGGTGAAGAGGCCAAAGGCGCCGCGCGTGCCAAAGCCGATCGCTGCTATGACGCATCCGGCAGCAATGACGAGGGCCACCGGGATCGCCGGATTGCTACGGGTCGCGACTGAATCGGTCATGGCGGCTGTCCAAACGGATGGAAGCCCTTTTTAAGCCGCGGTTCTGCCCGGGAACAGCGAATTTATCTGATGGGAGGCATCAGTGAGTTGAATGCGGTCTGCGGCATTTTCAACGGCTGGGTTGACGTTGGCATCAACCGCGGCAATGAAGCGGCATCGAAACAGCTCGAGACGACCGTGATCCGCCATATCGTATTCTTCACCGCCCGCCAGCCCGAACATCTCGACGAGATCGTCGCGGGATTGAAGCTCCTGGCGACGATACCCCATGCCCGGCATCTGGAAGTGGCGCGGAACACCAAGGTCGACCAGATTTCCAACGAAGTGGATGTGGTGGTCTATGCCGAGTTCGCCGACGAAGAGGCGCTGAAGGCCTATAAGGCGCATCCCACCTATGCCGAGGCCACACGCCTGGTGCGCCCGCTCCGCGACCTGCGGCTTTCGGCCGACTTCCCGGCACAAACGTAAAAGGCAGCCCTTGCAGGGACGGCCCTTAAGCTTCTCGTGCGTTGGCGATCAGGCGGACTGCTTGACCGGGACGCCCTTTTCCTCGAACACCTTCTGCAGCTCGCCGGACTGGAACATCTCGCGGGTGATGTCGGCACCGCCCACGAACTCGCCCTTGACGTAGAGCTGGGGAATGGTCGGCCAGTTGCTGTAGGTCTTGATGCCGTCGCGCAGCTCGTCGCTCTCGAGGACATTGGCGCTGTCGTAGGGAACGCCGAGATAGTTGAGGATCTGCACGACCTGACCGGAGAAGCCGCATTGCGGGAAATCCGGCGTGCCCTTCATGAACAGGAACACATCGTTGTTCTTCACCTTCTCGTCGATAAAGGCGTGGATGTCGGTCATCTGAATCTCGCTTTCTGGTCCGGGGGAGGCGGACGAGTACTTTGGCTTTAGATAGGACAATGCAGGGGCTGTGTCGAGGTTGAGCCCGTTCAGGACTTGGCGAGGTGCCGCTCTCACCGCCGCCGGATAGTGTGTGCGGCGCCGAGGCCGTTGAGCACTTCGGCGGGTATCTTGAGGTCCCGGATCACCTCGGCATGGCGGCGGAATCCGCATAGTTCACGCTGGACGAAATACTGCCAGACGGCCCGTTGTGCGGCCGCGAGCCTTTGAGGCCGATCGCCAGCGGGGGACGCCAGTTCGGCGATGGTCTTGATGACCTGTCGTTCGGCCTCACCGATTGAAGCAGCGCGCTCGGCCATGATCTCGTGCTCGAGCGCCGCCGTGCCCGCTTCAGGGCGGACGGTGCGGATCAGTTCGAGAGAATCCTTCAAAGACACGCGATCAATCCGGTGTACTGGTTTGCAGTGCCAGGGCATGGAGGGCGCCGCCCATGTCGCCCTGCAGCGCGGCGTAGACGAGCTGGTGCTGCTGCACGCGCGACTTGCCGCGGAACTGCTCGGATTTGACGGTGGCGGCGTAGTGGTCGCCATCGCCGGCAAGGTCGCGGATCTCGACTTCAGCATCGGGCAGGGCGGCCTTGATCCGGCGTTCGATCTCGCTGGCGTCCATCGGCATTTGCTGCGTCCTCCTGAAGTCTTCGGGCAAAGCCCATGCCCCTGATATGGCATGGCGGGTGGAGGGCTTCAATATATCCACCTGCCCACAATCGGCCGGTGGCTTGGATTACCCCCCTCCCAACCTCCCCCGCAAGGGGGGAGGTGTCGACCCGGTAGGCTTGGCAACATGGTGCCACAAACACAATGCGGCACCCTCCCCCTTGCGGGGAGGGTTGGGGAGGGGGTGTTTTCGTGATGATCTCGCTGGCAGGCGACGCACGGAACCGGCGCCTTGGGTCGGAGTCAGGATCTGGGGAGGGGGCTACTCCGGCGCGACCAATTCCTGCTCCTCCACCGGTTGGGCGCCGATGCAGCATTCGGCGTCCGCTCGGGTCGAGAAATTGGCAATGATGAAGTCGACGATCGGACGGGCATTGGCGGCGATGTCGGTGGCGTAGAGGCAATCGAGAATATAGCCGCGGCCGGAATCGACGGTTTCGGTGTGCACCAGGGTGATGGGCATGCCCAGGGGAGAGACGGCGCTGGTGCCTTCATAGAGGAGGGCCTGGCCGCTCTGGTAGGAGGCGGTCGATCTTTCGCCGAGGACGAAATCGGGGAAAGAGTCCTCCCACTGGGCGGTGACTGCCTCATCGTCGAACTCGGCGAGCGCGCGTTGGGGCGTCCAATCGGTTTCTTCGACCGGCACGATGACCAGAGTGCACTGCAGCGGTGCGTTGGGATGATTGATGGTCAGCGGTTCGCCGGCGGTGCCCGAGGCGACCATGGTTTCGGGGTAGATCAGGGTAAACGGCTGGTCTTCGAGAATGGAGCGGGTGACGTTGACGCTTTGGGCAGTGGCGGCAACGGGTACCGCAAGCGCAGCGGCCAGGACGACGCAGCCGATGCGACGGCGAATGTTCATTCTACTCTCCACAATGATCCCCCGCATGCCTCTATCGGCACCAAAGGTAGGCGATGATAAGGCGCCGATGGGGAAATGGTGTTGGTACTTTGGTATCGAGATGACAGCTTGTGGAAGCACCCCTCACCCGGCGCTTTGCGCCGACCTCTCCCCGGAGGGGCGAGGTGAGGCATTTTGCTTGTCCTCGCTGGGAGCCAATCCCCTCGCCCCTTTGGGGAGAGGGTTAGGGTGAGGGGTATCTGGGCTTACAACGACGTTCCTAGTCGATCGTGCCGGCCATGAACTGGGGGAACCAGCCTTCATGCGCCTCGCGCAGTTCGGCTACGGGAATTGGCCGGGCATTGCCGAGGACGAGTTCGGTGCCGCCGGTGGAGCCGATCCACGGAGCAAAGATGCCGATTTCGGCGGCGTCGTTCAGCAGTTCGTGGAAGGCTTCGCCCTGCGGGTCGAGCGGCACGGTGACGAGATAGCGGCCCTGGTCCTCACCAAAGAAGACCGGGATCGGATCGCGATCCTCCAGCTGATTGACGCGCGCGCCGATGCCCGATGCAAGGGCCATTTCGGCAAGGCCGGCGGCAAGACCGCCATCCGAGAGATCGTGCACGGCGGTGACGCGGCCGTCGCGGATGAGCTTCCTGACGAAATCGCCGACCTTCTTTTCATGGGCGAGGTCGACCGGCGGCGGTGGGCCGTCCTTGCGGCCGAAAAGATCGCGCATATAGATCGACTGAGCCAGGTGCGTGCCCCAGGAGGGCGGTGCGCCGACGAGCAGGATCGGCTGGTTCTCGGCAGCAAAGCCGATGGTGGCCATGCGGCTCCAGTCGGGGACGAGGCCGACGCCGCCGATGGTCGGGGTCGGCAGGATGCCGCGCCCATTGGTCTCGTTGTAGAGCGAGACATTGCCCGAAACGATGGGGAACTCCAGCACGCTGCACGCTTCGCCAATGCCTTTGATGGCGTGGACGAGCTGCCCCATGATCTCCGGGCGCTCGGGATTGCCAAAGTTGAGATTGTCTGTCGCCGCCAGCGGGTCGGCGCCGGTTGCGGTCAGATTGCGCCAGCATTCGGCGACGGCCTGCTTGCCGCCCTCGAACGGATCGGCCTCGCAATAGCGCGGCGTTACGTCCGAGGAGAAGGCGAGGGCCTTGTTCGTGTGGCCCTCGACGCGCACGACACCGGCATCGCCGCCGGGGCGCTGGAGTGAGTTGCCCTGGATGAGGGTGTCGTATTGCTCATAGACCCAGCGGCGCGAAGAGAGCTGGTGGCCGCCGATGAGTTCGAGAAGTGCGTCGGCAACGTCCATCTGCGGGATATCGTCGACAGCGAGAGGCACCGGACGGGCCGGCTCGACCCATGGGCGGTCGTATTCGGGCGCTTCGTCGCCAAGCTCCTTGATGGGCAAATTGGCGACTTCCTCACCGTGCCAACGCACGCAGAAGCGCAAATCGTCGGTTGTGTGACCAACGGTGGCGAAATCGAGCGCCCACTTCTCGAAGATGGCGCGCGCCTCTGTCTCCTTCTCCGGATGCAGGACCATCAGCATGCGCTCCTGGCTTTCGGAGAGCATCATCTCGTAAGGCGTCATCGCCTCTTCGCGCACGGGAACCTTGTCGAGATCGAGTTCGACGCCGAGGTCGCCTTTGGCGCCCATCTCGACGGCCGAACAGGTGAGGCCGGCCGCGCCCATGTCCTGGATCGCGATGACGGCGCCGGTCGCCATCAGTTCGAGGCAGGCCTCGAGCAGGCGCTTTTCGGTGAAGGGATCGCCGACCTGCACGGTCGGGCGTTTCTCTTCGATGTCGTCACCAAACTCGGCCGAGGCCATGGTGGCGCCGCCGACGCCATCGCGGCCGGTCTTGGCGCCGAGATAGACGACGGGCAGGCCAACGCCCTCGGCCCTGGAGTAGAAGATCTTGTCGGTGTCGGCGAGACCTGCGGCGAAGGCGTTGACGAGAATGTTGCCGTTGTAGCGCTCGTCGAACTCGACCTCGCCGCCAACGGTCGGAACGCCGAAGGAATTGCCATAGCCGCCGACGCCGGCGACGACACCAGAGACGAGATGCTTGGTCTTTTCATGCTCGGGCGCGCCGAAGCGGAGCGCGTTCATCGCGGCGATGGGGCGTGCGCCCATGGTGAAGACGTCGCGCAGGATACCGCCAACGCCGGTCGCCGCGCCCTGATAGGGCTCGATGTAGCTCGGGTGGTTATGCGATTCCATCTTGAAGACGACCGCCTGACCATCGCCGATATCGACAACGCCCGCATTCTCGCCGGGGCCCTGGATGACGTGGGAACCGGAGGTCGGCAGAGTGCGCAGCCACTTCTTTGAGGACTTGTATGAGCAGTGCTCGTTCCACATCGCCGAAAAGATGCCGAGCTCGGTGTAGGTCGGTTCGCGGCCGATGAGGGCGACGATCTTGTCGTACTCTTCGGGCTTGAGGCCATGATCGGCAACGAGCTGCGGAGTGATGGCGATGTTGTTTTCGAAGGTCATCAGGCAGTGTTCCGTTAGCAGCCGCCGAACCGGTGGTGGGATTTTGATAGGCGCTTTGGCAAGCCGTTACGCCGCCTGTTCGAGCAGGCCGGAGAAGAGCGCGCGCCCGTCGCTGCCGCCATGGGCGGCTTCGATGAGGTTTTCCGGGTGCGGCATCAGGCCGAGGACGTTCTTTTGCTCGTTGAAGACGCCGGCGATGTCGTTGATCGAGCCGTTGGGGTTGGTGCCTTCGGCATAGCGGAAGGCGACCTGACCGTTGCCTTCGATGCGCGCCAGCGTCTCGGCGTCGGCGAAGTAGTTGCCGTCGTGATGGGCGACAGGGCAGCGGATGACCTGGCCGTCATTGTAGCCGCGGGTGAAGGGCGTGCCATTATTGGCGACGGTCAGCTTGACCTCGCGGCAGACGAATTTCAGCGACGCGTTGCGCATCAGGACGCCCGGCAGCAGGCCCGCTTCGGTCAGGATCTGAAAACCGTTGCAGACGCCGAGAACCTTGACGCCCTTTGCAGCCTTGTCGCGGATGGCGTCCATGATCGGCGAACGCGCCGCGATAGCGCCGGCGCGCAGATAATCGCCATAGGAGAATCCGCCCGGAATGACGATCAGGTCGACGTCGGGAATCTCGGTTTCCTGATGCCAGACCACGGCCGGAGGGGTGCCGCTGATCTTTGTCAGGGCGGCGATCATGTCGCGATCGCGATTGAGGCCGGGAAAGACGACGACAGCGGATTTCATCGGCTGGTCCTTCGCAGGGGAATTCGGGGGATGCGCAGGACGGTCTTGTGGCGATGCTTTGCCCAAAAGGCAAGAGGCGCGCGGCAATATGGCGCCCCTTGCAGGTCAGCTTTGTGCGAGAATTATTCCGCTGGCGTTCGCACCGCCGTGATCGACTGGCGCGAGCCGGGCGTGCCGGGGAGGTGCGCCCAGGCCGGGCGCTCGAACAGGAACTTGCCCCAGCCGGTCGCCTGGATGATCCCGTAGAGCACCAGCGGCGAGATGGCCGCGACACCCATCACGAAAATGCTGAGCAGGCTGATATTGCTGACGATGCCAAGGCGTATGAGCAGTTCACGGGTGATGCCCATGGGCAGGGCGAAGGCGAGATAGACGACGATCGACTTGGAGCCGAGCCAGCGCAGCCAATCCATGAAGGGCAGCTTTGACAGCAACACCGCTGTGGCGCAGAGCGCCAGGGACCCTGCCAGCGCAAGCACCAGCCGCACGCCAGGCAGGCCTGCAAGGCCCATCACGGTCTCGGTGGGCTCGAGCGCAAAGCCGGGCGAGAACACCAGCGCAGTGTTGATGGCAGCCCAGGCGGCAAGGCCTATGAGGGCGAGCGCCGTGTTTTCCTCGATCCAGGTCGCGACCCGGAAGATATGCGGTGCAAGGACGTAACCGGCATAGAAGAAGACGAAATATTCGGCGAACTGGTCGACGATATAGCTACCCACATGGATCGGGGCGATCTGGAGTGCGGCGCCGGCGGCTAGCACCAGCCAGTGCGGCAGCTTTGCCGCATATGCGAGCTTGGTGGCGGCGCTGAACACGGCGAGCATGTAGATGAACCACAGCACGCCATAGGGCTCGACGATCGCCCAGGCGAGGTAGCTCGCAGCACTCACCGGATCGCCGGCGACGAGGGCGACCTTGAAGACGATGTGGATGATCGCCCAAAGCGCATAGAAATAGAGGTAGTGCACCACGCGCCGATCGGCATAGCGGGGCCAGTCGCGGGTGATGACCTGGGAGAGGAAGAGCCCGGAGATCAGGAAGAACTCGGGCATGCGGAAGGGCGTCGCCCAGGCGATGATCCAGTGCAGCACTCCTGTGCCACCCGTCGCCTCGCCGACCCCATAGGCCGAATGCATCATGACGACGAGGAGGATCGAGAGGCCCTTGGCCATATCGACCCATTCGAGACGGTTGCTCTGCCCAGACATGAATATACGCCCCAAAACTGAATTGAGGCGTACACTAGCTGACTGATGACTGCGCGTGGACTGAAGCTTGATCCTAGGCTTAAGGAAAATCCTTAATCGCTAGGCTTTTAGCTAAATGCTTGGGCGCGACTTAAACCGGCACCGAGGCGTAAGCTGCAAAAAGCAGGCCCAGGGAAGCAAAGAACATCACGGAAAGAGAAATCTTTTTAAGCATAGCCCAGCATCCCGCGCACGCGACGCGCTTCTCCAGTATCGCCCCGAAGGGGTTAATTTGAGATTTCGATCGAGTAGTTTTCGATCACGGTGTTGGCGAGCAGGCGCTCGCACATGTCTGTGATCCGAGAACGCGCTTCATCCTCGTCGGTTGCATCGAGAACGAGATCGAAAACCTTGCCCTGCCTCACGCCGGCAACGCCCGAGAAGCCGAGCCCCTTGAGCGAACCTTCGATGGCCTGTCCCTGCGGATCGAGAACGCCGGCCTTGAGCGTGACGGTGACGCGCGCTTTCATCTGACTTCCAACTGGCTCGGGGCTATTGAACGAGGCGGGGGCCGGTGGTCAGCGCATTCTCGGCTTCCACCAGTATTCCAAGGCGCTGGGCGACTTCGCGATAGGCGTCGACGAGGCCGCCGAGATCTTCGCGGAATCGGTCCTTGTCCAGCTTGTTGCGAGTCTTGATGTCCCACAAGCGGCAATTATCGGGCGATATTTCATCGGCAAGGATGATGCGCATCATGTCGCCTTCATAGAGGCGGCCGACTTCGAGCTTGAAATCGACGAGCTGGATGCCCACCCCCATGAAGAGGCCCGAGAGGAAGTCGTTGACGCGGATGGCGAGCGACATGATGTCGTCGAGTTCCTGGGGCGTTGCCCAGCCAAAGGCGGTGATGTGCTCCTCCGAGACCATCGGATCGCCGAGCGCATCGTCCTTGTAGTAGAACTCGATAATCGAGCGCGGGAGCGGCGTGCCGGGCTCGAGGCCAAGCCGCTTGACCAGCGAACCGGCCGCGACATTGCGCACCACTACCTCGAGCGGGATGATCTCGACTTCCTTGATCAGCTGCTCGCGCATGTTGATGCGGCGGATGAAGTGAGTCGGAATGCCCAGATTGTTGAGGCGCGTGAAAATGAACTCGGAAATGCGGTTGTTGAGCACGCCCTTGCCATCGATGACGTCGTGCTTGGCGCCGTTGCCGGCGGTGGCATCGTCCTTGAAATACTGAACCAGAGTGCCCGGCTCGGGACCCTCGAAAAGGATCTTGGCCTTGCCTTCATAGATTCTGCGACGACGGTTCATATTGTCTCTGATGAAGGGGGTTGGAGGAAATTGGGCGCTTCATGCGCCAGAATGGGGCGGTATTGCAAGTCCTTTCGCCGGCCGGTTCCCCCATGCAGGTGCAGGGCAGGTGTGCAGGGTGTGCGGCAAGCGGTCCGCTTTCCGTTGATTTGGCTGGCCGGAGCGCATATCCAAGGAGAAGGCGGCGCCGAGGCGTCGCAACAGATCAGCGGGAGCGCACATGTCCACATTCGACGATCGCCAGAAGGGCCAGGAAGCCAAGTTCGCCCATGATGCGCAGCTGCGGTTCAAGGCCGAGGCGCGGCGCAACAAGCTCCTTGGCATCTGGGCCGCCGAGATGATGGGCCTGACCGGAGACGAGGCCAATGCCTACGCCGCCGAAGTGGTCGCTGCCGATTTCGCCGAAGCGGGCGACGAAGACGTGTTCCGCAAGGTGAGCGGCGACCTCAAGGACAAGGGGCTGAACATCTCCGAGGCGACGATTCGCGAGAAGATGACGCAGCTCGTCGCCGTGGCGCAGGAGCAGGTGCTGGCCGAGGGCTAAGGGGTCGGGCGCTAGAGGCGGCAATGAGCGCACATGTCTTTGTCACCCCCAAGGGGGACGAAATGGTCATTCTGCCCAAGGCGGAATACGAGGCCCTGCTCGAAGCCGCCGAAGACGCTGCCGACGTGGCGGCATACGATGCTGCCAAGGCGGACCTGGAGGGCTCAAAGCCTCTGTCCGCCGAGCGTTCGGCAGCAGCTCTGGACCGCCATAGAACCAAGCCAGGCTTTCGCTGAACTCATATCCGCTGCATCAGCCTCGTGAACATCAACAGGCCTTCCGGCCATGGTCCGTGGCCGGAAGCTGCGTTGATGTGACCGGCATCGCCCGCGACGTGGAAATCCGAGCCCCAGCAGGTGGCGAACTCGACGGCGTGATCGAGCGAGCACAGCGGATCGGTGCTCGAGGCTACCAGCATCGAGGGGAAGGGGAACGGGTCGCGCGGGACCGGGACAAAGACCTTCGCCTCTGGCGGGACATTGGGGTTATTCTCGAGGTCGGGGGCGGAGACGAGAAATGCGCCCTTCACCTTGGTATCGACCAGGCGCTGTGCCGTGTGCGCCAGAGCCGAGACGGCAAGAGAATGGGCGATGATGACCACCGGGCGCGTCGCCATCATGATGGCCCGCTCGATATTGCCGATCCAGGCTTCCGGATCGGGAGCCTCCCAGTTCTCCTGCTCGACGAATTGCGCGTTCGCCAGGCGCTCGCCCCAGCGGCGCTGCCAATGTCCCGGGCCGGAATTGCCGAGGCCCGCCAGGATCAGGATGTCGGCTTCGGATATCCTCATGAGCGGTTCTTTCGGTCGAAATAGAAGGCCTGCATTTCGCCCATGCCGATCTTGCGGTAATAGTCGGCCGCCTCGGGGTAGGCGACCAGCACGAGCGCCAGATCCGGCCCCAGAATGTCCCTGCATGCCTTGAGCAGCCCGGTGCCGATGCCCTTGCCCTGGTGCCCGGCCTCGACGGCAAGGTCCGCCACATAGCAGACCCACTCTCCATCCGATATGCCGCGCAGCACGCCGACGATTTCACCGGCCTCGCGTGCCGTCACGATGATGTTGGAGCCGGTGAGGATGCGGCGCACGCGCTCGACATTCCCGACCGGCCGGCGGCTGGCCATATAGGTCGAGCCCACGACCGCAATGTAGTCCTCGGCGCTAAGCGTTTGCTCCTGCGCGTAGACGACAGCGCTCATGACCCCGGCCCGAAGACGCGCTCGAAGATCGTATCGACGTGCTTGAGGTGGTAGGCCTCATCGAACATGGCGTCGATTTGGCTATCTGAAAGAGTCACTTCCGGGTCGTCCTTGAGGTATTTTGCAAAGAGCCCGGCGCGGTCGCCGCGATGTTCCCAGACCTTCATGGCATTGCGCTGGACGAGGGCGTAACTATCCTCGCGGGAAAAGCCCACCTGCGTCAGTGCCAGCAGCACCCGCTGGGAGTTGTGCAGCCCCCCGAGCAGGTCGAGATTGCGCTTCATGTTTTCGGGATAGACCACCAGCTTATCGATGACGCCGGTGAGGCGCGCGAGCGCGAAATCCAGCGTGACCGTCGCATCCGGCCCGATCATGCGCTCGACCGATGAGTGCGAGATATCGCGCTCATGCCAGAGGGCGACGTTTTCGAGCGCCGGGGTGACCATGCCGCGCACCAGCCGGGCGAGTCCGGTGAGATTTTCGGTCAGCACCGGATTGCGCTTGTGCGGCATGGCCGAGGAGCCCTTCTGGCCGGGCGAGAAATATTCCTCGGCCTCCAGCACCTCGGTGCGCTGCAGATGGCGGATTTCGGTGGCGACGCGCTCGATGGAGGAGGCGATGACGCCGAGGGTCGCAAAGAACATGGCGTGGCGGTCGCGCGGGATGACCTGCGTCGAGACCGGCTCGACGGTGAGGCCCATCTGCTTGGCGACGTATTCCTCGACCTTCGGGTCGATATTGGCAAAGGTGCCGATGGCGCCGGAAATGGCGCAGGTCGCGATCTCGGCGCGGGCCGCGACGAGCCGGGCGCGGTTGCGGGTGAACTCGGCATAGGCCTCGGCGAGCTTGACACCGAAGGTCGTCGGCTCGGCATGGATGCCGTGGCTGCGCCCGATGGTGATGGTCGATTTGTGCTCGATAGCCCGGCGCT
>Ga0180220_1000323_pt1 | contig 60008 bp, 61 predicted proteins | sample eDN5th37CBELigBY_FD_151335 | JGI IMG/M metagenome (GOLD analysis project Ga0180220, IMG submission 151335) | Enriched backyard soil microbial communities from Emeryville, California, USA - eDNA 5th pass 37_C BE-Lig BY (version 2) (version 2) | ecosystem: Environmental > Terrestrial > Soil >...
AGATCTCGCGCGCGTGCTTGAGCTGGCCGGCGATGAACGCCTTGCCCGCGTCGGACAGGAAGTACTGGTCGTCGGGGTCGTAGAAGGCGTTGCGCCCGCCGGCGAACAGCGACTGGTGGGTGTGCATGCCCGAGCCGTTCTCGTTGTACAGCGGCTTGGGCATGAACGTCGCATGCCAGCCGTACTTCATCGCGATCTCCTTGACCGTGATGCGGTACGTCATGCAGTCGTCGGCCATCTTCAGCGCCGGGGCGTAGCGCATGTCGACCTCGTGCTGCGACGGGCCGGACTCGTGGTGGGAGTACTCGACGTGGATGCCGAGCTGCTCGAGCGCGAGGACGGTCTCGCGGCGCACGTCGGAGCCGGCGTCGAGCGTCGTCAGGTCGAAGTACCCGCCGTTGTCGAGGACCTCGGTGCCCTTGTTGTCCTTGAACAGGAAGTACTCCAGCTCGGGCCCGACGTTGAAGACGTCGTAGCCCATCCGCTCGGCGCGCTGCAGCGCGCGGCGCAGCACCTGGCGCGGATCGCCCTCGTACGGGGTGCCCTCGGGCGTGTGGATGTCGCAGAAGATGCGCGCGACCCCCTGCTCCTGGGGCCGCCACGGCAGGATCGCGAACGTGGACGCGTCCGGCACCGCGACCATGTCGGACTCCTCGATCGCGTTGAAGCCGGTGATCGACGAGCCGTCGAAGCCCATGCCGTTCTCGAAGGCGTCGTCGAGCTCGTCGCTGCCGATCGAGAACGACTTGAGCTGCCCGAGGATGTCCGTGAACCACAGCCGGATGAAGCGGATGCGGTGCTCCTGGACGAGGGCCTTGACGTCGTCGGCGGTCTTGGGCTGGTCGGGCATGGCCCGCGGGAGCCTAGTCCACGGGCCGGTGGACGGCATGGCGAAGCCGGCCTGGACCGGCGGTCCTCCCGCGCCCGGTCAGCTCAGCGGGCGCTCGGCGACGGCGAGCGCGGTGCGCAGCGCGTCGGGGCCGTGCGACTCGGCGGCCATGCCGAGCACGTCGAAGGCGGTGTGCGCGAGGTGCTGGGCCAGGCGCGCGGCCGCGAGGTCGGCGTCGCCGGCGGCGACCGCGTCGAGGATCGCGCGGTGCTCGACGGCGGCGGCGTCGAAGCCGTAGGACGTGCCCTCCAGGTACACGCGGCGATAGCGCCCGGCGTGGTCGGAGAGCTGGTCGAGCAGCTCGACGACGCGGCGGCCGGCGTGCTGGACGAGCCGCCCGTGGAAGGCGCGGTGCGGGCGCTCCCAGGCGTCGAAGTCGTGGCTGGCCGCGAAGTGGTCCATCTGCGCCAGGTCGCCGTGCATCGCGCCGATGTCCTCGGGGGTGAGACGCGGGATCGTCAGGCGAATGGCAACCGCCTGGAGGGGCAAGAAGGTGACATAGAGCTCTTCGAGATCCTCAGCCGAGAACGCGGTGACCCGGTACGAGCGGTTCGGGCTGGCCTCCAGCAGCCCTTCGCGCTGCAGGAGCCGGAAGGCCTCGCGCAGCGGCGTGCGGCTGACGCCGAGCTGCTCGGCGAGCGGGACCTGCTGGAGCTCCTCGCCCGGAGCGAACTCGCCGCGCAGGATCGCCGATCTCAGCCGGTCGTGGACCAGGTCGACGTTCTGCCGCTCCGCGGTGGACTTCTCCATGGCTCGGGATTCTCCATCATTTGGTTGTATCCACGCCAGTCCGTGGATACAATAGCCGTCCGACCCACTCCCCGGAGAGAGGTTGCCGTACATGGCCACAACTCGTCGTCGCTCGCAAGCCGCCCGCACCGGACGCCGTCCTGAAGCGGTGCCTCCCGCGGGCGGTCACGTAGCCGAGCCGCTCGATCTGCGAGCGGCGCTTCGCCAGATGACCTTGATCCGGCTGTTCGAGCAGGAGTCCGAGCGCCAGTACAAGCGCGCGCGCATCGGCGGCTACTGCCACCTGGCGATCGGCCAGGAGGCGGCCACCGTCGGCGCCGTCGCCGCGATGGGCCCCGAGGACCTGCTGCTGTCCTCCTACCGCTCCCATGGCCTCGCGCTCGCCAAGGGCGTCCCCGCCACCACCGTGATGGCCGAGCTCTTCGGCCGCCAGGACGGCTGCGCCGCCGGTCGCGGCGGCTCGATGCACCTGCTCGACCCCGCGCACAACTACTTCGGCGGCTGGGGCATCGTCGCCGGCCAGCTCCCGATCGCCGCCGGCATGGCGCTGGCGGGCGTGAAGGAGGGCAAGGAGCTCGCCGTGCTGTGCGAGCTGGGCGACGGCGCCGTGAACATGGGCGCCTGGCACGAGGCGCTGAACCTGGCCGCGGTCTGGAAGCTGCCGGTCGTGTTCGCCGTCTTCAACAACGGCTACGGGATGGGCACGAGCGTCGAGCAGTCCAACGCCGAGCCCGAGATCTACAAGCGCGCCGCCGCGTTCCGCATGCCCGGCGAGCGCGTCGACGGCCAGGACGTCGAGGCCACCCACCAGGCGACGTACGCGCTGCTCGAGCGCGCGCGCACCGAGCGCCAGCCCGCCGTCCTGGAGGTCATGACCTACCGCCTGCGCGGGCACTCGGTCGCCGACGCCGGCACCGCCTACCGCACCAAGGAGGAGGTCGCCGAGTGGGCCGAGAAGCGCGACCCGATCGCGATGGTCACCGAGAAGCTGATCGCCGCCGGCGCGACGAACGAGGAGCTCGACGAGATCGAGCGCGACGCCCAGCGCGAGGTCGACGAGGCCGTCGCCTTCGCCGAGGCCAGCCCGATGCCCGACCCGTCCACGCTGGCCGAGTTCGTCTACGGCGACCCGGACACCGGCCGCCAGTTCAGCCGCATGGGCCCCGGCTCGCCCGCCGGTGAGGCCGCCGTCCTCGCCCAGCTCGAGCAGGCGGCGTGACGATGGCGACGACGGAGACCGGCATCGAGACCATGACCTACCGCGAGGCCCTGCGCCTCGCGCTGCGCGAGGAGCTGGAGCGCGACCCGTCCGTCTTCCTGATGGGCGAGGAGATCGGCGTCTTCCAGGGCTCCTACAAGGTCACCGCGGGCCTCTACGACGACTTCGGGCCCGAGCGGATCATGGAGACCCCGATCTCCGAGGAGGGGTTCGTCGGCGCCGCGGTCGGCGCGGCCATGTCCGGCCAGCGCCCGGTCGTGGAGATCATGACGATCAACTTCATCCTGGTCGCGATGGACCAGGTGGTCAACCACGCCGCGAAGGTCCGCTACATGTTCGGCGGCAAGGTCGGCTGCCCGCTGGTGATCCGCACGCCCAACGGCGCCGGCAACCAGCTCACCGCCCAGCACTCGCAGTCGTTCGAGGGCTGGTTCGCGCACGTTCCCGGCCTGAAGGTCGTCGCCCCCGCGACGCCCGCCGACGCCCGCGGGCTGCTCAAGAGCGCGATCCGCGATGATGACCCCGTGCTGGTGATCGAGAACCTGCAGCTCTACAAGGCCAAGGGCGAGGTCGACACGTCCGTCGACGGCGCCGTGGAGATCGGACGCGCCGCGATCGCCCGCGAGGGCAGCGACCTGACGATGGTCGCCCACACGTTCGCGGTGACCCGCTGCCTGCACGTGGCCGAGAAGCTCCAGGCCGACCACGGCATCTCCGCCGAGGTCGTCGACCTGCGCTCGCTGCGCCCGCTGGACATGGAGACGGTCGCCGCGTCGGTGGCCAAGACCAACCGCGCGCTCTGCGTCGAGGAGGGCTGGGCCTCCTACGGCGTGACCGCCGAGGTGGCCAGCCGGATCTCGCTCGCCTGCTTCGACGACCTCGACGCGCCCGTCGGGCGTGTCGGCATGGCCGAGGTGCCGATGCCGTATGCGAAGTCGCTCGAGGACGCTGCCCTTCCCCACGAGGAGAAGATCCTCGCTGCCGCCCTGGAGGTCTGTGGTGCCTGAAGTCGTCATGCCCCGCCTGTCGGACTCGATGGAGGAGGGAACGATCCTCCGCTGGATGGTGTCCGACGGCGACGAGGTGACGCGCGGACAGGAGATCGTCGAGATCGAGACCGACAAGGCGACGATGGCCTACGAGGCCGACGCCGACGGTCCGCTGCACATCGTGGCCGAGGAGGGCGCGACGCTGCCCATCGGCGCGACGATCGCCACGATCGGCGAGGCGGCGCCCGCCGGTGGCGGCGACGGCGACGGCGCGTCGGCCGGTGCCGCATCGCCCGCGGCCGAGCCCGTGGCCGCGGCCCCGGCGTCCGCGCCCGCGGCCGCCGCCGAGGCGCCCGCGGCCGACCGCGTCCCCGCGGGCGTCGGCGCCGCGACGAACGGCGCCGGCGGCAACGGCGGCGGCGAGCGCGTCAAGGCCTCCCCCATCGCCCGCCGGCTGGCGCGCGAGAACGACCTCGACCTGCGCCAGCTCACGGGCAGCGGCCCGGCCGGGCGCATCGTGAAGGCCGACGTGATGTCGGCGCTCGAGGGCCGCGGCGCGACCGCGGCGCCCGAGGCGCCCGCGGCGGCCCCGGTCGCGCCGGCTCCGGCCGCCGCAGCGGCTCCCGCGGCCGCCGAGGCGCCGGCGACCAACAAGGGCGAGATCACCTACGAGGACCTCAACCGCACCCAGCAGGTCATCGCCCGCCGCATGGCCGAGTCGAAGGCGACCGTGCCCGAGTTCACGGTCTCCACCGACGTCGACATGGAGGCCGCCCGCGAGCTGCGCGCGCAGCTCAAGGCCGCGGCCGCCGAGGGCCAGCCGGTGCCGTCGTTCAACGACATGGTCGTCAAGGCGTCCGCGCTGGCGCTGCGCGAGTACCCGCGCGCGAACGGCTCCTACAAGGACGGCCGCTTCGAGCTGCACTCGCGCGTGAACGTCGGGGTCGCCGTGGCCGGCGACGACGCGCTGATCGTCCCGACGGTGTTCGACGCCGACACGCGGTCGCTGGGCGACATCGCGCGGACCACGCGCGAGCTGGCCGCCAGCGTCCGCGAGGGCACCATCCGCCCGCCGGAGCTGTCGGGCGGCACGTTCACGGTGTCGAACCTCGGCATGTTCGGCGTGACGCACTTCACCGCCGTGATCAACGTGCCGCAGGCGGCGATCCTCGCGGTCGGGGCGATCGAGCCGCGCGCGGTGGTGCGCGACGGCGAGCTGGTCGCGCGGCACACGATGACGATCACGCTCACCTGCGACCACCGGATCCTGTACGGGGCCGACGCGGCGCAGTTCCTGGCCCGCATCCGCGAGCTGCTCGAGAACCCGCTGCAGCTCGCCTTCTAGACGCAGCTAGGACTCGGGGCGCGCCGGTTCCAGCCACCGGTGCGCCCAGTCCTGCAGGGCGCTGAGCGACGGGCCGAGCGCCCGGCCCATCGGCGTGAGCTCGTACTCGACGCGCACCGGCGGGCCGGGGTGCACGGTGCGCTCGACGACGCCGCGCGCCTCGAGCTCCTTCATGCGCTCCGAGCACAGGCGATCCGACAGGCCGGGGATCGCCTGCACGATCTCGGAGAAGCGCAGCGGACCGTCGTGGCGCAGCACCTCGATGATCGCGCCGGTCCAGCGCCGGCCGATCAGCTCCACGGCCTCGTGCAGATGCGGACAGCAACCGGCGCCCTGCGACCGCGCGTCGTCGGTCTGGGGTTCCATCGCCCCAGAGCCTACGCCGCGCGCAGCAGGCGGGTCTCCTCGGCGGAGCCGTCGACGGGGATGTTGCCGGCCACGTTCACCATCGCCGTGAACGTCTCCAGCGCGACGTAGGCGATCGCCTCCAGGAGCTGCTCGGAGGTCCAGTCGGACTCGAGCGCCTCCTCGTGCAGGTGCATCGGCGGCGGCCCGGGCTGGGTGACGAGCGCCTGCAGGAGGCGCAGGAGCGCGGCCTCGCGCGGGTCCTCGGAGTCGAAGTGGCGGGCGCGGGCGATCTCGTCGATGCCCAGGCCGGCGTTGCGGGCGGTGCGCGCGTGCAGCGCGATGCCGGGCTGGGAGCCGTGGTGCTCGGCGACGGCGAGCGAGATCCGCTCGAGGGTGGTCAGCGGCAGCGTGCCGCGGCGCAGCTCGCTGCGGAAGCGCGCGTAGCCGCGCAGGGCGGCGGGCGAGCCGGCGAGCACGGCCAGGAAGTTCGGGAGCTGCCCGGCGGTGGAGAGCGCGCCGCGCAGCACCGGCAGCGACGCCTCGGGCGCCGTGAGGTCGTCGTGGACGGGGAATCGGCTCATCGCGGTCTTCATCGAAACGGCCCTTCGGAGCGGGGTGCGAGGGGCGGTGGGCGCGGTCACTTCACCAACGACACCACCTTACGATTCGTAAGGATAAGCGGGTGACGCGGTCGCGCGCAAGGCACGGCGACGAGCCCACCGGAGGCAGGCTTCATGAGGCGGGCGGGCTTTGCGGGCAGCTTCGCGGGCGGGCTGGCGCGGCGGCGGCCGGCCCGGTGCGCGCGGATCAGGCGCCGAGCGCGCTGAGGACGGCGACGAGGATCAGCAGCAGCCCAAGGCCGAACGCCCACAGGGCGACGCGGTCGGGCCGGTGGGCGACCCGCTCGCTGGGCCGGCGGGCCGGGCGGCGGCGCTCGCCGGCAGCCTGTCGGTGGGCCGGTGCGGCGGCCTGGCCGCGGATGACCACCGTGCGGCGCTGACCGTCGACGGCGGCGGACGTCCCTCGGGGCGCCGGGGCGACCGGCGGCGCGGCGTCGACGGGCGCGAGCTCGTCGACCGGGGCCTGCGCCCGCGCCTGGGCGACGGGCGGGGCCTGGACGGCGCGCAGCGGGCGGCGGGCGCGCGGCGCGCCGGGCGGGATCTCGATCGCGGGGCGCTCGTCGTCGGGCAGGTCGTCCTCGACGAGCGCGACCACGGGCTCGTCGGCGGGCGGCGCCCCCGTGGTCTCGGGGTCGCGCTCGAGCGTGAGCACCATCCAGTCGGCGGTGTCGCCGTCAGCGGCCGTGCGACCGCCCCCGCGACGGGCGCCGGGCTCGCGTCCCCCGATGGTGCCGAGCACCTCGAGGTCCTCGGCCGAGGCCCACGAGTCGGCCTCGCGGCGCCGGCGGCGGGGCATGGGATCCGGCGGGTCGGCCCAGGGATCGTGGGCGCTGGCGGCTTGGGACATTCGCTTCTCTCTTGACGGCTTACGGGGTTAGCTGACGGGCTCGCGCATGAGAGTTGCGCTACGCAGATGGTGCGACTCGCCCCGGACGGCTTCGGTTCCCCCGCTCATCGGCCAGCCTCGTTGCCGGTGACGATTCAGCGGACGCGGCCATCGTAGCAACGCACGAAACCCCTGCAAGTGGAAGCTTCTTCTGGAAACCTGCACGCGATCTCCCACGGTCGGGAGGCGACCGTCGCACCCTCTCCTCCTGCCCCGGACCGCGACCCCGCGGGGCGCCGCGACCCCGGCCGGCAGGTCGTTCGACGCTAGTTCGCGCCCCCGCGCGGGTCCAGCGTCCGAAGCACGTTCGCCCCGCTCTTTGCGGACGTTTGCGAGGTCCGACCGGGCGCCGGCCGCGGCGTGGCCGCTGCCGCGGGCGCGGCCTACCGGCCGCCCTGGCGCTCCCAGGCGGCCTGCTCCTCGACGGTCCGCTCGGCCGTCGGGACGGCCTCCAGGCGCGCGTCGGGGATCGGCTCGCCGCTCTCGATCGAGAGGCCGTAGGTGCCGTCGGCGAGCCGCTGCTCGGCGCGCTCGACCGCGGCGAGCTGCTCGCGCAGGTCCTCGAGGCGGCCCTCGTCGCGCTCCTTGTCGTACAGATCGGTGCCCTGGTCGGCGAGGTGCTGGTCGAGGTGGGTCACCTCGACGGCGTCGGGATCGGCCGGCTCGGACCCTTCGATCTCGGCGATCGCGCGCTCGATCCGCTCACGCTCCTTGCGGAGCAGCTCTCGTGCCCTGGCTTCGTCCATGGCGACATCCTCCCCCGTCGGCCGCCCGCGCGCCAGTCGGTCGCCGCGTCAGCGTCGCCGGCGCCGTCAGCGCCCGGCGACCGCCGCGACGTAGGACGCGACGTCCTGCGCGTCCTGGCCCGACAGCAGGTCGGCCGGCATCTGGCCCTGACCGCGCGCGCGACCGTTCTCGATCGCGTCGAGCGTCAGCTCCTCCGGCGGACGGAGCTGGTCGAGGTTCGGCCCGACGACGCCCACCGCGTTGGACGCGGCCAGCGTGTGGCACATCGAGCAGTTCAGCGCGAACATCTCGCGCCCGCGCACCTGCTCCTCGGTCAGGTCGACGCCTCCGCGCGCCTTCGCGTCGGCGTCGCTGTTGTCGACCATCACCACGGCGGGGATCGCGACGCCGCCGACGATGAACAGGAGCGCCATGCTCACGGCGAACGCGGCACGGCCCGCCTTGGAGCCCCGGTCGTCGGCCGCACGCGGCTTGCGCGTCGCCGCCATGGCGACGAGCACGACGCCGAGTCCCAGCACGATCCAGAAGATGACAAGCACGGCAATGGCCATGGCGGGGAATCTATCGAGCCTCGCCCCGGGTTCGCGTTCTCATCGGCTCCGCCCCCGCGCGAAGCTCTGCACCGGCGGCGCCACCGCCCGGAACGCCCCGGTCGCCGACCCGCCGCCGGCACCCGCCGCCGCGCCGGCCGCGGCCACCTCCTCGGCCGCCTCGCGCCCGGTCTCGGCCGCCCCGTCGCCAGCCCCGGCACCGCCCGCCGCCGCCGCCGCCGCGGGCAGCGGATGCACCGTCGCCACCCGCCCGACCGGCACCTCCAGCGGCCGCAGCCGCCGCACGACGAGGTTGATCGCCCCGCCCGCCGACGCGTAGCGCTCGAGCGTCGCGTCGGCCACGACGAGCGGCTCCGAGCGCACCGCCATGCGGTCGCGCTCGTACACCGGCGGCGGCACGATCAGGTTGACCGTCCCGAACTCGTCCTCCAGCAGCAGGAAGCAGACGCCGCTGGCGGTCGCCGGCCGCTGTCGGGCCATCACCAGCCCGCCGACCTGCACCTGCGCCCCGTGGCGCAGCCGCTCCAGGTCGCGGCTGGAGACCAGGCCGTCGCGCGCCAGGTGCTCGCGAAGCAGCGCGAACGGATGGTGCGCCACGGTCATCCCCGTGGTGGCGTAGTCGGCCACCATCGCCTCCCAGTCGCTGAGCGAGTCCAGCGCCGGGCTCGACGGCAGGTCCAGCGCCAGCCCGAGCTGCATGCCGTGCTCGCCCACCGGCACCGCCGGCGCGGCCACCCCGAGCTGCCACAGCGCGGTGCGCCGCGCCACCGCCGGCCGGGAGCCGCCGTCGGCGTCGGCGACCAGCCCGTCGCACGCCCCCGCCCACGCGAGCTGCTCGAGCGCCGGGCGCCCCGCCCCCGCCCGCGCGGCGAGGTCGGCGATCGACCGGTACGGCCCGCCGCGCTCGCGCTCGGCCACGAGTGCCTCGACCTCGTCGCGGCGCACGCCCAGCACGTAGCCCAGCCCCACCCGCACGGCGCCCGCAGGCGTCACCGTGCAGTGGACGGCGCTGGCGTTGACGTCGGGCGCCAGCACCTCGATCCCGCGCCGCTGCGCCTCGTGCACGAGCGCGTCGGGCGGGTAGAAGCCCATCGGCTGCTCGTCGAGCAGCGCGCACAGGAACTCCGGCCCGTAGTGGACGCGCAGCCACGTCGACTGGTAGGCCAGCAGCCCGAACGCCGCGCCGTGCGCCTTGGGGAAGCCGAACCCCGAGAAGCCGACGACCATCGACCACACGCGCTCGGCCAGGGCCTCGTCGACGTCGGGATGGCGCGCCATCGCTCCCTGCACGAAGCCCTCGTGGTGGGCCTCGATCGCGGCCGCCGAGCGCTTGCGGCTCATCGCCCGGCGCAGCCCCTCGGCCTGCCCGACGCTGAACCCGGCGAACGCCTGCGCGACTTCGAGCACCTGGTCCTGGAAGATGATCGTGCCGAGCGTGTCGCGCAGCACCGGCTCCAGCGAAGGGTGGTCGTAGGGGACCTCGTAGTCGGGGTCGACGCGCAGCCGCTGGCGGCGCTCGATGTACGGGTTGACGGCGCCGCCCACGATCGGCCCCGGCCGCACGATCGCCACCTGGATGGTGATGTCGTCGAGGTTCTCGGGCCGCGTGCGCCGCAGCGAGCCCATCTGCGCGCGGCTCTCGATCTGGAAGACGCCCGTCGTCTCGGCGTTCTGGATCGCCTCGTAGGTGGCCTGGTCGTCGTACGGGATCCGCGACAGGTCGATGGTCTCGCCGCGCCGCGCGGCGATCAGCTCCACGCAGCGCTCGACCGCCGACAGCATCCCCAGCCCCAGCAGGTCGATCTTCAGGAAGCCGGCGTCGGCGCAGGAGTCCTTGTCCCACTGCACCATCTGACGGCCCTCCATCGCGGCCGGCAGCACCGGGCAGCAGTCGATCAGCGGCCGGGTGGCGACGATCATCCCGCCCGAGTGCTGGGACAGATGGCGGGGCAGCCCGGACGCCTCGGCCGCGAGCTCCGCCAGCCGGCGCCAGCGGCTGGGCGGCTCGCCCGTCAGGCGCTCCTCCCCCAGCGCGACCTCGATGTCCCTGCCGACCCCCTCGGAGCCCCAGCCCTCCGAGCCGCGCGCGACGCGCTCGATCTCCCCCGGCGGCAGCCCCAGCGCCTTGCCCAGCTCGCGGATCGCGCTGCGCGCCTTGAACGTCGGGAACGCGGCCACGAGCGCGGAGCGGTCGCGCCCGTAGCGCTCGTGCACGCGCGGGATCAGCACCTCGCGCACGTCGCGCGGGAAGTCGAGGTCGATGTCGGGCAGCGAGGTCAGCTCCTCGTTGAGGAACCGGCCGAGCGCCAGCGCGTTCTCGAGCGGGTCGATGTGCGAGAGCCCGGTGAGATAGCAGACGATCGACGACACGCTCGAGCCGCGCCCCCGGCCAGGCGGCAGCAGCGCGCGGGCGGTGGCACCGTCGCGCACCTCGGCGGCCACCTCGCGCGCGAGCTCCAGCAGCTCGTGGTGCAGCAGGAAGAAGCCCGACAGGCGCAGCAGCCGGATGACGCGCAGCTCCTCCTCCACGCGCCCGAGCGCCTCGGCGCGCAGGCGGTGGCCGGGCGGGTAGCGGTCCTCCAGCCGCGCCGCGCACAGCTCCGCGAGCTTGCGGTCGGAGTCGGGGTCCTCGGAGCCCGGATAGCGGTAGCCGAGGTCCTGCGTGAGGTCGAAGGTCAGGGTGTCGGCCAGGCGCGCGGTCTCCAGCACCGCCTCGGGGTGGTCCTCGAAGCGGGCGGCCATCGCGTGCGGCGTCGTCAACACGTGCGCGTGGTTGCCGCGCCGCAACGGCTCGGAGGCGTCGAGCGTCGTGTGCTCGCGGATGGCCACGAACGCGTCCTGCAGGCGGGCGCGCTCACGGCTGTGGGCGTGAACGTTGCCGGTCGCCACGCACGGCACGCCCAGCCGCCGCGCCAGCGACGCCAGCCCGCGGTTGCGGGCGCGGTCGTGGCGCCCGTACGGCCGCTGCAGCTCCACGCGGAACGCGTCCGGCCCGAAGGCGTCCAGCAGCCGCCGCATCGTCGGCTCGTCGCGCACCCCCCGGTCGGCGCAGCCGCTGAGGCAGACGAGCCCCTCGGCGTGGTCGACGACCTCGTCGAGCGTGACCGACGGCTCGCCGATCCAGCCCGGCCGCCCCGGCCGGCGCGTGTCCGCGTGCGCGCGCGTCAGCAGCCGGCAGAGGTTGCGCCAGCCGGTCGCGTCGCGCACGAGCAGCGTGAGGTGGCGCGACGGCGCGCCGGCGGCCTCGCCCGCGGCGTCGACGACGTCGATCTCGGCCCCGTGCAGCGCCCGCAGCCCGTGGGCCTTGGCGGCCTGGGCGAACTCCATCGCGCCCGACAGGCTGTTGTGGTCGGTGAGCGCGACCGCGTGGTGGCCCCGCTCCAGCGCGGCGGGCACCAGCTCGTCGGGCATCGAGGCGCCGTCGAGGAAGGAGTAGGCGGAGTGCAGGTGGAGCTCGACGTAGGACAAGGCGAACACATGTTCGCATGCCTCGCGGACGGTGTCACGCGCGCCGGTAGCGGCTGAGGATCTCCTGGTCCTTGGCCGGCCCGACCACGCGCCAGCGGACCAGCAGCTCGTCGTCGCCGAGCACGCGGTACTCGCCCTCGTAGCGGTCCTCGCCGCACGGGTGCACCGCGTCGTCCTCGCCCGAGCGCAGGTCCAGCGGGTGGAACAGGCGCCCGTCGTCGAAGCGGACCTCCCAGCCGTCGCCGGCCGGCACGACGAGCAGCCGCCGGCGCGCCTGGCCGTCGTAGCGCTGCCAGCGCAGGCGTCCCTCCTCGTCCCAGACCAGGCCGTCGCCGTCGGGGCGGAACTCGGCGACGCCGGCGAAGGCGCCCTCCTCGTCGCCCCAGCGCAGCGTCCGCTCCACCGTCCAGCGACCGGCCAGGAAGCCGACGAGATCGACCATCGCGCCGACACGCTACCGGCGCTCATGCGACCGTCGGCTCCAGGCAGTCGCGGCGCGCCCGCCACTGGCCGTCGGGCCCCTGCACGCGGGCGTCCAGCAGGCGCGTCTCCTCGGTCTCGTCGGAGATGGCGGCGCCGAACTTCATCCCCGCGCCGGCGCTCACGCCGGCGCCGCCGTTGTGCTCGTAGGCGACGCCGTAGGTGCGCGTCTCGGTGACGCCGGACGCCGCGATCCGGTCGCGCAGCGCCTGCGTCGCGCCGCCCAGGCGCGACGTCGGCAGGCGGATCGCCTCGACGTACTCCTGCGCCGCCCGCCGGTTGAGCGGGTCGGTCAGGTCGAGGCGCTGCTCGACCACCCAGCGCCGTCCCGCCTGGCTGCCGCCGGCGAGCGCCTGCGCGATCGGCTGCACGCGGTCGGGCAGGCTGAACGCGCCCTCGAGCTCGCCCGTGCGCACGATCGCCAGCTCCAGCGGCCGGCCGGCGGCGTCGGTGCGGACGCTGATGCGCTCGTCGGCCGCGCCGCGCCCGTGCGCGCCGTCGTCCTTGCGCGAGAGCACGGCCTCGCCCTGGACGCCGCGCTCGAGGACGTGGGTGCGGCTGCCGTCGCGCTCGTCGACGATCGTGCCGCGGACCATGCTCGCCTCCAGGCCGAGCACGCCCGACGTCCTGCCCCGGCCCGCGCGCGCGTCGAGGTCGACGCCCAGGCCGCGGCGGTCGACCCACTCCGCGCGCCGTCCCCGCGGCGGGTCGCGGCCCTCCGACAGCGCGGCCATGCCCGCGTCGGCGGCGTACGCGTCCTCGAACAGCCAGGTCTCGCCCCCGCCCGCAGCGGCGAGCAGCGCCGCCCGCGCGCTGCGCCCCGCGGACATGTGCGCGCCGGCGGCCTTGATCCACGCGTCCGAGGCGGCGCCGACGTCGAGTCCGAAGCGCGTGTCGCCCAGGTAGGTGACGAGGACACGCCCGTCCGACAGGCGCTCGTGGACGATCAGCTCGTCGCGCCCCACGCGCAGCGAGAACACGGTCACGTGCGCGCGATCGCGCGTGGTCCCCGACGTGAGGACGCACGGGCGCCGGTCCAGGTCGCACACGCCGCCGCTGACGATGCACAGCGCCCGATGGATCTGCCGCACGACCGCGCCGGCCACCCCGTCGCCGGGCAGCGCCAGCACGACGACGACCGCGAGCAAGGCCGCGACCAGCGCCACGACACCCACCCACTCGACCGATGCCTGCCCGCGCTCGTCCACGACCCAAGCGTGCAGCGCGAGATGTCACAGCTCTACACCAGGTTGTGCCGACTCCGCGGAGACTCTGCGCAGAAAGGCGCACGAACACGCGTTTTCGCCCCCGTGGCGCCGCTCGCTCTGCGAGGCTCCCCTCTGTCATGAGCCACGACAGCGACGCCTTCGTCTTCTTCGGCGCCACCGGCGACCTCGCGCACAAGAAGATCTTCCCCTCCCTGCACGCGCTCGTCCGCCGCGGCGCCTTGAAGGTGCCGGTCATCGGCGTCGCCAAGGCCGGATGGGGACTCGACGACCTCAAGCAGCGCGCGCACGACTCCATCGCCGACCACGACGACGCCTTCCACGAGCTGCTCTCGCTGCTGCGCTACGTCGACGGCGACTACGCCGATCCCGAGACGTTCGCCGCGCTCAAGCGCGAGCTCGGCGACGCCAAGCGCCCGCTGCACTACCTGGCGATCCCGCCGTCGCTGTTCGCCACCGTCGTGGAGGCGCTGCAGAGCGCCGGCTGCGCCGACGGCGCCCGCGTCGTCGTCGAGAAGCCGTTCGGCCACGACCTGGCCTCCGCCACGCGGCTCAACGAGGTCCTGCACGCGGTCTTCCCGGAGTCCTCGATCTTCCGCATCGACCACTACCTGGGCAAGGAGCCGGTCGAGAACCTCGTCTACACGCGCTTCGCGAACACGTTCCTGGAGCCGCTGCTGCGCCGCGAGCACGTCCACCACGTGCAGATCACGATGGCCGAGTCGTTCGGCGTGCAGGGCCGCGGGCGCTTCTACGAGGAGGCGGGCGCGATCCGCGACGTCGTGCAGAACCACCTGCTGCAGGTGCTCGCGCTGACCGGGATGGACCCGCCGGCCGAGCACGGCAACGAGGCGATGCGCGACGAGAAGGTCCGCTTCATGCGCTCGCTGCGCACGCTCACGCCCCAGGACGTCGTCCGCGGCCAGTTCGTCGGCTACCGCGACGAGGAGGGCGTCTCCGAGCACTCGACGGTCGAGACGTTCGTCGCCGTGCGCCTGCGCGTGGACTCGTGGCGGTGGGCCGGCGTACCGTTCCTCATCCGCGCCGGCAAGCAGCTCCCGGTCACCGCCACCGAGGTGATCGTCCAGCTCACCGAGCCGCCGCAGCGGGTGTTCGACAAGGGGACACCGAACCGCCTGCGCTTCCAGATCGGTCCCGACCTGCGCATCTCGCTCGACGTGCGCGCCAAGACGCCGGGCGAGGGCATGACCGGCTGCGACGAGTCGCTGGTGCTCGACGAGCGCCCGCGCGACGAGATGGAGCCCTACGAGCGCCTGCTCGGCGATGCGATGAAGGGCGACCAGCAGCTCTTCGCGCGCGAGGACACCGTGGAGGCCGCGTGGCGCATCGTGGACGGCATCCTCGGCGACGCGACCCCGATCCACTTCTACGAGCCCGGGTCGTGGGGGCCCCCGGAGGCCGACCACCTCCTTCCCCGCGGCGCGAAGTGGCTGTCCCCGCAACTCCCAGGAGACCAGGCGTGAGCTTCACCCCCGTGCACGAGACCCCGGAGTGGAAGGCGCTGGAGGCGCATCACCGCGAGCTGCGCGACGTCCACCTGCGCGACCTGTTCGCGCAGTCGCCCGACCGCGGGGAACGCTTCGTCGCCGAGGGCGCCGGCGTCTACCTCGACTACTCCAAGAACCGCATCACCGAGGAAACGCTCGAGCTGCTGTTCGCGCTCGCGCGCGCCCGCGGGCTGGAGGCGCGCCGCGACGCGATGTTCGCCGGCGAGCACATCAACGTCACCGAGGACCGCGCCGTCCTGCACACCGCGCTGCGCCTGCCGCGCGACGCGTCGCTGGTCGTCGACGGCGTCGACGTCGTCAAGGAGGTCCACGCGGTGCTCGACCGCATGGCCGCCTTCGCCGACGCGGTGCGCTCGGGGAGCTGGACCGGCCACAGCGGCAAGCGCATCCGCAACGTCGTCAACGTCGGCATCGGCGGCTCGGACCTCGGCCCGGCGATGGCCTACGACGCGCTGCGCCACTACAGCGACCGCGACATGCACTTCGGGTTCGTCTCGAACGTCGACGGCACGGACTTCGCCGAGACGGTCCGCGACATGGACCCCGAGGAGACGCTGTTCATCATCTCCTCGAAGACGTTCGGGACGCTGGAGACGCTGACGAACGCCCACAGCGCGCGCGACTGGATCGTCGATGCCCTCGGCAGCGAGGACGCGGTCGCCAAGCACTTCGTAGCGGTGTCGACGAACGCCGAGCGCGTCAGCGCGTTCGGCATCGACACGGCCAACATGTTCGAGTTCTGGGACTGGGTCGGCGGGCGCTACTCGTACCCGTCGGCGATCGGCCTGTCGCTGATGGTCGCGATCGGGCCCGAGCAGTTCCGCGACATGCTCGCCGGCTTCCACGCGATGGACGAGCACTTCCGCACGACCCCGCTGGAGCGCAACCTGCCGGTCCTGATGGGGCTCATCGGCATCTGGTACAACGACTTCTTCGGCGCCCAGACCCTCGCGGTGCTCCCCTACGACCAGTACCTGGACCGCTTCAGCGCCTACCTGCAGCAGCTCGACATGGAGTCCGACGGCAAGCACGTCGACCTCGAGGGCCGCCAGGTGCACGTGCAGACCGGGCCGATCGTGTGGGGCCAGCCGGGGACGAACGGCCAGCACGCCTTCTACCAGCTCATCCACCAGGGCACGAAGCTGATCCCGTGCGACTTCATCGGGTTCCTGCACACGCTGAACCCGGTGGGCGACCACCACGACCTGCTGACCGCCAACCTGTTCGCGCAAACCGAGGCGCTCGCGTTCGGGCGCGAGGCGCCGGAGCCCTACCGCGTGACGAAGGGCAACCAGCCGACGAACACGATCCTGTGCGACCGCCTTGAGCCGCGGACGCTGGGCGCGCTCGTGGCCCTGTACGAGCACAAGGTCTTCACGCAGGGGACGGTCTGGGGCATCAACTCGTTCGACCAGTGGGGCGTGGAGCTGGGCAAGGAGCTGGCCCAGAAGATCATCCCCGAGCTGCAGGGCGAGGAGGAGCCGCAGCTCGCCCACGACAGCTCGACGAACGCGCTGATCAGGCGCTATCGGGCGGCTCAGGGGCGCTCGACCGCAGGAGGACGCTGACCCAGGTGCGGTAGGGCTGCCACGGCTCGGCGAGCGCCGTGAACGCGGCGTCGTCGGTGAGCAGCTCGGGACGCCGATAGGCGATCGCGGCGGCGTGGCGCATGCGCGGCTCGACCGTCGTCAGCGCGTCGGTCGGCCCGACCCCGCGCAGGAGGATGCGCGCCGCCCCGAGCGCGGTCATCCCGCGCAGCCGCTGCAGGCGCTGCAGCGCCTCGCCGGGCTCGAGCGCGAGCAGGCGGTCGCGGTCCAGCTCACCCTCCAGCGCGGCGCGCGCGACGGCGTGCAGGCAGGCGACCTTCTCGTCGGAGAGGCCGTCGATGTGGTCGCGCCGCAGGAGCGCCTCGGGCGAGGGGAACACGCCCAGGTCGACCCCGTCCACGTCGAGCGCCTCGCTGACGGTCAGGCGGATCCGGCGCGCCTGGACGGAGTGGATGCGGGCGATGATGATCGCCCAGCAGGCCGCCTCGTAGGGCGAGTGGTAGAGCACGGGGCGTTGATGGCCGCCGGCGCGCAGGAGCTCGCCGACGACCTCGTCGCGCTCGCCGACCGCCGGATAGCCGGTCCCGTCGTGGTCGAGCGACAGGACCCGGGTGAGCTGGGCCTCGACGCGGCTCGGGTCGACGTCGCCTTGAGTGGCGAGCAGCTCCGCCTCGACCGGACCGTCGGCGGCGTCCTGACGGACGACCAGCCCGGCCGCTCCCCGCCAGTCGTCGACCAGGAACGCGATGCGCAGCAGCTCCCCGGGGCGCGCGCGGACCCCAGCGGTCGCCTCCCAGCGCCCGTAGAAGCGCTCGGCGGCGGCCAGCGAGAACGGCCCCCTCGGCGTGATCGTGAACGTGGTCATCGGGTCGATCCTGCCCCGCGAGGCGACCCATCATCCCCGTTGTGTGAACCAGCCGCCCACCACGAGCTCGCGGAACACGACGAGATCGCGCCCGTCGGAGGTGACGACCTCCCAGTAGCGGCGCCGCAGCGGGCGCTCCGTCCACCAGCGGTCCTCGATCAGCCACGACTCGCGCACGGCCTCGACGCGGCGCCCGTCGACGACCAGCGGGCGCCCGCGCCGGTCGGCGCGCACGCGCACGGGCCGCGGCTCGTCCAGGCGGCGAGGACCGGTCACGCGGGGCGCGGACGGGTCGGTCGGGACGGCCGGGTCGAGATCGGCGCCAAGGCCGTCGGGACCGGGCGCGGCGTCGGGCCGGCGGGAGCCGCGGCACCCGCGGGCCGGCCGGCGCGTCCCGTCGCGGAACGCCTGACGCGCGTCGAGCACGACACCGTCGCTCATGCCTCGAACGGCGTCAGGACCGCGCGCCGCTCGGGGAAGCGCGAATCGGGGTCGACGGCGAGGATGCGCAATGCCGCCTCGGGCCCGGCGGCGGCGCGGGCCTGGCGAATCGCCTCGCGCAGGCGGCCGAGGCGGTGCTCGGCGGAGTCGGTCAGCAGCGGACGCTGGTCGCCGCCCGGCGGGCCGAAGCGCTCGACGCTCAGGCGCAGCGTCTCGGCCGGGGCGGGCAGCAGCGTCAGGCGCCGCCAGATCGCCAGGCGCATCCGCAGCGGATCGGCGATGGCCTCGCGGAAGACGACGCGCTCGCGCCAGGTGCCGCCCTCGACGAGCCGGGCGGCGACCGCGACGGCGCGCAGCGTCCGCCCACGCCGCTCGCGGCGGGCCAGGACCCGGTCGACCAGGATCTGCAACGCCCGCTCGAGCTGCGCGCCGGACCCGGCCTCGGGCAGCTCGAGCGACTCCTCGAGCGACTCGCCGGCGGCGCGCGGGCGCAGCGGCGTCTCGTCGCGGCCGCGCACGAGCGCGTGGGCGGCGACGCCGGCGGGGCCGAAGCGGTCGGCCAGCTCGGCGCGGCTGAGCCGGGCGACGGCGCCGAGCGTCGTCAGCCCGAAGCGCTCCAACGGCTCGGGCAGCGTGGCGGTCGCCGGGCGCAGGCCCAGCAGGGCGACGGGCTCGCCGGCCAGCCACGCGGCGGCGTCGCCGGTGACGATCTCCGCCCGTCGGGGCCGGGCGCGGTGGGCGGCGGCCAGCGCGGTGAAGCGCGACGGCCCGGCGCCGAGGCGGACGGGCCGCCCGAGGGCGCGGCGGGTGGCGTCGAGCGTCGCCTCCAGCGTGCCGCCGTGCAGGCGGCGCAGCCCGGAGGCGTCGAAGCAGGCCAGCCCGGGCCGCTCGGCCTCGACCGCGGCGCCGATCGACTCCAGGCGCGCGATCACCCGCTCCCACGCGTCGACGACGCCCATCGGATCGGGCGGCAGGAGCGCGAGCTGCGGGCAGCGCGCGAGCGCCTCCCCCAGCCGCATCCCGGCGCGCACGCCGAACGCCTCGGCGGCCAGCGACACCTCGCCGATGCGCTGCTCGCCGCCCGGCTCCGGCGCGAGCGCGGCGGGCTCGCGCAGGAGCGTCGCCCGGTCACCCGCGGCGACCGCGAGGGCGAGGCGTGGAAGGTGGACGCAGACGACGCTCATCGAACGCATGTTCGCATCCGAACGACCGGCGCGCAACCAGGTCGCGGGATGGGCACGCCGGCACTCGCGCGCCCCAAATCTCCAAATTCCCATCCGTTTTCGCGCTATTGTCTGGTGCGGTGTTCAGCTTCCCCAACCCGGTCAACGAGAAGGCCGCTCGTGTCGTGGCGGCGGGGGTCGTCGCGCTGAGCGTGCTCGCGATCGCGACCGGCTGGCGCTGGCTGCTGATCGTGCTGGCGCTGGGCTTCGCCGCGCGCGTCGCGTCGGGCCCGCGCTTCTCGCCGCTGGGGCTGCTGGCCACCCGCGTGATCGCGCCGCGCCTCGGCCCCGCCAAGCTCGTGCCCGGCCCGCCGAAGCGCTTCGCGCAGACGATCGGCCTGACGTTCTCGACGACCGCGGCCGTGCTCGCGTTCGCCGGCGCGCCGACCGCCGCCTGGATCGTCACCGGCGCGCTCGCGGCGGCCGCGTTCCTGGAGTCCGCGTTCGGCCTGTGCCTGGGCTGCCAGGCGTTCGCCCTGCTCATGCGCGCCGGGGTCATCCCCCAGGCGGTGTGCGAGGAGTGCGCGAACATCTGGGCGCGTCCTGTCACCGACTGACAGCCGCGCCGTCGCTCGCTACGGTCGGCGCGATGCCGATCCCGACCGATGTCCGCCAGGAGGCGCTCGACGCGGTACGGGAGCTGTGCGCGCGGCGGGCCCCCGAGAGCGTCGCCGACGAGCTGCGCCTCGAGGTCGCGCAGGAGGGCAACACGATCACGATCACCGAGCTGCGCGCGCCGTGGCAGCCGAGCGCGCGCGAGTGGACGCGCACGCCGATCGCGCAGCTTCGCTACCGCGTCGGCACGGGCCAGTGGTCGCTGCGCGAGCCGACGGCGACGGGCTGGACCACCTACCGCGGCGACCGCGGGCCGACGAAGGCGATCGGGCCGCAGCTCGAGGAGCTCGACGCGGACCCGACCGGGATCTTCTGGGGCTGAGGTCGCGAGCGCGCGCGCCCGCATGGGCGGCCGCGGTCAGGCGGTCGCGCCGGCCTCCTCGCGCAGCACGAACGAGTTGCCGCAGCCGCAGCCGTAGACGACGTTGGGGTTGTTGACGCGGAAGCTCGGGCCGCCGGCGTCGTCGACGTAGTCGACCTCGGCGCCGCGCACGAACGGCAGGTGCTCGTCGTGGACGACGATCCGCACGCCGCGATCCTCGAACACGAGGTCGCGCTCACCCGGCTCGTCGAGCGCGAGGCGGTACTGGTAGCCGGAGCAGCCGCCGGAGATGACGTCGATGCGCAGGCCGGCGCCGTCGGCGTCCTGCACGGCGGCGAGGACCTCCTGCATCTTGGCGGCGCCGCGGTCGGTGAACGTGACGGTGTCGGACATGCTCCTGCTCCTGGTCGATCGGGCGCGGGAACGGCCCGAGCGGCGCGGACTCCCGCCCGGTGGGGGTGGGAGACGGGCGGGTGGTCCGGCCGCGGCCCGGGCCGTCCGGCGCGGGTACGGCGCACCGTATGGACGGGCGCGCCGAGCGGACACCGGGCTTGCTGCGGATGGCGTGTCCGTAGGGACTACGGAGTGCGGCGATCGCCCGGCCGCACGCCACCGCCGCAGCGCCGGCGCGCGTCCGTCGGGGCCCCGGAACTAGAGAGGCCCCGCGGTGCGGGGCCTCTCCGTAGCAGGCCGATAAGCCGGATTCTGTCGTGGGCAACCATCCATCTGAGCGGCCGACCTGGACCTCGGCGGGCAGCCTGCAAGCGGTCCTGCTTGGCCTTGCATCGGGTGGGGTTTGCCTGGCCGCCGCGTCACCGCGACGCCGGTGCGCTCTTACCGCACCATTTCACCCTTGCCGGCCCGGGACGCAGCTGCAGCCCCGGACGTAGGCGGTGTCATTTCTGTGGCACTTTCCCGCGGGTTTCCCCGGGTCGCCTTCGCGACCACCCTGCCCTGTGATGTCCGGACTTTCCTCGAAGGCACAGAACCTCCGCGGTTGCCTGGCCTGCACCGTTCAATCTAGCGCTGATCCGGCGGCTCCGGCAACCGCCGCAACGCGCCCTGCCGGGGCGTCAGCTCAGCTCGGTGCCGCAGCTCGTGCAGCGGCCGGCGACCGGCGTGTGCCCGGCCGCGTAGCGGGGCTCCAGCGCCCCGTCGCAGATCGGGCACGTCGCGGTGCGGCCGATCATCAGCGACTCCCACGTGTCCGTCAGCAGCTCGTCCAGCGTCGGCGTGCCGCCGACGGCCGGCTGGCCGGCGGCCTCGCCGTCGGCGCGGTCGGCACGCGGCGACGGGCTCTCGAACCGGTCGCCGTCGACGCCGAGGATCGACGGACGCTCGATGGCGTCCAGCAAGGTCAGCGTGCTCATTGCACCACCCTCAGCAATCCGACCACCTTCCCGACGATCTGCACCTCGCGGCTGCGGATCGGCTCCATGTGGTCGTTCTCAGGTTGCAGCCGGATGTGATCCGGCTCCCGGAAGAAGCGCTTGACGGTCGCCTCCTCCCCCACCAGCGCGACCACGATCTCGCCGTCGCGCGCGGTGTCCTGCGGCTGGACCACGACCAGGTCGCCGTCGAGCATCCCGGCGTTGACCATCGAGTCTCCGCGCACCGTCAGCACGAACTCGCCCTGATCACCGCCCGCCTCGGCCGGCACCGTGATGTGGTCCTCGATGTTCTCCTCGGCCAGGATCGGCTGACCTGCGGCGACCGCGCCGACGACCGGCAGCCGGCCGTCCGACGTCACGAGGTGCTTGACGCTGTCGACCGCCCGGTCGAGCAGCTCGATCGCCCGCGGCTTGGACGGATCGCGCCGCAGCAGCCCGACCTTCTCGAGGTTGGCCAGGTGCGCATGGACCGTCGACGACGACGCCAGCCCCACGGCCTTGCCGATGTCGCGCACCGTCGGCGGATAGCCGTACTTGGCCGTGTACTGCTTGATGAAGTCGAAGATCTCCTGCTGGCGCTTGGTGAGGTCCATGGCCTCGGCTCTCCTCACGCTGTTCGGTGGTCAGAGGGGAACATGTGTTCGAGAAGGTAGCGCGAGCCCTGGACGGAAACAATGTCGCTATGCTCGCTCCGCCCTCGCGCCGGTGGCGGAATTGGTAGACGCGCAAGGTTGAGGGCCTTGTGAGCGAATAGCTCGTGGAGGTTCGAGTCCTCTCCGGCGCATCGATAGGCCCCGCCTCGGCGGGGCTTCTTCGTTGTCGAGGTCGGGCAGCGGTATGTGCGGCCCGTGCTGCCACGATGAGTCGCCCTCGTCGCCGCTGCTGCGGCCTTCTTCATGGCCACCTCCCCCGCCCTGGCGGACCCGCGCCGCCAACGGATTGGGTGAACGCCGACATGGGCCCCGATGACAAAGGGCCGTGCCGCGTCGGAGCCGGAGGGCCTCCTCGCGGATCGCGCGCGATCTTCGGATCTGCAGATAGACCACGGCCGGTCCACGCTCGCTCAAGCCCCGGGTCCAGAGGGTTTCACGCCGAACTGGCGCACCTGAGAGGATGCCCACCGCGAGAGATCGGATGACCAGCGAGACGGAACTCACGCGGCTTCGCCGCTTCTGGGACGACGGAGCCTGAACCAGAATGGGCGCGACCGATCCGGGCCCGAGGGACCATCTGGTCACGCGCCGGCTCGAGCACACGTTGCGCGAGCTCGAGCCGGAGGTCGTCGACACGACCGACCTCGACGACGCCGAAGCTCCCGATCGCCTTGCTCGCCATGTGATGGAGGAGTTGCGAGCCGATCTCGCAGCGACCGACAGCACAGCGGCCACCCAGGCGAGTCGCGTCAACGAACTCCTCAGCCGCACCATCCGGGACGGCGCCGATAGCCACGTCGTGGTGCCGCCGCGAATCCTCCGCGGTGTCAAAGCTCGCTCCCCGCTCGGCGACGTCGTCGATCTCCCGCCGCTGCCCGAGACCCCGTTTGGCCAGAGCGACCTCCTCGTCAACGGAGAGGGCCAGCCGAACGTCGGGTCCGAGCTCCGCGCCGAGCTCGCGTCAGCGGATTCCGTCGACCTGATCTGTGCGTTCGTGATCTGGTCCGGCGTACGACACCTCCGTGACGCCCTGAGCGACGTCGTAGCCCGCGGTGGCCGCATCCGCGTAATCACCACGACCTACATGGGCGCCACCGAGAAGCGGGCCGTCGACGAGCTGGTCGCGTTGGGCGCCCAAGTCCGCGTCGCGTTCGATGCCCGCACGACCAAACTCCATGCCAAGGCATGGCTCCTCGAGCGTGCCTCCGGCTTGACCACCGCGTTCGTCGGATCGTCGAACCTCTCGCACACGGCGCTCTTCGACGGTCTCGAGTGGAACGTCCGTCTCTCCTCGGTCGACGCGTCACGCGTCATCGACCGCGTGCGCATGATGTTCGAGAGCCACTGGGCCTCGGAGCACTTCGAGCCATATCACCCGGAGACGAATGGCGAGGACCTGGAGCGTGCATTGGCGGAGCACGACCGGAGGTCGCTCGGCGAGACCTCGACGATCTCGTTTGCGAACCTCGATGTCCGGCCGTATCCGCACCAGCAGCGCATGCTCGAGGCGCTCACGATCGAGCGTGAACGCCATGACCGGCACCGCAATCTCGTCGTCGCCGCGACGGGAACCGGCAAGACCGTCGTGGCCGCGCTCGACTACCAGCAGCTTGTGAAGAGGTCCGGTGAAGACCTCTCACTGCTCTTCGTCGCGCACCGCGAGGAGATCCTGCGTCAGTCGTTGGCGACCTATCGCGCGGTGCTCCGGGACGGCTCGTTCGGCGAGATCCACGGCGGCGGCCGAATCGCAGAAGGCCGCCACGTCTTCGCGATGGTCCAGTCACTCCGCGCCGACCGGCTCGCCCAGCTCGCGCCGGACGCGTTCGACGTGGTGGTGGTCGACGAGTTCCACCATGCCGCCGCTGCGACGTACGACCGGCTACTACAGCACCTGACGCCGCGCGAGCTCCTCGGGCTCACCGCCACACCGGAGCGCCTTGACGGCCAGGATGTGACCGTCTGGTTCGACCATCGGATTGCCGTCGAGCTTCGTCTCTGGGAGGCGATCGACCAGGGGTTCCTCGTTCCGTTTCAGTACTTCGGCGTCGCCGATGGAACGGACCTCAGCCAGGTCACGTGGCGTCGAGGTGGCTACGTCACCGAGGAGCTCAGCGCGCTGCTGTCCAACGACGATCTACGGGTCGCGAAGCTCTTGGAGGCCCTCCGCCGCATCGTGCTCGATCCGGGCGCGATGCGCGCCCTCGGGTTCTGCGTCTCGAAGGAGCACGCGCACTACATGGCGCGCAAGTTCACCGAAGCGGGCCTGCCGAGCGTTGCGCTGACCGGAGACGATCCGCCATCGGAGCGCGACCAACATCTACAGGCACTCCGCGCCGGGAAGCTGCGGTGCGTCTTCTCGGTCGAGGTGCTGGGCGAGGGCGTCGACGTTCCCGACGTGGACTGCGTGCTCCTGCTGCGGCCCACGTCGTCGGCCACGGTCTTCACACAGCAGCTCGGGCGCGGGCTGCGCCGCGCGGCCGGGAAGAGTCACCTCACCGTGATCGACCTCATCGGGCAGCACCGCCGCGAGTTCCGATTCGAGGATCGACTGCGCGCGATCCTGGACACCCGGCGCGGCCCCGTGCTGAAGCAGGTCGTGCAGGACTTCCCGTTCCTTCCGGCCGGGTGCACCGTCGACCTCGACCGCCAGAGCCGCGAGATCGTGCTCGACAACCTCCGCGCGGCGGCACGGCGATCGCGCTGGTCCGCGCTCGTGCGGGACCTCCGGGGCAAGCCCGACGACACCACGCTCAACGCCTTCCTCAACGACCACGAGCACCGGCTCGAGGATGTCTACCGCTCGGGAAGCTGGACGGCGCTGCGTCGGGAGGCCGGGTTGAAGACCCGGGCTCCGTCCGACCCGGAGCTTGAGCGGCGCACTCTCAAGGCGATCGCGCGCCTCACGCATATCGATGACCCAGAACGGATCGCGTTCTACTCCGATCTGCTGTCGTCGCGATATCCCCCTCGCGAGGCGACCCGTGAAGAACGGCAGCGCAGGCTGCTCACGATGCTCGCGTGGGGCCTGGAATCAGGCGCCGGGGGTCATCCGTCGCTGGACGCATTCTTCGCCGCGCTATGGGAGGAGGGAGCGATCATCGCCGAACTGCGTGATCTGCTCGAGGCAACGGACGAGCGGTCCAAGACTTCGTCGTCGCCGTCTCTGTTAGCGCCGGAGATCCCGTTGACGCTCCACGCCCGCTACTCGCGCCAGGAGATCATCGCTGCGCTGGGATACGCCGGCGGCCCGAAGCGAAAGGTCACGCAGGGCGGCATCCTGTGGGTGCCGCAAGCCAACAGCGACGTGCTGTTCGTCGACCTCCAGAAGGCCGAGCGCGACTACTCCCCCACGACGATGTACCGCGACTACGCGATCAGCCGCGAGCTCTTCCACTGGGAGTCGCAGTCCCGCCAGACGCCCGATCAGCCCGGGGTCCAGCGGTACATCAACCACCGCGCCCGGGGCTCCCACGTGCTGCTGTTCGTGCGCGAGCGCAAAACCTACGAGCTCGGGACTCGGCCCTTCATGTTCCTCGGACCAGTCGAACACGTCGAGCACCGCGGGGAGCGCCCCGTGGCCTTCACGTGGCGGCTGCCGGTTCCTATGCCCGAGGAGCTCTTCGAGGTGGCGCGCAGCGTCGCCGCAGCGTGATCGATGGACTGAGTCGGGGCTCCGCCGGGGCGAGGCGCGAGCATGTCCCCATGCCCTCCCCGCAGACGCTCGCCGAACACGACCGGCGGATCGTCGCGGCGTGGGCGGCCGACTGCGCCGAGCGCGTGCTCCCGCTGTTCGAGGCGGAGGCGCCGACAGATCGGAGGCCGCGCGAGGCCATCGCGCGCACGCGGGCGTTCGCGCGCGGGGAGCTCGACACCGCCGAGGAGATCCGGCGGCGGTTCGCGAACGGCGGCGCCGCGCGTGACGTCAACAACCCTGCAGCCGCAGCAGCAGCCCGCGCGGCCGGGCAGGCCGCGGCCGTCGCGCACATGGGCGCGCACGCGCTGGGCGCGGCCGCCTACGCCGCCGAGGCGGCCGGGCTCGCGGCGCCCGACGACCCCGAAGCGATCGCGCGAGAGATCGACTGGCAGCTCGCCCACATGACCGAGCCCGTGAGGGCCGCGCTCCGGCAGCTCCCGCCGCTCGGCACCAACCGCTCCGGCCCGCTCGGTCCCGGACTCCTGACATCAGGCCTCCGCGGCGAGATCATCCGCGCCCTGCAGTCCAGGCTCGCCGAGGATCACGCGGTCCGCGCGCCCCGCAGCGCCGGCAGCACCAGCTCGCCGTAGACGCGCAGCGCCGGGTGCGGGTCGGCGCCCGACGCGTTCTGGATGCACACGATCGTCGCGCCCATCCGCTCGACCTCGCGGATGCGCTCGGCGTGCTCGTCGGGGTCTGGGGAGACGATGTACGCCTCGCGGAACGCGTCGTCGGAGACCTCGTGCTCGGCGTGGTCGGCCATCGCCCGCGGGACGCTCCAGTCGTCGGTGTAGTACTCGGGCGGCTGGGCGGCCTTCCACACGCGGGCGCCGGCCATGGCCTCGTCGTCGCTCGGCGCCCAGGACGCACCCACCTGGAGGATGATCTCGCCCGGCTCGCGGCCCGCATCGGCGCACGCCACGCGGTAGGCCTCGATCACCTCCGGCGCGCGCTCGGGATCGGCGAGCGTCCACAGCCCGTCGCCGCGCCGCGCGGCCACCCCAGCAGCCCGCGGCCCGAACGCCGACACGTACACGGGCGGCCGGCGCGCGCCCCGCGTGTGGAGGTACGCGTGCTTGGTGCGGAAGAAGCGCCCGTCGTGGTCGAGGCGCTCACCGACGAGCAGCCGATGGATGATCTCCAGCGCCTCGTCCATGCGCTCCACCTGCTCGCCGACCTCCGGCCAGTCCATCCCGGTCGGCGTCTCGTTGAGCGCCTCGCCCGACCCGATCCCCAGGAACGCGCGACCCGGGTACATCTCCTCGAGCGTCGCGAACGCCTGGGCGACGATCGCCGGGTGGTAGCGGTGCACGGGCGCCGTGACGCCGGTGCCGATCGGGATCCGCTCGGTCGCGCATCCCATCCCACCGAGCAGGACCCACGCCTGCCCGGACTCGCCCGGCTCCCACCATGGCTGGAAGTGGTCGCTGACGCACAGCGCGTCGAAGCCGGCGCGCTCGGCCTCCACGGCCTGGCGCATCAGGTCGCTGGGCGGGAACTGCTCGCAGGCAAGCTGGGTCCAGTAGCGCATGGCCCGCGGCTTCCCGGCCCAGCCGCGCGCGAATCCCGGCAGGGCGCCCCGCCGCCCCCGTAGGGTCCGGCCATGCTCGACCTCGACCGCCGCTCGTTCCTGCGCATCGGCGGCGCGGCCGCCGCCGGCGCCGTCATCGCGCCCGAGGCGGCGTCGGCCGCGACGACCGGCCGCCGGCGCCCGCGCCTCAGCCCCGTCTCCGCCCTCCCCCGCCCGGTCCGCGCGACGCTGCGCCAGGCGATGACCGAGGCGGTCGCCGAGGCTCGCCAGGCGGTCTTCCCGTTCGGCGCCGTGCTCGTCGACGTGGAGACCGGCGCGATCGTCGCGCGCGGGCACAACACCGTCGGGACCGACCACGACCCGTCCGCGCACGCCGAGGTCGTCACGATGCGCACCGGCGCCGCCGCCGGCGTCGACCTGCGCAGGACGGTCCTCGTCACGTCGGCCGAGTCGTGCCCGATGTGCGCGTCGTGCGCCGTCTGGGCCGGCGTCGCGGGCGTCGCCTACGGCACGTCGATCGCCTACCTGATCCGCCACCGCTGGCAGCAGATCCGCATCACCCAGCCGATGGTGGTCGCGCAGTCGTTCTCGCGGATGCCGGTCGTCGGCGGGGTCCTGCGCCGCGAGACCGACCCGCTCTACGCGGACGGCCCGCCGCGCACCTAGACCTCCGGCGCGTCCGCCAGCCGCGCCAGCTTCAGCGCCACGTGCAGCTCCAGCCGCGCCGGACCCGACGCGAGGTCGACGCCCGCGCGCTCCTCGATGCGGCCCAGCCGGTGGTAGAGGCTCGTGCGGTGCAGGTGCAGCGCCGCCGCGGTGCGCTGCACGTTGCCGCCGAGGTCGAGGTAGGTCTCGAGCGTCTCGCGCAGCATGTCCGCGTCGCGCCCGTCCAGCCGCGCCAGCGCCGGCGACGCGACGCCCGGGTCCAGCGTCGCGAGCCCGTCCCCGAGCAGCAGCCGGTAGACGCCGATGCGCGCCCACGCCGCGACCGGCCCCAGCGCCGGGTCGGCCGCCGCCGCCCGCGCCGCCCCCACCGCCTGCTCGTGCGCGCCCCGCGCCTCGGCGAGCTCGCCGTGCGCGTCGCTGACCCCGACCACGACGTCGACCGGCGCCTCCCCCGGCCCCAGCGCGGCGAGCGCGTCGTCGCGCAGCCGCCCGGCCAGCTCCACGGCCGCATCGTCGGAGGTCAGCACGCCCGGGCCCTCCGGCGGGTCCACCACGAGCATGGCCACGTGCGCGCCCACCACCGCCGCCAGCCGCTCGCGCGCGCGGGAGACGAACCGATCGGCCAGCGCGACCTGGATCGGCGCCAGCGCGTCCTCGCGCGCGGCCTCGTCGGCGCCCACCGGCGCCAGCGCGAGCACCCGCACCGGCGCCCGCGCCGGCAGCTCGTGCTCGTCCACCAGCCGCCGCAGGGCGCGCGCGCCCGCCCGCCGGTCCCCGGTCAGGCCGCGGGCCAGCAGCGCCGCGCGCTCGCTGCGCGCGGCCAGCGCCGGCGACCGGTCCCGGTACACGAGCGCGGCCAGGCTCCGCGCCGTCCGCGACGCGACCGCGACGTCCGCATCGCTCAGCGCCCGCTCGCTCTCGATGATCCACAGGTGCCCGAGCCGCACGCCCCGGTGGCGCAACGGCACGCACAGCCGCGGCAGCATCCCCAGCTCCGGGTTGGCCGGGATCCGCACCGGCTCCGTCGCCGTCGCGATCCCGTGCGACTGCTGCCACGCGTACACGTCCGGCGGCGTCTCGCGGGTCAGGATCGCGCTGATGCGCGCCTCGTCGACCGGCCCCGGCTGCGCGCTGTAGGCGATCGCGCGCCCGTCGAGGTCCTCGATGGTCGCGCCCGAGCCGATCTCGGCGACGAGCCCGTCGAGCAGCGCCTGGAGACGGTCGGTGGCCATCCCGCCAGGCTAGCCCTCCGTCCTACAGATGTCGGACGAACGGCGCGGAAGATCCGATCAAGCGTCGCTGGCATTCCGCGGCCGCGCGACTACGGTCGAGCGATGCGAGTGATAATCGTCGGTGCCGGGATGGTCGGCCTGTCGTGTGCCTGGTTCCTGCAGGAGGAGGGCGCCGAGGTCACCGTCGTCGACCGCGAGGGCATCGCGGCCGGCGCCTCGTGGGGCAACGCCGGCTGGCTGTCGCCGTCGCTGACCGTCCCGCTCCCCGAGCCGTCGGTCCTGCGCTACGGCCTGACGGCCCTCCTCGACCACCGCTCCCCGCTCTACGTGCCGGTCCGCGTCGACACGCGCCTGTGGCGCTTCCTGCTCGGCTTCGCCCGCTTCTGCACCCCGAAGCGCTGGCACCGCGGCATGGCCGCCTACCGGCCGCTGAACGAGCTCGCGCTCGACGCGTTCGACGCGCTCGAGGCCGGCGGCGTCCAGGCCCGCTCCAACCCCGCCTCGATCTTCGCCGCGTTCGCCGATGACCGCGAGGCCGAGGGCCTGCTCGACGAGCTGCGCCTCGTCGCGGGCACCGGCCAGGCCATCGACATCGAGCTCCTGACGGGCGACCAGGCCCGTGCCCGCCAGCCGCTGCTGTCGGACGGGATCGCGCTCGCCGTCGACGTCCGCGCCCAGCGCTTCATCAACCCCGGCGGCTACGTCGGCGCGCTCGCCGACGCGGTGCGCGCCCGCGGCGGCGAGATCCGCACGGACCGCACCGTCACCGGCGTCCGCCGCGACGGCGACCGCGTCCTCGTCGAGACCGGCACCGAGCCCCTGCACGCCGACGCCGCCATCGTCGCCACCGGCGCCTGGCTGTCCGCGCTCGCCGCCCCGCACGGCGTCCGCACGCTCGTCCAGGCCGGCCGCGGCTACAGCTTCAGCGTCGAGACCGAGACCCCGGCTCAGACGCCGCTCTACTTCCCCGGCGCCCGCGTGGCCTGCACGCCGCTGAACGGCCGCATGCGCGTGGCGGGGATGATGGAGTTCCGCGGACCCGACGATCCGCTGGACCCGCGCCGCGTCGCCGTGATCGAGCAGGCCACCACGCCGCTGCTGCGCGGCGTCGACTGGTCCAGCCGCCGCGACGAATGGGTCGGCCCGCGTCCGGTGACGCCCGACGGCCTGCCCCTGATCGGACCGACGGCGACGAAGGGCGTCTTCGTCGCCGGCGGCCACGGCATGTGGGGCATCACGCTCGGCCCGCTCACGGGCCGGCTGCTCGCGCGGCAGGTCGCGACCGGGCGCGTCGCCCCTGAGCTCGCGCCCTTCGACCCGCTGCGCTGAGCGAGCGCGCGCTCACCAGGGCCGGCGTGGCAGCGCCCCCGACCGGCGCGCGGGCACGACCGCCAGCGCGAGGCGGCCGAGCGTCAGCGCCCCGAGCATCAGCCCGACGTCGCGCAGCGCGACGTCGTAGTAGCGCGGCGCGTCGGCGGTCAGCAGGTTGATCACGATCCCGGCCAGCCAGGCCGCGACCACGAACGCGCCGATCCGCGGCGCGACCGCGACCAGCACGCCGGCGGCGATCTCGACCACGCCGACCGCGTACATCAGGTCCTGGCCGCTGCCGGGCACGATGTCGTTCACCCAGCCGGCGAGGTAGTCGGGCCAGTGCACCGACCAGTCGGTGAACTTGTCGATGCCGAACAGGATCGGCGCGACGGTGAAGGCGATGCGCAGCAGCCAGAACGCCTGGTGCGCGGCGACCCGCACGTCGTCGCGGCCCGGCACGGCAGGCGTGGCGTGGTTCGTCGAGCGCGTCGCCTCGAGCGGAATGGACGCCATGGTGATCATCTCCTTCTCCGCGTCGCGCACGACCGTGACGCGTGAGCGACGGCGGAGCGTGGGTCTGCACGGTGAGCGTCGGCGTGGGGCCTGGTCTTACCGAGGTTGGTCAACGACACCCATGGAAACCGGCCCGCGCGGGTAGGACCATTGCAACAGCAACGACCACATCGACCCCATCCAGGAGGACGCCCCATGAGCGCCGTCGCCGTCAAGCCCAGCCCGCCGCCCCGCGCGGCCGACGTCGAGGAGCGGCAGCGCCCCTCCGAGCGTCCCGATCCCGTCGACACCTGGGGCCTGATGTCGTTCCCGGCCAGCGACCCGCCGCCCGGGTGGCGCGGGCCGGACACCCCGCCGCCGTCGCGGAGGTAAGACCCGCCCGGTCGCCGACGCGAACGTCGGCGTGACCGAGGCCATCTCCCCCCTCCCCCTGCCGTCCGATCCCGACCGCGGCGCCGGCGTCGACGTCGCGGCGGCCGAGCGGGCGGCGCGCCACCTGCTGCACGCGCTCGGCGTCGACGTCGACGCCGAGGGCCTGCGCGACACGCCCGCCCGGATGGCGCGCATGTATGCCGAGCTGCTGACGCCCGCGCCGTTTCAGGCCACGACCTTCCCAAACGACGCGGGCTACGACGAGCTGGTGGTCGCCACGGACATCCCGTTCCACTCGATGTGCGAGCACCACCTGCTGCCGTTCGTCGGCGTCGCGCACGTCGGGTATCTGCCGGGCGAGCGGATCGTCGGGCTGTCGAAGCTGGCCCGCGTCGTCGAGCGCTTCGCGCGCAGCCTGCAGGTGCAGGAGCGCCTCACCACGCAGGTGGCCGGGTGGCTGAACGAGACGCTGGAGCCGAAGGGCGTCGGGGTCGTGCTCGAGGCCGAGCACCTGTGCATGTCGCTGCGCGGCGTCGCCAAGCCCGGCGCGCGGACCGTCACGTCCGCCCTCCACGGGCTGGTCCGCGACGACCCGCGCACCCGTCAGGAGTTCCTGGCGCTGACGGGCGGGCGCGCCTGAGCGCCGACGATCAGCCCGCGTCGGCCTCGTGCATCGTGGCGATGGCCAGCGCCGAGTGAGCGTAGGCGCCGCCGGCGCGCATCTCGGCCGCGACCCAGATCGCCTCCATCACCTCCTGCTCGGTGGCGCCGGTGCGGCGCGCCGCCTTCGTGTGGCCGGCGATGCAGTACGGGCACTGGGTCACGTGCGCGACCGCGACCGCGATGAGCTGCTTGGTGCGCTCGTCGAGGGCGCCGTCGGCGAACACGGCCCTGCTGAACTGCCGGAACGCGTCGTAGGCGTCGGGCGCGAGCTCCCGGCGCGCCCTGGCGATCTCCGCGGTGACGGGCGGATGTGCGGTCCACGCCATGACGATCAGCCGGCCAGCGACGCCGACACGGTCACCTCCGCCCCCGCGAACAGCCGCGAGACCGGGCACAGCGCGGCGGCGTCGGCGACGATCGCGTCGAAGGCGTCCGGCTGCAGGCCCGCGACGGTCGCGCGGACCGCGAGGGCCGAGGTCGTGATGGTCGGGGCGCCGCCGGCCTCGGCCAGCGTGACGGTCGCCGACACGTCGAGCCGCTGCGGCGGGCTGCCGGCCTCGGCCAGCTTGAGGGCGAGGGCCATCGAGAAGCAGGAGGCGTGCGCGGCCGCGCAGAGCTCCTCGGGGCTGGTCCTGCCGCCGGGCGCCTCGGTGCGGGCGGCCCAGGTGACCTGCTGGCCGTCGAGCGCTCCGCTGCCCGACGAGAGGGTTCCGCTCCCGGAGGCCAGCGAGCCCTCCCACGTGGTCTGAGCGGTGCGGACGGCCAGCGGCGATACGGCCATGGTGGGCCTCCTTCGGATCGATCCGGGGTGTCGGATCCCTTTTTCCCTATGGAGGTGTAGAAATATCAGGTGTCGGACGCGAGCGCCCGCAGGCTCTCGTGCTCCTCCCGGCACGCGGGGCACCCCTCCAGGTGCGCGCGCATCCCGGGCAGGCGCGCGTCGGCGTCCTCGCCGGCGAGCTCGAGGTCGACGTACTCGTCGATGAGCTCGAAGCACTCGTCGCAGCCGATCTCGGGCCCCGCGGGGCCGAGCAGCCGGGCGAGCAGCTCGCGGTCGGGGCGATCGGGGCTCATGTCGCGCCTCCCATGGTCGGGGCCTCGTCGAGGTGACCTTCGGCGGCCAGCCTGGCGCGCAGCTTGCGCCGCGCGTCGTGCAGCGTCTTGTACAGCGCGCCGCGGGTGGTGCCCATGCGCTCGGCGAGCACGTCGATCGGCACGCCGTCGAGCGCGAGCGCGCGGAACACCCGGCGCTGGTGCGGCGTCAGCGACTCGCGCACCGCGACGCCGAGTGCGCGCAGCGCCTCCCCGCCCTCGACGACCCGCTGCGCCGATGGCCGCTGGTCGCGGGCGACGGCCCAGTCGCCGTCGTCGAGCGGGACCTCGCGCCCCTGCCAGGCGCGCCGGCGCGCCTTCACGCCCGCCTCCAGCAGCACGAACTTGTACGCCCACGTGGTGAACCGGCTGGCGCGGCGGAACGTTCCGAGCTTCGCCAGGATCGCCGCGAGCGCGTCGTCGGCGGCCTGATGGGCGAGGTCGTCGAGCTCGTCGGCCGGCAGGTGCGGCAGCGACGCGCGGCGCCGCGCCAGCTCGAAGCGGGCGCCGCGCAGCAGGAGCCCGTGCAGCTCGGCCAGCGCCGGCTCGCGCACGGCGGGCGGTCCGCCGAGCGCGGCGACCCACGCCTCGGAGTCCTCGGGCGGTCGCGTCACCGGGCGAGCATAGGCGGCGACGGTCATCCCCACGTTCGCGACCGCGCCCGCCGCGGTCTTACCCCGGGCGTAAGAACCGGGCGCGCCGCGACGCACACGAGATGGGAGCACCGGCGCCCCCGCGGGTCCTTCCCAAGCGGCGCCCGGTGCGCAACGATCATCACGACCACGACCGGAGGCAGCCGTGCCCGATTCCAGCAGGACGTTCGTCATCGTCGGCGGCGGCATGGCCGGCGGCAAGGCCGCCGAGTCCCTGCGCGCCGAGGGCTTCGACGGCCGGGTGGTGATCGTCGGAGCCGAGCCCGTCCCGCCCTACGAGCGCCCGCCGCTCTCCAAGGACTACCTCGCCGGGTCGAGCCCGCGCGAGAAGGCCTTCCTGCAGGCCGAGGACTGGTGGGCCGAGCACGAGATCGAGCTGCTGACCGGCCGCCGCGCGACCGCGATCGACGTCGCCGGCCGGCGCGTGTCGGTCGACGACGGCAGCGAGGTGCTCTACCAGCGCCTGCTGCTCGCCACCGGCGCCGTGCCGAAGCGCCCGCCGATCCCGGGCGCCGGCCTGGACGGCGTGATGACGCTGCGCTCGATGGCCGACAGCGACGAGCTGCGCGAGCGCCTGCAGCGGCCCGGCGCACGCCTGGCGATCGTCGGCGCCGGCTGGATCGGCTGCGAGGTCGCCGCGTCGGCGCGCGCCCTGGGCGCCGAGGTGACGCTGCTGGAGGCGGCCTCCCAGCCGATGGAGGGCGTGCTCGGCGCGCAGCTCGGCGCGTTCTTCGCCGACCTGCACCGCGACCACGGCGTCGACGTCCGCACCGGGGTCGCGGTCGAGGAGATCGCCGGGGCCGGCCGCGTCGACCACGTCCGTCTGGCCGACGGCGAGAGGATCGCCGCCGACACCGTCCTCCTCGCGGTCGGCGTCGCGCCCGACACGGAGCTCGCCGCGGCCGCCGGGCTGACGGTCGACGACGGCATCGTCGTCGACGAGCGCCTGGCCGCGAGCGCCCCGGACGTGCTCGCCGCCGGCGACGTCGCCAGCGCGTTCCATCCGCGCTACGGCCGCCACCTGCGCGTCGAGCACTGGTCGACCGCGCTCAACCAGGGCCTCGCCGCCGGGCGCCTGCTGCCCGGCGACGGCGAGCCGTACACGCGCCTGCCGTACTTCTTCTCCGACCAGTACGACCTGGGCCTCGAGTACGTCGGCCACCACGCGCGCGACGACCGGCTCGTCGTCCGCGGCGACCCGGCCACCCGCCGTCTGATCGCGTTCTGGCTGGACGCCGAGCAGCGGCCGACCGCCGCGATGCACGTCAACGAGTGGGACGCGATCGACCCGCTGCGCCGGCTCGTCGACGCGGCCGCGCCCGCCGACCCCGAGCGCCTGGCCGACGCCTCGGTGCCGCTGGAGGAGCTGGCGCCCGCGTGACGTCCGCGGATCGCCTCGAGGAGCTGCGCGCCGAGGCCCGCTATCGCCGCGACCGCTACGAGCTCTACAAGGCGCGCCTCCACGGGCCGCGCCCCTCGTCGCCCGCACGGCTGCGAGAGCTCGAGCGCGCGGCGCGCGCCGCGGAGGAGCGCCTGCGCCACGCCGAGCGGGAGCGGGCCGACGACTGACCCGCGGCGCTCAGAGGAACTCGCGCCCGCCGTCGACCACCAGCGTCTGCCCGGTGATCATCGAGGCCGCGTCGGTGGCCAGGAACACGGCGGTCCCGACGACGTCGCCGGGCTGCAGCGCGCGCTGGATCGCGCCGCGCGCCACGCCGTAGGACTCCGGGTCGTCGACGAGGCCGCGGCCGGCGTCGGTGAGCGTGAAGCCGGGCGCGATCGCGTTCACGCGGACGCGGTGCGCGCCGAGCTCGCGGGCGAGCACGCGGGTCATCGCCAGCAGCGCGCCCTTGGAGGCGACGTAGTGCGCCCACCGCGGCGAGCCGCTGAACACGGTCGCCGACGAGACGTTGACGATCGCCGCGCCGTGCGCGTCGCCGGCCGCCCGCAGCGCGTCCGCGCACGCCCGCGCGCACAGCCACGGCCCGCGCACGTTCACCGCCATCACGCGGTCCCACTCCTCGACGGCGATCTCGTCGAACAGCGCGCGGTCGAGGTTCGCGAACACGGCCGCGTTGTTGACGAGCACGTCGATCGACCCGAATGCGTCGAGCGCCGCGGCGGCCATCGCCCGCGTGCTCGCCTCGTCGGAGACGTCGACGCCGACCGCCACCCCCTCGCCGCCGATCGCGTCGACCGTCGCCTGCGCCGCCGCCGCGTCGAGGTCGGCGGCGACCACGCGCGCGCCCGCGCGCGAGAACGCGTCCGCGAACGCCCGGCCCAGCCCGCCGCCGGCGCCGGTGATCACGACGCTGCGCCCGTCGAGCGGGCCGCTCACAGGCCGAGGTACATCGTCTTGAGCTCCAGGTACTCGTCCAGCCCGTGGCGGGACTTCTCGCGCCCCAGCCCGCTCTGCTTGTACCCGCCGAACGGGACGCTGTGCAGCGACCGGTGGATGTCGTTGACCCACACCGAGCCGGCCTCGATCGCCTCGGCGATCCGCCACGCGCGGCGCAGGTCGGCGCTGAACACGTAGCCGGCCAGCCCGTAGCGCGTGTCGTTGGCCAGCGCGATCGCCTCCTCGACCGTCTCGAACGGCGCGATCCCCACGACCGGGCCGAACGTCTCCTCGCGCATGACGAGCATCTCCGGCGTCGCGTCGGCGATCACGGTCGGCGGGAAGAAGCAGCCGCCGTCGAACGCGCCGCCGGTCAGCCGCTCGCCGCCGCACAGGATCCGCGCGCCGCGCGCCCGCGCGTCGGCGACCTGCTCGACGCTGGTGGCCATGATCCGCTCGCCGATCATCGGCCCCAGGTCGACGCCCTCGTCGAGCCCGTTGCCGACCCGCAGCGCCCGCGCCCCCGCGACGAACCGCTCCAGGAACGCCTCGTAGATCGGCGCCGCCACGTACAGGCGGTTGACGCGGTAGCAGAACTGCCCCGAGTTGGCGTACGCGTGGCGCACCAGCGCCGGGATCGCCGCGTCCAGGTCGGCGTCCTCGCAGACGATCGCCGGCGACTGGCCGCCGAGCTCGAGCGTCACGCGCTTGTTCGTCTCGGCGGTGAGCTGGCGGATGCGGATGCCGGCGCGCGTGCTGCCCGTGAACGCGACCTTCGCGGGCAGCGGGTGGCCGACGAGCGCCTCTCCCAGCTCGCGGCCCTGGCCCGTCAGCACGTTCAGCACGCCCGCGGGCAGGCCGGCCTCGGCGAACAGGTCGGCGAGCATCAGCGTCGACAACGGCGTGTCCTGCGCCGGCTTGGCGACGACCGTGTTCCCGGTGATCAGCGCCGCGCCGACCTTCATCAGCAGCAGCGTGATCGGGTAGTTGAACGGCGCGATCGCGACGACGACGCCCATCGGCTCCTGCACGACGACGACGCGCTCGTCGGCCTCGCCCAGCAGCGGCAGCTCGCCGCGCAGGCGCAGGCCCTCCTGGGCGAAGTAGTCGAGCAGGTCCGCCGACCGGCGCACCTCGGTGACCGCCGCCGCCAGCGGCCGGCCCAGCTCGAGCGTGAGCGTGCGGCCGATCGCCTCGGCATCGCGGCGCATCAGCGCGGCGGCCGCCTGCTGGATCCGCGCGCGCTCGGCCACCGGCGTCGCCTTCCAGCCCGGATGGGCGGCCGCGGCGGCGCGCACCGCGCGGTCGGCGTCGCGCTCGTCCGCGCGCGCCACCCGCGCCAGCAGCCCGCCGGTCGCCGGGTCATGCACCTCGCTCGTCGCGCCCGAGGCGCTCGGCCCCCAGGCCCCGTCGATCCACAGCCCGTGCGTCGCCACCGCGGGCGCCGTCGCCGACGCGCTCATCGCGACACCGCGTCCCGGTCGCCGAGCTGGTCGAAGCGCAGCACCCGCCGCGTGTGCGCCAGCTCGGCCCGCGCGATCTCTCGGGCCGCCTCGGTGAACAGCCGGTGCTCGATCTGCGGCTCGGTGCGGTCGGCGTACACGCCGGGCGTGACCCCGAACCAGTCGCACGCGATGGCCGTCCCGGCGATCGAGAAGCGCCACAGCGCGTCGGCGTCCTTGACCAGCTCGTCGTTGCGCGACAGCGCCTCGGTGCGCGTGTCGTGGCCGGCGATGATCTCGACGACCTCGTCGCGCACCGCCGCCGGCCAGCCGGTCGCGTCGAGGATCTCGCCGGCCAGCCGCGCGCCCTCGCGCTCGTGGGCGAGACGCACCTCGGACTCCATCATCCCCGGGCCGAACCCCTCGGCGAAGATCGCCTGCTCATCGACCACCGCCCAGCCGTTGTCGTGCAGCAGCACGGCCAGCAGGACGACGTCGCGGTCGGCCTCCGGATGGTGCTCGAGCAGGCGCTCGGCGTAGTCGAAGGCCATCGGCACGTGGATGTCGTTCTTGCGCGCGCGCAGGTACGGCAGCGCGGCCGCCCACACGGCGTCGTATCGGTCTGCCATCAATCGAGGATGGTGACGGTTCCGCTGCTCCCGTCAACGCGGACCCGCTGCCCCGTCCGGATCGACGTCGTCGCCGACCCCGCGCCCGTCACCGCGGGCAGGCCGTATTCGCGGCAGACGATCGCGGCGTGGCTCATCATCCCGCCGATGTCGGTGACCGCGGCGCCGATGCGCCCGAAGACCGGCCCCCAGCTCGGCGCGGTGATGCGCGCGACGAGGATCTCGCCCTCCTGCACCTCGTCGAGCTCCTCGGCGCCCGACACGACCCGCGCCACGCCCTCGACGACGCCCGGCGAGGCGGCCATGCCGCTCAGCGCGCCGGTCGCGCTCTCCGACGACAGCCAGCCCGCCACCGCCTCGGTCGTGATGCCGTAGAGCATGATCGTGAACGGCTCGGTGACGACCTCCGGCGGCTCGTTCATCGCGGGCGCCGGCGGCTTGCGGTCCAGCGCGGCGAGGATCCGCTTGCGGCGCGCGATCTCGGCCGGCCAGTGGTAGGGCCCCATCGGCTCCACGCCGATCCCCCAGCCGTTGCCGTAGTCGAACAGGACCTGCTGCAGCTCGTCGCGGCGCACGTAGAAGATGTCGTCGGCCTCGCCCCAGAAGCCGGCGTCGGCGAGCACGCCGCCGAGCTGGCGGATCTTGCGCCAGAACACCGACAGCGACCAGTGCTCGATGTAGAAGTTGTGGTCCTCGACGTAGGGGAACACGAGCCGCGACAGGCCGAGCTTCTCGTCGAACACCCTGCGGGTCTCGTCGTCGGCCAGCAGGTCGCGGTACTCGGCGGTGATGCGGTCGCGCTCGGCGGCGATCTCCGCGGTCGGGCGGTCGATCGTCTCCCCCGCGCGCAGCCGCGCCGCGTAGTCGCGCACGAAGCCGAGCGGGATGTCGAGGTGGTCGAGCCACACGCGGTCGCTGCTGTACATGCCGCTGCCCGAGGAGAAGTTGAACCACGGGTCCTTGGCGGCCTCCCAGGCGGCCAGCCACTCGCCGCCGCGCGGGGCGCGCGCGACCGCGGCCAGCGCCGCGTCGACGTCGCCCACCGACAGCGCGCCGTCGACGTCGAGCTCGACGGCCAGCTTGGCGAGCTTGCGCAGCTCCTCGTCGGGCCGGAACAGCACGACCTCGATGCCCTGGACCATCTTCGCGATGCCCAGGTCGGCGATCCCCGGCAGCGCCTCCTTGCAGAACTGGAAGAAGTCGAGGTAGGCGACGTAGCCGAGGTTCAGGAACTCGAAGTGGTACTGGAAGGCCTCGTAGGCCAGCTCGATCGCGCGGTTGTAGTCGCGGATCAGGTCGAACGTCGGGTCCAGGCCCTTGCCGGAGCGGATGTCCTCGATCGGCACGACGTCGGGCAGCGGCGTGAACTCGAGCGCCTCGAGGTCGGCGATGACCCGGCGGATCTTGCGGTCCCAGTTCTCCAGCAGCGACGGCCAGTTGGCGAAGTAGTGGCCGGCGCGCTCCATGAACTCGGGCACGCGCGCGGGGATGTCCTCCTCGGGCACCGGGACCGGGCTCATGTACACGTAGCCGTTGTGGACCCGGTAGTCGATCCCGTTGGCGGGCGGGATCAGCAGGTGGCGCGTGTTGTACTGGCCGAGGCACTTGATCGCGAACTCGACCGTGATCGTGTCGAACGGCTTGAACACCGTCGGCCAGTGCTGGAGGTCGGCGAACCAGAACCGCGACTCCTCGAACTCCCGGCGGTCCTCGCGGAAGCGCAGGTAGTACGGGTACAGCTCCTCCCAGCCCTCGGCCCCCGCGGGCGCCGGGTCCTCGTAGGGGCTGACGAAGCGGCTGGCCTCAGTGGTCGGCATGCGCGCGGCTCCTTGCGGCAAGGGGGTTGATGAGGGTCTGGGCCATGCTGGCCAGGCCGGTCGGCGCGGAGGGCGCCGCGGCGGCGGGACGCGCCGGCTCCGGCCGGCGGCTCCACACGGTCTCGGGGCGGCTCTGCAGCAGCAGCACCTCGCCACCGTGCAGCGCCCACTCGACGTCCTGCGGGCAGCCGTAGTGGCGCTCGGCGCGCTTGGCCAGCTCGGCCACGGCGCGCACCTGGTCGCCGGTGAGCGCCGGCTGCCCCTGGCGCTCGGGCGCGACCTCGCGCTCGACGGTGCCGGCCCCGGCGGGGTCGGCGACGACCTCGACGTGCTTGGGCCCGATCCGCTGCTCGACGACCTCGAGCATGACCTTGTCGACGACGAAGTGGTCGGGCGTGACGGTGCCGCTGACGACCGCCTCGCCGAGGCCGAAGCTCGCGTCGATCACGATCGTCGAGCGGTCGCCGGTGGTCGGGTTGACCGTCATCGCGACGCCGGCGACGTCGGCGTCGACCATCCGCTGGACGACGACGGCCATCCGCACGCCCTCGTCGACGCCGTGGTCGCGGCGGTAGGCGAGCGAGCGCGCCGAGTACAGGCTCGACCAGCAGCGCCGCAGATGCTCGACGACGGCGTCGGCGCCGACGACCCACAGGTACGTGTCCTGCTGGCCGGCGAAGCTCGTGTCGGCCGAGTCCTCGGCGGTGGCGCTGGAGCGCACCGCGACCGGCGCGTCGTCGCCCAGCCGCGCGTAGGCGGCCCGGATCGCGTCCTCCAGCCCGTCGGGCAGCGGCGCTCGCTGGATCAGCTCGCGCAGCTCGGCCGCGCCCCGCTCCAGCTCGGCCAGCGGCGCGTCGCGCAGCGCGCGGGCCTCGCGCGCCAGCCGCTCGGCGGCCACGCCGCCCAGCGCGGCGTCGAACGCGGCGGTGGTGACGACGAACCCGTCGGGCACCGGCAGGCCGGCGCGCGTGAGGCTGGCCAGGCTCGCCGCCTTGCCGCCGACGAGCGCGGGGTCGTCGGGGCACTCGGCGAACGTCAGCGTCGGCACCCGGGCGCTGTCGACGTCCCACTCGGCGAGCACGTGCGCGGGCCCGCGGAAGCTGCTGTTGGCGCTGTAGTCGAAGTGCTGGCCGGGCGTCAGGCGCAGGGTCGGCAGCCTCCGCGTCAGCTCCTCGAGCACCACGCGCGCCTCCAGCCGCGCCAGCGGCGCGCCCAGGCAGAAGTGGATGCCCAGGCCGAACGACAGATGGCGGCTGGCGTTGTCGCGATCCAGGTCGATCCGGTCGGGGTCGGGGAACACCGTCGGGTCATGGTTGGCCGAGCCGAGCAGGAGCAGCAGGTTCGTCCCGGCCGGCAGCGTCACGCCGCCGACCGTGGCGGGCCGAGTGGTGCGCCGCTTCCACGTGAACACCGGCGCGCTGAGGCGCAGGAGCTCCTCGACGGCGGCGGGGATGCGCGCCGGGTCGGCGCAGATCGCGTCCCACGCGCCGCGGTCGGCCAGCAGCTCCTTCAGGCCGTTGGACAGCAGCGCGGTGGTCGTCTCGTGGCCGGCGGTGAGCTGGCCGTAGACCAGGCCGGCGATCTCGTCGAGCTCGATCTCCTCCTCGCCGGAGGCGTACAGCGCGGCGAGCGCGCCGGGCAGGTCGTCCTGCGGATGCTCCAGGCGCGAGCGCACGAGGTCCTGGCAGTAGCGCCAGTAGCGCACGAGGTTCTCGGCGTGGTGCATCTGCTCCTCGAGCGGCGCGTCGCCGAAGTTCATCGCCACGCGGCTCTGCGCCCACGCCTTCACCTTCGGCACCTCCTCGGCGGGGACGCCGAGCATGCGGAAGATGACCAGCGCGGGCAGCTCGAAGGCCAGCTCGGTCACGAGGTCGGCGTGGCCGCGGCCGGCGAAGCGGTCGATCATCTCGGTCGTGATCGCGCGGATCTCCGGCTCCAGCGAGGCGACCCGCCGCGGCGTGAACGCCTTCTTGACGAAGCCGCGCAGGCGCGTGTGGTCGGGCGGCTGCTTGCCCGACAGGCCGGTGACGACCGAGAAGCCGCCCTCGTCGAGGATGCGCTGCACCTCGGGCGGGCGCGGGCGGTAGGGCGCCTGGGTGTTCTCCGACGAGAACGTCGCCGGGTCGCGGAAGATGTCGCGGATGTCCGCGTAGCGCGTGACCACCCAGTAGTCGATCTCCGGGCTGTGGAAGATCGCCGTCTCCTCGCGCGCCCGGGCGTAGAAGCCGAACGGATCCGTGAGATCGAACGGCTGGAAGTCCTGCGCCAGTCCCGCGTGTGGGCAGGCGGGCGCCGTGACCGGTTGCGTCGGAACCACCCCCTCTCCTCCTGGTACGTCGGCGCGGACCCCGCGCCAGGGGCGACCGTACCGCCGCACCCCCGTCCGGGGGAACAGGCCGTTCGCCGGTGGCGAACGGCGGGTAGGCTGCCGGTCGGTGTCGCCCGATCTGCGCTCCGTGTCGATCGCCACGGCGATCCTCGACTGCTTCGCGGTGGAGCCCGAGCTCGGCCCCAGCGCGGTGGCGCGCGAGGTCGGGATCGCCAAGAGCACGGCCAGCCGGATGCTCAGGGTGATGGCGGCGCGCGGGCTGCTGGAGCGCCGCGAGGGCGGCCGCTACCGGCTCGGGCTGCGCATGTTCGAGTACGGCCAGCTCGCGCTGAACCGGCTGAACCTCTACGAGGCGGCGGTCCCGATCCTGTCGGCGCTGCGCGACCGGCTGCGCGACCTCGTCCAGCTCGGCGTGCCGATCGGCGCCGAGGTGCTGTTCCTGGAGCGCTTCGAGGCGCAGAGCGTCGACACCCGCTTCCATGGGCCGGTGTGGCTGCGCGTGCCCAGCCACTCGTCGAGCTCGGGCCGCGCGATCGCCGCGTTCAACCCGGCGGTGGCGCGCGCGATGTTCGACGCGGGCCTCACGCGCCACACCCGCTACACGGTCGTCGACCCGCGCCGCCTCAGCGAGATCCTGCTCGAGGTCCGGCGGCGCGGCTGGGCCGCCACCGACGAGGAGCGCGAGGAGGGCATCTCGTCGGTCGCCGCGCCGGTGCTCGTCGCCGGCGACGACGGCCCGCGCGCGGTCGCCGCCGTGTCGATCGTCGGGCCGACCGCGCGGATGCGCCGCGGCGGGCAGGGCGCGCTCGCCCGCCACGCGCAGGACGCGGCCGCGCGCGTCAGCGCGGCGCTGGCGCGCAGCGAGCGGGAGCGGTAGCACTCAGCGCCCGCGCCGCAGGGTCGCCGCGGGCGCGACGCCGTAGCGGTCGCGGTAGTGCGCGGCGAAGCGGCCGGCGTGCAGCCAGCCCCACCGCGCCGCGACGTCGGCGACGGTCGTCGTCGCAGGGTCGGCGTCGAGCAGCTCGCGGTGGGCGGCGCGCAGGCGCACCTGGCGCAGGTACTCGGTCGGCGAGAGGCCGAGCGCGCGCCGGAACGCCTGCTGGAGCGCGCGCACGCCCACCCCGGCCTCGGCCGCCACGTCGGCGACGGTCAGCGGCCGGTCGGCGTTGGCGTCGATGAACGCCCGCGCGCGGCGCACCGCGCCCGGCCCGGCCGACGCGGAGGGCGCGGCGAGCTCGTCGCGGTAGCGGTGGCGCGCGCTGAGCAGCAGTCCGGTGAGGATCGTGTGGACGAGCGGCGCGGTGACGAGCGGCTGGCGCACCAGCGCGCGCTCGTCGCCCAGGCCGCCGGCCATCGCCTGCAGCAGGGCGCGCCACTCGGCGCCCGGGCCGCGGGCGACGTCGAGGCCGAGCGCGAAGTCGATCGGGCCGGCGATCGGCCGGTCCAGCAGCCGCTCCAGCTCGTGCTCGAGCACGCGCCGCGGGATCTTCAGCCCCAGCAGCGGCGCCGGCGTGCGCCAGCCGGTGAACCCGGTCGGGCGGTCGGGGCGGTAGACCATCGCCACGTCGGCGGTGGCGAGGATCCGCTCGGCGCCGCAGCGCGCCTCCATCACGCCGCCGCTGATGAGGTTCACCTGGTAGGCGGTCTCGAACGCGGGCGCGTCGAGGCGGACCTCGGTGTCGTAGCGCAGCCAGCCGACCGTCAGCGGCCCCAGCGCGGTCGCCTCCAGCGTCATCGCGAACGCGCTCGCGTCGCCGCGGATCGCGACGTCGTGCGGGTGGTAGACGCGCGTGCCGATGACGCGCGCCTCGTCGGGGTCGGCGCAGCGGACCGACACCTCGCGGGCGGGGCGTGGGCGGGCGGCCTGGACCATCTCCTCGCCGCGAGCCTATCCGCTTCGCGAAGCGCCCCGGCCGGTTTGCGCACCTGGCCCTTGCGCTTGGCGCCGCGCCGCGCTGTCCTGGGGTCGGCAGCCACGACGTAGAGGAGAGCGAATGGCCCCGATCCTGGCCCCCGGCGTGTCCGAGCGCGACTTCGCGACGGCCCTCGACCGTTTCCGCACGACCGTCGGCGACGAGTTCGTCGTGACCGACGACGCGGCGCTCGAGCCGTACCGCGACCCGTACCCGATCGCCGGCCGCGAGCGCTTCGCCGCGGCGGCGGCCGTGTGCCCCGAGACGCCCGAGCAGGTCCAGGAGATCGTGCGGATCGCCAACGAGACCGGCGTGCCGCTGTCGCCGGTGTCGACCGGGCGCAACCTCGGCTACGGCGGCGGCGCCCCGCGCCTGAGCGGCGCGGTCGTCGTCGACACCGGCCGGCGCATGAACCGCATCCTCGAGGTCAACGAGCGCCTCGCCTACGCGCTGGTCGAGCCGGGCGTCACCTACTTCGACCTCTACCAGCACCTGCAGGACAACGGGATCAAGCTGTGGATCGACTGCCCCGACCTCGGCTGGGGCAGCGTCGTCGGCAACACGCTCGACCGCGGCGTCGGCTACACGCCCTACGGCGACCACTTCATGTGGCAGACCGGCATGGAGGTCGTGCTGCCCGACGGCGACATCGTGCGCACCGGGATGGGCGCGGTCCCCGGCAGCAACACCTGGCAGCTCTTCCCCTACGGCTTCGGCCCCTACCCGGACGGCCTGTTCACGCAGTCCAACTACGGCATCGTCACGAAGATGGGCATCGGCCTGATGCCCGAGCCGCCCGGCTACCGGCCCTACCTGATCACGTTCGAGAACGAGTCCGATCTCGAGCAGATCGTCGACATCATCCTGCCGCTGCGCATCAACATGGCGCCGCTGCAGAACGCGCCGGTGCTGCGCAACATCGTGCTCGACGCCGGGGTCGTGTCGAAGCGCGACGAGTGGCACGACGGCGACGACCCGCTGCCCGACGAGGCGATCGAGCGCATGAAGCGCGAGCTCGGCCTCGGCTACTGGAACTTCTACGGCGCGCTGTACGGGCCGCCGCCGATCATGGACATGTACTGGGGGATCATCCAGGAGGCCTTCGGGCAGATCCCCGGCGCGCGGTTCCACACGCTCGAGGATCGCGCCGGCGAGGACGACCGCGGCGGCCACATCCTGCGCGACCGGGCGAACATCGCCCGCGGCATCCCCAGCCTCGAGGAGCTCAAGCTGCTCGAGTGGATCCCCAACGGCGCGCACATCGGGTTCTCGCCGATCTCGGCGCCCGACGGGGCCGACGCGATGCGCCAGTACACGATGGTGCGCGACCGCTGCCGCGAGTACCGCAAGGACTACGCCGCCCAGATCGTCGTCGGGCTGCGCGAGATGCACCACATCTGCCTGTTCCTCTACGACAAGGAGGACCCGGCGCAGCGCGAGGAGACGTTCGAGCTCACGCGGCTGCTGGTGCGCGAGGCGGCCGAGGCCGGCTACGGCGAGTACCGCACGCACCTGGGCCTGATGGACGACGTGATGGCGACGTTCGGCTGGAACGACGGCGCGCTGCGGCGCCTGCACGAGCGCATCAAGGACGCGCTCGACCCCAACGGGATCATGGCGCCGGGCAAGTCGGGGATCTGGGGCAGCCGCTACCGCGACCAGGCGGCGGACCTGTAGCTACTCGAGCAGCGAGCCGGGGTCCGACGGCACGTCGACCGCCATCTCCTTGAGCGCCTCGAGCGGGACGATGTCGAGCGCGCGCTCGTGGGTGGCGGCGAGCACGACGTAGGCGGCGGCCCCGGCCTCGTAGGCGGCCAGCCAGTTGCGGGCGGTGACGCACCAGCGGTCGCCGGGCACGAGGCCGGGGAACCGGAAGTGCGGCATCGGCGTCGTCAGGTCGTTGCCGATCGTGCGCTGGTGCTCGAGGAACTCGGCGGTGACGACCGCGCAGATCGTGTGGCTGCCGCGGTCCTCGGGGCCGGTCGTGCAGCAGCCGTCGCGGTAGAAGCCGGTGAGGGGATCGGTCCCGCACGGCTCCAGCTCCCCTCCCAGGACGTTGCGTGCGCTCACGCCCGGGAGTATCGCGTGCGAGCATCAGCGGGTGAGCGAGATCGAGATCGACACCCCGCACGGGCCGGCCCGCGCCCACCTGCATCCGGCCTCCGCGCCGCGCGGCGCGCTTGTCCTGGGCCACGGCGCCGGCGGCGGCGTCGGCGCCCGCGACCTGGTCGCCGCCGTGCGGGTGGCCAACGCCGAGCACCTGAGCGCGGTGCTGGTCGAGCAGCCCTACCGCGTCGCCGGGCGCCGGTCGGCCGCGCCGGCGCACCAGCTCGACGCGGCCTGGGTCGCGGTCTGCGCCCACCTCGCCGCCGGGCCGCTGGCGGGGCTGCCGCTGGTCACCGGCGGGCGTTCGTCGGGGGCGCGGGTCGCGTGCCGGACGGCGGCGGCGACCGGCGCGATGGGCGTGCTGTGCCTGGCGTTCCCGCTGCAGCCGCGCCCCCGCCGCGGCGCGACCGAGCCGCCGCCCAGCCGCCTCGGCGAGCTCGAGGCCGTCGGGGTGCCCGTGCTCGTGGTGCAGGGGGAGCGCGACCCGTTCGGGATGCCGCCGCCGGCGCCCGGGCGCACGATCGCGCGGGTGGCCGGCGACCACGCGCTGCGCGGCGATCTCGGCGCGATCGAGGACGCGATCCGCGCCTGGTTGCGCCGCCTGCTCGACATGTGACTCGCGTCCTCGAGGCGATCACCATGCCCGAGTGGACCGAGCGCCACGGCGACGGCGGGCCGGCCGAGTTCGACCGCGCGCTTGACTTCAAGCGCACTTGAAGGTGCACCATCGTCATCGACCACGACGATGGAGGCACCTTCGATGACCACCACCGCTCCCGGCGCCGCCGACCGCATCGTCGCGGCGGTGTGCGCCTGGCCCGGCGTCTCCGAGGTGGCCGGATCGCGCGGCGAGCGTTCGCTGCGCGTCGGCCGCCGGGAGGTCGGCCACCTGCACGGCGACCGCGTCGCGCACTTCTCGTTCACGCGCCGCCTGGGCGAGGAGCTGCAGGCCGAGGGCCGGATCGGACCGCATCCGGTGTTCCCCGACGCGCCCGGGATGGGCGCTCGCCGCATCGACGGCCCCGGCGACGAGGCGGACGTGATCGCGCTGATGCGCCGCAACTACGACCGGATCGTCGCGCGGTACGGCCTCCCGCAGGAGCCGGCCGCGGCCTGACGACCCCGCGATCGCGGGGTTGGCGGCGCGCGGCCCGCGCGGGAGCCTGGGCGCGATGAGCCCCTCCCCCGTCACGCTCGACGTCCTCGGCCCGACCGTGCAGGTCCTCACGCCGATCGACGGCGACCCCGGCGCGCCGTGCGCGCTGCGCGGCGCGCTCCCGCCGGGAACGGTCGTGCCGATGCACGCCCACCCCGACCCGGAGACGTTCGTGATGCTGTCCGGCGAGCTCGACGGCTGGCAGGAGCAGGCCGGATGGGGCCGCGCGCGGCCGGGCGACGCGGTCCACGTGCCGGGGGGAGTGCGCCACGCCTGGCGCAACCCCGGGGCCGAGCCGGCGGTGTCGATCGTCGTCACGACCGCCCGCATGGGCGCGTTCTTCGCGGAGATCGGCACGCCGCTGGCGCCCGGCGAGCGGTCGGCGTGGCCCCCGTCGCCCGCCGCCGTCGAGCGTCTGCTGGGCGCGGCGGCCCGCCTCGGTCACTGGAACGCGAGCCCGGCCGAGAACGCCGCGATCGGCATCGTCCTTCCGGGCGCGTGATCGGCATCCGTTAAGCAGCAGCGGCCCTGTTCGCTCCTGCTTGACAGTCGCGCCCGCAAGGCATAGGTTCGAGCCGTCGTCTGACGTCGGCTTTCAGAGGAGAAGGGTCGTTGGCCAACCGAGTGCTGATCAAGGGCGGGACCGTCCTGTCGATGGATCCCGCGGTCGGGGAGCTCCCCACCGGCGACGTCCTCATCGAGGACGGGCGGATCGTCGAAGTCGCCCCATCGATCGAGGCGGTCGACTGCGAGGTCATCGACGCGTCCGACCGCATCGTCCTGCCGGGCTTCGTCGACACGCACCGCCACACCTGGCAGGCGCCGTGGCGCAACATCGCCTCGGACTGGTCGCTGTTCCATTACCTGTGGGGCATGCACACCGGGCTGAGCAAGTACTACCGCCCGGAGGACACCTACGCCGGCAACCTGCTCGGCACCGCCGAGGCGCTGGACTCCGGCATCACCACGCTGCTGGACTGGTCGCACAACCTCGCCACGCCCGACCACGCCGACGGCGCGATCGCCGGCCTGCGCGACTCGGGCGCGCGCACCGTCTTCGCGCACGGCTCCGGCAACCAGCAGTGGGGCGTCGTGCCGCAGAATCCCGTCCCCCACTCCGACGACGCCCGCCGCGTGCGCGAGCAGTACTTCAGCTCCGACGACGGGCTGATGACGATGGCGCTGGCGATCCGCGGCCCGCAGTTCACCACCGAGGAGGTCGCCCGCCACGACTGGGCGCTCGCGCGCGAGCTCGACCTGCGCGTGACCGTGCACGTCGGCGACGGCGAGTTCGGCAAGACCCGGCCGATCGAGTGGATGAAGAACGAGGGCCTGCTCGACGACCGCACCACGTACGTGCACTGCTGCACGCTCGCCGACGACGAGCTGAAGATGATCGCCGACACCGGCGGCACCGCCTCGGTGGCCGCCGACGTCGAGGTGCAGATGGGCCACGGCTGGCCGGCGACCGGCCGCCTGCTCGACGCCGGCATCCGCCCGAGCCTGTCGATCGACGTGTGCACGTCCACCGGCGGCCACATGTTCGGCCTCATGCGCACCGCCCTGTCGGTGCAGCGCGGCCTCGACAACGCGGCACTGGAGGCGGCCGGGCTGTCGCTGGCCGGCGGCGAGCCGATCAAGCTCACCTGCCGCGACATGCTCGAGTTCGCCACGATCGAGGGCGCTCGCGCGTGCGGCCTCGAGGACCGCGTCGGGTCGCTCACGCCCGGCAAGGAGGCCGACGTCATCCTCGTGCGCACCGACACGCTGGGGATGACCCCGCTGAACAACCCGGCGGGCGCGCTCGTCTACAACGCCCACCCGGGCCTGGTCGACACCGTCCTCGTCGCCGGGCGCGTCGTCAAGCGCGACGGCAGGCTCGTCGACCTCGACGAGGCCAAGCTGCGCCGCCTCGGCGAGGAGACCCGCGACCACGTGCTCGCGGCCGCCGCCCAGGACGAGCTGATCCACGACGTGGCGCTGCACGGCACGTGGACGCCGCAGTCGCCGGCCACGCTGCAGCACTCGCACTGATCCTCCCCACCGCCTGAGCGGGCGGACTCCCTGCCCCGTCCGCTCAGGCGATCAGCACGTCGTGCACGAACCGCACGGCGAGCGAGCCGTCGCCCACCGCGGCCGCGACGCGCTTCGTCGCGCCGGAGCGCACGTCGCCGGCCGCGAACACGCCGGGCCGCACGGTCTCGAGCATGTGCGGCGGGCGGTCGTTCAGCGGCCAGCGCATGTGGCTCTGGCAGTCGGCGGCGCCCTGGCCGCACAGCACGTAGCCGGCCGCGTCGACGTCGAGGACGCCGCGGGCCGCCTCGGTGCACGGGTCGGCGCCGATCATCACGAACACGGCCGCGGCGGGGACGCGCTGCTCGCTGCCGTCGCGGCGGTCGCGCAGCGTCACGGCGTCGACGGTGTCGTCGCCGTGGACCGCGGTGACCTCGGTCTCGGTCATCAGCTCGATCGAGCGCGACTTCTCGATGCGGTCCACGAGGTAGCGCGACATCGTGTTCGCCAGGCCCTCGCCGCGCACGACCATGCGCACCGACCGCGCCCGCGCGCCGAGGAAGACCGCCGCCTGGCCGGCCGAGTTTCCGCCGCCGACGACGATCACGTCCTGGTCGCGGTAGCGCTGGGCGTCGGACGGCATCGCCGCGTGGTAGACGCCGGCGCCGGTGAAGCGCTCGACGCCGTCGGCGTGCAGGCGCCGCCAGCGCGCGCCCGTGGCCATCACGACCGTGCGCGCCAGCACGTGCTGGCCGTCGTCGAGGTCGACGCGCAGCAGGCCCTCGGGGCCGTCGGCGAGCTCGACCGCGCGGTGGAAGCTCGACAGCACCGCGTCGAAGCGTCGCGCCTGCAGCGTCGCCTTGCGCGCGAGCTCGGTGCCGGAGATGCCGGTCGGGAAGCCGAGGTAGTTCTCGATGCGGGTGCTCGTGCCGGCCTGGCCGCCCGGCGCCCACGCCTCGGTCACGAACGTGCGCAGCCCCTCCGAGCCGGCGTAGACGGCGGCCGCGAGCCCGGCCGGCCCGCCGCCGAGCACGACCGCGTCGAAGCGCTGGCCGTCGACCTCGGCGCGCAGGCCGAGGTCGCGCGCGACCTGCGCCGCCGACGGGTTGGGCAGCACGCGGTCGACGTTGACGAGCACCGGCGTCTGCTCGCGCGAGAGGCCGAGGAAGTCGAGCATCGGGCCGGCGTCGGGGTCGCGGTCGACGTCGTAGAAGCGCACCGGCAGCAGGTTGCGCTCGAGCAGGTCGCGCACCTCGAAGGCGCGGCGCGAGCTGCGCGGCGCGATGAGCCGCAGGACGCCGTGACCCTGCTCCTCGTGCCACATGCGCCGCGCGACCATCGTGCGCAGCACCATCTCGCCGAGCTCGGGCCACTGGGCGAGCATCTCGCGCAGCCGCGGCCGCGAGAAGGCCGTGACCTCGGTCGGCTCGATCGCGACCGCGCTGCTGATCGTCGGCTCGCCGGTGAAGATCGCGATGTCGCCGACGAACGTGCCGGCGTCGACCTCGGCGATCGGCCGGTCCTTGCCGGGCTTGCGGTCCACGAGCTGGACGCGGCCGCTCAGGATCACGAAGAACGGGGCCTCCCGGACGCCCTGGTCGAACAGGACCTCGCCCGGCGCGAACAGACGGGGGTCCCCGAGCTTCTTGAGCTTCTCGATCTTGTGCTCGGAGAGACGCGGGTACAGCCGCTCGTCGCCCAGATCGGGGAACTCCGGGCCCACAATCGTCGTCGCCATCAACCTACGGTACAGCGCGCCCGCCCGATCGAGGAATCCCTCAGGAGGGCGGGCGACGTGGGAGCCATCTTCCGCGCTCTACGCGGATGATGGCTCCCACCTCCAGGGTCGACGTCGGTCAGGCGGCCGGGACGCCGTCGGCGGCCGCGCGCAGCGCGGCGACGTCGAGCTTGCGCATCCCGAACATCGCCTTCATCGCGCGCGCGGCGCGGGCCGGGTCGTCGTCGGCGAACAGCTCCTCGATGCCCTTCGGCGTCACCTGCCACGACAGGCCGTAGCGGTCCTTCAGCCAGCCGCACGGGCCCTCCTCGCCGCCGTCGGACAGGCGCTCCCAGTAGTGGTCGATCTCGTCCTGGTCCTCGCAGGTGATCTCCAGCGAGAGCGCCTCGGTGAACGAGAAGTCCGGGCCGCCGTTGATCGCGACGACGCGCTGGCCGTCGAGCTCGAACTCGACGGTCATGACCATGCCCACGTCGCGGGGACCGGCCTCGTTGTAGTGGGCCTTCGACACGATCCGCGAGTTCGGGAAGATCGAGCAGTAGAACTCGGCGGCCTCCTCGGCCTCGGTGTCGAACCACAGGTTCGGCGTGATGCGCGGCATGACGTGAAACCTCCCGGGGTCGTTCGGTGTTGCCCGTTCAGACCCCGGGGCCGCCGAGAACTCATCGCAGCGCGGCGGCGGCCGCGCGCACGGCGTCCAGCAGCGCGTTCGTGGACGGGCGCGCGTCGTCGACCGCGCGCGTGACCGCCAGCACCTCGCGGTCGAGCTCGGCGCCGGCGACGTCGCGCACGGCGATGCCGGCGGGGCGCGGGTCGAGCGTCAGCTCCGGCAGCAGCGTGACCGCGACCCCGGCGGCGACGAGGCCGAGCGCGACGGTCGCGTCGTCGGTGCGGTGGCGGATGTCGGGCTCGAAGCGGCCGTGCTCGCGGCAGGCGCGCTGGGTCAGCGCCTCCCACGCCATGCCCGGGTGGCTGGCGACCCACGCCTCGCCGGCGAGCTCGGCCAGCGGCACCGCGTCGCGGTGGCGGCGCGCGACCGGGTGGCGGGCGGGCAGCACGGCGCGGACCGGGTCGGTCAGCAGCGGATGGCGGCGCAGGCCCATCGGCAGGCGCAGCGGCTGATGGCGCCACTCGTCGGCGATCAGCAGGTCCAGCTCGCCGCGCGCGAGCGCCGGCAGCGCGTGCTCGGGCTCGGCCTGGACGAGCTCGCAGCGCAGCCGCGGCGCGTCGCGGGCGAGCGCGACCAGCGCCGGCACCGCGATGCGCATGGCCGCCGACTGGAAGCCGGCGACGCGCGCGCGGCCGGCGACCGTCCCCGCGGCGGCCGCGAGGTCGGCTTCGGCGAGCGCGGCGCGGTCCAGCAGCGCGGCGGCGTGGTCGGCGAGCACGCGGCCGGCGTCGGTGAGCCGCACGCCGCGCCCGGCGCGTTCGAGCAGCGCGACCCCGGCCTCGCGCTCGAGCATCGCGAGCTGCTGGGAGACCGCGGACGGCGTGTAGCGCAGCGCGTCGGCGACCGCGGCGATCGTGCCGCGCTCGGCCAGCTCGTGCAGGAGGCGCAGGCGGCGAAGCTCGAGCATGATGTAGGAACGCTACCGATTTGACGTCACGAATCGGAATCGACGCTACCGCTCCCGGTCGGCAGGATCGCCGCCATGCGCTCGACCGGCACGCTCCTCTGCCTCGCCTCGGCGACCGCGTTCGGCGCGATGGCGGTGTTCGGCAAGCTCGCCTACGCGGAGGGCGCGACGCCGGGCACGCTGCTGGCGGTCCGCTTCGCGCTGGCCGCCGCGCTGCTGTGGGGCGTGCTGATCGCCGCGCGCGGCGGCGCCGGCCTGCGCGGCCTGCGCCGGCGCGACGTCGCCGCCGGCCTGGCGCTCGGCGCCCTCGGCTACGCGCTGCAGGCCGGCTGCTTCTTCGTCGCGCTGGAGCGCATCGACGCCGGTCTGCTGTCGCTGCTCGTCTACACGTTCCCGGCGATGGTGGCGGTCGCCGCGGCGCTGCTGGGGCGCGAGCGGCTCGACGCCCGCCGCGGCTGCGCCCTCGTGCTCGCCGGCGCCGGGCTCGTGCTCGTCGTCGCCGGCGCCGGGACGGGGGCGCTGGACCCGCTCGGCGCGACGCTCGGCCTCGCCGCCGCGGTCACCTACAGCGCGTACGTGCTCGTCGGCGAGCACGCCGCGGCGCGCACCGCCCCGTTCGCGCTCGCCGCGCTCGTGTGCACCGGCGCCGCGGTGTCGCTCACGGTCGGCGCCTCGCTCGCCGGCGAGCTGCACCCGGGCGCGCTGACGCCCGCCGGCTGGGGCTGGCTGACCGCGCTCGCGGCGGTCTCGACCGTCGGCGCGATCGGCCTGTTCTTCGCCGGTCTGCGCCGCGTCGGCCCGACCACCGCCTCGATCCTCGCCACGGCGGAGCCGCTGGTCACCGTCGTGCTCGCGTTCGCGGTGTTCGGCGAGCGCCTCGCCCCCGTGCAGCTCGCCGGCGGCGCGCTGGTCCTCGGCGCGGTGCTCGCGCTCAGCGTGGCCGCGCGACCGGGGCCCCGCACCGCCGCCGCCTGATCGGTCCCGCCTGCGATACTCAGCCGATGGGCCACGGCGTCCACGTCACGGAGCTCTTCGGGATCGGGAAGAAGTACGAGATCGAGAGCTCCGGCGAGCACCGCCTCGCCGTCATCGTCCACAAGGACGGCACGCGGGAGCTGTACGCCTTCGAGCCCGGCCGCGAGTCGGGGCCGCTGGTCGTGCGGCTCGACGAGGAGGAGGCCAAGCGGGTCGCCGCCGTGCTGTCGGGGACGTTCTTCTCGGATTGACCACGCGAGCCGATGCCCGCTGAGCTGGTCGCGCTTGGCGCCTCCGGCGTCGTCGCGGGCCTCCTGGCGCGGTTCGGGCGGCGCGTCGCGCTCCCGACGATCCCGGCGTTCATGCTCGCCGGCATCCTGCTGGGGCCGTCGGTCACCGGCGTCATCGACGACCCGCACGAGCTCGAGCTCGTCGCCGCGATCGGCCTCATCGTGCTGCTGTTCCACCTCGGCGTCGAGTTCCCGCTCGAGCAGGTGCTGGCCAGCGGCCGGCGGGTCGTCGGGGCCGCCTTCGCCTACATCGGGCTGAACGTCGGCGGCGGCCTCGCGCTCGGCTTCGCGTTCGGGTGGGGCGTCGAGGAGGCGTTCGTGATCGCCGGCGCGATCGGGATCTCGTCGTCGGCGATCGTCACGAAGCTCCTCGGCGAGCTGCGCCGGCTGACGAACGCCGAGACGCCGGTCGTCCTCGGCATCATCGTCGTCGAGGACCTGTTCCTGGCGATCTACCTGGCGCTGCTGGCGCCCGTGCTCGGCGGCGCCGACTCCCTCGGCGAGGCCGCGCAGCAGTTCGGCATCGCGATGGCCTTCATCGTCGGCCTGTTCCTCCTCGCCCGCTACGGCGCCGGGCTCGTCGGGCGCGTCATCGACACCAACGAGGAGGAGCTGCTGACCGTCCTGGCGGTCGGCCTGGCGATCCTCGTCGCCGGGTTCGCCGAGGAGCTCGAGGTGTCCGACGCGATCGGCGCGCTGATGATCGGCCTCGTCATCTCGCGCACCTCGGCCGGCGAGCGGGTCGAGCAGCTCATCCTCCCGGTCCGCGACGCGTTCGCCGCGATCTTCTTCGTCGTCTTCGGCGCCAGCATCGTGCTCGGCGACCTCGGCTCGGTCCTGCCGTACGTGCTCGCCGCGATCGCGGTCACGCTGGCGACGAACACGCTCGGCGGCGTGCTCATGGCCCGCATCCACGGCCTCAACCAGCGCGCGGCGATCAACGCCGCGTCGGTGCTGCTGAGCCGCGGCGAGTTCTCGCTGATCCTGGCCACGCTCGCGATCGCCGCCGGCCTCGACGGGCGCATCGGCCCGTTCGTCGCGCTCTACGTCCTGCTGCTCGCGCTCGTCGGGCCCATCCTCGCCGCCCGCTCCGGCGGCCTGTCGATCCTCCTTCCCCGCCGCATCCTCGGCGGCTTCCGCTTCGTCGAACGGGTGCCGATCGTCGCCTCCTGCCCCCACCTCGAGAGCATCGAGCCGGCCGCGCCGACGTCCGATGTGTGCGAGCAGTGCGTCGCGCTCGGCGACGGCTGGATCCACCTGCGCTACTGCCTGACGTGCGGCGCGACCGGCTGCTGCGACGACTCCAAGAACAGGCACGCGACCAAGCACGTCCACGAGACCGGGCACCCGACGATCGCCTCGCTGGATCCGGGCCAGAACTGGCGCTACTGCTACGAGGACGAGGTGCTGGTGCCCGACCCGGATCCGCGCGAGGTCCGGCGCGAGGCCGGCTAGGCCGGGGGCGGCCCCAGCAGGCGCGGCGTCTCGGCCTCCAGCTCGCCCTCGACCGCGTCGTCGGGCTCGCCGAGCACCTGCCAGCGGTCGACGACCCCGCCCGTGCCCGCGCTCAGCGGCGTCTGGGCGCGCGCGTCGATGCCGAACGAGAACACGTCCGGGCGCGCGTAGTGGCCGGCCGAGTCGGCGAAGAACTTCGCGAACGGGATGATCCCCAGGTCGATCTCGCCGTAGAGGATCGTCTCGTCGTCGCGGTGCGGGCCCGCCACGTAGGTCGCGTCGGGCGCCACGATCGCCGACAGCCCGCCGCCGACGCGCGCCTTGTCGGGCTGGTCGGTCAGGCCGATGCGCTCGATCGCCGTCTCGTCGATGCGGCTCTGGCAGCAGATCACGTACGCCTGCGCGGCGAGCGCGTGGTACTTGATCGCCGTCTCGGTGAGGTTGTCGAAGTTGCCGGAGTTCGGGTCCGCGGTCATCGCCGAGATCGCCGGCCACGCGGCGACGTGCACCTGCTGGCCGAGCGCGATCAGCGCGTAGCGGTTGAGGTCCATGCTGTGCTCGAAGCAGATGAGCCCGCCCATGCGCCCGAGCGGCGTGTCGAGCACGAACACGTCACGGCCGTCGCCGCGGCCCCAGATCGTGCGCTCCGCGTTCGTCGGCTGCAGCTTGCGGTGGCGGGCGACGAGCCGGCCGTCGTCGTCGAACCAGGCGAGCGTGTTGTAGAGCGTCCCGCCGTCGCGCTCGTTGAGACCCATGCACACCCACGTGCGGGCGCGGCGCGCCGCGCGGCCGATGCGCTGCGTCGCCTCGCTGGGCAGCTCGACCGACTGCGCGAACAGCTCGGCGAACAGGGGCGCGCTCTGGGCGGGCGTGTGCGACCAGATCCAGAACGGATAGCCGGGCAGGAACGTCTCCGGGAACACGACGAGCCGTGCGCCGTTGTCGGCCGCCTCCTCGATGAGGCGACAGGCCTTGTCGACGCTGGCGTCGAGGTCCAGGAACTCGGAGGCCGCGTGCACCGCGGCGGCCGTGAAGGCGGTCTGCTGCGACATGCGCCCGACGCTATCCCTTCCGCGCCGCGCGTGGGCCGGTTCAGGCCAGCGTGCGGTCGGCGACGCCGAGCCGCTCGCGCACCGACGCCGCGATCGCCTCCGCGCCGGGGAGGAAGGCGTCCTCCAGCGGCGGGCTGTAGGGGATCGGGTGGTCGGGGCAGGCGATGCGCCACAGGTCGTCGACGTCGTGCAGCGCGCCCTCCGCCGCGACCGCCATCACCTCGCCGGCCCAGCCGCCGGTGACCGGGCCCTCCTCGACGACCGCCAGGCGGTTCGTCCTGGCCAGCGAGCGCAGGATCGCGTCGCGGTCCAGCGGGCGGATCGTGCGCAGGTCGATCACCTCGGCATCGACGCCGGCCTCGGCCAGCAGCTCGGCGGCGGCGAGGCAGTCGTGGACGCCCTTCATCGCCGAGACGAGCGTGACGTCGGCGCCCTCGCGCACGACCTTCGCCTCGCCGATGCGGCCCGCGTCGATCGTGTCCGGCACGTCCTCCTTCATCGCGTAGAGGCGCTTGTGCTCGAAGAACAGGACCGGGTTGTCGTCGCGGATCGCCGCCTTCAGCAGCGCCTTGGCGTCGGCCGGCGTCGACGGCGCCACGATCTTCAGGCCCGGCACGTTGTGGAACCAGGAGATCGGGTTCTGCGAGTGGATCGCGCCGAAGTTACCGCCGGCGCCGATCGCCGAGCGCACGACGATCGGGATGCTCGCCTGCTCGTTGGACAGGTACCAGTACTTGGCCGACTGGTTGACGATGCTGTCCATCGCCAGCGGCAGGAAGTCGCCGAACATGATCTCGATCACCGGGCGCAGCCCGCACACGGCCGCGCCGAACGCCGAGCCGGCGATCGCCAGCTCGGAGATCGGGGTGTCGAAGACGCGCTCCTCGCCGTGGCGCTCGTACAGGCCGGGGGTGGTCGCGAAGACGCCGCCGGGCTTGGCCACGTCCTCGCCGAAGAAGATCACGCGCTCGTCGCGCGCGAGCTCCTCGTCGAGCGCGTCGCGGACGGCGTGTCGGAACTCGAGCGTGGGCATGGTTCGTGGTCTCCTTGCGAGGTCAGAGGGCGAGTCGCAGCGGCTGCTCGAGCGCCGCGCGGATGTCGGCCAGGAACGCGGCGGCGTCGGCGCCGTAGAGGATGCGGTGGTCGCAGGTGAGCGTGAGCGTCATGCGATGGCCGGGGACGACGGCGCCGTCGCGCACGACCGCGCGCTGCTCCAGCGCGCCGACGGCGAGGATCGCCGCCTGCGGCGGGTTCAGCACGGCGGTGAACTGCGTGACGCCGAACATGCCGAGGTTGCTGACGCTGAACGTGCCGCCCGACAGGTCGGCGGGCGTGAGGCGCCCCTCGCGACCGGCGGCGGCCAGCCGGCGCGTCTCGGCGGCGATCGCGCCGAGCGAGCGGCCGTCGGCGTCGAAGACGGTGGGCACGAGCAGCGCGTCCTCGGCCGCGACCGCGACCCCGACGTTGATCCGCTCGTACAGCTCGAAGCGGCCGTCGCGGTAGCTGCCGTTGGCCTTCGGGTGGGCGCGCAGCGCGAGCGCGGCGGCCTTGACGACGAGGTCGTTGTAGGACGGGACGGGGTCGCCGTCGGCGGCGGCCGCCTTGAGCTGCGCGCGCAGCGCGACGGCGGCGTCCATGTCGACGTCGGTCGTGACCGTGAACTCCGGCATCGCCGACTTGGCGTCGGCCATCCGCCGGGCGATCGTCTGCTGGATGCGCGAGAGCTCGACGACCTGCGTGTCGCCGCGCTCGCCGCCGGCGGCCACGGGCTGCGGCTCGGGCGCGGGCTCCGGCGTCGCGACGGCCTGCTCGACGTCGCGCTTGACGACCCGTCCGGCCGGCCCGCTGCCGACCAGCGTCGCGAGGTCGATGCCCAGCTCCGCGGCGAGGCGCCTGGCCACGGGCGAGGCCTTCACGCGGGTCGCCGTCTCGGGACGCTCCAGCAGCGCGGTGCCGCCGCCGTTGGCCACGGCTGCAGCGACGGGCGCCGGTGCCGGTGCCGGTGCCGGGGTCTCCCCCGCGGGCAGCACCTGGCCGATCTCGGCCCCGACGGGGAGGACGTCGCCCGCCTGCGCGCCGATGTGCACCACGCCGGCGACGTCGGACTCGTAGGGCATCGTCGCCTTGTCGGTCTCGATCTCGACGAGCTCGGTGCCCACCTCGACCTCGGCCCCGTCCTCGACGAGCCAGCGCACGATCGTGCCCTCCTCCATCGAGTCCGACAGGCGCGGCATCGTGATCGAAGCCACGACGTCAGTCCTTGAACTCGCGCACGGGGCCCGGCGCCGGGTACGGCGCCGCGAGCCCGCGCTCGATCATCGTCTCGATCTGCGCCTCGACCTCGGCGTCCACGCGGTCGATCGCCGCCTCCTCGGCGCCGAAGCGCTCCACGAGCGTCGCGCGCGCGAGCTTGAGCGGGTCGCGCTCCTTCCACGCGTCGAGCTCGCCGGGCTTGCGGTAGGCGCCCGGGTCGCTGCGCGAGTGGCCGACGAAGCGGTAGGTCAGCGCCTCGATGAACGACGGCCCCTCGCCGGCGCGGGCGCGGGCGACCGCCGCGGCGGCGGCCTCGCGGACGGTCCACACGTCGTTGCCGTCGATCGTCTGCGCCGGGATCTCGAGCGCCTCGGGGCGCGAGCGGATCTGCCCGGCGGTGACGTCCTCCCACGGCGTGAACTCGCCGTAGAGGTTGTTCTCGCACACGTACACGACCGGCAGCTTGCGCACGGCCGCGAAGTTCAGGCACTCGTGGAAGTAGCCCTGGTTGGTGGTGCCGTCGCCGAAGAACGCGACGGCGACGCCGCCGGTGCGCTGCAGCGCGATCGAGGCGCCGGTGGCCGCGGCGATGGAGCCGCCGATGATCCCGAAGCAGCCGATGAGGCGGTGCTCGAGGTCGATGACGTTCATCGAGCCGGAGCGTCCGCCGCACACGCCGGTGGCGCGGCCGAGCATCTCGTCCAGCAGCGCCTGCGGGTCGACGCCGAGCGACAGCGCGTGGCCGTGGCCGCGGTAGGTGCCGGCCACCCGGTCCTGGTCGCCGAGCACGGAGGAGACGCCGACGGCGACGGCCTCCTCGCCCGAGTACAGGTGCGTGGTCCCGTGGACCTCGCCCTTCATGAACAGCGACTGGATCGTGTCCTCGAAGCGGCGGATGAGCTTCATCCGCCGGTACAGCTCCAGGCCGCCGTCGAGGTCGGCGGTCGGCGGGGAGGTCTCGGTCTGGGTGCTCATACGGTCACCTTTCCGTTGACGAGGTCGGCGCCGCGGACGTACTGGCGGCCGGCGACGAGGAGCTCTTCGCCGGGGAAGCGGGTGATGACCTGCGGGCCCTCGGGGGTGACGACGAC